>Ga0105244_10000836_pt1 | contig 26055 bp, 21 predicted proteins | sample KBSM44metaG_FD_80423 | JGI IMG/M metagenome (GOLD analysis project Ga0105244, IMG submission 80423) | Miscanthus rhizosphere microbial communities from Kellogg Biological Station, Michigan, USA - KBS M4-4 metaG | ecosystem: Host-associated > Plants > Roots > Rhizosphere > Soil | place... | reverse complement strand
TGTCGTAGTTCCAGTTGAACACATAACGCTTGTTTTTGATGGAAGTGTAGCCCGATGACAACTGGAACGAATCGCATGGGATCGCATGCTCGTTACATAGTTTGATAAAACTCATCAGCTGGTTTTGCGCATCAGGTGCATCGGTGTAATGCATGGTTGAGCCGCTGTAACCGAGGCTCCATTTCGGGCCAAACAGTGTTTTACCCGTCAGGCGTACAAACGCTTTGGTGACATCTAAAACCTGTGGGCCGAGGAACAAGTAGTAATCGACATCGCCAGACTCTGCCTGCCAGCGGCGATACGGCAGGTGATAGTTGTCAATTTCGTTACCCAAATCCAGCCAGCAACTGCTCAGGTTGTCGTAAAACATCCCGAAGCTCACATCCGGACGGCGCGTGATGGTAAACGGAATATGCTTGTACAGCGGGTCAGTGGATTCCGCGTTGTAACCCATCGCATCCAGGTTACGCATTTCGTAGCGTTTACCGGTACGCTGCAACGGGCCAGCTTTTTCGCCCAGGCCGTAATAACGTTCTTCTTTGAAGCGGCGCTGATAATGCGCCACGCCATCGCCATGGGCGTTCAGCAGATAAGCGCTGGTTGGGCGGTCGCTTGCCAGCAATTGCCACTGGGAATCCTGATTCAGATATTCCCACTCCAGCCACAGCGGCTGGTGAACAGTGACGCGCAGTTTATCGGTGCTGATGCGCAGAGTGTCATCTAATTCTTCTACCGTGAAACCAGGCAGAGCGAAACCTTGCAGGCTTTCACGGTCGCGGCCTTCCCACGGCACATCACTTTCTGGCGCAATGCTCCAGGTGCGGTTCAGTGCCAGTTTGTTTTCGCGCTTAATCAGCACGCGGAACATGCCTTGCTCCAACACGAACAAATTCAGGCGATGTTTCCCATCCACGCTTAACTCAACGTGGTTGGCATCAGATTTTAATAGTGTCCAGGTTTTCAACGTTTTCATCGTTCACAATCCATCTATCAGGCGCGCTTAGTGCGGCGTTCAGCAATAAAAGAAACCAGGAATACAGCGCCAATCAGGTCAAAGAAGCCCATGGCGATAAACAGCGGGTTGTAGCCAATTTTGTCGGCGGTGACGCCAATCAACAGTGAGAATAAGAAGCTGGCGATCCAGGCCGCAGAACCGCGCATGCCGTTAACCGTCGCCATCTGGCCTTTATCAAAGGAGTCCACAACCAGCGCACTCAACATGCAGGAAATAATCTGGTGCCCGAAGCCACCAATCGAAATCAATGCAATGGTGACGTACGGATCTTTAGTGATGGCAACCAGTGCCAGCGAGATCATCAGGAAAGCCCCGGTCACCGAACTGGCGACGATGGAGTTGGTTCGTGAGTAACCAAACCAGCGGGTATAAAGCTTGGTCAGATAGCCACTTGCCACGCTGCCGAGGTCGGCGGCGAGGAACGGCAGCCAGGCGAACATGGCAATTTGTTTGAGATCCATTCCACGTTCGTTTGCCAGATACAGCGGAACCCAGAAGCTCAACACTGCCCATGCCGGTTCGGCCATAAAAGCAGGGATAGCAATACCGTAGAAACGCTTGTTTTTGCCGACGGTTTTCAGTGCAGTCAGGAAAGGCAGTTTCACCGCAGCAGGTTCGTTATCTTGTTTGATGAACTCCAGTTCTTCTTTGCTGAGGTTCGGGTGCTGTTCCGGGTTGTGATAGAACATCCACCACAAAATAACCCACAACATGGCTAACACGCCGGTGAACATAAACGCGCCCTGCCAGCCGAAAGAGGAATGCGCAAAATAGACAATTGGCGGTGCCAGCATGGCACCAATCGAGAAACCAACGCCTGCCCAACCCGCAGCAATAGGGCGCTCTTTTTTCGGGAACCATTCGCCAATCGTTTTGGCGTTAGCTGGGGTTGCCGCAGCTTCAGCACCTCCCATAAAGAAGCGCAAAATAGCCAGATGCAGCCAGCTTCCGGCACCTGCGTGCATGATGCACACTACCGCCCAAAGACCTGCGCAAATTAAGAAGCCCAGCTTGAGGCCGATTACGTCAATCAGCCAGCCACAAATCGGTTGGAAGAGGGTATAAGCAAGCTGGAATGAAGCGACAATCCAGGAATATTGTTCAGTGGTAATACCAAGACTGGTTTTCAGCTCTGGAGCCAAAATACCCAGTGAGTTCCGGGTAATGTAGTTAACGGTAACGCCTAACAAGAACAGCACCAGAACCCACCAACGCAGGTTGCGGATGGTGCGCCTGCCCTTTACGGCAGTGACACCCGGATTAATGCCATGACTCATGTCGTTCTCCACGAAGCAGCTGTATCTATCGGAAAAATTTATCCATTCATTGATTGAATAAATTTGTATCTCATTGATTAATAATTATTTTAATGAATGCTTGCCAAGAAATAGCAGGTTCAATCTCGGCAATGGAGAAAGCGTAGAGCAGCAAGAACATTCGCAATAGCGACTTCGGTGCAAAAATTTTCATTTGAAAGCCAATTACGTGCGTTCGATAACGAAAAAACCAGTAATAAAGCCCTACAATTTGTCGTGAAAATTTTTTCATTGCCAAAATGGGCATAGATCACATAATGAGTAAAAAGCTAAAAATCACTGAAATTGCAGCAGAAACAGGGCTCTCCATCAGTACGGTTTCCCGCGTGCTGGCCGGGAAATCGAATACCAGCGAACTGGCCCGGCAACAGGTGCTCAACTGCGCCGAGCGAAAAGGCGTGCTTGAGGGCATGGCGGCGGGGCGTATGTTACTTAACAGCCTGGTCGTTTTTGCGCCGCAGCGTGCATTTGATGAGCGATCTGACGTTTTTTATTATCGCGTCACCCAGGGGCTGAGCAAGGCGCTGATACCCCATGAAGTGCGGCTGCGTTACTGCGCGCTGGAAGAAAACGACAGCGACGCCAACATGTTCCTGAGCAAAATGAATGAGCCAGAAACGGAAGCGGCGATCTTACTGGGCATTGACGATCCGCACATTCACGATCTGGCAGTCGATCTCGGTAAGCCTTGCGTGTTGATCAACTGCCGTGACCGCAAAATGCGTTTGCCGGGAGTGGCACCGGATCACCAGTTAATTGGCGACTTTGCCGCGAGTTATCTGTTTGAACAGGGCCATAAAGAGATCGTCACTTTGCTGTGCTTACGGCGCTATACCATGGAGTTGCGTCTTGCCGGTATTCGCGATGCCTGGGAGGCCAGCAACCTGCAATTTGATGACGCACGCCACCTGATTACCGCGCAAAGTTTCAGCTCTAAAGAGAGTGAAAAGTTAATCAGCGAATTTCTGGAAAACACGCCGCGCCAGCAGTTACCCACGGCTTTTTTGGTGGGTGGTGATTTTATGGCGGCAGGAGTGGTCAGTGCGCTGCAAAACGCGGGTTTGCGCGTACCGCATGATATTTCAGTGATGAGCATCGATGGTTTTAACCTGGCAGCTATCCACGATGTACCGTTAACTTCGGTGCATGTCCCGCGTGACCAGTTGGGTGAGGAAGCGGTGCATATTCTCCAGCAACGTTTAATACGCCCGGATGCGCCAGTGGGGAATTTACTGCTTAACGGCATGCTGGTGGTGCGTGAATCGGTGCGCCGCATTCGCCCACACAAGAGTCACACGGCGGTCAGTAGCGTAGGGCTTTATGACGAGTGAGTGCCGCACACCTCACATTGCGGATTGCGCGGCAGTTTCATCTCGCGGAACTGGCAGGTCATCGCGTCGTACATCACGATTTTCCCGCTGGCCGGCGTGCCGTAATGCGCCAGCAGTTTGATGGCTTCCATCGCTTGTAAAGAACCAATAACGCCGACTAACGGTGCCATCACACCCGCTTCAACACAGGTGAGCGCGTTGTCGCCAAACAGGCGGCTCAGGCAGCGGTAACACGGTTCGCCATCCTGATAAGTGAAAACGCTGATTTGCCCTTCCATACGAATGGCCGCAGCGGAAACCAGCGGTTTTTTCAGCGTAAAACAACACTGATTGAGCTGATTGCGAATCGCCACGTTATCAGTGCAATCCAGTACCAGATCGTGCTTCGCTACTAACTCCAGCAGCTGCGCTTCATCAAGCAGCGCATTAACCGTATCAATCTGAATATGCGGGTTGATTGCGGCCAGCGCATTGCGCGCAGAGTCGACTTTTAACTGCCCAATTGTGGCATCGCGGTGCAGGGTCTGGCGCTGCAAATTAGACAGCGCCACAGTATCAAAATCTAACAATGTCAGGTGGCCGACACCTGCCGCCGCCAGATACGGCGCGCTGGCGCAACCGAGACCGCCGAGCCCAACAATCAAAACACGCGCGGCTTTCAACGCTTCCTGGCCGTCAAAATCAAAACCACGCAAAATAATTTGCCGGTTGTAGCGCATCATTTCTTGATCGCTCAGTTCAGCGCTCATGGTTAGCCCCCAAACAGATGATTAAATGGCTCAACGTCAACCCAGTCACCCGCCTCAACGTTACCGCGCTCAAGCTCCAGTACGATAAAACAGTTGGCCTGGCTAAATGAGCTGAAAATATGTGAACCCTGATGGCCAGTGCTCAATACTTCTAATTGCCCATCTTCACCGGTACGCATAATGCCACGCTGGAAATCGAGGCGGCCGGGGGATTTTTTCAGACGGCCGACGGTACGCACACGCTGGCGTGATGGTAGGGCATGACCTTGCTGGCCGCTTAATTTGGCTAACAGCGGCTGAACCAATTGGTAGAAGGTTAGTGCCGCAGAAACTGGATTACCCGGCAGGCCGCAGAACCAGCTGTTTTTCAGGCGACCAAAGGCAAACGGTTTACCTGGTTTAATTGCTAGTTTCCAGAAACCAACTTCACCGAGTTCTTCAAGCAACTGTTTAGTGTAATCCGCTTCACCGACCGAAACGCCGCCGCTGCTGATCACCACATCGGCCTGGCTGTCAGCTTCGATAAATGCCGCTCGCAGAGTTTCAGGATCATCACGGATAATCCCTAAATCAATGACCTCGCAACCTAATTGCTCAAGCATGATATGCACCGCCAGGCGGTTGGTGTCGTAAATTTGCCCTTCGCCAAGCGGAGTGCCTGGCAGTTGCAGTTCATCACCGGTTGAGAACACGGCGACGCGAATCGCGCGTAGCACCGCGACTTCGGCGATACCCAGTGAGGCAATTAGAGGTAATTCCGCGGCAGTCAGTTTTTTACCCGCAGGTAGCACGCTCGCGCCCTGGCGAATATCTTCGCCACGCAGGCGAACGTTTTGCCCGTTTTTCACGGCTTCGTTAAAACGCACGCCGCTTTCGGTGACGGTGGTTTCTTCCTGCATCACCACCGCGTCGGTACCTGCTGGCACCGGTGCACCGGTCATAATGCGAATGCAGGTTGCCTCCGGCCATTCACCGCTAAAAGGTTGACCAGCGAAAGCTTTTCCCGCCACCGGCAATGCCGTACCTAACGCCAAATCTTTCAGGCGTACCGCGTAGCCATCCATTGCAGAGTTATCAAACCCCGGGACATCAATTGGTGAAGTGACAGGGTGCGAGGTAATGCGCCCGGCAGCCTTCAGCAAAGGGATGGACTCAGATTCGGTGACAGGAACAATACGCGACAACATCTGTTCCATTGCGGTTTCGAGGGGGATAAGACCGGCGGTAAATTCCATGAAAGCTCCTGCAACGCGGGAAAAATATGGCGAACATTATGTCAGAGAAATGCCTGGTGCTGAATGTTCCATTGGGAGTAATCGAATTCGGCATTTTCCTTTACATCACATTTACATCTTTCTATATTCAAAAATCGTCTCATAGCGATTCAATTTATCTGATATTTATAGCTTTCCCTGGTCGGATAAGCGCAGCGTCATCTGACCACACAACGGACTCCGACAATATAACGAACTCTGACAAGGCAATGTCGAAATGAGCAAAGCAGTAATCGCGATTCACGGTGGCGCGGGAGCCATTACTCGTGCACAACTCAGCCCTGAAAAAGAGCTGCTATATATTAAAGCTTTATCGGAAATCGTTGAGGTGGGCCAGTCCGTGCTGGGTGCGGGCGGCAGCGCGTTAGACGCCGTCACCGAAGCGGTGCGCTTGCTCGAAGAATGCCCGTTGTTTAACGCCGGTATCGGCGCCGTCTTTACCCACGACGGCACCCATGAACTGGACGCCTGCATCATGGATGGCAACACCCTCGAAGCGGGTGCCGTGGCGGGTGTCAGCCATATTCGCAACCCCGTTCTGGCAGCGCGCCAGGTGCTGGAACACAGCCCACATGTGCTGTTGATTGGGCGCGGTGCAGAAAACTTTGCACAGCAACAAGGCCTTGAGCCTGTTTCGCCGGACATCTTTTTCACTCAGGAACGCTGGGATCAACTACAACGTGCCCGAACCAGCCAGCAAACCGTGCTTGATCACGATGGTGACGAGCCGATCAATTCAGATACCAAATTTGGCACGGTCGGAGCCGTGGCACTCGATCAATATGGCAATTTGGCCGCCGCAACCTCTACGGGCGGGATGACCAACAAAATGCCAGGCCGCGTAGGCGATTCACCGATTATCGGTGCGGGTTGCTATGCCAATAACGCCAATGTGGCCGTCTCTTGTACCGGAACTGGCGAAGTATTTATGAAAACGCTTGCGGCCTACGATATTGCAGCGTTGATGGAATATGGCGGGCTGAGTCTGCAACAAGCGACAGAACGCGTAGTGATGGAAAAACTTCCGGCGCTGCAAGGCAGTGGCGGGGTGATTGCTATCGATAACGAAGGCAATGTGGCGTTGCCATTTAATAGTGAAGGGATGTACCGCGGCTACGGTTATGTCGGGGACGCCCCAAACGTTGGAATTTATCACAGCCAGGAGCATTGATGCCCCATAGTCACGAACTGCCCGACGACGAAGTGCTGTCTGTTAGCCGACTGAACGTTCGTTTTCGCCAGGAAAATGCCGACACCCAGGCGGTGTCCGATTTGTCGTTTGTGTTAAAGCGCGGCGAAACACTGGCGATTGTCGGGGAGTCCGGCTCTGGGAAATCAGTCACAGCGCTAGCCTTAATGCGCCTGCTGGAAAAGACCGCGAGCATTGTTGAAAGCGAAAAAATTTTGCTGCGTCGCCGCAACGGTGAGGTGATTGAACCGGCGACGCTGAGTACATCGCAAATGCGCCATGTGCGCGGCGCGGATATCGCCATGATATTCCAGGAGCCGATGACGTCGCTCAACCCGGTATTTCCGGTGGGTGAACAAATTGCCGAATCTATCCGCCTGCATCAGGGGCTGGATAAACAGGCGGCGATGGAAGAGGCCAGGCGCATGCTCGAACGGGTACGCATTCCGGAAGCAAAAGCTATTTTGGGGCGTTATCCGCATCAGCTTTCTGGTGGCATGCGCCAACGCGTGATGATAGCGATGGCACTCTCTTGTCGTCCGGCGGTGCTGATTGCCGACGAACCGACCACCGCGCTGGACGTGACGATTCAGGCGCAAATCCTCCAGCTTATCCGCGTGCTGCAAGATGAAATGCATATGGGCGTGATATTTATCACCCACGATATGGGCGTGGTGGCCGATATGGCCGACCGCGTGCTGGTAATGTATCGAGGCGTGGCCGTCGAAACAGGCAGCGTGGAACAGATCTTTAACGCGCCTGTTCATCCTTACACCAAAACGCTATTGGCTGCGGTGCCGCGTCTTGGGGCGATGAATGGCCGTGATTTACCGCGCAAATTCCCGCTGGTGAATCCAGAACATCCTGACCGTACAGAACCTGAAACCGAACAAGACACTATTACGCCTGGCGCGGTGCCGGTGCTGCAAGTGCGCGACCTGGTGACGCGTTTTGATATTCGCAGTGGCATTTTCAACCGCGTCACCAGTCGCGTATACGCAGTAGAAAAAGTGAGTTTTGACTTATGGCCTGGCGAAACGCTGGGGCTGGTGGGAGAGTCAGGCAGTGGCAAATCCACCACCGGACGGGCGCTGTTGCGGCTGGTAGAAACTCAGGGTGGCAGCATTCATTTCAACGGCCAACGTATCGACACGCTCTCCAATGCCGACATGCAGCATGTGCGCAAAGACATCCAGTTTATTTTCCAGGATCCGTATGCCTCGCTCGACCCGCGTCTGACGGTGGGTTATTCGATTATGGAACCGTTGCTGGTTCATAACGTGATGTCCACAGCGCAGGCGCAACAACGCGTGGCGTGGTTACTCGAACGCGTGGGATTGCAGCCCGAACATGCGTGGCGTTATCCCCATGAGTTTTCCGGCGGCCAGCGACAGCGTATCTGCATTGCGCGCGCACTGGCACTCAATCCGAAAGTGGTGATTGCCGATGAGTCTGTCTCGGCACTGGATGTCTCTATTCGTGCGCAAATCATCAACTTGCTACTCGATTTACAGCGTGAGTTTGGCATCGCCTTTTTGTTTATTTCCCATGACATGGCGGTAGTTGAGCGCATTTGTCATCGCGTGGCGGTGATGTATCTCGGGCAAATTGTCGAAATCGGCCCGCGTCGCGCGGTGTTTGAAAACCCGCAGCACCCGTATACCCGCAAACTCATGGCTGCTGTACCGGTTGCCGACCCCGCGCACCGTCGGCCTAAACCTGTTTTGCTTTCCGATGACATCCCCAGTAGCACGCACAAACTGGGGTTTGAACCGCATGTTGCAACGCTTGTGAATGTTGGACCAGGGCACTTTGTTGCCCGGTCACAGTGATATTTTTGGCAGGGATAATCAGGAGAACTTCATGACCGCATTAAAAAGTACCAAGTGGCTAGTGGCCGCAGGTCTGGCAACCAGCGTGATTGCCGCTCCGGCATTCGCTGCAAAAGATGTCGTTGTTGCTGTGGCATCCAATTTCACCACGCTTGACCCGTATGATGCCAACGATACGCTGTCGCAGGCGGTGGCAAAGTCGTTTTATCAGGGGCTGTTTGGTCTGGATAAAGAGATGAAACTGCAAAACGTGCTGGCAGAAAGCTATACCGTTTCTGACGACGGGCTGGTTTACACCATCAAACTGCACTCGGGGGTTAAATTCCAGGATGGCACCGATTTCAACGCCGACGCGGTGAAGGCCAACCTTGATCGCGCCAGCAATCCGGAAAACCACCTCAAGCGCTACAACCTGTATAAAGCGATTGCTAAGACCGAAGCGGTTGACGCCAGTACGGTAAAAATCACCCTCAAACAGCCATTCTCGGCGTTTATCAATATTCTGGCCCATCCGGCAACGGCGATGATTTCCCCGACGGCACTGAAAAAATATGGCAAAGAGATTGGTTTCCATCCGGTCGGCACTGGCCCATATCAACTGGACACCTGGAACCAGACCGATTTTGTGAAGGTCAAGAAGTTCGACGGTTACTGGAAACAGGGTTTACCTAAACTCGACACCATCACCTGGCGCCCGGTGGTGGATAACAATACCCGCGCGGCCATGCTGCAAACCGGCGAGGCGCAATTTGCCTTCCCAATTCCTTACGAACAGGCAGGGGTGCTTGCGAAAAACGACAAGCTGGAACTGGTGGCTTCGCCTTCCATCATGCAGCGTTACCTCAGCATGAACGTGACGCAAAAGCCGTTTGATAACCCGAAGGTGCGTGAAGCTATTAACTATGCGATTAACCGCCAGGCGCTGGTGAAAGTGGCATTTGCGGGTTATGCGACCCCTGCCGAAGGCGTGGTACCGCCATCTATCGATTTCGCACAAATTTACAAACCGTGGCCGTATGACCCGGCCAAAGCGCGTGCATTGCTGAAAGAAGCAGGCTATCCGAACGGTTTCGAAACCACTTTGTGGTCGTCTCATAACCACAGTACCGCGCAGAAAGTGTTGCAGTTCACTCAGCAGCAACTGGCGCAAGTGGGCATCAAAGTGAAGGTTACCGCGATGGATGCCGGGCAACGAGCTGCTGAAGTGGAAGGCAAAGGGCAAAAAGAGAGCGGCGTGAGAATGTTCTACACCGGTTGGTCGGCCTCGACTGGCGAAGCTGACTGGGCATTGTCGCCGTTGTTTGCCTCATCTAACTGGCCACCAACGCTGTTTAACACCGCGTTCTACAGCAATCCGCAAGTGGATAAAGACCTGACGGACGCGCTGAAAACCACCAACCGTGATGAAAAAGCGAAACTGTATAAAGACGCGCAGGACACTATCTGGAAGGAAAATCCGTGGGTGCCACTGGTGGTTGAAAAACTGGTTTCTGCGCACAGCAAAAACCTCAGCGGTTTTTATGTGATGCCGGATGCCGGGTTTAGTTTTGATGATGCGGATTTGAAAGAGTGATGATTTTGGTGGCGTGTTTTCACCCTCAGCCCGACCCTCTCCCTGAGGGAGAGGGGGAACGACACGCGATCCAATCCCCTCTCCTGGAGGAGAGGGTTAGGTTGAGGGGGGACAATGTTTAACTATTTCCTCAAACGCCTACTGGGCCTGATCCCCACATTGCTGATTGTCGCGGTGCTGGTGTTTCTGTTCGTCCATATGCTGCCAGGTGACCCGGCGCGGTTAATCGCCGGGCCTGATGCAGACGCCACCGTTATCGATATGGTGCGCAAACAGTTAGGTCTGGATTTACCGCTGTGGCAGCAATTCTTACACTATATCGGCAACATTTTGCAGGGCGATTTTGGCATCTCGATGGTGTCGCGCCGTCCGGTTTCCGAAGAGATCGCCAGCCGTTTTATGCCAACATTCTGGCTCACGCTCACCAGCATGGGGTGGGCAGTCATTTTCGGGCTGTTCACTGGCATTATTTCTGCCGTCTGGCGTAATCGCTGGCCGGACAGACTGAGTATGACGATTGCGGTTTCCGGTATCTCTTTCCCGGCCTTCGCACTCGGCATGCTGCTGATGCAGGTTTTCTCAGTAGAACTGGGCTGGTTGCCGACGGTAGGGGCCGATAGCTGGCAGCACTACATTCTGCCGTCTGTCACGCTTGGCGCGGCAGTGGCGGCAGTGATGGCTCGTTTCACCCGTGCTTCCTTCGTCGATGTGCTGCAAGAAGATTACATGCGTACCGCGCGTGCTAAAGGGGTCAGCGAAACACTGATAGTTCTCAAACATGGGCTACGCAACGCGATGATCCCCGTGATTACCATGATGGGGCTACAGTTTGGCTTCCTGCTCGGTGGCTCAATTGTGGTCGAAAAAGTGTTTAACTGGCCGGGGCTTGGGCGCTTGCTGGTGGATTCGGTCGAGATGCGCGACTACCCGGTGATTCAGGCGGAAGTGTTGCTGTTCTCGCTGGAATTTATTGTCATCAACTTAGTGGTGGATTTGCTGTATGCCGCCATTAACCCAGCTATCAGGTACAAGTAAGGATGCGACTCTTTAACTGGCGACGCCAGGCGGTACTGAACGCGATGCCGATAGTTCGGCCCAATCAAGTGCGCACCCCGTGGCACGAATTTCTGCGCCGTTTGCGCAAGCAGCCGGTGGCGATGTTTGCCGGGGCTTTCGTGCTGTTTTTGGTTGCTATCGCGCTTATCGCGCCGTGGATTTCTCCGTTCGATGCGGAAAACTATTTTGATTACGATCGGCTCAACGAAGGGCCGTCGATAGTGCACTGGTTTGGCGTAGATTCGTTAGGGCGCGATATTTTCAGCCGCGTGCTGGTGGGAGCGCAAATCTCGCTGGCGGCAGGGGTGTTTTCGGTGTTGATCGGCGCGGTAATTGGCACCGTTTGCGGCCTGCTGGCGGGATATTACGAAGGCTGGTGGGATCGCGTCATTATGCGTATTTGTGACGTGTTGTTCGCCTTCCCTGGGATCTTACTGGCGATTGCAGTAGTGGCAGTAATGGGTACCGGCATGTCGAACGTGATAATCGCGGTGGCGATTTTTAGTATTCCTGCTTTTGCCCGCCTGGTGCGCGGCAATACGCTGGTGCTAAAACACCAAACCTTTATTGAATCGGCACGCAGTATTGGCGCCTCGGATGCGACGATTATCTTCCGCCATATTTTACCGGGCACGGTTTCGTCGATAGTGGTCTATTTCACGATGCGTATTGGCACATCGATCATTTCCGCGGCGAGTCTGTCGTTCTTAGGGTTAGGCGCACAGCCACCAACACCAGAGTGGGGCGCGATGTTAAACGAAGCACGCGCCGATATGGTGATTGCCCCACATGTGGCAATTTTCCCGAGTCTGGCGATTTTCCTGACGGTGCTGGCGTTTAATTTACTGGGAGATGGGCTGCGCGACGCGCTGGATCCCAAGATAAAAGGTTAACCCATTTTGTGTTCCCGTCGGGTGACAAGGCATAACTCTGGTAAGGAATGCACCGGAGGTTGTTCGCCCTGCATGGCATTGAGAATAGCGGTTGCCAAATCTTCACCTATCACCCTGAAAGGGACGTCAAAACCCGTAGGTTTTATCGGCAGAAATGATGAGATATCGCTGCTAAAAACTCCGGCAAAGAACGGGTAGTGACAGCGCTGTTGCCGGGTATAAAAGCTTGCTCCTAGCATCTGTAAGTCGCTGAGAAAGATGATGTAGTCAGGAGGGATGGGTAACTGGTGGAAATAACGCAGCGCCTCGAAACCGGACGCCTCACTGATTTCACCCTGGAAGAGATTTTCTTCATTCACTTTCAGGTTTTGCTGGCGTAAGGCTTCGCGCCAAGCCTGCGTGAAGATTGCTCCCTGCGCACTCGATTTTTCCAACGTGACCAGCGCAATATTTTGATATCCCGCCATTTTTCCCTGTTGCACCGCTTCTTTTGCCACCGTGGCAAAATCCAGATCTACCCAGTTGAATTCGCCATTCAGGGTAGAGCTGCGTCCAAGCGTGGCAAACGGGAAATTATTTTTATGCAAATACTCAATACGAGGATCGTTGATTTGAGTGTTGGTCAGTATGACGGCGTCGGCTTTGCGTTGCTCAACAATTTTTTGTAGCCACAGTTTTTCATCTGCATCGTCCAGTGCCAGGTGCAGGATGGTGTCGATATCCTGCTGGCGCAGGCGGGTTTGCAGACCCGCAGCAACGCGCATGAAAAAAGAGGCCGTGTAGAAGTTGTCCCGTTCACCCGATGGTAGCAGGAGCGCAACGGTGTTGACCTTACCCTTGCGCAGATTTCTGCCCGCAGCATTGGGCCGATAACCATAGAAATTTGCCGCCTCAAGTACGCGCTTTTGCGTTGCCATACTGACTTCAGGGTGGCTATTTAGTGCTCTTGAAACGGTGGCAATGGAGAGATCCAGTATTTTTGCCAACTCTTTGATATTCATCTATTCCTTTTCCCACACATGGACGATTACGCCATATCTATATTTTACTCTGCTAAGTTTTACCATTTGGGATGACTGCCGCATAAATATATCACGGTTGACCTGGGGATATTTGAATAATAAACACGAGATCACAACTCTCAGATCCTTTTACTTATTGGGTTAGTTCCTTCATTGACTTGCTGCTTAATATTAACCATTATCGGAAACGTTTCCGGAAAAATAATTATAACTTCCAATAAATAAAATGAGGTCATGATGAACACCCTACAAATTAAAGATAACTCGCTGTATTGGTCATGGAATGGTTATTACCTTTCCATTTTTCCTTGGGGTAAAGATAGTTTAAGAATTATTTCAGGTATTCAACCTGATAGTAGTGAAATTCCGGGTTGGGCTTTGCTGGAACAACCCGATATTACTGTGAGGTTTGAACGAGATGATACAAGTCTGACGCTGATTAATGGGAATATCAGCGCATCTGTTGACCAGCAAGGACGGATTGCTTTTTATAATCAGAAAAAAGAGTGTTTACTGGAAGAATTATGGCGGCAAAGAGACAATGGAGAGCATTTTTGGGATGAGGGCCATCAATCAAAAAATAAAGTCAGCGCATTAAAAATATCTGGCCGGGAAATGAAACCATTAGCTGGAAATGCAATGGAAATAAATGTCAGGTTTGAAGCTAATCCAAATGAAAAAATGTGTGGGATGGGACAGTATCAGCAGCCTTTTATTAATTTAAAAGGCTGTGCTATTGAATTAGCTCAGCGAAATTCTCAGGCCAGTGTGCCGTTTATGGTCTCGAATCTGGGATATGGGTTTTTATGGAATAACCCCGCGGTAGGCGAAGTTATTTTTGCGAATAACGAAACGCGCTGGCATGCTCAGGCCGCATCGCATATTGATTACTGGATAACGGCAGGTGATACCCCTGCGCAAATCATCAGAAACTATGCGAACGCCACCGGTAAACCCCCTTTGATGCCCGAGTTTGCCCTGGGTCTGTGGCAATCCAAATTACGTTATCGCACCCAGCATGAGTTGCTGAGTGTGGCACGTGAGTATCGTGACCGCGGGATTCCTCTGGCGGTGATTGTCGCCGATTTCTTCCATTGGCCGGTGCAGGGCGACTGGAAATTTGATTCACGGGAATGGCCCGATCCCGCTGCGATGACCGCAGAACTCAAGGATATGGGTACGGAATTGATGGTTTCAGTCTGGCCGACGGTGGATGTGAAAAGTGAAAATTATCCTGCGATGAACGAGCAGGGCTTGCTGGTGAATACCCGCAAAGGGCTAAACATCAACTTCGATTTTTTAGGTAATAGCCGCTTTATCGACCCTACGAATCCTGAGACTCGCCAGTTCGTCTGGGATGTCTGTAAGAGGAACTATTTTGACAATGGCGTAAACCTATTCTGGCTTGATGAGGCTGAGCCAGAATATGGTGTCTATGATTTTGATAACTATCGTTATCACATAGGTAATACCCTCGAAACGGGCAATATCTATCCACTGCATTATACCGAGGCTTTTTACGACGGTCTGCGCGAAGCGGGGCAGAGTAATCCGGTAAGCCTGGTGCGCTGCGCATGGGCCGGTAGCCAGCGCTACGGTGCCTTGGTTTGGTCTGGCGATATCCACTCATCATTTGAGTCGATGCGTAACCAACTCTGCGCTGGGTTAAGCATGGGCATGGCGGGTATCCCGTGGTGGACCACTGATATTGGCGGATTCCATGGCGGTGATGTCAGCGATCCCGCTTTTCATGAGTTGTTAATACGCTGGTTCCAGTGGGCGGTATTCAGCCCGGTGCTGCGCATGCATGGACACCGCGACCCCATTACTGAGCCAGAAATCCCTTACCGCGACGGTATCGCGCAATGCAACACCGGAGCCGGCAACGAGCTATGGAGTTTTGGTGAATCCACCTTTGCGATTCTCAGCCGTTACGCAACGCTACGAGAAAGGCTGCGGCCGTATCTACGCAAACTCATGCAGCAAGCCCATGAGACAGGCGAGCCGTTAATGCGCCCGCTGTTTTATCACTATCCCGAGGATGAGCAAGCCTGGCAGATAACCGACCAATATCTATTTGGTGAAGACGTTCTTGTTGCGCCAGTGGTTAACGCAGGGGAGAGGCAACGTCGCGTCTGGTTACCCGGTAACACGGTGTGGGTTGACGTGGTTTCGGGTGACCGCCATGAGGGCGGCCGGTTTATCAGCGTTGCCGCACCACTCGAAACGTTACCTTTGCTGGTACGTGATGGCGCAGAGGTTCTGCGGCTGATTCGCCCATTCTGACACGGGTAAATAGGGAGAGCATGATGAGTGGAATATCTAATGATTTGGGTGTGGCCAGTCACCCAGTTGGGCTGGCAAAACTTTCAGTAAGTGAAAAGATAGGTTACGGCTTGGGAGATGCTGGTGGCACGATTATTACCGGACTTATCTCGAACTTTTTAACCTTCTTTTATACCGATATTTTTGGGTTAACACCGGCGGTGGTGGGAACACTATTCCTGGTGCTACGTGTGATTGACGCTATTTCTGATCCACTGATCGGGGTTATTGCTGACCGCTCCTCGACCAAAATGGGGCAGTTCCGGCCGTTTATACTCTGGACAGCCATTCCATTAGGACTGATTGCATTTCTGACTTTTAGCGTTCCGGATTTGGCTTATCACTGGAAGGTGCTTTACGCCGTTGTGACCTACTTTGCGCTCTCGGTGCTTTATTCCCTCAACAACGTGCCTTATTGCGCATTGATCACCAAAATCACCACTAATCCGCTGGAGCTTGTTTCATGCCAGTCCTGGCGTTTTGCGTTGTGCGGCGTGGCGGGTTTCGCCGTCTCGGTTGGTTTGCCGATTATGGTGGATTACTTTGGCAATGGGAATGCGGTTCGGGGATATCAGTATGGTGTAGGCGTTCTGGCATGTTTAGCCATCGCGATGTTTCTACTGTGCTTTTATGGTGTGAAAGAGCGAGTAGTGGCTCGAAACAATCATACGTTTAACCTGCGTGAAAGCCTGAAAAGTATCCGGCGTAACGATCAGCTTTTACTGACCTTTGTGATGTCGTTACTGATCATCAGCATCTTTAACACTAAGGGTGGGGTCGCCATGTATTTCATTACTTATGTACTGCATGGTGATGCGACCTATACCTCGTTATTTTTTGGCATGGCGACGTTGGGAGGAATTACAGGTTCAATTCTGGTGCAATATTTGACGCGCAGTTTTGAGATTAAAACCCTCTATTTCTGGGTGAATATGGTTCTGGCACTCGCTCACTTCGCAGTTTGGTTTGTTCCCGGGACAGCGACCACAGTGTGGCTGGTTTTAGTCTTTGTTTGTTGTGTCGTGTTGGGTCTTATTTTACCGATGCACTTTACCCTTGTGACCTTTGCCGATACGTATGGCGAATGGAAGTCAGGCCGCCGTTCATCGGGCATGAACTTTGCGTTTAACCTATTTTTTGTCAAGCTGGCATGGGCAGTAGCAGGGGTTATCGTCAGCGTTGTACTGACCGTCGTGGCTTACCGTTCCGGTATGGAAAACCAGACACCATTGTCTTTAGCGGGGATCACGATGCTTTCCACTGCGATACCCGGTGTGCTGCATTTATTGCTGGCAGCGACGGTGTGGTTTTTCAGGATTGATAATAAAATGGTCGCACAAATGGAGCAGGAATTAGGTCGTTAAAGTAAAGAGCCTTTCCAAACAGGAAAGGCTCTTTTGAAGGATTAAACCACTGAACCCCACAGGTCATATTCGTCTGCGTTTTCCACTTTCACGCGCACGACATCACCTGGTTTCAATTTGGTTTCGCCATTCAGATAAACCGCACCGTCGATTTCTGGAGCGTCTGCCATGCTGCGGCCAATCGCGCCTTCTTCGTCAACTTCATCAACGATCACCAGAATCTCACGGCCCACTTTTTCTTGCAGACGTTCAGCAGAAATCTGCTGTTGCAGCTGCATGAAGCGGTTCCAGCGCTCTTCTTTCACGTCTTCCGGCACCGGATCGGCCAGTTCGTTAGCGGTCGCACCTTCTACCGGGCTGAACTTGAAGCAACCGACACGATCCAGACGGGCTTCTTTCAGGAAGTCGAGCAGCATCTGGAAGTCTTCTTCGGTTTCGCCAGGGAAGCCGACAATAAAGGTGGAACGCAGCGTCAGATCCGGGCAAATCTCACGCCATTGCTTAATGCGCTGCAACTGACGATCCACGCTGCCTGGGCGTTTCATCAACTTCAGAATGCGCGGGCTGGCGTGCTGTAAAGGAATATCCAGATACGGCAGGATCTTGCCTTCGGCCATCAACGGGATCACATCATCAACGTGCGGATACGGATAAACATAGTGCAGACGTGTCCACACGCCCAGTTTGGAAAGCTGCTCGCACAGGCTAACCATGCTGGTTTTCACCGGCTCGCCGTTGTAGAAACCGGTGCGGTGTTTAACATCAACGCCGTAAGCAGAGGTATCTTGTGAGATGACCAGCAACTCTTTCACACCGGCATCAACCAGACGTTTAGCTTCGGACAACACATCGCCAATTGGACGGCTGTCGAGATCGCCACGCATCGAAGGGATGATGCAGAAAGTACAACGGTGGTTGCAGCCTTCAGAAATTTTCAGGTACGCGTAGTGACGCGGGGTCAGTTTCACGCCTTGTTCCGGCACCAGGCTCAGGAACGGGTTATGTTTTGGTTTCGGCACATAGTGGTGAACGTGCTGCAAAACTTGCTCGTAGCTATGCGGGCCGGTGATTTCCAGAACTTTAGGGTGCACTTGGCGGATTTGATCTTCTTTGGCCCCTAAACAGCCGGTCACAATCACTTTGCCATTTTCGTTCAGCGCTTCGCCGATCGCTTCGAGCGACTCTTGTACGGCACTGTCGATAAAGCCACAGGTGTTAACGATAACCATATCGGCATCATCATAGCTAGGCACTACATCGTAACCTTCGGTGCGCAGCTCAGTTAGAATTCGTTCAGAATCAACGAGGTTTTTTGGGCAGCCGAGGGAGACAAAGCCAATACGGGGTTGTTGCATACAGGTCACGCTCACAAAGTAAACAGAAAATAAAAACCGGGCGATTCTACACGGGTTTTCGGTATGGCTCTACTGGTTGTTTTTAAAGTGACGCAGGATCAAATTCAGACTAATCGACATGCCTTAGCTTTTGCTTAGCCAGGACGCAGGCTCTATTATCTCCCCGCTTAACTTAATTGTAACGTCCCGTTCAACCAGAGAATCCCTAATGCCTAAGATTTTAGCCCTTTCCGGGATGCTAATTGCTGTCCTGGCGACCACTGCCTGCAACATTATTCCTACGCCACTTAACACCCCACCGGCAACTGCGCAGAAGTTTGTTTGCGGCGGCGAAAAACTGGCTATCGATGGCGACTACGCCTGGTATAACGGCAACCGTTACTCCTATCAAAATATGACTAACGGGCAGGCGTTTTATCGCTATCACAGCAGTAACTTCGGCCTGAAGAAAGTCGGTGAAAACCGCACCATGCTGATTGGTCTTGATGCCAAACCTTGTGTTGCGGCGAATTAATAAATGAATTCACCCCGTCACCTGACGCGCCTGAGTACGCTGCTGCTCGGTTTTATGCTGGCGGGGTGTGGCACGCTGTCGAACGTTGCTCCTGAGGCGGAAGTGCCGCAAAAGGCGCAACGTGCTTGCGGTTCGCCTGCAAATCACGATATTAACCAGTGGCTGCCCGCTCTGGTTGAACAGCAGTCGCCGGCGATGGTGGTTGGGGTGATTGACGCCAATAACCAACGTCACTACTGGCAATTTGGTGTCACCGATACGAAACACCACCATCCCGTCAATGAACAGACGTTATTTGCCGTCGGTTCCCTCAGTAAAGGCATGACCGCCGAAGCGACCGCGGTATTAGTGGCGCAGGGGCGCCTGCATTGGTCTGATACGCTAGAAACCTTAATGCCGCCGTCGGTGCCATTAAGTGCCGATGCGAAGCAAATCACCTTGCTGCAACTGGTGACCCATACCTCCGGCTTGCCACGGCAAAATATGGATTTGCCGATGCTGACGGCTTTTATTCGTTATCTGGGAAACGGTGAGAATTTTTACGCGCATCTCGATAGCGACGAAGTAGTGGCCGATCTGGCTGATTTTTCAAAACCAGGCAGCACCGGGCCTCTATATTCCAACCTCGGCTATGCGGTGCTGGATTATGTGTTGCGTTATCAAACCGGCCAGCGCGCCGACCAACTGGTGCAAACGCTGATTTTCGATCCATTAGGGATGCGCAATAGTAGCTTTACCCCGCAAAAACTGAAAAGTTACCCGCAGCGCGCCATCGGGCATGCCGGAAGCCAGCCGAAGTTTATTCCCCGTGGGCAAGTGGTACCTGACTGGCAGTTCACCGGCAATATGCTCGGTGCAGGCGGTTTGTATACCGACACCGCCGATTTACTGACTTTTGCCAGCGCACATCTTGCCAGCACCGGCGATGCCACACTGGATAAAGCCCTCCACGACACGATGCAAATCTATTACCCGCGTGACAAAGAAGCGGCTAATATCGCCTGGGTAACGGACACCTACGGCGAACAAGCCATCACTTATCAGGTCGGATATATCGGTGGTTATTCCAGCTACATCGGTATTGATCGCCAGAATCATTTCGCGGTGGTGGTGTTACAAAATAGCTTCACCTGGCAAAACAACCTTGGACACAGTGTGTTACGTCAAATGTTTGAGGAAAAGTATCAAGCCGCCACTTGCCGCGGGTAACTGCTTCGTAACACCTTGTTTCTACGTAGATATTACTATTTGTAAAATTTGTTGCTGAGGATCAAGAAATACGGGGAAATAAAACTGGTTTGCCTAAAATTTATCCATACTATTACTGTGTGTTATAGATTCTAATCACACAGGGGGTAAATGTATGAATGGGGAATCACTCAAACGCGATCTCTTGAAAAAGATGATTATCGCCAAAATAGACATCGCTGCTTACCTCTTGATGAGAAAAGCAAAAGGCTATATGTCTGTGATTGAAACTGGGCATTTACGCGATAATTTGTTCGACTTGTCTGCTGAGTATCGTGAGATGGCTTCACGCCTCAATTCCCATCTTGCCGCACCAGAAATGGCGAGCATCAATCAGGGAATTGGCGCGGTATCTTCAGCCGCCGTTTGCCTGATGACAGGGTGTCACGACTGCCCGCAATATATCGCCATAGATGCTGAAAAACTGGAAAACTGCCTGCGACAACTTTCCGCCAGCCTGAAAGATATTATGAGTCACCAACTGGCCGTAGAAAGTTGAAACCTCGAGGGGAGGAGACTCCCCTCTGGTAAAGTTTTTGTAAAACTCCCATCCCTGAAATTCTGCAAAGCTAACCTTATCGGGTAGATCCGCAAAGGAGCAAGCTATGTCACGGTTGCCGTTCCGCTCATTCATTGCCGCATCTTTACTGCTTTGGGCAGGCGTTGCCCTCGCCGCTGAGGTCAAAGTGGAGGTGCTACAAAGTAAGCTCGATCATCCCTGGTCGTTAGCTTTTCTGCCCAATAATCAAGGAATGCTGATAACGCTGCGTGATGGGCAATTACGGCGCTGGCGACCAGGCGAAGGTTTAGGTGACCCGATTGTTGGCGTGCCCAAAGTTTGGGCGCATGGACAAGGGGGATTACTGGATGTGGTTTTGGCGCCAGACTTTGAAAAAAGCCGCCGCGTCTGGCTGAGCTTTGCAGAAGCCAACAGCGATGACCAGGCGGGTACTGCCGTCGGTTACGGCACGCTGAGCAGCAATATGCAGCGGCTGGAAAACTTCAAAGTGGTGTTCCGTCAGATGCCGAAACTGTCGACCGGCAACCACTTTGGCGGGCGCATGGCGTTTGATGGCAAGGGCTATCTGTTTATCGCATTGGGCGAAAACAACCAACGGCCAACGGCGCAGGATTTGGATAAGTTGCAGGGCAAACTGGTGCGCCTGACGCAAAACGGCGACGTGCCAGCGGATAACCCATTTGCCGGTCAACAAGGCGCGCGCAGTGAAATATGGTCGTACGGGCACCGCAACCCACAGGGTATGGCGTTTAATCCGGCCAATGGGGAATTGTGGCTCAACGAGCATGGCCCGCGCGGTGGCGACGAAGTCAACGTGGCAAAACCGGGTAAAAATTACGGCTGGCCGCTGGCAACCTGGGGCATCAATTACAGCGGAATGCCGATCCCTGAAGCCAAAGGAGGAATTGTAGCCGGTACTGAACAGCCAATTTATTACTGGAAAGTCTCTCCGGCGGTGAGCGGCATGGCGTTTTACGACGCCGACAAATTTCCGCAGTGGAAAGGGAAACTGTTTATCGGTGCGCTAAAAGAGAAAAACCTGATTGAACTGACGCTTTCTGGCGACAAGGTCACCGATCAACTGCGTTTACTGGATGAGCGGGGTGAACGTATTCGCGATGTGCGCGTCGGCCCGGACGGCTATCTGTATGTCCTGACCGACGAATCTGACGGGCAATTACTGAAAATCAGCCCCTCTGGCTAGTTTTTAGCTCAATGGAATCATAACGATTTTCTTGAATGCCGGGCGCTGGGTCAGTTGCTGATACCAGCGTTGCAGGTTGGGGAAATCATTCCACTTGATATCAAGATTGAACAGGTTATAAACGCTTGGCGCCAGCGCAATATCCGCCACGCTGAATGTCTCGCCACCCAACCATTTTTGCTGCGCCAGTTCGGCGTCCACCATGGCAAACAGGGCGTTACAGGCGTCGACACTGTCTTCAATCAGCTTTTGATCGCGCAATTCCGGCGCGGTGCGCACCAGGCTGAAAAACACGCCACGGTGTGGGCCTGCCAACGAGGTAGCTGCCCAGTCCATCCATTTTTCACCGCGTGCTCGAGCGGCAGGTTGGGCAATCCACAACGATTCTTTGCCATACTGTGCGGCCAGATAACGCACGATAGTATTGGATTCCCACAGCGTCAGGTCGGTGGCATCGTCGTGAATACACGGCACCAGCGCATTCGGGTTCATCGCCAGATATTCTGCATCATGGGTTTTGCCAAATTTTCCACCAGCCGGAATCGAGCGGTATTCCACGCCTAACTCTTCCAGGCACCACAAAACTTTCTTCACATTCGTTGAATTGTCTCTGCCCCAAACTGTGATCATTTTGTTTCCTCTTTGTTAGTTTGCATCTCAGTATGCCGTGTGCTGGCGAAGAAAACAGCACGCAAGTTCAACGGTTGCTAAAAAACTCATCAACGTGGCGGCAACTCACGCAGTTATCGAATAAACTTAAAAAACTTTACCAACGCTATGTTTCATTAAGCGGTTTCACACGTTAGCTTACTGGCAACTTGAAATATTAAGTAACGGCGTGTGTCGTGACTTTTTTAGAATGGATACTGGGTGGTGTTATGAAAACTTTGCAAATTCCTGCTTCGCTACGAGCTTTACTGGCAGGGTCAACCCTGCTGCTGTTAGCCGCGCCTGCGGTGAGTGCTGAACAGACGGCTGATGCACCGCAAGTTGATGCTAAAGCCTGGATCTTAATGGATTACGCCAGCGGCAAAGTACTGGCGGAAGGTAATGCCGATTTGCAGCTCGATCCGGCGAGTCTGACGAAATTAATGACCAGCTATGTGGTTGGCCAGGCTATCAAAGCCGATAAAATCAAACTGACCGATATGGTCACCGTCGGCAAAGACGCATGGGCCACCGGTAACCCGGCGCTGCGTGGATCTTCGCTGATGTTCCTTAAACCCGGCGATAAAGTCTCGGTTGAAGATTTGAATAAAGGCGTGATCATTCAGTCAGGCAACGATGCCAGCATCGCGATTGCCGATTATGTGGCGGGCAGCCAGGATTCGTTCGTCAGCCTGATGAACAACTATGCGCAAAAGCTGAATCTCACTAACACCACCTTCAAAACCGTACATGGCCTTGATGCGCCAGGGCAGTTCAGTACCGCACGCGACATGGCGCTGCTGGGCAAAGCCTTAATTCACGATGTGCCAGAAGAGTACGCCATCCACAAAGAGAAAGAGTTCACCTTTAACAACATCAAGCAGCCGAACCGTAACCGCTTGTTGTGGAGCTCAAATCTTAACGTCGACGGCATGAAAACCGGCACCACCACAGGCGCAGGCTACAACCTGGTGGCCTCCGCAACTTCTGGCGATATGCGTTTGATTTCCGTGGTGCTGGGCACCAAAACTGACCGTATTCGTTTCAATGAAAGTGAAAAGCTGCTGACGTGGGGCTTCCGCTTCTTTGAAACCGTCACGCCGATTAAACCAGATGCCACTTTTGTCACTCAGCGCGTGTGGTTCGGTGATAAAAGCGAAGTGAATTTGGGTGCGGGTGAAGGTGGCTCGGTTACCATTCCGCGCGGCCAACTGAAGAACCTGAAGGCAAGTTTCAAACTTAACGATCCGCAACTGACCGCGCCGCTGAAAAAAGGCCAGGTTGTCGGGACTATCGATTTCCAGCTTAACGGCAAGTCAATCGAACAGCGTCCGTTAATGGTGATGCAGCCAGTGGAAGAGGGTGGTTTCTTTAGCCGGATGTGGGACTTTGTGATGATGAAGTTCCATTCGTGGTTCGGCAGCTGGTTTGCCTAATCCCTCCTTCATACTTCGAGCCGCAGATGCGTTGGCTGCACTCGTGAACCCCAGTCACTTACTTATGTAAGCTCCTGGGGCTTCACTCCTTTGCCGCCTTTCTGCGACTCGAATTATTTTGGAGGACTATTTTGCTATTTCCATTGAAGAGAAAGATTCTCTGATGCCGCAAACGCCACAAACTCGGCGTCGGGTTGTTCGTTGCTGATTAGCAAATCAAATGCGGAAAGTGGCCCCATGCAGGCTGCGCGAACTTTGCCAAATTTACTGCTGTCGACGACAAGTACACGCTGTTGTGCCATCGCTAATGCCCAGTTTTTTACGGGTAATTCATCAAGATTAAAACAGGTTGCGCCATGACGAGGGTGAACGCCTGCCGCTGAGAAAAAAGCGATGTCCGGGCAAAAATTATTCAGGCATTCCTGGAAATTAATCGGCTTGAAAATCGCATTGCTGGCGTGAAATTCACCGCCACTTAAAATCACCCGACAGCCGGGTTTATCCTGCAACGCCAGAAAAGTGTTTAACGAATAACAAACGCCGGTAAATTCCAGAGAATCATCGATGGCTTCAATGATGTACGGCGTTGTGGTGCCGCAGTCAAAAAACACCGTTTGATGCGGGCGCACCAGTGCCGCTGCGAGGCGTGCAGCGTGGCGTTTTTCCTCAATGCAACGGGTTTTCTGGTCACTTAGCAGATAGTGATTGGCGGTGACGCTACGGGGTTCGAGAACCACATAGCCGCCCAGCAGTACGACCGGCCCAGCGTCATTGCTCAGGTCACGGCGAATGGTCATTTCAGAGACACCTAACAAAGCAGATGCTTCTTTGAGGTGAATTTTGTCGCTGCGTTTAAGCGCCTGAATCAGGCGGTTGATGCGTTCGTCGCGCCGGGTTTCCATGATGAGCAGCTAAACCTTTTTGTGCCCTCTCCAGGCGGAGAGGGTTAGGGTGAGGGCGTTAATTAACGCATCTTACCTTTGCAAAAACAGTTAGTCACGCACCCAGCCTTTGCGGATGAACAGGGCAAAACAGAAACGATAAGCCTGATGCAGGCTTGCATACATCTGTTTGCCAAGCAGATTCCATACCATTTGCGCCAGCAGACAAGAACAGAGTCCGACCAGCAACCCACCGAGCATATCCAGCGGCCAGTGCACGCCGAGATAAACTCGCGACCAGGCGATGACGCAACCGATGGCAAACAACAGCACACCCGACCACACACGATGCCAGAGCAAAAATGCCAGCGCGAAGGTGAAAATCACCGTGCCGTGGTCGCTCGGGAACGAGTCGTCCGGCGCATGATGCATGAAGTTATAGCCAAATCCAGTGACGAACGGTCTGTCATGCGGGAAGAGATGGCCAATAATCCACGATAACGACACGCTGATAATCAGAGCTAAAGCGGTTTTGATAACCATCATTCGTTGGGCCGCCATGTGTTGGCGTTGGCCCCACAACCAAAGAATGGCAATCAGCAACGGCACGATGCTTATCAAATCTTTGGCGATAAAAATCGCGAGCTTAATTAGCCACTCGGGTGATTCTGGCGTGGCGTTAATCAGCAAGAAAAGTGCCTGATTGAGTTGTTCGAGCATAATGTTTTAAGTCCCTAAACCAGCAAAAATAGCGCCAGGCTAAAAATTCATTGCGCCTTGCTCGGGCACCTGGAGCCAAAAGAGAATTTACAGATTATGTAGAGGATATTAAGAGAACCTTAAACCACAGAACAATCGACCGGTTGTTTGCAACAATGACTATCTACTGCGCTGGCAATTTATTAAACTGCGCATGTTTTTCGTTTCTTCAAGTCATTATCCTTCTGAGTAACTCATGCAAAATAATAAGCGACTGGGTCGCCAGGCATTGCTGTTCCCGCTGTGCCTGGTGCTCTATGAATTCTCGACCTATATCGGCAACGATATGATCCAGCCAGGCATGCTGGCGGTTGTTGAGCAATACAATGCGGGAATCGAATGGGTGCCGACCTCCATGACGGCCTATCTGGCGGGCGGGATGTTTTTACAGTGGTTGCTCGGGCCGCTATCAGACCGTATTGGCCGTCGCCCGGTGATGTTGACCGGAGTGGTGTGGTTTATCGTCACCTGTCTTGCCACGCTGCTGGCGCAGAATATCGAGCAATTTACCTTCTTGCGGTTCTTACAGGGCGTCAGCCTGTGCTTTATTG
>Ga0105244_10000835_pt1 | contig 26067 bp, 26 predicted proteins | sample KBSM44metaG_FD_80423 | JGI IMG/M metagenome (GOLD analysis project Ga0105244, IMG submission 80423) | Miscanthus rhizosphere microbial communities from Kellogg Biological Station, Michigan, USA - KBS M4-4 metaG | ecosystem: Host-associated > Plants > Roots > Rhizosphere > Soil | place... | reverse complement strand
GGCATCACAGGCATCATGCCCACACGCGCTCACTAATAAAACAAAACCAATCAGCATAATCAGACTCCTTTAACACCTTCTCGTTGGTACGGAATGTGTGGCTGGTCGTTCCCTTTTTTGATCCAGTATAGCTAAACGCGGCGGGAGTCAATTATCACCCTGAGCGGCTTTCTTGTCTGACTGAGCAGATTATACGCATCGCGGCGCGCATCAGTAGCGTAATCTGGGCTAAACTATGCGGCCCTGATAAAAACGATGAGTGCGTTAACATGTCAAACGAAATTGCCCATCCGGCTAGCAACCCAAAACAAGCCGCCCTGCAACTGGTGATTGAATTGGTGCGGGCGGGGAAACTGAGCCCGCTGCACGGTGATGCGTCTAATATGATTTCCATCTACGAGCAGTTCAAAAATCATTTTGAAACAGAAAAAGAGTAATTTCTGCGCCTTGGGTCGCCATGAATGACGTCATGCCGATCGGTTAAACGCCGTACCAAATCACCGCACCTTCCGTAGCGGCGCGATTTATCGCGCAATGAATTGCGCCGCTACAGTGTGTGCGCTCGGTAATTAGGTTTTTTCATCTCTTAACTGACAACCATTACGCCATGAATGGCGTCCTTACACCCGTTCTTCGGTGTGGGTGCGGTCGTACTCTTCCTGCGCACGTTCCAGGCTTGGACCATGCTCCAGCGCCCAGTCATACAGCGCGATAAACGGTTGTTGCAGCGTCTGCGCGAGCGGCGTCAGGCTATATTCCACACCGATTGGTGCCGTGTTCAGCACTTCACGATTCACCAGCCCATTACGCTCCAGCCGCTTTAACGCATCCGCTAACGCTTTATGGGTGATGCCATCCAGTCGACGACGAATCTCATTAAACCGCGCGGGCTTCGTGCACAGCACGGTAAGAATTAATATCGACCATTTATTGGTGATGTGCTCCAACACCGGCCGGGTTTTTCCTACATCTCTCAAGCTGTTACCGTCGATCTCTGCCATGGCGATATACTCCGCGATATCTGGTATAAACAAAGTGCGTAATTGTTATTAAGTATAAAATATATACCATCTGTTTTCTACCCAAACAGGAGAAAGCAGATGAGCAGACTGGAAAACAAAGTGGCGGTGGTATTGGGCGGCGCAAAGGGAATAGGTCTGGCAATTAGCCAGCGTTTTGCCCGTGAAGGGGCGACAACCTGGTTTACCTCGCGCCGTGACGAAGAGTTACAGGCCGCCAGCCGCAGCATCACGGGCAACGCGCATCCGCTGCGTGCCGATGTGAGCCAGCAGAGTGAACTGACGCGCATTATTGAGACGATTACGCGCGAATCCGGGCAGCTGGATGTGTTGGTGATCAATGCTGGGATGGCGGAGTACGCCACCATTGATGAGATCAACGCAGAGCATTTTGATAGCATCTTCGGCCTCAATGTACGCTCGCCGGTATTTGCCCTGCAGGCGGCGTTGCCGCTGCTGAAGCCTGGCGCCAGCGTGGTACTAATCGGGTCAATTGCGGATGTGATTGGCACCCAAGGTTACGGCGTTTACAGCGCCAGTAAAGCCGCGCTGCGATCTTTTGCGCGTACCTGGACGCGTGAGCTCTCCGCGCGCGGCATCCGTGTTAACGTGGTGGCTCCCGGCCCGATTGATACCGATATGATGCAGGCGGCGTCTGACGAGGTGCGCACCGGAATAACCAGCACCATCCCACTTAGCAGAATGGGCAAACCCGAAGAAGTGGCCAACGTCGCGCTGTTCCTCGCCAGCGATGAAAGCAGCTACATTGCGGGTGCAGAAATCTGTGTGGATGGCGGTTTGACGCAAGTGTGAGGCGTGTTTACGGCCATCTCAGGATGGCTGTTTTTGCTTTATCAGGCGAAATACCAGGCGGGGAGGATGGCGATCAAATTGTTCAGCGTATGCAGGAAAATCGGCAGCGCCAGGCTGTTACTGCGCAGACGCGCATAGCACAGCAGCAGTGAAAATAGCGTCAACGCCACCAGCGTTTCCCAATGCACATATTGAGTATGCATGGCGGCGAACAGCAGGGAAGTGAGGAGCATGCAGGCAAAACGGCTTCCTGGAGCCCACAGTAGAAAACCTTGCAGTAGAAATCCGCGAAACAGCACTTCTTCAAAAACGGGCGCCAACAAGACCGCCGTGAGCAACAGAATCAGCATCGAGCTGCGTCCCTGCTGAGATTGCGCAATCAGCCAGCCTTCCGGTTGCAGAAACTGCGTCTGCGCCACCATCAAAGCAAACAGCAAACCGATAAACAGCAACGTCTGCATCGGATGAACAAACCCCAATGGAATATCGTTACGACGTTGGCAATAAAAACGGTATAGCGGATAGATCACCGCAAATTCAACCAGACAAAGCACAGGCATTAGCAAGCCGTTGGTACGCAGCATCCCGTAATTGGGAAACAGCGTAACCAGCATGGTCACAAGGTAATAGACCACAAAGCTACCCACGTAAAACAGCGTTAACGTAACTTTGTCGGATTGGGTGTCCATAGGCGACTCAGCGAGCAGAGGAGAGCGCATAGTAGCAACGGCGATCATCGCTGTCGAGGTGGCGTGGTGCACATTTGCACTGCTCAAATATTCCACCATAAAAACTAAATCTGCGGCAGTCTGCGCCGATAACCAATCAAACCCTTAAAGGTTGGCGATGGGCGACCAGCGCGACATCATTTACCTCTTTTGCTGTCTGTATTTTGCGAGCATTGCGCATGAATTCTCAGTATCAACGACACGCGGCGTCACCCGCTCAGCCCAACATGGAAGCGCTCACGGTGCAGGTAACGCGGCGTAGCTTGCGCACTTTAACGTCGCTACTGTTCGGTGTTCTCCTCCTGTCCGTGGTAATGGTGCTGGTTATCGCTCATCAACAAAACAGCGATTCAATAAAGCAGGACACTAACCTAATGCGTCAGGCGTGGCAGCAGCAGCAGCAAGAGATGATTGTTGATGCGCGTGACTACGCCAACTGGGGCGAAGGCTGGAAAAACCTGCATCTTACGGTAAACAAAGTTTGGGCCTGGGATGAAGAGAACTTCGGGCCGGGGCTCTACAAGGAGTATCACTACGACGGCGTCTTTGTTGTCGATGGTGCAGGAAAAACACGCTATGCGGTAATCAATGGCCAATTATCCAACGCGCCGCTAGAGAGTTGGTTAGGTGCTCAAAGCACCTTGCTGCTGCAGGAGGCGCGAACGCTGCATGATGCGATGGCGCGCAATGTAAAGGTTGAGAACAGCCCCGCCATTGTGGTGGCCGCGCCCATTACGCCAGGCAAAGTACCTGATTTACCGACTATTCCCGGTCCTGAGTCGGTAATGGTGTTCGTCAATATCTTCAGCGCCGATAAACTACAGGCGCTGGGAAATTCACTCAATGTGCTGGACCCGCACCTCGCCAGCAATGCGGATGAGGCTCAGTATGAGCCGCGTCTGGTGGAACCGGTGGTGCAAGGTGAGCCGCTAGTGATTCGCTGGCGGCCAAAAGATCCCGGCTTTGGCGTAATCTGGATGATGATGCCGCTACTGCTTTTCACCGCGCTGGCGGTTGCGCTGGTCACGCGCCGTGTCGTGCGCCACGCGCTGCATAATGCGGTGATCTCCGATCGTCGCTTTGAAATGTTAATCGTTAGCCAAAGCGAACTGAGCCATAGCGAAGAGCGTTTTCGCGACCTGGCTGAGGCCGCCTCAGACTGGATTTGGGAAATTGATGAAAAAGGGCGTCTCTGCTATCTCTCGTCGCGCTTTGCGGCGGTTACCGGTCATCAGGTGAAAAACTGGTTAGGTCGTTCACTCGATCAACTGCTGAGTCATCCTAGTCATTCGCTGGTTTCATGGCTAATGCATCAGGATGAAAAGGTGCAACACGTGCCGCTGCGTTGCCAGTTTATGTCAGCAAATGGCGAGCGGCGTATCGGACAATTAATGGCAAAAGCCATTCTCCGCAATGGCCTGTGCGCAGGTTTTCGCGGCACGGTATCGGATATCACTCATGAAGTGGACGCTGAGGCACGCATTCAGTTCTTATCACGCCACGATATGTTGACTGGGCTGGCGAATCGGGTGCAGCTACAGGAATATTTGACCGCCTATCTGGAAAGCGTCAGTGAAGAGGATCCGCTGTTTGTGATCAGTTTCGATCTCGATCAGTTTAAACCGATCAACGATACCTGGGGCCACTCAGTGGGGGATGAGGTGTTGAATGCGATCTCCCAGCGCCTGAAAAGTCTGCTGGCACCGAATGAGCTGGCGGCGCGACTTGGCGGCGATGCCTTTATTCTCCTGTTGCGCGAAAGCACCCGCGCGGGGGTGGAGTATCGCTGCCGTGCGCTGCAACGTATGGTGCAACAACCCATCATTAGCGGTTCGCATCAGATCAACTTGACCGCCAGCATGGGAATCGTCTCGGCACCACAAGATGCGACCCAACCCGAAGCGCTATTACGCCTGGCAGATATTGCGCTGAGTCAGGCACGCAGTGCCGGGCGCAATCAATGGATGTGGTATTCCACGGACATGGCGAATCACCTGCAGTCGAAACGCGACATGGTACAGGCAATAGAAGAAGCGCTGAAAAATAAAGCTTTTACACTGCACTATCAGCCGCGCTATCAGTTGCAGAGCGGTAAGCTAGCGGGGGCAGAAGCGCTGATTCGCTGGCAAGTGGCGCCGGATCAATGGATCACGCCCGATCGTTTCATTCCGTTGGCGGAGGAGAAGGGCTTGATCACGGCGATCAGCGATTGGGTACTGATGCGCGCCTGTCTTGATGCCTTCAATTGGGGTGAACAACGCTATGTTTCGGTCAATATCTCACCGGTTGAGTTCCGCACCCATGATCTGGTGCAGCGCGTGGCGCATGCGCTGCACGTCAGCGGGCTGCCAGCCACGCGTCTCGAGTTGGAAATTACCGAAAACGTCACCTTTGAACATCCCGACCGCGCGTTAGAGATCATGCAAGGCCTGCGTGCGCTCGGCGTGCGGCTGACGGTGGATGATTTTGGTACCGGCTATGCGGCGCTCGGCTATCTGAAAACCTTCCCGTTTAACGGCTTGAAAATTGATCGTTCATGGATGAAGGAGTTTCCGGAATCGCAGCAGGCACAATCGGTGGTGGCAGGGATTGTCGGTTTGGCGCGCGCGTTTGCGCTAACGATTACCGCGGAAGGGATTGAAACCGATGCGCAGTTAAAAGCGCTCAAGGGGCTCTCTTGCGAAGAAGGGCAGGGATATTTTCTGGGCCGACCAATGCCATTAGCCGCATTTAATGCCCGGCTCAAGGAAGAAGTTTTAATACAATAATGTCTCACATCGTAGCGGCGCAATGTATTGCGCATTGCATGTGCGCTTACGTCAAAAACGCGCGATAAATCGCGCCGCTACAAAATGTGCCTTGCGACTAACGCACTCTAATGGCAACAAATGTCATAAGAGCGGCGAAGGCAACAAAAATCACCAGTTCCATCATTGTCTCCTCACTAAGAAAATTCTTAGTTAATTGTAGTGCCCCGCAGATTGTTTTTTAGACAGTGCGTGCGATTAATCCTAACTTTTGAGAGGAAGATCGCGCTTTTGAACTGATTTCTGCGACCAATCTGCTGTAAAAATTTTCGCTTCACAGTCACGCTTTGCTACTCTCAAAAACCGGTTGTCTATTTATCCAGGAGGAGAAACTTGTGACCCATTATGGAAAAGCGCTACTGGTAACGGCCTTTTTTGCCCTGACTGCCTGCCAGTCCGCCAGCAAACCTGACACCAGCGCCGCAGCCAGCCACGATCCAGAAACCGATCAGTGCGGCGCATCGCAATATCAAAACTACGTTGGTCAGCCGTTATCGGCGCTCGACAACAAACGCTTCGCAGTCCCTGTACGCGCTATCCCATGGAATTCAGCGGTAACGATGGATTTCAATTTGCGTCGGGTGAATTTCGCAGCGGATCAAAGCGGTAAGATTTCCCGGGTGTACTGCGGATAACACCAAAACGACATTGCATTGTCATCTGGCTGTCACAGCGTCGGGCGAGGATAGCTGCGCACTACGGAGATTTCCTCGTCACTCTCGAATATGCAATGCTCGTCTTATTTCTTCCCGCCCTGGCGGGAATTTTTTTATCTCTCGGTCCGCAGGGCTGATTGAGGAGTGATGATGAGAACGCGCGAAAAGTTACTGCTGTTAACCCTGTTGTTGAGCCCGCTGGCGCACGCCTCGAGCGAAGCCGCATGGCAACAAAACGACAAAAATATGCAGCAAAGCTGTCTAAAGGCCAGCGGCCTAAAGACAGTGAAAGTGGTGGGTAAGCCGATTCAGTATGACGACAGCGTGGGCTTTGATGCGCTGTTGCTGGAAGGTCGCTACCCGCAAAAGCATATGAAGAATCAGGTCGGACGCGAACTGTGCTTGTACCAGCGTCAGAGCGGCAAGGCCTTTGTTAGCGAAGCCGACCATCTGCGTGCGGTGAAATAATTCCGAGGGTCGCTATTTCTGCGGCCCCGATTCCAGCAATTTTGCCAGCAGCGTGCGATAGCTTTGCAACTGCTGTTCGTCCCCTTCAAATTCCAGTTTGTCGATCACACGAGCAATAATCGCTTTGCTGGTGGTAGGCTGTCCGTCATCCATTAGTTCGCGCATGATCGCCGCCAGTACATCGCTCTCATGCGGTGCATGCCAGGCTGGGCTATTAAAGTAGTCGGTAATGGCCCGACTGGCGCTGTTTGGCTGGGTTCTCATAGCTGACCTCCGCAGAGACAACGATGCCCACCGACGGATAAGGTCAGCGTGGGGAAATAGGAATTAATCATGCGAACTGTCCAGAACGGGCAGCGCGTCGCCAGTGATAACTGGTGGTTTTTTAAACATAGTTGCGGTGTGGAATATTGTCAGTAACGAGTAGACATATTTTTTCACGTTTGCAGGTCATCGCGATGCGCTTATCTTGCGGCAGGCATTGTTTCCGCACATAAAGACACTAAAAAACGGCCTTCTGACATGATTTGCTGTGAGCAGAATCACGCTCGACAGCGTAAAACTGCGTTTTTTAGCTGATGCCATGTTTTGCCGTCCGGTAATGTTACGAGGTTGTTAGACTAAACCTTCGTTTCATTCTTCTGATGCCCACGCCCATGTTACGCTCCATCGAGTCCTGGAAAGTTAATCTGATATCTGTTTGGTTTGGCTGCTTTTTTACTGGCCTCGCCATCAGTCAGATCATTCCCTTCCTGCCGCTGTATGTTGAGGAACTCGGTATTCGTGGCGGTAACGCGCTCAGCGTGTGGTCAGGACTCACCTTCAGCGTCACCTTCATTGTTTCTGCCGCCGTCGCGCCATTATGGGGCAGCCTGGCTGACCGTAAAGGGCGCAAGCTGATGCTGCTGCGTGCCTCGTTCGGTATGGGCGCGGTGATTTTGCTGCAGGCGTTTGTCACGCAGGCGTGGCAACTGCTGCTGCTGCGGGCGCTAATGGGACTCACCTCCGGCTACATTCCCAATGCGATGGCGCTGGTGGCGGCGCAGGTGCCGCGCGAACGCAGCGGCTGGGCGCTGAGCTGTGTCTCAACCGGGCAGATCAGCGGCGTAATCCTCGGGCCGATGATTGGCGGTTTACTGGCTGACTGGCTCGGTTTGCGTCTGGTATTTATCGTTACCGCAGTGCTGCTGATGGTGAGCTTCTTCGTAACCTTGTTCCTGATAAAAGAGACCGGTTATACGCCAGTCAGCAAGCAGGACAAATTGAGCGGACGCGATGTGTTTCGCAGCCTCGATAATCCGCGCTTAATGATCTGCCTGTTCTTCACCACCATGGTGATTCAGATGTGCAACGGCTCGGTGAATCCGATCCTGACGCTGTTTGTGCGCGAGCTGGCACCCAATGCACAGAACATCGCGTTTCTCAGCGGGGTGATTGCCGCGCTGCCGGGCGTATCGGCGCTGATCTCTGCGCCACGGCTGGGTAAACTCGGCGATCGTATTGGTACGCAACGCATTCTGATCGCCACCATGATTGTGTCGTTACTGCTGCTGGTGGCGATGTCATTTGTCACCAGCGCGACGCAGTTGGGCGTGCTGCGCTTCCTGCTGGGATTTGCGGATGGCGCGATGATGCCGGCGGTGCAAACGCTGCTGGTGCGGCATTCACGCGATAACGTCACCGGACGCATTTTCGGTTACAACCAATCGTTTATGTATCTGGGTAACGTGGCGGGCCCGCTGCTGGGTGCAGCGGTATCGGCGGCCACCGGCTATCGCTGGGTGTTCTTCGCCACCGCGATAGTGGTGTTGGTCAACGTGATCTTCTTGCGCCGCTTCTATCGCCGGCCGAAAACCACGCTGACTCCACCGTTAAGTCAGCGTGATGCGGCGGAAAAACCTACTGACGCAACGTCAGCGCGTAGTGCCAGCGCTGCTGAGAAAGCAAAAACTCCGGGCTAACGCTTGGACTCCAGGAATCGTCGCCGCCGACGCCCATGTGGAAGCCGTCGAGGTGCAGCCAGCAACCATCCTCGTCCTGCAGTAAATGGCGATGTGAGGTCTCACGCAGCTGTTCAAGGCTGTAACGGCTGAGCGAGAAGGCGAAGTCGCCGCTGACCTGCAAGCCGCCGCTCTGCAACTGACGCGTGCCGCAGCGCAAGCCATTTTCGCCGGGAAAAACATACGCGGTGCTGAGCGCCGTCAGCGGTAACTGCCAGCGTGAGAACTGCGCCGCCAGTTGGCGATCCGGGTAGTTTTCGTGTGGCCCCAAACCGAGCCAGCTCACCTGATGAGGTGTGTTAATCAGCTGGCATCGCAGACCGAGGCGCGCGGGGGGCGGCAAGCCTGGCGCCTGCTCCACGCTAACGCTTACCGACAACTCGCCATTGCCGCTGATTTGATAACGTTTATGGCTGGTGAACGCTAACTGACCGTTTGCCTGCCATTGATGCCAGGTTTCGATCAGCACGCTGTGCTTCAGGCTATCGACCTGCATATCCACCAACACGGCTTCTAACCCATCGTAGCCTGCACGTTTCCAGCGCTCTACCCACGCATGAGGATCAACATTGGCGGCTTCGCTGGTGCCGATATCGTTATCAATCGGTGCACGAATAAAGCACTCTTGTAGCGGCGTGAGCAGCGTTTCTTGATCATCGACAAACCATTGCACCAGCTCGCCGCTGCGGCGGGAGAAATGCCAGCGCTGCTGCGGCAGTACCACCGCCACCAAATCGTGATTGGCGATCAGTTCCGGCGCGCTGACGACCCTCTCCGCTGGCCGCGCCGGTAGCGCGGCGGGCAGCGGCCACTGATCCCAGGCAACGCGTGCATCGGCTTCGGACCAGGGTGTAGCGTTGACCTGATGCACGGCGAGATTGAGCCAGGCGTTGCCCTGCAAATCGTCACGCGCTGGCAGCGTTAACGTCCGGCTGCCTTGTGCGGCGAGGTCGAGCGGCAGTTCACCTTTGACGATGGCGACGCCATCCTGCTCAATCGACCAGCGCAGCACTTCGTTATCGCTGCGTCGGAACAGATATTCGCTGGTGACGGTAAAGCGATATGCATCGTTAGCATCACGCTCAAACTGGAAGAACTGCTGCGCACGCTGGGCTTCAAAGAGCGCCGGATGCGGTGAGCGATCGGCAAAAACCAGACCGTTCATGCAGAACTGGCGATCGTTCGGCGTATCGCCAAAATCACCGCCGTAGGCTTGCCAGGCCGCGCCATTATCGTCATAACGCGTCAGGCTTTGATCAACCCAATCCCAAACGAAGCCGCCCTGCAAGCGCGGGAACTGGCGGAAGGCTTGCCAGTATTTAGCAAAACCGCCAAAGCTGTTGCCCATCGCATGCGCGTATTCACACAGGATCAGCGGACGTGTTTCGCCCGGCAGACCAATCCACTTTTTCAGCGACCACTTTGGCACCGCCGGGAAGGGCTGATCCTGATCGACACGCGCATACATCGGGCAGACGATATCGGTGGCGGCCGTATTGGCGCCGCCGCCTTCGTACTGCACCGGACGCGTTGGATCGCTGCTTTTCACCCATTGATAGAGCGCATCATGCGTGCTGCCGTGACCGGATTCGTTGCCCAGCGACCAGATAATGATGCAGGCATGATTGCGGTCGCGCTGCACCATACGCGTGACGCGCTCACTGTAAGCGGCGAACCAGCGTGGATCGCTGGAAAGGCGATTCATCGGCTGCATACCGTGCGTTTCGATATTGGCCTCATCCACCACATACAATCCGTATTGGTCACACAGGCGATACCACAGCGGATGATTAGGATAGTGCGCGCAGCGAACGGCGTTGAAGTTGTGGCGCTTCATCAGTTCGATGTCGCGGCGCATGCTGGCTTCATCCACCACCTGACCGTTTTCCGGATGATGTTCGTGACGGTTCACGCCGCGAATCAGCAGCGGCTTACCGTTCAGGCACAGCTGACCTTTTTCAATGCTGACGCGGCGGAAACCGACGTCATAAGCTTCGGCTTCCAGCAGCGCGCCATTTTCATCCAGCAGCGAAATCACTGCGCGATAGAGATGCGGCGTTTCCGCGCTCCACAGCAGCGGCTGGTTTACCGGCAACACCAGCAGTGCGCGTTCGGGATAATGTCCACGTTCATCGATAATGGCGCTACCGGGCGCTTGTTCCTGCTCGCCAATACAGTGGTCACCGCGCCACACACTGACGCGCAAACGGCACTGCGTGGGCTGACGATCACCGGCATGGATTTTTACGCTGACGCGCAGATCGCCGCGCAGGTATTCCGGGCTAAGTGCAGTTTCAATCTGCACATCGGCCAGTTGCGTCTCCGGTTTATGCAGCAAGCTGACATCGCGAAAGATGCCACTCATGCGCCACATATCCTGATCTTCCAGATAGCTACCATCGCTCCAGCGCAGCACCATCACGGTTAAGCGGTTCTGGCCTGACTGCAACGCCTTGCTGAGATCAAACTCGGCGGGCAGGCGACTGTCTTGCGAATAGCCGATCCAGTGTCCGTTACACCAGAGGAAGAAGGCAGAACTCACGCCATCAAAGATAATGCGCGTCTGGCCCTGATGCAGCCAGCGATCATCCACTTTTAATGTGAGCGAGTAACATCCGGTTGGGTTTTCTTTAGGCACACAAGGCGGCGTGACCGGAATCGGATATTGCACGTTGGTATAAATCGGCGCATCAAAACCGTGTAACTGCCAGTTGGCTGGCACCGGTAGCGTTTCAGCGCCAGGAAGATCCTGCAGTAGCCAGCTTTGGGGGACGTCTTCAGGCTGCGTGAAATAGCTGAAGCGCCATTGGCCATTCAATGACAGCCGTGAAGGAGAGGGGCGATCGTCACGCGCCTGGGTTTCATCGCGCCAGCTGGCAAAGGGCGGATGCGCATCCAGCCGATTAAGGCTAGTGATCACCGGATTTTCCCAGTCGCGGCGCGCCAGAATTTCACTGAGGGACACAGCAGATAAGCTCATGATGAGATCTCATTCATTGTAATGCGCTCACATTGCGTGAAAATGCAGCGCCTGTAAAGCGGTCAACGGCGATATTGTGCGGCGGCTGGCAGGCTTTTATGGCACCTGTGTGATGCTTTTGCCGCTTTAGTGCCAGAAAATTGTTAAGCGTGGTGAGCAAAGATGAATAGCGCCGGGTTGCGGAGAATTCTGTATTGTCGCGCCCGATGCGGCCTCATACACTCAGCCCGATTTCACCATTCCGAGGTAATTATGGTCCGTATTATTAAATTCGCTGCTGTTGCGGCATTAATCACCGCGCTGAGCGGTTGTATCTTCCCACCTCCGGGCGGCGGCTGGGGCGGGGGGCATGGACATGGCGGCGGTGGTCCGGGACGTGGATTTATGGGGCCTGGTTAATTCGCGCCAGCGTTAATTAATTTAATCAGCGAAACGTTTCAATAATAGATTGGGTATCAGTGAAACGTTTCGCTATTAGAGATTGAATTTTCACTTCTTTTTTCGCGCTGCAGCGCGTCTTTATTTTTTCTAAAAAACGCTGAAAATGTGTTGTTGTTTTATTATGCACAATGCTAACGTCTGTTTTTCTTCTCTCATTGAGCTTGTCGCATGAAAAACCTGATTGCGGAACTCCTTCTAAAGCTGGCTGAAAAAGAAGAAGAGTCTAAAGAATTAGTGGTTCAGGTTGAGGCGCTGGAGATCGTGTTAACCGCGATGCTGCGCAAACTGAATACTGAACAATTCCACGATGTTGAGGCCGCTATTAAAGTCGCCATGCCGCCCGTTGCGCCCGCTGCTGAAACGCCTGATACCACTATGCTGCGTAATTATGTAGAGAAGTTACTGCATCATCCCCGCGTATAAGGGCTATCGCCTGTTTTGCAGGAAAAGGTCATTATCGATTTCTCGTATTTGCTTATTCCGTGCCATGCTTAATGGGCAATAATGCTATGGAGAATCCGGTAATGAAATCGTGTCTTTTGGCAATAATGGCAGCAGGCTTGCTGATTGCAGGCGGAGCGAGTGCGGCAGAAAAAACCGCGCAGCAGGAAAAAATGACGATGTGTAACCAGAGCGCAGGGACACAAAATCTGAAAGGTGATGCGCGTAAAAGCTTTATGAGTGACTGTCTGAAAAAAGACAGCAAAATGGGCAGTATGACGCCGCAACAAATGAAGATGAAAACCTGTAACGCTGATGCAGGCGATAAAAAGCTCACTGGCGATGCCCGTAAAACGTTTATGAGTTCGTGCCTGAAGAAAAGCTGATTTAATTAACGGCTAATATCGTCGTCGTTTTAAATCAATCATGCGTGAAAAGTAATAGGGGTTCATGTTTATCGTGAACCCTTTTTTTATTGGTGTAAGCTGCAGCGCTGTAATATTCACATTTACTTATCACGTCAGATGAAAAACTCATATCAGGATCCTCATCACAAAACTGCGCCCATAATGCTGCCAGGATGCTTTAGTCCTAATCTATGACTAATTATTTTGATCGCTCAATCCCCGCGAAGCCAGACCGTTCGTTGGGCAGCCTTTACCTGTGGAGTCTGCTATGAATGTGCTTGATTATGCTGTGATGGCGCTTTATGCGCTGATGATTGTGGCTATTACCCTGTGGGCGATGCGCAAGGTGGGCAGCACGCGGGATTTCTTTGCTGCTGGTGGCAAAATGCCGTGGTGGCTGTCCGGCGTGTCGCATCACATGTCGGGCTACAGCGCGGCGGTGTTCGTGGCTTATGCGGCCGTGGCGTACAACATGGGCATCACCGTCTATTTTTGGTGGGCATTTCCCATCGCCATCGCCGTGCTATTGGGTTCCCGACTGTTCGCGCCGCGCTGGGCGCGTCTGCGCATCTATATGAACATCGAGTCGCCGATGGAATATCTCTCCACGCGCTATAACCTGCCAACGCAAATGGTGCTGGCATGGAGCGGGGTGCTGCTGAAAACCTTCGACGTAGGCGCAAAGTGGGCGGCGATAGCGGTGATTATCAATGTCTTCACCGGGCTGGATCCGCTGATCGGCATCTGTGTATCTGGCGCGCTCAGTTTGTTTTATACCGTGATGGGCGGGTTATGGGCCGATGCCTGCAACGATTTCGGCCAGTTTATCGTGCAGTTTATTGCCGCCATTGTAATGGTGGTGGCAGTGGCGGTCCATCTTGGCGGTTTTACCGAGCTGTTCACTATCTGGCAGCGGTTACCGCCAACCCATACGCAAATCATTCAGGAGCCGTACAGCATCGGCTTTATTCTCGCCTATTTTGTCATTTACACGCTGAGCTATAACGGCGGCACCTGGAACCTGGCGCAGCGTTTCATTGCCGCACCAGCAGGGCGCGATGCCCGCAAAGCGGCGCGCCTTTCCGCCGCGCTCTATCTCATCTGGCCGTTGATTTTATTCTGGCCGATGTGGGCGGCGCCGCTGCTATTTCCTAACCTCAGCGATCCGTCACGCTCTTATTCAATGATGGCGATGGAACTGCTGCCGAACGGCTTAGTGGGATTAGTGCTGGTGGCGATGTTTACCCATACGCTTTCAATGACCTCTTCTGATGCCAACGCGATTACCGCAGTGGTGACGCGCGATATTCTGCCCGGCATGCTGCCGCACCGCTTCCAGCGCGGCAAAAGCTCGTTGCTGGTGGCGCGGCTCACCGCCTTTCTCTTCATTATCACCACGCTGGTGATTGCCATGAACGCCAGCCATTTCGGCGGCGTGCTGTCGCTGCTGATCGTCTGGTTTGGCGGCTTAGTCGGACCGATCTCCATCCCCATGCTGCTGGGTTTGTTGCCGGCCTTTCGTCGCAGCGGCAGCGCCGCCGCGTTAGTGAGTTGGGCGATTGGCGTTGGCACCTTCTTCTGCGTGAAATTTATCTTTAACGATGTCAGCACGGCAACCGTGGTGGCTGCACCGGTGATGTCTTCACTGCTGCTGTTCGTGGTGATGGGCTGGTTACGTCGCGCGCCGGTGCGTCCGGAAGTGGATCACCTGCTAAATGCGCTGAATCAGGATCAGGATGCACCCGCTGCTCAGCGCTGGTCGCACAAACCCAACGTCTCTCAGGAGGGATAGCATGATGCTATTACAACAGGGAACCAGAGAACGCTTACGGGTTAAACGCTTTGCCAGTCGCGCTGCATTAGGTGCTGACGCGGCGCAGGATGTGGCAGCGTTTCTGCGTCAACGGTTGAGTGAACAGGATGTGGTGCGCATGGTATTTGCCGCCGCACCCTCGCAAAACGAGTTTCTCGCGGCGCTGGCTGCGGCAACGGATATCGACTGGTCGCGCATTCACGCCTTCCATATGGATGAGTACATTGGGCTTGAGCCGGATGCGCCGCAGCGTTTCAGCCACTTTTTACGCCAGCAGCTGTTTGATCAGGTGCAGCCTGGCGAAGTCAGTTTGATTCCATCTTGCGGCAATCCCGATGACATCTGTGCTGATTACGCGCAAAAACTCACAATGGCACCGATTGATGTAGTGTGTCTCGGTATTGGTGAGAACGGCCATTTAGCGTTCAACGATCCGCCGGTGGCTGACTTCAGCGATCCTTGCTGTGTGAAAGTGGTGCAGCTTGATGATGCCTGCCGCCAGCAGCAGGTCAACGAGGGTTGTTTCGCCACTTTCGCTGCGGTACCGACGCATGCGGTAACCTTGACGATTCCCGCGTTGATGAGTGGAGCGCGGCTGTTCTGCATGGTGCCGGGCGCCAGTAAACGCGCGGCGGTGCGGGCAACGCTTCACGATGCCATCTCCACCGCGTGCCCGGCGACGCGTTTGCGTCAGCATGCCAATTGCACGCTCTACACCGATAGCGATGCTTGCCCGGAGGTGACGTTTGACTAGCCTCATGTTACGCGGCCGCGATTACCGCACGCTGCAACCGATTGAATTAGAGATTGAGCACGGCAGCATCGTGAATGTGCGTGCGCTGAGTGAGCTGCAAGAGGACGTTATCCTCGCGCCGGGCTTTATCGATCTGCAGGTTAACGGTTTTCAGGGTGTCGATTTCAACCATTTTCCGTTCAGCGAAGCGGATGTACTGCACGTCACGTGCGCACTATGGCAGCAAGGCGTCACCAGCTTTTTGCCGACGGTAATCACCGCCATGCCGCAGGCGATTGCGCAGGCGATGCAGCGGCTCGCCTGCGCCTGCCAACACCATCCTGAGGTTGCGCGCGCCGTGCCGGGTTTCCACCTTGAAGGGCCTTTTCTGTCGCCTGAAGATGGGCCGCGTGGTGCGCATCCGCATGAGGCAATTCGAGCGCCGGATATCGCGCTGTTCGACAGTTGGCAGCATGCCGCACAGCAGCATATTCGGCTGTTAACGCTGTCGCCGGAATGGCCGCACAGCGAGACACTGATCAGGCATTGTGTGGCGCAGCAAGTGCGTGTTGCCATTGGGCACACCTCTGCAACGCCAGAGCAAATCCATGCGGCGGTAAAAGCGGGTGCGACGCTGTCTACTCATCTCGGCAACGGCGCGCATCTGCAACTGCCGCGTCATCCCAATTACATCTGGCAGCAGCTGGCCGAAGATGGGTTGACGGCAACCTTGATTGCGGATGGCGATCATCTGCCCGCGGACGTGCTGAAGGTGTTTCTGCGTGCCAAAGGCGAGCAGGCGCTGCTGGTCAGTGATGTCACTTCCTTTGCCGGGCAACCGCCGGGCATCTATGACACCGCCATTGGTGGCCGCGTGCAGCTTAGCGCCAGCGGTCGGCTTTGCATGGCGGATGCGCCGAAACTGCTGGCGGGCTCGGCGCGTGGCTTGCTGGAGGGGGTAAACTTCCTGCTGCGCCACCAGTTGGCGACGCTGGCGCAAGCAATTGAAATGGCGTCGCTGCGTCCGGCACGCCAGCTCAATCTGCCGCAGCAGAGAGGCCTGACCTGCGGCGCGCCCGCTGATGTGCTGCTGCTTGCTGCGCAGGCGGATGGCAGCGTGGCGTTACGCGGATGTGTGAAGCAAGGCGCTGTGGTGTGGAGAGCAGGCGAAGATTATCTTTAATGAATTAACAATGAGTTAACTCCCGCTGCGCTTTGTTGTTACGGACAAATCACCAGGCTTTGCCAGGCTTACTCTTTGTAGGGATTTGCTGTTTACCTCAAAAACCAAAAGAAAGGAGGCCTAACGTGAGCTATCAAACTGTCGTGGAACTCAAGTCGCTGGCGCAGCGCAAACCCACCAAATTTACCGTCGGCGATACCGATGTGGTGTTGATTCGTGACGACGATCGTGTGCAGGCGTTTCAGGCCAAATGTCCGCACGCCGGCGCGCCGTTAGAGCAGGGCGCGGTGTGTGGTGACAAGCTGATCTGTCCGTGGCACAAAGCGGTGTTTCAGCTGCAGGATGGGCAGATGTGCGAGCCGTTAGCGCTGGCGAATCTGAAGCGTTATCCGGTGCGTATTGAACAAGGTAAGGTGCTGGTCAGTCCGCAGGCGATGTCGCCCGCCAGTGCGCCCTCCACACAAGGCGAGTCGCCGGTATGCGTGATTCTGGGATCGGGCGCGGCAGGGAGCGCGGCGATCTGGACACTGCGAGACGAAGGTTTTCGCGGACACATTGTCCTGGTGGAGCGAGAATCGGCCGCGCCTTACGATCGTACCGCGCTGAGCAAATTTGTGCCGTCAGGCAAAATGGCGATTGAAGATGTACCAAAGCTCTTAAAACAGGATGTGCTCGGCGCCGTGGAGCGAATTCAGGGCGAGGTCGAACAGCTTAAAGCGCATGAGCAAAAACTGATCCTGAAAGGTGGCCAGCAGGTGAAGTTTGACCAACTGCTGATTGCCAGCGGCGGCGTGCCGCAACCGCTCGATATACCGGGCAAAGATTTGGACGGCGTGCATCTGCTGCGTTCGCTCAATCAGGCCGATGAGTTGTTAAAACAGGTCGATAAAACCGAGCAATTAGTGATTATCGGCAACAGCTTTATTGGCATGGAGATGGCGGGATCGCTGCGTAATCGTGATATCGATGTCACGGTGATTGCGCGTCATCCGCTGCCGTTTGCTAAACAGTTTGGTGAAGAGATTGGTCGCCACTTTTACGATCTGCATCGCAGCAACGGCGTGAAATTTGTTGAAGGCGATCCCGTGGCGCTGGAAGGCGAGGGCAAAGTCAGCGCCGTGCGCCTGAAGAGTGGCAAAAAAGTCGATGCCAGCTTAGTGCTGTTCGGAACCGGTGTGGTGCCGGCGACAAAATTCATCCACGACCTTCCGCTGGAAGAAGATGGCAGTTTGCTGACTGACAGCCAGCTACGTGTTGCTGATAACATTTGGGTGGCCGGTGATATCGCCAGTTATCCTTCGGTGCAGGGGCCGCAACGTATTGAGCACTATCGCGTGGCGCACCAGCAAGGGCGCATCGCGGCACTCAATATGTTGGGCAAACATATCCTCTATGACCGAGTGCCGTTTTTCTGGACTGCGCATTACGGCACGCGTTATGAGTATTTAGGGCATGCGGAGGAGTGGGATGATTACCGATTGCTGGGTTCGCTGCAGAATAAGCAGTTTATTGCTTTCTATTGCCGTGAAGGGATGATTGCGGCGGTGTGTTCAGCGGGCCTGTATACGCTGACAGCAGCGCTGGTGCAGGAGATGCAACAGCCTATGACGCTGGCGCAGGGGATTGCGCTGTATGAGGCGTACCAAGGGTAACATGGGTGCCCGAGGTCGCCATCATGGGCGACCTCCATACTCGCTTACTGCTTACTCAACGCCTCTGATTTCGCCATACACTGCTGCATCGCATTAATCACCGCAGCGCGGAAGCCTTTCTCTTCCAGTACTTTTACCGCTTCGATGGTGGTGCCGCCCGGCGAGCACACCATATCTTTCAGCTCGCCCGGATGTTTACCGGTTTCCAGCACCATCTGCGCCGAGCCTTTTACCGCCTGCGCCGCGAACTGATACGCCTGCGCACGCGGCATGCCGCCAAGCACCGCTGCATCCGCCATCGCTTCAATAAACATAAACACATAGGCCGGCGCTGAACCGCTCACGCCAACCACCGCGTGAATCAGGTATTCATTCACTACCGCCGCTTTGCCGAAGCTCTCGAAAATCCCCACCACTTCATCCACTTCATGCGCTTCCACCAGCACGTTCGGCGTGACGGAGGTCATGCCTTCGTTCACCAGCGATGGCGTATTAGGCATCACGCGGATGATTTTGCGATCGTGGCCGAGGACCGACGCCAGAGAATCAAGCGTCACGCCAGCCGCAATCGAGACCACCAGCACATCCTTCTTCAGTTGGCCGGCAAGATCTTTCAGCACTTTGAGAATCACATTGGGTTTCACCGCGCCAAATAGGATGTCGACTTCACGCGCCAGGCTTTCTACGCTGTCCGCAGCGGTCACACCATATTGCTGTGCCATCGCCTGATTGGTGGCGGGCTTACGGTCAAACACCCAGATGTTGGCAGGGGCAATTTGCCCACTGTTGACCAGTCCGCTGATGATAGCTTTAGCCATATTGCCGCAGCCGACAAACCCGATTTTCTTCTCCAGCATCGCTTTATCCTCTCAGTGGTTCATTTTCTGTGGGGGTAAGCTTACGTCAGCGAGGATTAATAACAAGGCGGCCAACCAGCAAAAAAAGTTGCCATTCTGCTGCAGCACGGCAAGATCAGCCTCATTGTCTGCGAAAAAGGATTCATCATGTCGATTTGGGTTGATGCGGATGCCTGTCCGAATGTCATTAAAGAAGTGTTGTACCGTGCTGCCGAGCGCGCCAACGTTACCGTGACGTTTGTCGCCAACCAGCCGCTGCGAGTGCCGCCGTCACCGTGGTTGAAAACGCTGCAGGTGGCCGCTGGGTTTGACGTGGCCGATAACGAAATTGTGAAACGCGTGCAGCCCGGTGAGCTGGTGATTACCGGTGATATTCCGCTGGCGGCGGAAGTGCTGGAGAAGGGCGCAGCGGCGTTAAATCCGCGCGGTGAACGTTACTCACCGGATACCATTCGCCAGCGTTTGACTATGCGTGATTTTATGGAAACGATGCGCGCCAGCGGGATTCAGAGTGGCGGACCGTCGACGTTAAGCCAACGCGACCGCCAACTGTTTGCCAATGAACTGGATAAGTGGTTACGGCAGCGCTAATCAGACGAAGCTGTCATCGTCATCAAAGTCGCCGCCACTGCCAAAGTCACCGAAATCATTGTTATCCGCAAGGTTGTTATCCCAACCCGAATTATCGTTCAGGAACGCATTGTTGCTGTCGTTGCCATTAAAGGTATCGAGGCTGTTATCCACCTGCGGCAGCGCCGGTTCGTTGATGATGTTAACAATCTCTTCCGGCTGTGAATGGTGGAACATGCTGGTCAGCATATCCGCCATTACCACGCCGCCCGCGACACCCACAGCCGTTTGCAACGCGCCGCCAAGGAAGCCAGTGCCGCGCGCCGGCGCCGCGCCATATTGCTGCTGCGGAGGCGGTGCATACTGCTGCTGCGGCTGCGGCTGCGGCTGCGGTGGGGGATTATTCCACGCCGGTTGCTGCTGTTGCGACGCTGCCGGACGCGAACCGCCGCCAAACAGGCTTGAGAGAAAACCGCCGCTGCTCTGCTGCGGTGCTTGTTGCTGCTGCGCCTGCGCCAGACGACTTTCCAGCTCTGTAACCTGCGCATTAAGTTTTTTCAGCGCCGCTTCCTGAATCAGGATCGCCTGCGACATGTAATACGGTGCGCCGGGCTGATTTTGTAAATGCTGTTTAATTAACTGTTCAGCACCGGCATCGCGCGGGCCGCTTTGGGTCTCTGCCTGTTTCAGTCGGCTGAACAGGTTATCAATAAGTTGTTGTTCTTCGTTTTGCATGGCAAACCTCCATTTACGGTATGACCCCATATATGAGGGCGCGGTTGAGGAAAGTAAATCAACGGCCTGGTAAGGAAATGTTGCCCGCTCTTACATTTTGGTCGATGCACGATTCATGCGCAGTTTTTCGCTGGCTATTCAAACGAATAGCTTAGGATGTGACTGAAATATGCGTAAAACGTGCCTCACGTGTGGCTGATAAAATAAAATCCAGGTATTATGCGACGCATTATTGACCTGATGACGATGCCCGTGCGGCACATTACGGCGGAGGATGAGCCCGGATGTCATTACCCATCTATCTGATCGGCGCACGCGGTTGCGGTAAAACCACGGTTGGCCAGGCGTTGTCGCAAGCGCTGGGCTATACCTTTAACGATACCGATCACTATCTACAACTCACTACGCAGCGAAGCGTGGCGGAGATTGTGGCATCTGAAGGGTGGGATAGCTTCCGCGCCCGCGAAACCGAATCGCTGCGTGCGGTTACCGCACCGAATACCGTTATCGCCACCGGCGGCGGCATGGTATTGGCGGAGGTAAACTGCCGCTTTATGCGCGAACACGGTCAGGTGATTTGGCTGAATGCACCCTCTGAAGTGCTGGCCGGTCGTCTTGAACATCAACCGGAAGCGGCGCAGCGTCCAACCTTGACTGGCCGCCCGATCGCCGAAGAGATGGGCGATATCCTGCGCGAGCGTGCGCATCTGTATCGTCAAACGGCCCATCACGAAGTGGATGCCATGCAATCGCCGGATCGCGTTGTAGAGCAAATCCTGCGCGCGCTGTCACTCGCACGCGCGAGCTAACCCCTCAGATTCTTCTCTCTTTTTTTGCAGCGATCCTCAGTTGTCTATACTTAGCGGTAGGCAGAGGATCACCACTGTCTGTGGACAACTGAAAAAGAGGGAACATTATGCCAAGCAGACCCCCGTACCCGCGTGAAGCTCGCATCGTTAGCGTCGAAAAAGGCTCGGCGGACCAAACCGTGACCTGGTATGAATTACGCGCCGACCATCCCAAACCCGATACGTTAATTAGTGAACACAAAACCGAAGCCGAAGCGCAAGATGCTAAAGAGCGCTACGAAGATGTCGAAAAAGAGTAAAGGTTTCGAAAACGGTTAATGTCGGCTGGCAAGGACGCCGGCACAAATTTGGTTACTTTCCGTTGCTAAAGGTTTTTATTAATTCTGCTAAATATCTGTCATCCACAAATAAATCTGCACACCTTCCTGCTGAATATATTGCTCGCCTGATAACGTCATTTAATTCTCTTTTTCCACCGTATTTTATGCTGCCTTAAATCTGATGAGAAAAGTCCGGCTTAAAATTTGCGCTTGACGCAGTAAGCGTAGCGTTTTACTTTCGAGAACTTGATAGAGGAACTCAGTTCCGCATAGTGAAACAAGCGCCATGACGACACTCGAAAATGCCTCCGCGGTACTTAAGCTTTTCCAGCGCTTTAGCGTGACGCAGGGCCATCCCGGCTTGACCTTTACCGAGGTGGTTGATGCGTTGAGCTTGCCGAAAAGTACGGTGTCGCGCCTGCTGGCGACCATGGAAAGTGAAGGGTTGCTCGAGCGCGATACCGAGAGTCGCTGTTTTCAGATTGGTCGCGTGCTGCTGTCGGTTGCCGGTCATTATCTGTCTACGCCGCTGGTGGATAGCGCTTCGGCGCCGATGGCGCGTCTGGCGGCCAGCAGTGGGTGCATGGGCTATATCTCGGTGCTGGATGGTGATGATGTGTTGGTCATGCGCATGTATCACGGTCGTTTTTTTACCCAACTGGTGACACCGCCAGGCACGCGGGTTTCATTAACCGGTACCTCGACCGGACGCGTACTGTTGGCGCAGTTGAGTGAGGAAGAGGTTCGCGATCGTTTCGCCAGCAACTGGCAGGCGGCGTCGATGAACTCTCCGCTGACGCTGGATGATTTGTGTAAAGAATTAGCGGTGATTCGCCAACAAGGCTGGGCACTGGCGCGCAATGAGACGCTGCCAGGCATCAGTTCTCTGGCGGTGTCTGTAACCAACAAACATCGCGGCGAAAGTGCCGCGCTGTGCCTCTCGTTTTTATCGCAAGAAGCAGCGCCCGGATACCCGGAAGCACTGCTCAGTGAACTACGCGCAACGGCTGCACTGATGGCCGAAAAATACGGCGCATAACCTTATTTTCGATTTAAAGGCGTTTATTCGCGCCACACCAGGGAAATAGCAGGTCTTCGGACCTGCTTATTTCAATAATCAGGGAACGATTAAATAAAGATGTGGATGTCCCGCGTGCCGGGCATTGCATTTTAATGCGTTTTCTTCAGGGTGAAAATACGGGGATCTCATGCGTCAAAATAATCCAATAAAAAGTGTTGGCGTTGCCTTAATGCTGGTTCTGCTGTCGGTTGCAGGCGCCATCATTGGGGTTCAGCTTATTACCACCATTGGGGTGACACCCAATACCTCTATTATCGGCGCGCTGTTTGCCATGCTGTTGGCGCGTATTCCACTGCAATGGTTTCGGCGCTATCGCTCTATTGAAGTGCAAAACCTCGCGCAAACCGCCATCTCTTCTGCCACCTTCGGTGCGGCCAACAGCCTGTTAATGCCCATTGCGGTGCCGTGGGCGCTGGGCGAACCGCAGCTGGTGCTGCCGCTGTTTGTCGGCGTCAGTGCGGCGATGTTGCTGGATGCCTATTTACTCTATCGCCTGTTCGATACGCGCGTGTTCCCGGCCAGCAATGCATGGCCGCCGGGCGTGGCGGCAGCGGAAGCGATCAAAGCCGGTGATAAAGGCGGTCGTCAGGCATGGCTGCTGGTGGTGGGAATTGTCGGCGGCATAGTCGGTTCGATGCTGAAGATCCCCATGTCGGCATTTGGTACCGCGTTTATCGGCAATATCTGGGCGCTGAGCATGCTCGGCATCGGTTTCCTACTGCGTGCTTATGCGCAACCGGTTGCGGGTATCGATATCAACGCACTATATATTCCGCATGGCGTGATGGTTGGGGCGGGTTTAGTGGCGCTGATTCAGGTGGTGCAGGTGATTCGCAGCCGCCGCAATGATCAGCTCAACGTCAGCCGCAGCGACAGCGAAGTAAAACGTTCGCTCGGTTTTGGCACCGTGGGCTACATCGTCATCTCCACACTGCTGGCGCTGGCGGGCGGTTTATGGAGCCAGATGGGCCTGCCGATGCTGGTGCTGTTTATTCTCTATGCCGCCTTTGCCGCCTTCGTGCATGAATTGATCGTTGGTATCGCCGCCATGCACTCCGGCTGGTTCCCGGCTTTTGCCGTGGCGCTGATTACGTTGATTCTCGGTATTTTGCTCGGCTTTCCGCCGCTGGCGTTGTGCCTGCTGTGCGGCTTTACCGCCGCCACCGGTCCGGCGTTTGCCGATATGGGTTATGACCTGAAAGCCGGTTTTATCCTGCGCGGTAACGGTGCCGATGTGCAGCAAGAGCTGTGGGGCCGCCGCATCCAGCTGATCGCCGCGATGATCGCCTTTGTCATCTGTATTCCGGTGGTGTGGTATGCGCACACGATTTTCTTTGCGGAGAATCTGCTGCCGCCGGTGGCGCGCGTTTACGCTAAAACCATTCAGGCCGGTGCGGAGCCGGGTATCGCCGGTAATCTGCTGATGTGGGCGATACCGGGCGCGATTATTCAGTTGATCGGTGGACCGAAGCGTCAGCTTGGCGTACTGCTGGCGACCGGCTTATTAATCAACAACGCTGCTGCCGGTTGGGCTGTGATGGTGGGTATCGCGTTGCGTATCCTGATCCTGCGCGTGTGGGGTGAGCGTGGACGTTCACCGATGGAGGTGATGGCCGCTGGATTTATCGCGGGTGACGCGCTTTACAGCTTCTTCCATTCACTTTTTGCCAGTGGCACCAAAAAATAATCCAGGGAATTCATTATGAGTTTACAGCAGACACTGCAGGTCTTTGAGTTACTCGATAGCGCCTACATTGATGGCCAACAGGTGGTGGATTTGTTCGCTGCCTATCCGGGCGTGACCGCCAGCACAAAACGCGTTAGCGGGCCAAAAGGGCGTACCGACTTCGTCCGCATCGATATCCCCGGCGCGCAGGGCAAAAGTAACGGCGGCAATGCACCGACGCTCGGCATTATTGGTCGCCTCGGCGGTATCGGTGCGCGCCCAACGCGAATTGGTATGGTGTCAGACGCCGATGGCGCAGTCGCGGCGGTGAGCAGTGCGCTGAAGCTGGCGCAGATGCAGACGAAAGGTGACGTGTTGGCCGGTGATGTGATCATCACCACCCACATCTGTCCAGATGCACCAACGCGTCCGCACGAACCGGTCGATTTCATGGATTCGCCGTGCGACGACATCACCATGAATGACAATGAAGTGATTGCTGGGGTTGATGCGATTTTGTCGATCGATACCACCAAAGGTAACCGCATCCTCAATCACAAAGGCTACGCGCTGTCGCCGACAGTGAAAGAGGGCTACATCCTGCGTGTCTCAGAAGATCTGTTACGCATCATGGAGATGACCAGCGGCCAACCGGCAGTCACCTTCCCGATCACCACGCAGGACATCACGCCATACGGCAACGGGGTTTATCACCTCAACAGCATTCTGCAGCCTTCAACCGCCACCGATGTGCCGGTGGTCGGCGTGGCGATCTGCGCGCAGTCGGTGGTGCCTGGCTGTGGTACCGGCGCGAGTCACGAAGTGGATATCGCCTCTGCGGTGAAGTTTGCGGTGGAAGTGGCGAAAGAGTTCGGACGCGAAACCTGCCAGTTCTATGACGCGCAAGAGTACGCGCTGCTGCTATCTTTGTATGGTAGTCTCAGCCACTTGCGTAACCGGAAAGCCTGATGATGAATATGTCCCTGATCACTCTTACCATTGGTCAATCACCGCGCAGCGACATTCTGCCGCTGCTGCAGGAATATCTGCCCGCCGATCAGGAAGCGCATGCCGGTTTACTCGACGGTCTGACGCTGGCTGATGTCGAGTCGCAGTATGGGCCTGCACCGGGCGACAAGGTGCTGGTGTCACGCATGACCAGTGGCGAGCAAGTGCGCCTGTCCGGGCCAAAAGTAGAGCAGGGACTGCAACGTAAGATCAACGCGCTTGAACAGCAGGGCTACGACACCATTTTGCTGTTGTGTACCGGTGAGTTCGGCGCGCTGAAAACCCAATCCGCTTTATTGCTGGAGCCGGATCGCATCATTCCCCCGCTGGTGCGCGCGATTGTGCAAGAGCATAAAGTCGGCATTGTGGTGCCGGTGGAGGAGCAGATTGCCGAGCAGGCCAACAAGTGGCGCAATCTGAACAGCCCGCCGTGCTTTGCCGTCGCCAGTCCGTATCTGGCGGAGCAGGCCGATTTGATGGATGCGGGATTGTCGCTGCAGGAGCAGGGTGCGGATGTGGTGGTGCTGGATTGCATCGGCTATCACCAAAAGCACCGCGATTTCCTGCAGAAAATGCTGGGCATTCCGGTTCTGCTGTCGAACGTGTTGGTGGCCAAGCTGGCGGCAGAATTGATCGTCTAATGCGAGCAGATCACAAGTTGCAATCTGTGGCGCTAATTCGCGTGACAGATCAGCGAGTTCCTTAGTAATCTGCCAGTCACGATAATGTGCTGTGAGGAAGTAATATGCTCAATACGAGTGAGTATTTCGACGGAAAAGTGAAATCCATTGGTTTCGACAGCGTGACCATTGGCCGTGCCAGCGTTGGCGTGATGGCGGAAGGTGAATACACCTTCGGCACCAATCAACCGGAAGAGATG
>Ga0105244_10000834_pt1 | contig 26084 bp, 26 predicted proteins | sample KBSM44metaG_FD_80423 | JGI IMG/M metagenome (GOLD analysis project Ga0105244, IMG submission 80423) | Miscanthus rhizosphere microbial communities from Kellogg Biological Station, Michigan, USA - KBS M4-4 metaG | ecosystem: Host-associated > Plants > Roots > Rhizosphere > Soil | place... | reverse complement strand
TCGCGGCCGTCGCCGCACGCGTGGTGGGCGCCACCGGCATTCCGCCGATTGGGGCGATCGGGCAACTGTCGCAACTGAGCTTTGGCATCGCCGCGCCGGGGCAGGTGCCGATCAACCTGATGAGCGCCAATACGGCTGGCGGTTCAGCCGGGCAGTGCACCGATTTGATGAATGATTTCAAGGTGGGCAAGGCCATTGGCGCCACGCCGCACAAGCAAGTGATCGCGCAGATCCTGGGGATTTTCATCGGCAGCATCGTCGGTGTGTTCGCCTACCTGGCGCTGATCCCTGACCCGTCCTCCATGTTGCTCACCGAGGAGTGGCCGGCACCGGCCGTCGCCACCTGGAAGGCCGTGGCGCAAACCCTCACCCATGGGCTGGATTCGTTGTCGACGAGTATCCGCTGGGCCATCGCCCTTGGCGGCTTGGTCGGCGTGTTGCTGGGCATTCTGGACAGCACCTTGCCCGCCCATCGTGCCCGTTATCTCCCGAGCGCCGCCGCGCTGGGCCTGGCCTTTGTGCTGCCGGCCTCGGTCTCGCTGATGATGGCCCTGGGCGCGATCCTCACCTGGCTGGTGAGCTGCCGCTGGCCGAGCCTCACCGAACGCTTTGCGATCACCGCGGCTGCGGGGTTGATTGCGGGGGAGAGCATCACCGGCGTGGGGGCTTCGTTGTGGTCGATGGTGGCGGTTGGGTGAAGCGAGGCTCGGCCCAGGCCGAGCCTGCCGCCCAGGCCTCAGGCAAGCTTCACATTCATGGTGATCCTGGCGGTGAACACCTTCACCTCGCCCTCGTCGAAAATGTCCACCGGCACGATCTTGTCCCCGGCTGTCGTCCAGTCAATGCCACTGCCATCGGCCACGGCGCGGATGTTCGACTTGGCCTTGGCCAGGTATTCCACGGTCATGCCTTTGGGAATCCATTTGGCCCCTTGAGGGATCGACACGTCGGTCATGGTGCCGCCGGCCAATTCCGCCGCGTTGCACAAGGCAATGGCATGCACGGAAGCCAGGTGGTTGGTGATTTCCTTGCGAAACGGCACGTTGACCACCGCGTGCCCGGGGCGCAGCTCGGCGATGTGCGGGTTGATGGTGCTGAAGTAGGGCGCCACCTGGCAGGCCATCTGGCTGAACGCGGCAGGGCCTGCGCTGTTGAACATAGTGAGAAACTGGCTCATGGGTTTTCCTCTGGGTGATTTACAGAATAATATTCTGTGACGGAACAATATTCTGTAAATTCCAGAGGTGTCAAGGCCATGCCTTCTCTCTGGGCCGCTGTCGCTTTAGACTCCGTACATTTGCCGAGCCACTTCATGCACGCACCTGATCTGTTCGAGCGCACCTTCCCAGGCCGGCGCAGCGACCTCAAACGCAGCATCCTGCGCGAGGCCCTGGCCTGCTTTAACGAAGTGGGCATTGAAGCGACGACTATCGACACTATCCGCGCCCGCTGCGAGACCAGCGTGGGCGCGATCTACCATCATTTCGGCAACAAGGAAGGCATCGTCGCCGCGCTGTTTTTTGCCGCGCTGGAAGACCAAGCGGCTTTGCGCGCTCACCATCTAGAGCAGGCGCAAACCGCCCAGGCCGGTGTGGAAGCGCTGGTGCGCAGTTATGTGGAATGGGTCGACGCGCAACCCGAATGGGCGCGCTTTGTGTTCCAGAGCCGATTCGCCGTGGCCAACGGCCCGCACAAGGACGAGCTGCTCACCCGCAACAAACAGCGCAACCGGCAGTTGACCGAGTGGATGAGCGAGGCTGAGCGTCGTGAAGCCTTCAGCCATATTCCGCCCGAGCTGTTGCTGTCGCTGATCGTCGGTGCGGCGGAGAGTTACGCCCGGGCGTGGTTGTCCGGGCGGGTCAAGAACAGCCCGATTGACCATGCGCCGTTGCTGGCGCAGGCGGCATGGGCGTCCATCAGTCAAACGCGTCCTTGATGAAGGCTTCCAGCGTGGCTTCTTCGAGGATCTCCATGGAGAAGTGCCCGAAGCGCTTGGGTAGCCAGATGATGCGACCACCGGAAGGCGACTGCAGGTTCTCGCGGGCCAGGGGCACACCGTTTTCATTTTCGGGCTGCACACCGGCGGCGACCAGTTCGTCGTAGGCGACTTCGACGTCCGGCGTGGTGTAGCAGTGGCGGTAAATCATCCCTTCGCCGTGAGCGTCCAACAGCTCGCGCAAGTTGCCCGCAATCGGCTGGACCAGCATGAAGCGCTCCTGGCCCAGCAGCACCACGGCATAACGCACGTGCAAACCGCCGCGTTCCCAGACGAAGGTCTTGGAGATACGTGCTTTGAGGATGTGCGCGTAGTAGGCGCAGGCGTCTTCGAGGTGTTCGACGAGTATGTCGACGTGGCTGAATTTCAGGTCCATGGCGGGCTCCTTGTAGATCGATGCCTATCCTAACCATGGCGCGTATCGCCTAGAAATTTATTTGCCGGCACTCTCGGCCGCTGGCGTAGTCTCTTGCCAAGACCCCACTGGCCCTTCGGAGCACGTCATGATCATTGTTCACCACCTCAACAACTCGCGCTCGCAGCGCATCCTGTGGCTGCTCGAAGAACTCGGCCTGCCCTATGAGATCAAGCGCTACCAGCGCGATCCGAAAACCAACCTCGCACCCCCGGAACTCAAGGCCATCAACGCGTTGGGCAAATCCCCGGTGATCGAAGACGGCGACTTGAAGCTGATCGAGTCCGCCGCGATCATCGACTACCTGATCCGCCGCCACGGCCAGGGCCGCCTGCAGCCGGACCCAACCACCGCCGCGTACGACCAGTACGTGCAATGGCTGCACTTCGCCGAAGGCTCGGCCATGTTGCCGCTGATGCTCAACCTCTACGTCGGCCGCCTGGGCGAAGCGGGCGTGCCGCTGCACCCGCGTATCGAGTCGGAAGTGGCCAATTACCTGGGCTATTTGAACGAAGCGCTCGGTAAAACGCCGTACCTGCTGGGGGATGAGTTGAGTGGGGCGGATATCCAGATGAGTTTCATCGGCGAAGTCGCCAAGGCCCAGGGCAAGTTGCCGACGTACCCGAACCTGGCGGCGTGGGTACAACGCTTCCAGGCGCGGCCGGCGTATCGCAAGGCGGTGGAGCAGGGCGGTGAATACGCGTTCGCCCGGTGACGCTGGGCGGGGTTGCTTACAACTGTTAACGGATTGGACGACGCAATCGCTATAGGCTTTGGGCTGTCTGCCCTGGAGCCCATTGCCATGAACCTGCGAGCCATCGCCGCGCCGTTGTTTGCATTTGCCCTGTTGCTGCCGTCACTGGCCGACGCCGCGACGTCCATCACCCGTGTCGCCATCTATCGGGGGCCGGCGGGTTGTGACGACTGTTCCGAGAACGTGGCGAAGGCCCTGCAACGGGTCAATCCCAACGTCCACATCGATTTTGTGGGGGCGGATGAGCCTGTCGACATCACGCCTGAAACCCTGGCGCGCTACGACCTCTATGTACAGCCGGGCGGCGGCCAGGACATCCCCGGCGCCTTGCGCAGCCTGGGTGAGGCGCGCAGCGAGGCCATCCGTGATTACGTTGCCAACGGCGGCCGCTACCTGGGGTTGTGCATGGGGGCCTACCTGGCGGATGACACCAACCTCGGCCTGATCCCCCAGGATCTTGACGGCGAAGCCGGCCGCCCCGGTTTCGAAGTGCCCGGCATCGCCGACGCCGCCGTGCAGGTCACGTGGGGCGGCAAGGCGGACCAGGTGTTTTTCCAGGATGGCCCTTATATGCCCAAGGCTGGGCACTATACGACCCTGGCGACCTACCGCAACGGCGATGTCGCGGCGGCGCGGTATACCTTTGAAAAGGGCGTGGTGGTGCTCAGCGGCCCGCACCCCGAGGCCAGCCGGGAATGGTTCGAAAACGCTGAGATCCCGCTAAGCAAAATGCCCAGGAACGACCTCTTCAGCACCCTGATCCACAGCTTCTAATGTAGTGAGCGGGCTTGCCCCGCGCGGCGGTGTGTCAGGTATATCGGTGGGTCAGGGATGCCGCGGCGCGGGGCAAGCCCGCTCACTACAGGCGATGGCGGTGGGTGCATCGGTCAATGACCCACCGCCATCGCCGGCAAGGTTGCGCGGTTCCGGGTGGGTTAGGGGGCGTTGAAGCGGGCCAGGGAGAACGAGGACAAATCCAGCTCGCTCTTGCCGTGCATGCACCATTGGGCAAACGCTTCGCCCAACGCTGCCGAATGCTTGAACCCATGCCCCGAACACGGCGACGCCACCAGGGTGTGCTGCAGCGTCGGGTGTTGGTCGATGATGAAGTGATGATCCGGCGTCACCGTGTAGGCGCACACGGCCGACTTGACCACCTTGCCCGTCAGCCCGGCAATACGGCCCTGCACTTGGCGCTCATACATCTCCCGTTCCTGCGCCGCAGACACCGTGCGGTCCAGCGTTTCCGGCGTGGAGTGGGTGTGATACTGCGCCGTGGCAACCTTCAGGCTGCCTTCGCCGGGCAGCGCGGGGAAGCCGTAGTGGTTCTGACTGTCGCCCCGGCCGTGGGTGAGGATGTAGGTGGGCGATTTCCCCACCAGGTCGGCACCCGGTTCCAGCTCGAACCAGAACAGCTGCTGCCGGTACACCTTGAGCAACTGATCAAACGGCGCGCCCAACAACCCGCCCGCCCAGTTGCCGGCACTCACCACCAGCTTGTCCGCCTGCAACGTGCGCCTGTCGGTGGTCACCGTCACACCGTGCTCATCCGAATGGATGTGGGTCACAGTCTCGCCTTTGTACAGCGTGGCGCCGTGCTGCTCGGCCAGCTTGAGCTGCACGTCGATGCAGCGCTCTGGCCGCACAAACCCGCCACCGGGCTCGTAGTAGCCGATGGCGTCGTCGGCCACCGTGGCAAATTGCGGGAAGCGCTGGCGAATCTGCGTGGCATCCAGCACCTCGTGTTCGATGCCGTAGGTTTGCGCCAAAGCGATGGTGCGCAGGGTGAAGTCTGTGGCATCACTGGGGTCGAAATCCTCGCTGGACGTAAGCACCAACAACCCCGACTGCTCGAACAACGCCTCCCCCGACACCGCCTCCAGCTCGCGCCAGATACGGTGCGAGTTACGCACGATGGGCACGTACGGCGCGCCTTCACCCACCGACAACCGCGTGATGCGCGTGTCGCCATGGCTGGAACCCAGCGTGTGCGGTGGGTGATGACGGTCGATGCCGGCGACCTTCACGCCGGCCTTGGCCAATTGGTACACCGTGGCGGCACCCATGGCGCCCAAACCGATGACCAGCGATTCATAACGTTCCATTGTCGATACTCGCTAGAGGGGAGGGCGCTTAGTTGAGTGCAACCACGGCTAAAACACAATGGCCGCGATCAACCGGCGCTGGCGCGAAACGGTCGGAACGCCTTCCACAGTTCCTCGGCAAACACCTGCGGCTGTTCGAAGGCTGCAAAGTGCCCGCCCTTGTCCACGGCATTCCAATAGAACAGGTTGGCCCACGCCGCCTCTGCCCAGGCGCGTGGCGGCTTGAAGGTTTCGGCGGGGAACAGGCTCGCGCCCATCGGCACCTGGATGCGCTCCACACCGCCCCGGGCCGACGAGAAAAAGTCCGCGCCACGAATGGTCGCGCCCACGCCTTCCCAGTACAGGCGAGCACTTGAGGTGCCGGTGCCGGTAAACCAGTACAGTGAGATGTCATCGAGCATCTGGTCACGGCTGAGGGCGTCTTCGGGGCGGCCGTTGTTGTCGGTCCATTCCCAGAATTTTTCATACATCCACGTGGCCAGGGCCACCGGCGAATCGTTCAGGGCATAGCCGATGGTTTGCGGGCGCGTGTTCATCTGGTTGGCGTAGCCGGCCTTGTCGCTGACGTAACGCTCGATGTCTTCCAGGGCCTGGCGTTCTTCCTCGGTGGGGTGGGCGGGCAAGTGCGCCGGCACCACCATCGGCAAATTCACGTGCGCTGCCTTCAAACCTTCGGGGGCCTGGCCGGCCAGCGCCGTGGTGATGGCCGCGCCCCAGTCGCCGCCTTGGGCCACCCAGTGTCTGTAGCCCAACCGCTCGCGCATCAGCACCGCCCAGGCCCGGGCGATACGCGCCGGGTTCCAGCCCTGCTCGGTGGGTTTGTCGGAAAAGCCGTAGCCGGGAATCGCCGGCACCACCACATCAAACGCGTCTTCAGCCGTGCCGCCGAAGGCGACCGGATCGGTGAGGCGCTCGATCACCTCCAGAAACTCCAGCACCGAGCCCGGCCAGCCGTGTGTCAGCAGGATCGGCGTGGCATTTGGGTGCGGCGAGCGGGCGTGGATGAAGTAGATACCCACGCCGTCGATCCGCGTGCGGAACTGGGGGAAGCTGTTCAAGCGCGCTTCAAACCGGCGCCAGTCATAACCGTTGAGCCAGTAGTCCACCAGCGACTTCGCCGCCTCTAACGGCACACCTTGGGACCAGTCCTCCACCAATTCCTGATCGGGCCAACGCACCAGGCGCAAGCGCAGCTGCAAATCTTCGAGGGCGGCCTGGGGCACGTGCACTTCAAACGGCGTGACGTCCTCGGTGGCAGGCGGCAGGACCAGGGGGCGATGGGCGGAAAAATCGTATGTTGCGGGCATTTCTGTCTCCAAGGGAATTGTTTGTAACGACCGCTACAAAATAGCCCGGGCAGAAATCCCGCGTCAATGATATTGTATCGGCCGATACAGAATCGGCAGGTGCCCCATGGCAAGAAAAATAGCGTTTGATTACGACCAGGCGGTCGAGAAGGCCAAGGTGTTGTTCTGGCAGCGTGGCTACGTGGCCACCGGCCTGCGCGACTTGCTCAAGGTGATGGACATCGGCGAAAGCTCCTTCTACAACTCGCTCAAGAGCAAGAAGCAGCTGTACCTGGCCTGCGTGCAACGCTACGAAGACGACGTGGTGGCGCGGCGCCTGGAAGCCCTGGTGGCGGCGCCCACGGCGGCCGAGGGCATCCGCGCATTTTTCAGCGTGATCCTCGATGACCTGGAAGGCGCACAGATGCCATCACCCCTGTGCATGGTGGCGGCGATGGTGACGGACGTGGTGTTGTCAGACCCGGAGCTGCGCGAGCGCGCCGAGCAAGGGTTGGAAGCGGTGCGCGGCATCATGGCCGAGCGCCTGGGCGAGGATCAGGCCCAGGGCCTGTTGCCGGCCTCGTTGGACCCGCAAGTGACCGCCACGGTGATCCTCACCTACCTGCAAGGCCTGTGGCGCATGGCCTTGGTGAAGTTCGAGCGACCTGGCTTCGAGCGCCAGGTCGACACAGTGTTGCAGGGGCTGGGGCTTTAGTCAGCGCACCACATCAAAGGCCGTGTACTCATTCACAATACGCGCCTTGCTCGACACCGACTCCAGCGTCAGGGCGACACCCAGGTCTTCGATGAACGCACGGGTGGACTTGTAGTCGCCCTGTTCACAGCTGAGCCGGATCGCATCGCCCGTCAACGACGTAAACACTTGGCTTGCCGGGAAGCGCTCGCCCACCTGGCAGGTCAAGGTCGTGTCGGTCGGTTTGTCGGTGGGCTTGACGGGCACATAGGCCATTTTCATGTAAGCGCTCAGCGTTTGGCCGGGCGCCCAACGGCTCGGTACCTTCAATTCAGCCGACTGGGTTTGCATGACCTGGTCAGCGCCCAAGCCGTTCATTTTCGATTTCAGCTGGACCAGATCGGCCAGCATCAGGCGGTCCACATTGAACGCCTCACCATAGGCTTCGTTCTTGCGCAGCAAGCCGCCCTCGGCGTTGAAGGTGACCCTGACCGGGTTGTCCTTGCCACTGCCGTCCTTCGACACGTAGCTGTAGCTCAAGGTCTTGAACCTGGGCTGCAACAGTGGCACGTCCAGTTGCTGGCGCACGTTGGCGGGCACCGGCACTTCGCCGATGGAGGTTTCGACGACGGTGCGCGGGTAGTCCACCGGCGCGATGTCTGGGCGCAACTCGGCCAGGATCCCGGCGTTGACGCCACCCTGTACCGAACAGCTCACCCGTGTTTGTGTGCCTTGCGTGTTCTCTGGCTCCACGATCAGCACACGCTCCACATGGCGCAACCCCGGCGCCTTGCCCGGCATGGGTTTGATCGACTGCCAGCCGTTGCCCACCTTTAGCTCGCTGCGGCTGTATTGCCCCTCGGTTTTAATCAGCGCGCCGCGTTGTTCCATCAACGGCGCGAGGCGTTGGGCGACCTCGTCGAGACCGCCGTCCACCACGAAGCCCCAATAGTAGTAGAGGCCCAGTGGGCCGAGATCGGCGACTTCATCGTTGTACGACAGCAGCTTCAACCCCGCGATGGCCGGCGCACTCACCGGCACGGCATTGGCTTGGCGGTTGGTGCGGTCGCGCACCGCGATCCAGCTGAAATTCTTGTCCTGCTTGAGCGGCGCATAGGCCTGCCAGGCATCGCGGTGGGTGTTCAGGTTGCTGAAGAAACGCTCGTCGCAGTGGGTGAAGGCCTTGAGCGTATCGGTGAGCGCGGCATCGTCGGCGTGGGACACGGCTGGCACCAGCAAGGCAGCAGCGAGCAGGGCGGCGGAAAACGGCAACTTCATGGGGCGGAACTTCCTTTTCGACGAGCAGGGAGCAGGGCGGGCATTATCCAGCAGTTGGGCGCCGGGCTCTAGTTGGCTGAGCGGGTGAGGCGCAAACGCCAATTGCCGCCGTGCTGGGTTTGGCAGGCTTCTTCGCTGTCCAGCTCAATGCAGCGCTGCAACGGCACGGGCGGGAGCTGGGCGGCTTGCAGGGCGGTGGCGGTCAGCTCGCGGATGCGCGCGTCCAGCCCGGTCGCCACGGCGTGGTCCTTGTTGGCGCGGGTGTCGAAGACCCAGGTGATGCGCAGGCTGCCGGGGAAGTCGGCGTGGTTGACGGTGTGGGTCAGCCATTCAAACCCGGGGATTTCGGTTTTGGCGGTGTCGCAGGCGTCGGTGAGCGCTGTGACCAGCTCGCGTTCGAGGCGCGTGATGTCGCGTTTTGAGAGGGCCATGGGACGCTCGGCAAAGGGGCAGGCGCAGCAGGTTAACAGAGTCTCCTGGGTTGGGGCTGTTGGGGTTTGGTGGGGCGGTGATGGCGGTGGGGCAGGCGGCATATGTGTTGGATGTGCCGCCGCTTTCGCGGCCTCGCTGGGGCTCGACGGCTCCCACAGGGGGTTATGGCACGGGCGCGAAATTTGTGAAGGGGCAGCCATCCTCTGACGTTGCGCGGCAGAAGTCGTCCGCGTTCCAGTTTGGCCCTACGGCAGTCGGCCGTTGCGGGAAGCGCTGCGACATCCTCAAAAATGCAAATTGCTCCGGCCCTTCGTAGTCACAGGCCACGAAGTAGTACTCCCGTTCGCCTGGGCCCGCCTGGCCCGTGCGGATGGCGGCCGACTCGAACTTCATCCCCTTGAGGTAGTGCTCCTGTGCATACGGGTTTTCGCCTTTCCATCCACTGCCAGGTGATATCGAGGTGTAGCTATAGCCCTGTTCCTCTTTGGTCTGCTGGATGCTGGCGATGGCCGGGCAGAACGTGGCCGTCTGGGTCGTCGCGTGGGGGGCACAGGCCACAAGGCTGGCCAGCGCAACTGGACACAGTAGCGCCATGGCGGCTGTGCGAAGGGACATCAGGCTAGGCATGGTGAGTTCCTCGGTGGACCGACCTTCACTCTGAAGGGCCGCCACCGAGGTGGGTACTGTGATTTCTGACAGTTTTACAGGCCCATTCGGAATAAGGCTGCTGTGCCGATGTTCTGGAAGCGTCGACACCCAACGGGCAGGGCGCGGGTGAATCCCAAGTGCTGGGCTTACGCCTCGGGTTGCAACATCCCCAGCAAGGCGGTGAAGGACTGCGCGACATCAAACATGCCTTCCGCCACCTCCAGTTCATGAAAGTAGAACACCACCGTGGGGGAGGCGGGCGTTTTGGAATAATCGAAGCACAGATAATCACCGCCGCCGCCCACCACGATCGGCAAGTAGTGTTCAGGCAGTTGATGATGTTCTCGCAGCGTCACCAGCGCGGTGATGATGTTCTCCGCGCTCTCGAAGGGGTCCAGGGTTAACAGCATGCCGAAGCCGATGTTCCAGGGCGTGCCATCCACCTCGATGGTCAAGGTCCGGTCTTTTGGTTGCCCGCCGTGATAGCGCTTTACGCAGTCAACGTAGTCGTTGGGCAGGGTGAAGCGGATGACTTTTTGAATACCGTCAACCAGATCATCGGATAGCGGTTGATGGGTCGGTGAATAGGTATTCCATTGCATTGAAGGGCTACTCCGGCGGCGCTTTATAAATTATCGGCTCAATTGCACAACGTGCTCTCGCCCAACGGCATTCGGGTGCTTTTGATCTCACCAACCCAGCGTTGACCGAGTACATCCGCTGACCTGCACCCACTGTAGGAGCTGGCTTGCCGGCACCTACAGTGGATCTTCGTCGTTACGCAGCCCCCTGTGGGAGGTGTCGAGCTTTAGCGAGGCGGCGAAGGCGGTGGGTCAGGCGACAACACTGTTGACTGTGCCGCCGCCTTCGCGGCCTCGCTGGGGCTCAACGGCTCCCACAGGGGGCGCAGTGGGGTAGTAGACGTCGTAGTAAAACGCCCATTCCCCCGCCAGGCGTTGCTGGATCTCGTGGATATCCATGGCGTGTGAGCCTTGCTTAGAAATTATCAGCCCAATTGCACAACTTGCTCTCACCCAACGGCACCAGGGAGCCCTTGATCTCGCCGACCAACATGCGCTTGAGCGTCACCCCGCATTTATAGCGGTTGGCGGCGTCCAGCTCGTAGTCCATCCCCGCTTCCGGCACGAAGCTGAACATGTTGTAGCAACGGTCGCCGATGTAATGAAACGCGATGGGCTGCCCAGCCGGCACCAACAGTTCGGTCATCACCGTGTTACTTGAATAGCGCGCGACGGGCGCCATGCCCAGGGTTTCGCCGTTGCGGTCGGCGTAGCCGTCGCGGTTGGCCACCATCACACCCGCGCCGGGCAGGCGGAAGTTGATGCAGTCGGACTTGGGCACGCCCCGCACCATGCCATCGCTCATGACCCGCAGGCGCGCGGTCTCGCCGCTGGTGGGGGAGGTGTAGGGCGTGGAGAACGAGCGCACATCGGTGATAGCGCCGCAGGCGGTGAGGGTGGCCAGCAGCGTGAGGCCGGCGAAGGTTTTTAACGGGCGTAGCGATGTGAACATAGGGGTCGATTCCATTCGTAGCGGGCAAAAAACGGGGTTACGAAAGCGAAGGGCGCACGCGTTGCCACTCGTTCCAGCAGTCTTCCGGGACGATATCCGGATAACCGCGTTCGGTTTCCATCGCCAGCGCGGCGCTGAACGGCAGCGCAATACAGGTGGCTGCGTCTCGGACCTCACACACCTCGGTTTCGTTCAGCGGCGCGCCTTTTGCCGCCTCGGCCGCCGTGAGGATGGCCACCAGGGCAGGCACGAAAACCAGGCATAACGGATCGGTAGACATCGACTTCTTCCCTGAGTGATTGGCACAAAACCGCCAGTGTAAACACCTCTGTCTGCGCACACACGCGTTCTGCCGCGATCACCACCGAACGTCTGCCCATAGCGCGTGGTCACAGCTTTGCTGATAACCTGCTAATAGCTCAATGCCATTCCCTTGGTAGCCCCATGAAAACCCTACGCACCGCCTTCCCGGCCGCCTTTCCCAGCGCCGCTTCCCGCGACTCGGAAACCGCCCTGTCGGACATCGAATTCCTGCACCGCATCAGCCTCGCCCTGATCGGCGAGCAAGACCTCGAAGCCCTCTACGGCAAGATCGTCGACGCCGCCGTGTCCATCACCGGCTCGCAGTTCGGCACCATGCAGCTGCTGTGCCCCGAAGGGCATCCGTCTGGCCATGGCGGCCAGTTGCAGCTCCTGTGTTCGCGTGGCCTGCCACCGGAAGCGGTTGGGTTCTGGCAATGGGTGAGCCCCATGGCCTACAGCAGTTGCACCATGGCCCTGCAGTTGGGCCAGCGCGCCATCATCCCCGACTTTGAAGAATGGCCCGACATCGCCGGCACCGACGACCTGCAAGCCTTCCGCAACACCGGCATCCGCTCGGCCCAGACCACCCCGTTGCTGTCGCGTGATGGTCGCCTGCTCGGCATGATCTCCACCCACTGGAGCACACCGCACCAGCCTTCGGAACGCGACCTGCGCCTGCTCGACATCCTCGCCCGCCAAGCCGCCGACCTGCTGGAACGCACCATCGCCGACGAAGCCCTGCGCGACGCCCAGGCCGAACTGCGCGCCCTCAACGAAACCCTGGAACAGCGCGTGGCCGAACGCACCGCGATGCTCATGCAGGCCGAAGAGAAGCTGCGCCAATCACAAAAGATGGAGGCCGTCGGCCAACTCACGGGTGGCCTGGCTCATGACTTCAACAACCTGCTCGCCGGCATCTCCGGCGCGCTCGAACTGATGAACCGCCGCATCGCCCAGGGCCGCCTGGCCGATGTGGACAAATACATGGTCGCCGCCCAAGGCTCGGCCAAACGCGCCGCCGTCCTCACCCAACGCCTGCTGGCCTTCTCGCGCCGGCAAACCCTGGAACCGCGCGCCACCAACGTCAACACCCTGATGTACGGCATGGCCGAACTCATCCAACGCACCGCCGGCCCCGGCATCCAGATCGAAACCACCGGCGCCGCCGATGCCTGGACCGCCTTCGTCGACGTCAGCCAACTGGAAAACGCCCTGCTCAACCTGTGCATCAACGCCCGCGACGCCATGCCCGAAGGCGGCCGCATCCTGCTCGAAACAGGCAACCACTGGCTCGACGCCAACGCCGCCCGGGCCCTCGACCTGACCGAAGGCCCGTACCTGCGCCTGAGCGTCACCGACACCGGCACCGGCATGTCCCCCGACGTGATGGCCCATGTGTTCGAACCGTTCTTCACCACCAAACCCATCGGCCAAGGCACCGGCCTGGGCCTGTCGATGATCTACGGCTTCGCCCAACAATCCGGCGGCCAAGTGCACCTGCACTCCACCGAAGGCGAAGGCACCTGCGTGTCCCTCTACCTCCCACGCCACCACGGCGCCGCCCCGGGCGACGACCTGCAACCCGGCCAAACCGCCCTCGAGGTCGCCAGGCACGGCGAAACCGTGCTGCTGGTCGACGACGAATCCACCGTGCGCATGCTGCTCGCCGACGTCCTCGGCGAACTGGGCTACACCGTGATCGAAGCCGCCGACAGCGCGGCAGGGCTGAAGCTGTTGAGGTCGGATGTGCATATTGATCTGCTGGTGACGGACGTGGGGTTGCCGGGTGGGATGAATGGGCGGCAGATGGCGGAGGCGGGGATGGAATTGCGGCCGGGGTTGAAGACGTTGTTTATTACTGGGTACGCGGAGAATGCGGTGATGGGGTATGGGCAGTTGGGGGCGGGGATGGGGGTGTTGACGAAGCCGTTTGCGGTGGAGGTGTTGGGGGGGAGGGTTAGGGAGTTGTTGGGGAGGTAGGGGGTTAGGTGTGTGTTACGGAGGAGGGGGAGGATGACTGTCCGCTCAATTCAGGGGTGGACTGGGTGCCAACTTTGTCTTCCAAGGGTTATTCCACCATTCAGGGTTTCCCCCCAGCCAAGCGGGATGTTTTGTTATAAGTGAGTGACGCCATCGCGAATTTTTGCGAAGCGACACCTAACCCCACAATGCACGACGTTGCGTGATTGCGCGCCCTCAATGGCACCTCGTCATCGCTACTGCTAAGCAGGCGCTCTCGACTTTAAAAGCGCGTACGAAAATGTGGTAGGGGCGCTTCCCAAGGCTGAAGCGTTGAGTTACAGGCCGTGTAGGCAAAGTTTTATGTGTGATTATGATTGAGCCTAGAGTGTAATCAGCCATGGTGGTCTAACATGGAGGAGTGTAGGCGCTGTCATTCATTCGAATAGTCCTCCACGATGGTGTCTGGATAACCAAGATCTTCCTCCACTGCCAGCGCTGTGATGAAAGGTAAAACGATGCGGGTCGGCCCGTTTCGGAACTCACAAACCTCAACTTCGGTAATCGGCTTGCCACTTGTATCCTCGGCGGTAAGCAGCACTGCCGCCGAGTTGGCAGGAAGACTAGACATAGAAGATTCGTAGTTATCAGTTTTTCCCTAAGTCGATTAAAAAGTGCAGGGTACCAATTTGAGCTGCTGTTTCGCTCGCCGGAAAGCGCTACTGTAATCGTAGAATCTAACCAGTTAAAAAGTTTGACTACCTCATAGGGCTTATCCACGCAATCGACCGATTACTGCGGTATAGGGTGCAGCGCTTTTTGCTCACAACGATTAACTAATTGATGTAACTTTAAATATGCTGAGGGTAAAGTTCCGAACGTAAGTAATGCTTGTGCTGCGCCTTGAAGGCTAGTTGGAGTTAGGTAAAGGATGTTGTTGCTTAATTGCCGAGATTGATCAACTGTTTAATGGGGCTTAAAGTCTGGAAAAATGAATATGTGGATTTTTATTTCGAACATAGAATTCAGCCTTTCTACGTCGTTCATTCGTCGAGCTAGATGCAAAGCGCAAGCCGATGACAAGCGATAGAAATGATGTCATAATGGTATCATTTTGATATCTATAGAGTTGGAGTGGCGAGATGGATCTTGGAAGTGTAGTGTCACGTTTAGGTGGTTATATTGCCGAATTTGATAGAACTCGCGATTTAAATTGTGCTAGAAAAGCGGGCGAAGCATTTTGCAGAATCATCTTGTTAAGTTCTGATTCGGAAGAAGTCCGCCTTAAAGCAGAGGCGGAGAAGTTTAATACCCTATTAACTAGCCTGTCACCTGCAACTCAATCTATGCCCAAGAACCATTTGAAACGCATTAAGACGGATCTGGGTATTTTGCAAAGTTACGGTAATATAGAGTCGCACGATACTGACGACGTTGTCGAAGATGATGAGGTTGAGCGGGTCAAACAAGCTCTAGAGAACCTAATTCAACTAGTGTTTAACTCCAAGGAAAAGTTTTATATCGACCAAAAAATCCCAGATGATATTTATTATAAGATTCATAAGTCTGTCATTGAGGCGGAAAACTGGCGCTGCGACAAAATTGTTTCAATTGTATATCCAAATCGTAAAATTTATTTTCACCAGTCCACCAAAGATTTTGAGTTCTTTACGCTGAATGAAGCTGATGGAAGGAAAATCGGAATTCTTTTTCTCGGCCGTAACATAACATTCAAGCAGGTTTTTGAAACTGTTTTTTCATTTGAGCAGGTTACTGAGCTTTCAAGTTTGACATTTCTATTTCCAGTAGAAATAAGTACAGCGACGCGAACGCCAGTGCGAAATCGAAAAGACAGTGTTGTGCGGATTTCTAAAGAGTTTACAGACGGGCTATCAAGGCTGTCGTGCACTTATGAGTTTATCGAGGATTATATCTGGGATAGATGCCTGCCAGAGATCGCAAAAGAAATCACTGATCTTCCGGAAGTCCCATATTTTATCGACCAAAATTTGTACTCTGAGTCACCGAGTATGCTTAGCCTGGATTTTGTGGAGTCTCTAGTCAAAAATAAGCTGTACGAAAAAAAACCTATCTATGTGGTGTTTGGGGATGGCGGAGCAGGAAAAACTACCTTTTGTGAGCAAACCGTTCAACTTGTCAATAAGTATCAAAGTAGCGGCCTCAAGAAAAAAGCTATACTCATATCGTCGTTCGATATTCCTGAAGAACTCCCAGCAGGTACGGTGGTCGATTCATTACAAACACTGTATTCATTGGTTGCTGATTTAGATATAGACTCACACAGCCTAGGCTTAAATATCAGTTCGGGCAACATATTAATTATCATTGACGGCCTCGACGAAATTCAATCTAAACTGAAAGAGCGATTCTCGCTAGAAAAGTTTATTGAGTCGGTAAAGGAGCTAAACGACACGTATCAAAATTGCTCTGTGATTTTGACCTCGAGAGAGATCAATAAGGCAGCTTTCGAAATTGATGATGTCAAAATATTTTATATCAAGGGCTTTGACCAGCGACTGATCGACAAGTATCTCCACAAGCGCTTCCCAGGCGATGGTCGCCAAACCCTCACAGCAAAAGAGATTATTGCTAGTCTAGGCGACGATGCTCAGGTGACGCCGCTTATTCTGCGACTGGCATGCGAACTTGCCAGCGAACCTACCAAGGCTTTACCGCACCATCAAAAGAGTATATATCTAAAGTTAAACGAACCGCTTGATAAGATTGTGTATCGTTTGATGGATCGAGAAATTGGAAAACAGTCTCTTGGGATTAGCCAGTGTGATCAGTATTTTACAATCTTGAGCGATGTCATTTTTCAAAATGGTGGGCAAGTAACCTCTGCTGAGCTTTTCGATCTCATCTCTATTGCCGCAGCTGGTACTGGCGCTGCGGTCACAGAAGAAACGGCGAAAAATTATCATACTTCTACACTTCTGACTCGCCAAGGCGATCGTTTTAAAATAAAGTACGACACTATCGAATATTTGATCAGGGCCCGATATCTTACGTATCTTATTAATACCCGCAATAAAGAAAGTGATAACAATATTCGTAGGGAGTTTGCGCAGAAGTGTTATCATGGTGGTGCTCTTGTCAGAGAAATTTGCAAGTATAAGAGTCCTGAGTCTAAATATGAGCAAGCAATTCTGCGTGAGTTAAGCGAAACGGAACGTGACCCTGCCGACGTCACCAGTCGAAAATTGGCATCTGCCCTTTTATATATCTACTTTGATGGCTCCAATCTTAATCGAGCCGAAAACTCAGAGCGCATACTTCAATTGTTCGATAGGGAACACGGCCAAGAGTTAAAAAATATCTCTATTTATGGGGAGTTTTATCCGCTCGATTTCAGCCACTTCACGGTGAGAGATGGTTATTTTGACGACTATACTGCTTTAAGTAAGTCTGCGATACCTGAAGGTGAGGTGGTTTTCAAGGCGTGTCAATTTCAAAATATTGAGCGAAAACACTTTGGTAAAAATGTTATAAGCTCTGCTAACTTCGACAGTGACTGCGTGCTGTGCCAAGGACTTCTGGATGCGATAGAAGTATCCGCTGGTGATAAAGAGAAGCGAACCGATCACGTCATTAGCGACTTAAAAAAAGTTTTCCGTGTAGGGTTCGCGGGTGGATCGTTCGTATGGAAATCAGAGTTTGTTTATAAGCAAAAGTGTGGAACTCTGAAACTAAAGATCAACCTGATTAATCTTCTAGATATGATTGCGGCAGCAGGCTTCCTAGTGAAAGAGTCATCCAAAACTTCGTCTGACGATGGGTATCGCCTGCACCCGGCACATATGCAAGGCGTTAAGGATTTTCTGACTCAGAGCCTTCCAAATCATGAAATCGAGATGCTGACAGAAAAACTGATAGCCGTATGATAATCCGGAGCAATTGTCCCTGTAGTCTAACTTTCTACAAGCGGGGTAAACGAGTGGGCGAGTATGAGCGTGTGCGCACATCCTGCTCGTTGTATCGAAATGAGCGCCGAAGGTAGCAAATAATGTGAATTTATAACCGTGACACTGATCCTGACCAGTCCGCTCGTTTCATATAGCATCGAGGAGATTGATGATCCGCATGCCCACGGAACGGATACCGACCGTGGACTAGATATACGCCTAGAAAAAGACCATCACGAGCGGAGGAAACTCGGCGGATTGTAGCGATCCTGAGAGCTGAAAGTTGCAGTCCGGGCACGCGGGGAGTATCGGGTACACCACCGTCGTTAGACTTTGCTGGTTGAGACCCAGCGCTTATGCTACGGACTGTTCGGTCGCCTTGAGCAAGCGCTTTCAGCCGAATCTTCCCAATTTGATTGGGCCAGTTGCTTTCGCTAGCCGCTACGGGCTTTGAGTAGTATGCAGTGCCTCGTTCGCTTTTGGCCGAAGGGAGATCTCTACTTCAGAGTTAAGCCCGAAGGCTCAGCCCTGCTCTGGAGTTCATCGATTCTATGAGAAGCAAAGCCGTCGAATCGTACCTCCCACATACGACGATACGGCGATCAATGAGCTATTGACTGGAGTTTCTCGTTATTCAACGAGGGCAAGGCGCTTCGTGGTCGAGGAGTCTTGCAGTCATGAGCACACCCAATTCGCTCAGTTGATGAATCGCCAGTGCAATGTCACGGTGCTTACCGCTGAGGTCTTCCGAGAGGTCGAGCAGCAGCGTGCTAACCGAGCTAAAGGTCTCGTAGCTATTGGTAATGAGGCTCTCAGTACTGGCGTCGGGGCAGACGGAAAAGAGGACGGTTGGGTCAGATGAGGCTTTGCACATATTCGTAATTCCCAAGTCGGGCCGTCACCCCTTCGCTACTAAACGAAAGGGTGGCAGCTGCACGCAGGTTAGTAGACCGGGGAATTACGCAAAGCCGGCGCGCCCGGAGGCGCCCTGCGCACAGCCACCATCAAGCACCGACAGGAATGTCAGATTGATGAAGCTCGTGCACTCGACGTAATTGAACCATCAGGCTACTAAACCCGATCACCGAAAAATTCAGCGACCGCGCAACCTTAGATTCCACCACCCCAGCACACAAGCCAGCGGATTCTGGGCTACGCGTAGGCAATCGGGCAACCCACTCGCCACCTTTGGGAAAGGTCCTAGGACGATTCCCTTATACCGTCACCACCACTTTGCCCACTTGCTGGTTCGCCTCCAAATACCGGTGCGCGGCCTGCACTTCATCCAACCCAAACGTCTTCGCAATCACCGGCGCCAATGCGCCTGACGCCAGCCCGTCCAGGATGAACGCTTTGGCCCGTTCCAACGCAGCCGGGTCAGCGACGATCTCTGCGTACAAATACCCCTTGAGCGTCAAACATTTGCCCAACACGGTAAACAGCGGAAACGGCGTCGGCTCCGAGCTCAGCGCGCCGTACTCCAGCAAGATCCCGCCCTGGGCCATGCTCTGGGTGAGGGCTTCAAAGCCCGGCCCGCCGATGGGGTCGAACACCACGCGGGCGCCTTTGCCGTTGGTGAGTTGCATCACGCGTTGCACCAGGTCTTCTTCGTCGCTGACGATGACGTGGTGAGCGCCGGCGTCGAGCAGGGCTTGTTGTTTGGCGCGGGTGCGGGTGACGGCGATGGCGGTGGCGCCGACGCTGCGGGCGATTTGGAAGGCGGCGAGGCCGACGCTGCTGGAGGCGGCGGTCACCAGTACGACGTCGCCGGTGGTGAGCTTGGCTTGTTCGACCAGGGCGCCCCAGGCGGTGACGTATTGCATCCACGAGGCGGCGGCCTGGATGAAGCTGAGGGTGTGTGGGTGTTTGACGGTGAGGTGGGCAGGCACGTTGGCCACTTCGCCGTAGGTGCCCCAGCGGGCGATGTCGAGCGGCGGGATGACGCTGACGGCGTCGCCCACTTTAAGGTCGGTGACGTTGGCGCCGACGGCGGCGACCACGCCGGCCGCTTCGTAGCCCAGGCGGCTGGGGAATTCGGCTTCTTGCAGGTAGGCGTGGTTGCGGAACATCACTTCGGCGCGGTTGAGGCCGAAGGCTTTGACGTCGATTTGCACTTCATCGGCAGCGGGGGCGGGGACGTCGATGTCTTCGAGTTGCAAGACGCTGGCGTCGCCGTAGGCGTGAAGTCGGACAATGCGTGCCATGGGTGATGACCTCGGTGTTGATCAATGAGGCATTCACTGTAGATGTGGGACAGCTGTGGGGCAATGCGTGGAAAGGGGACAGACCCGCGTCAGACAGGTCCGTCCCCTTTGTTCATTTACGGCAGCACCTTGGCGATGGCGTCAAACGCGACCATGTCGTCGATCACCTTGCCGCCAGTGGGTTGGGTCTGGGCCTGCCACACCACGATCACCACGTTTTTGGTCGGGTTGATGTAGACGTACTGGCCAAAGGTGCCGGCGGCGGTGAAGGCTTTGTCGGCCTTGGACGCGTCGGTCCAGCCGGGCCACCACATGGACGCAAAGTCGCCGTAGGCGGCGTCTGAACCGGTGACCGCGCTGGCGAAGCTCAACCAGCCTTCCGGCAGCACTTGCTTGCCACCGGCCTTGCCGCCGCTGAGTACGAATTGGCCGAAGCGGCCGTAGTCCTCGAGTGTGGCGCTGATGCCGCTGCCGCCGACTTCGTTGCCGTTGGCGCCGTCGAGCCACCATTTGGCGTCGGTCTGCATGCCGAATGGGCCCCAGATTTTTTCGCTGAGGTATTGGGTGAGCGGCTTGCCCACGGCGGCGCTGACCAGTTGGCCCAGCACTTGGGTTTCACCGGTGCTGTAGTTGGTGCGCGTGCCGGGTGGCGCGGCGGTGCTGAGGGTGGCCATGAACTTGAGCAGGGAGCCGGGCACTTGTTCGCTGCGCAGTTGGATCAGGTGGCGTTCGTCGGAGGACGGGTCGGTGTATTTCTCGTTCCATTTGACTCCGGAGCGCATCGCCAGGATCTGCCGCACGGTGACCTGGTCGTAGGCGCTGCCGGCCAGGGCGGGCAGGTAGTGGGTGACTTTGTCGTCCAGGCTTTTGATCGCACCGTCCTGCAGGGCAGCGCCGACCAGGGTGGACGTGACGGACTTGGCCACCGACATCGACATCCAGCGGGTCTCGGCGGTGTTGCCGTGGGCGTAGCGCTCGTCGACGATCTTGCCGTCCTTGAGCACCAGCAGGCCGGTGACGCGGTTGGTCGCCACGTAGTCGTCGAGGCTGTAGTGCTTGCCTTTGAACTCGAACGCCACGGGGGCCAGGGGTTTGGCGCTGCGCGGCAGCGGGAATGGATGGCCGCCCGCCTTGATGGTGCGCACTGGGAACAGGCGGTCGGTGTTGCGGAAGGTGGTGATTGCCAGCTCCGGGCTGAGCCGGCCGTCGTAGATGGCTTGCACGTCGCCAATCGGCTCTTGTGCGTGGGGGTAGGGTTTGGCGGTGTCGGCATGGGCAGCGCTGGCGGCCAGCGACAGCGCGAGGGTGGATGCGCACATCAGTACCCGCAGCGGGCGGCGCTCAAAGCGCGAGGACGGGCGAGGGAGCACGGGCATAAGAACCTCTTTGTTGTTTTTGGTCGGTCTTAATGGGCTGCGACGCCTCAGGGCTGAGGCGTCGCGAACCAGCATGCTCGGAAGGGCGGGAAATTGGCGCGCGGGATCGGGCCGGTTTATGCGTGGGATTGGGCCATGGCGTTAGGGCGCTGGTAGGTGGGCTCGCCAATCAGGATGTCTTCAAAGAACGCGCCGATCGGCAGGGTGGGGTGGCACAGCTGTATCTCCAGTACCCAGACCATGTCGCTGGGCACGATCTCGACGTCGGCGAGTTTGTCCTGACTGAACAGGGCGTGGGGGAAGTCGGCGATGCGGTGCCCTGCCAGGTTACGTTCCAGGCGCCAGCCTTTGGCGCGGGCGCTGTCTTCGGCGAAGTCATACAGCTGGCGCCCGGTGAGCCCTTGGTGCCAGGCGTCGCGGGTTTCGTCGAAGACTTGGTGCAGGGCCTTTACGCAGGCTTCATGCAACGGGTGGCCGCCGAACACGAAGGTGTCGCCGTAGTCGCCTTCGTAGCCGTCCCACACCGGGCCGAGGTCGACCACGGCGATGTCGGTGGCGCGCAGTTGGCGCTGCGGGTCGATGCCTTGGCGGGGTGTGCGCACGGTGTCGTCGCCAAAACGGATGTAGGTGGGGTGCCAGGTGTGGGACGCGCCCATGGCCTGCAAGGTTTGGCTGGCCATGTCGAGGGCTTGGGCGGTGGTCATGCCCACCTTCAATTGCTCGGCGATGGCGGCCAGGGCCCGCACGGTTTGTTCGCGGGCGGCGAGCATGCCGTCCAGCGAGTAGCGCGGGCCGACTTTTTCCAGCACCGGGTCCAGGGCGTTGAGTGACGCGGTGGGCGCCAAGGCGCCGCTGGGCACGAAGGCTTCGGCGACAAAGCGATGGGCCTGGGCGCCGGCGGCCAGGCAGGTTTCGCGCACCTGGCTGATCATGCCGCTGTTGCCGCAGGCGTAGATCTGGCTGTCGGGCCAGTCGTGGGGCTGCGTGAGGGCGACCTGCTGCACGCGGGCGTCGACGGACAGCACCCGATGCCAGCGAAAACGTGGGTGCGCCTGGCTGGCCTGGTCGAGAAACGCCGCGTCGTAGAAATCCGCCGACGCTGCGTTGCCCCAGTACAGGGTCACCTCGGCCCCACGCTCCAGGGCGGTCAGCAACAACGGCTTGATGCCGGCATACCCGGTGCCGGTGGCGAACAGCACCACCGGGCGCTCCCCCTTGTGTTGCCAGGTGCAGGCGCCCACCGGGCCTTCGAGGTGCACGCTAGCGCCCGCGTGCAGGGTCGGCAGGATGCCTTCGGAAAACCGGCCGCCGCGCACCTGGCGGATATGGAACACCAACTGGCCCTCGTCCTGGGCAGGCAGGTTGGCGACGGAGAAACAGCGGCTGTCGCCATCGTCCAGGCGGAACCGCAGGTACTGGCCGGGGCGCACGTCCAGAGGTTGGGCGGTGCGCAGCACCAGTTCGATGATATCGGCGCTCAAGGGGCGATTGCTGACCACCTGCGCGGTGGTTTCCAGCGTCGGCGTGTCCAGCGACCAGCCGGGGATTTCCAGGCGCATGTCGCTGCAGGCGTGGCTCTGGCACAGCAACATCTCGTCTGCCGCGAGGGGGTAGGAGGGCGCAGGGGCGTCGGGCGCGAGCTGTTTGGCGCGGTACTCGCCGGCCACCACCTTGACCTTGCACGAGCCACAGGCGCCGCGACGGCAGGAAAAGGGCACGGCGAGGCCGCTGGCGAGCATGGCGTCGAGCAGCAAGTGGTCGGCAGCTTCGAAGGATTTGCCCGAGGGCAACAGTTCAACGACATGGCGGTTGTGCATAAACACCTCGGGGCAATTGAGGCTCGATTGTTGCGGTAGACTAGGACCAGAAGAACCTCCAGTTTTGGATAATTCACATGGTCCAGCTTCGCAAATGGCGCCCGTTGCTCAAACTCGATGGCGCGCAGCCTCAGGCGTCGTACCGCAAGATCATCGAGGGCCTGGTGAGCGCGATCACCGAAGGCCGCCTGCGCCCTGGCACCTTGTTGCCCGGCACGCGGGAGATGGCGCAACTGCTCAACGTCAACCGCAAGACGGTGATCCTCGCCTACGAAGAGGCGGTGACCAAGGGCTGGCTGGTGAGCATCCAGCGGCGCGGCACCTTTGTGAGCACGCAACTGGCCACCGGCGCGGTAGCGGCGCCCAGCGCGCCCCAGCCTTTTGCCCTGGCGCTGCGCGACACGCCAGCGGCGGATTATTTCTCCCCGGGCGAACAGGCCGTCGCGCTGCAACACCGGCCGGGTGCGCTGTTTTTCGATAACGGCGCCAGTGACCACCGATTGCTGCCGCAAGCCGTGCTGCACCGTTATTACCGCAATGCGCTGCGCCACAGTTTCACCACCAACACTGTGCGCCATGGCAGCGAGGGCAGCAGTGCCTATCTGCGTCGGGCGCTGGCGGAAATGCTGCGGCATAACCGTGGCCTCACGGTGGGCGCCGAGCAGATTTGCCTGACCCAGGGCGTGCAGATGTCGCTGTACCTCACGGCCAGTGTGTTGCTCAAGCCCGGTGATGTGGTGCTGGTGGAGCGCCTGAGCTACCCACCGGCCTGGGAGATTTTCCGCCAGTTGGGTGCGCGGCTGGTCACCGTGGAGTTGGACGACGAGGGCTGCCGGGTTGATCAGCTCGATGCGCTGTGCCGCCAGCACGACGTGCGGATGATGTACCTCACGCCCCACCACCAATTCCCCACCACCGTCAGCCTGCGCGCCGGGCGCCGCCAGCACTTGCTGGAACTGGCGCGGCAGCATGACTTCTGCATCGTCGAGGAGGACTACGACCACGAGTATCACTTTGCCGGGCGGCCTTATCTGCCGCTGGCCAGCGACAGCGCGCAGCGGCATGTGATCTACATTGGTTCGCTGTCCAAGTCCCTCGGCAGCACGTTCCGCTGCAGCTATATCGTGGCGCCGTCGAATGTGATCCAGGTGCTGGAGCGCACGGCGGCGGTGAGCCTGGGGCAGGGGGATGCGGTGATGCAGCGGATGCTGGGGGACTTGATCAACGATGGCGAGTTGAAGAAGCACCTGCGCCGGGTTTCCAAAGAGTACCGTCAGCGCCGTGAGGTGTTGTTGACGGGCCTGCGGGAAGCGTTTGGCGAGCAGATCAGCGTGCAGGAGCCGGAAGGCGGGCTGGCGCTGTGGGTGAAGTTTGCCGATTCCATCGACGTCGACCGGCTGTGTGAAAAGGCGCTGGCGCTGGATTTGGTGGTGCGCAGCGGTCGGCTGTTTTCGCCGTTTGGCCAGCGGGAGAATGCCCTGCGGCTGGGGTTTGCTTCGCTCGATCAGGCGGAAATCCGCACTGCGATCCAGCGGCTGGCGTTGGCGGCGAAGGCGATTGCCGGCTGAACTGGCCCCCCTTTGTGCGCAAACAGGACTACCATGCCACCCCGGCAGTGGTTACACGCGCTACCGATTGCTCTCTTTGAAGGTATCGCCATGTCCATCGACCAGATCAGCCTCCCCAAAGGCGTAGGCCCCCACGCCACCAAGCTCCTCGACGCCATCACCGGCGCCGCCACCCACGAAGCACTCAACCGCGCAGGCGGCAAGGCGGAAGGGTTTGTGCTGGGGCTGGAGTCCACCAAGGCCATCAAAAGCCAAGTCGCCGAAGCGTTGTATGTGGCCTACGACGACGCCGCGAGCCACCGCGCCACCGAACTAAAAAGCTGACTTCACCGCCCCCTGTGGCGAGGGAGTGGAGCTGTCACGAAACTCATCATGGGAAAGTGTAAGGTTGCATGCTCCAGCGCATCTGCTTTCAAAGGACTGAACATGACACTGACCGTCGACACCCTGCTCGCACTGGCCATGGCCAACCCCATCAACGCCGAAATCACCGCACGCCTGCCAGCCCTCGGTGTCGAGCAGTGCATGCTCACGGCGGGCTGCCTGTTCCAGGCGGTGTGGAATCATCAGTCGAATTTGCCGGCCGATCATGGGGTGAAGGACTACGACGTTTTTTACTTCGACACCGACCTGTCCTACGAGGCGGAAGATAAAGTCATCCGCGCCGCCGAGCGCTTATTCCAGGACCTGGGCGTCAACGTCGAGGTCAAGAACCAGGCGCGGGTTCATCTTTGGTATGGCCAGCGCTTTGGTCGGCCTTACCCGCAATTGCACACGGCCAAGCAGGGCGTGGACCGTTACCTGGTGGCGGGCACCTGCATCGGCCTGGAGATTGAAACGGGCGAGTTGTATGCGCCGTATGGCTTGGAGGATGTGGCGCAGGGCGTGCTGCGCATCAACCCGTTGCACCCGGAGCCTGAGTTGTTTGCGCACAAGGCCCTCAGTTATCAGGCGCGCTGGCCCTGGTTGAAGATCGTGATGCCGGAACATTCCTGAAACCTGCGGTGAACTTTTACCCATTCTTCAGGCGTCCTATTCTGAAACACACCCTCTACAGCTGATCCCAGCTAAGGACAGGCCATGATCTTCCTGATTTTCCTTATCGCCTGCGGCGCCGCCGCCAGTACGGGCCTGATCTTCAAACCGGGCCAATGGTACGAGTCCCTCGTCAAACCCAGCTTTACCCCGCCCAATTGGCTTTTCCCCGTGGCCTGGACAGTCATCTATCTGCTGCTGGCCTGGGCCGGTTACCGCCTCACGATGATCCCCGGCAGCCAACTGGCCTTGGGCTTATGGGCGGCGCAGATTGCGTTGAACACACTGTGGACACCGGTGTTTTTCGGTGCCCATCACATTGTCGCGGGCATGGTGGTGATTGTGCTGCTGTGGCTAGTGGTGGCGGCGTTGGTGGTGATGGCGTTGCGGCTGGACTTGATCACCGGCTTGATCCTGTTCCCGTACCTGGCGTGGTTGAGTGTGGCGGTGGCGTTGAATTTCTCGATTTTGCGCAGTAACCGCTGATGGCTCATACCCCTTGGCCGGCCAGCGAGCCCGAGTTGGCGCAGATGCGCGCGTTCAACAAGAAGCTGGCCTGGATGCCGCGCTTTAAAATCCGCAACCGTGTGACGCCGCGTGTGATCCAGGCGTTGTTGCGCGTCAGTCAAAAAGTCAGGAAACAACACCCGGCGCAAACCCGGCTGATAGGCGTGGGCGGCCAGCAGGTGCCGGTGCGCATCTTGCTACCGAGCGGCCAGCCCAAAGGCGTGGTGCTGGATATCCACGGTGGCGGC
>Ga0105244_10000829_pt1 | contig 26149 bp, 26 predicted proteins | sample KBSM44metaG_FD_80423 | JGI IMG/M metagenome (GOLD analysis project Ga0105244, IMG submission 80423) | Miscanthus rhizosphere microbial communities from Kellogg Biological Station, Michigan, USA - KBS M4-4 metaG | ecosystem: Host-associated > Plants > Roots > Rhizosphere > Soil | place... | reverse complement strand
GGCAAAGCCCAGCAACTGGTCCGGCGCCTCGGCATCCAGTGCAAGGGTCAGCGCCACGGCAAGGCCGCGGGTGCCATCAAGCGCTTGCAGGTACTGGTGCACCTCCATGCCGACGCCGTACTGGTACAGCGGGTACAGCGGGTTGTCGGCGGTAATGGCGACACTGCTCAGTTCGCCGACATGGTGGATCACCAGTTCGCGGATCTGGTTCTGGAAAGATTCGGGCGGCACGCTGTCGAGGCGGCTCAGGATGAACATCTGGGGGTGGGCTCCGGCGGGTGGGAATACAGCCCGGGCCAGGCTGGCGCGGGCTGTACAGTTTAACCGGTTTTGCCGTATCAGCCTTGTTGCTGTAGTGCACCAAGCATCAGGTCGAGGTTTTGCACTGCCGCGCCGGAGGCGCCTTTGCCCAGATTATCGAACACTGCGGTCAGCAAGACCTGGCCATGCTCGGGGTTGGCATACAGCGCCAGGCGCAGGTCGTTGCTGTCGTTCAATGCCTCGGGGTCAAGGTTTGCAGCTGCGCCTTGCTGATGCAGCGGCATCACCTGCACATGGCGTGCGCCCTGGTAATGCTGCTCCAGGCAGGCCTGTAGCTGTTCGGCGCTGACCTGGCCCGGTAACAGGCGCAATTGCAGTGGGATACTCAGCACGATGCCTTGGCGGTAGGCACCGTAGCCAGGCATGAACACCGGCCGTGCCGACAGCCCGGCGTGTTGCTGGATTTCGGGTACGTGCTTGTGCGCCAGCTCCAGCCCATAAAGTCGCAAGACCGGGGCATTACCTGCACCAGGTTGTTCGTGGCGCTCGACCGCCGCGCGGCCACCCCCGGAATAGCCGGAGATGGCATGGATGCCCAGCGGGTAATCGGCTGGCAGTAACCCGGCCTTGACCAGCGGGCGCAGCAGGGCGATGGCGCCAGTGGGGTAGCAGCCCGGGTTGCTGACGCGCTTGCTGTGGGCAATGCGTTCGGCCTGCTGGCCGTCCAGTTCTGGCAGGCCATAGACCCAGCCCGGGGTGGTGCGGTGCGCCGAACTGGCGTCGATCACCCGCACCTGCGGGTTGTGGATCGCTGCCACGGCCTCACGAGCGGCGTCGTCGGGCAGGCACAGCAGGGCGATGTCGGCGCTGTTGATGGCCTCGCGGCGGCGCTGCGGGTCTTTGCGCTCGGCTTCGGGCAGGGTGAGCAGGCGCAGGTCGCTGCGGCCTTGCAGGCGGGCATGGATTTGCAGGCCGGTGGTGCCTTGGTCGCCGTCGATGAAGACAACAGGGGTATGCATGGTCAGGGTCCGGTCGGGTTGGGATGGCCCATGCTCGCCTGTGGCTGGACTAAAGGAAATTTGAATATCATGATGCTGATGTTCATTTATTCTGAATGTAGGCCAATAAAGACCATGCGCGAAATCAGCCTTGACCGCCTCCGCACCCTGGTGGTCATCGCCGACCTGGGCTCTTTTGCCGAGGCCGCCCGCCAGCTCAACCTGGCACCGCCCACTATCAGCCTGCATGTGGCCGAACTGGAGGCACGTATCGGCGCCCCGTTGCTCAGCCGCACCCGCGGCCAGGTGCGCCCCACGGCCATTGGCGAAACGCTGCTGGCGCGTGCCCGGCGCCTGCTGGCCGACGCCGACCTGGCGCTGGACGAAGTACGCCGACAAGTAGAGGGGCTGACCGGCCGGGTACGCCTGGGCGCATCCACCGGTGCTATCGCCCACTTGCTGCCGCAGGCGCTGGAGCACCTGCGTGCGGACCATCCGGGGATCGACGTGCAGGTACAAGTGCTGACTTCCCAGGCATCGCTGGGGCGATTGCGTGAAGGGACGCTGGATATCGGCCTGGTGGCCTTGCCGCAGGTGGCCGGCAAAGGGCTGACCGTTACCCCCTGGCGGCGCGACCCGATCCTGGCCTACGTACCGGCCGACTGGCAGCCGCCGGCGAAGGTGACACCGGCCTGGCTGGCGCAGCGGGCGTTGATTCTCAACGACAGCAGTACCCAGCTGTCACGGGTTACCGGCGAGTGGTTCGCGGCAGCAGGGTTGTACCCCGAGCCGCGGATCGAGCTGAATTACAACGATGCTATCAAGAGCCTGGTCGGGGCCGGGTACGGCGCGACGTTGTTGCCGCAGGAAGGCGAGGCCGCCGAACTGGACCGGCGCATTGCGCGCCGGCCGCTGCGACCAGGGTTGTGGCGGCAGTTGGGTATCGCCTGCCGGGAGGGCCAGGTGGAACGGGCCACGGGGTATGTGTTGCAGGCCTTGGAGCGGTTACGGCAGTGAGGGCACAGGGGCTGCAAGGCAGCCCCCTGGTTCATCCCCGTTCTCGCACCCGGACCGCGGTCACCGTCTCCCCACCTACACCCCAGTTGTCGGTGGGCACCTCTTCGATCACCACAAAAGTACTGGCCGGTGGCTTGCCCAGCACTTCCTGCAACAGGCGGGTCGTGCCTTCGATGAGCTGGCGCTTGTGCTCGGCGCTCACCCCTTCATCGGTCACGCGGATATGTACATAAGGCATGGCTGCGCGCTCCTCTGATCAGTGCCAGGTGCCAGCGGTGCTACCGCCATCCACAGGCAGAATCACACCGCTGACAAAGCGTGAGTCGGCCAGATAAAGCACCGCGTCAACCACGTCCTGGGGCGAGCCGGTGCGGCCACTGGGCGACAACGCGCCCATCCCCTGAATATTGCCGCCATGCAGCGGTGTTTCGATGATCCCCGGTGCCACGGCATTCACCTGCACGCCACTGGCCGCCAGCTCCAGTGCCAGGCCTTTAACCGCCTGGTTGAGGCCCCCCTTGACCAGCACCGGCAGCAGGGCGGGCACGCGGGTGTCCGGTTGCAGGGCGATGGAGGCAGTGATGGCGATGATCTGCCCATACCCTTGCCGGGTCATGATCCGCGCCGCTTCCTGGGCCGGGTAAAAGAAGCCCTTGAGGTTGGTGCCGACCAGGGCGTCGACATCGGCCTCGCTGTACTCGACAAACGGTTTGGCAATGAAGATGCCGGCGTTGTTGATCAGGATGTCTACGCCGCCAAAGGTTTGCAGGGCGGTAGCGAACAGCCGCTGCGCCGTGTCGGCCTCGGCAATGTCGCCCGCCACGCCAATGAAGCGCGAGGCGTTGCCCAGGCGTGCGGCGGCCTGCTCCAGGCGCGCCTGGCTGCGGGCATTACCGATCACGTTGTCGCCGCGTTCGAGGAAGGCCTCGGCCAGGGCGAAACCCAGGCCGCTGGAAGCTCCAGTGATAATGACGGTGCTTGGCTTGTTCATGTGCGTGTTCTCCAGTGATGTGAGCCACGGGCTCGGTGTGGCGTCACTGTAGGCCGCTACCAGTGCTTGAAAAATGAGGCGCAAAGCATTTCAATCGATACATCATGTAATCAATAAGGCTGTTATGAGCCGCCATTTCGATGACCTGCAACTGGGCAGCCTGGAGCTGTTCTGCCTTGCCGCTGACAGCGGCAGCTTCACTGCCGCAGCCACCGAGGCCGGCGTCACCCCGGCGGCGGTCAGCCGCAGCGTGGCGCGTCTGGAGGAGCGCCTGGGGGTACGCCTGTTCGTCCGGACAACGCGGCAGATGCGCCTGTCGAGCGCAGGCCAGGCCTATTACCAGCAATGCCGACAGGCGCTTGGGCAACTGGTCGAAGCCGAGCGCCAGGTGACCGGCGGGCAGGTCGAGCCGAGCGGCCGCCTGCGTATCAGCGTGCCCACGCCCTATGCCCACCACCGGCTTTTGCCACTGCTGCCGAAATTTCGCCAACGTTACCCGAAGGTGCAGGTGGACGTGCATGTCAGCAACCGCAACGTAGACTTTGCCGAGGAACCGTTCGACCTGGCCGTCCGTGGCCGCGAACCGGCCGATTCACGTTTGGTGGCACGCCGCCTGGAGGATGCCGAACTGGTGGTAGTGGCCACGCCAGGCTATCTGGCCAGGGCAGGTGTGCCTCGGGTACCGGAAGATTTGCTGCGGCACGAATGCATACAGTTTGAAATGCCCAGCAGTGGCCGCCGCCCGCCGTGGAGCTTTCGCCATAATGGCCGCCAGGTGGAACTCGAAACCCAGGGCGCGTTCACCTGCCAGGGCGATTTTCTCGCCACTGCCACGCTGGTGCGCCATGGCGGTGGGCTGATGCAGGCCTACCGGTTTACCGTGCAAGATGCATTGGCCAAGGGTGAACTGGTGGAGGTGCTCACCGAGTTTGGCGGGACTTCGCGGCCGTTTTTGCTGATCTACCCACAGGCGCGGCACATGCCGCAACGGGTGCGGGTTTTCATCGATTTCCTGTTTGCCGAGACCGGGCGGCCGCTCCTATGAGGGGGCGGGGCAGGCAAGGGCCTACTATGCTTTGGCTGCGTCGAGCCAACGCGCCTCGACAAACCCTATGGTTTCCAGGAGAACGCTCCATGAAATCCACGAAATGCATACCCTTGTTGGTGATTGCGTCCGTCCTCAGCTTTGCCGTACACGCAGACCCTGCGAGCAACTGTGAGGCCAAGATCAAGGAACTTGAAGATTTCCACAAGGCCAGTGGCCAGGCGATGCATGGCGGCATGGCCCATGACTTCAAAGTCCACCTGCAAAATGCCAAGGATGCTCAGAGCAAGGGTGATTTTACCCAGTGCCAGGCCTCGGCGGACCAAGCCAAGACCATCTATAACAAGGCCCGTAGCAAGTAAGCCTTGGTCGGCCCCTTCGCGGCGTTACCCGCGAAGGGGCCGGTGCAGGATGGCCCCGCTGTCAGAACCAGCGATCGTTCTTCTTCCGCCCACGGGTCAACGCAGGCAAGATCAGCCCGGCCAGCAAGCCCGCACCGGCAATGCTGCCGCCATACACCATGTAGCGCATCATCACCTGCTTGTTCTCGTCACCCAGGCGCGCCTGGGTGTCGCGCAGCTCCGACTGGCTCTGGTCGAACTGTTCATTCAGCGCCTTATTGCGCGCCTCCAGTTCGTCGATCAGCTTTTTCCGTGAGTCGAGGGTTTCCTGCATGCCCTGCACGCGGCTCTTCCAGCTGTCGTCGATGGTCTTCAACTGCCCGGTCAGCTCCGAGACCTGGGCGTCGAGTTGCGGCAGGCGCTCGTTCTGGCCCGGCACCGCTTGCAAGTCGTTGCTGAGTATCCACACCACATCGCCATTCTGCCCACGCACCTGGCTGTAATTGCCCTGGGTGCCGAGCAGGGTCAGCTGTTGCCCCGACTTCAGGGTACCGACGATGCGGTGGCCGTCGGTGGGGCCGCTGCGCACATAGGTACTCAGGCTGTCGCTGACCCAGCGTGCATCGCTGGCGGGCTCTTCGGCGTGCACCGGCGCGGCAAGTGCCACCAAGGCGGCAATCAGGCCGCCGCGCAGGGCAGGGAGGACGGAAGCGGTTGGGCGGGATTCGGGCATGTTGGGTCTTCGCTGAAACAGGACAAAAGTAGGCCCGGTGACTGGGCCGATGAACCGGTCGCTGAGTTGACCGTCAGCCAAAGACCCTTTTTTTGTCAGCAGGTTCACTACCTGATATCGGAAATGTCTGCAGGATATTGCAGAACTCGCCCTACAGCGCTTCGCCGCCGATGATCCTGTGAATTCACCCGGATAGCCTTTTTTTCATGCGCGAGGGTGCGGCTAGACTCAAAGGTCCATACCCTTCATGGAGCAAGGCCATGACTGCCAAGAACACCATCTGCCTCTGGTACGACAACGATGCCGAAGAGGCCGCCAACTTTTACGCCAGCCTCTTCCCGGACAGCAAGGTGATCGCACTGCACCAGGCGCCAGCTGACTACCCCTCGGGCAAGGAGGGCGATGTCATTACCGTCGAATTCACTGTCATGGGCATACCCTGTGTGGGGCTAAATGGCGGCTCGACGTTCAAGCACTGTGAGGCGTTTTCGTTCCAGGTCAGTACCGAAGACCAGGCCGAAACCGACCGGTTGTGGGATGCGATTATCGGTAATGGCGGCGAGGCCAGCGTGTGTGGCTGGTGCAAGGACAAGTGGGGGATCTCCTGGCAGATCACCCCCCGTATCCTGATCGAGGCCATCGGCCACAGCGACCGCGCGGCGGCCAAGCGGGCGTTCGAGGCCATGATGCAGATGGACAAGATCGATGTTGTCAAGATAGCAGCGGCATTGAAGGGGTGATCCCCCAGGTGTTTCATGGGCTGCGGTTATCGATTTGCCCTGGAAAATCGCTTATCGAGGGGGCGCTGTTCCATACCTCAAGTGGCGCCCCCGAACCAGACCCTGTACCCGCCCGCTCCTGCAAAAGGCCGGGCAGGGCTGGCGTGTCAGGTTTCGGACACTTCGCTCGCTGCTACCGCCTCCTTCACCGCAGCCTTCTTCTCCTGCACCACGATGTAGAACTCCTCACCATGCTTCACCGCCCCATACAACACGGCCTTCTCGATCAGCTCGTTGCCGCGCAGGTGACGCAGCATCATCGGGTCTTTGCGCAGGTCGCGGTACAGCGCCAGGCACAGCAGCACCATCACCACCACAAACGGCAGGGCCACGACGATGGTCAGGTTCTGCAAGCCGGTCAGCGCCTCGCCCGGGTCACGCGGGTCGCCGATCGCCAGCATGATCGCCGCCACCGTCCCGGTGAGCGCGCCCCAGAAAATCACCGTGCGCCGCGATGGCGCGGTGGTGCCGTGTTCCGACAGCGTACCCATCACCAGTGACGCCGCATCGGCACCGGAAACGAAGAAGATGCCCACAAGGATCATCACCAGCACCGAGGAAGCCGACGCCAGCGGGTAGCTGTCCAGCAACTGGTACAGCGCGTGATTGCTGTTGACCGCACCGTTGGCCAACTGGAAGGCGCCCTCGCGCAGGGCATCGATGGATGCACCGCCGAAAATGGTGAACCACACCAGGCTGACCAGGCTCGGCACCAGCAGCACACCGGTGACAAACTGGCGGATGGTGCGGCCGCGGCTGATGCGGGCGATGAACATGCCCACGAACGGTGTCCAGGAAATCCACCAGGCCCAGTAGAACACGGTCCAGCCGGCCAGCCAGCTGTTCATCTGATCGCCGCCACTGGCGTTGGTGCGGGCCATCATTTCCGGCAGCATCTTGATGTAGATACCGATCGAGGTCGGCAGCAGGTTGAGCATGAGCAGGGTAGGGCCGACCATGAACACGAACGCCGCCAGCACCAGTGCCAGCACCATGTTGGTGTTGGACAGCCACTGGATGCCCTTGCCGATGCCTGACACCGCCGAGGTGACGAAGGCAATGGTCAGCAGGGTGATGATGGCGATGTAGAACAGCTTGCCGGGGCTTTCGACCCAGCCATTGTATTCCAGCCCGCCGGCAATCTGCAGTGCACCCAGGCCAAGCGAGGCTGCCGAGCCGAACAGCGTGGCAAAGATTGCCATCATGTCGATCAGGCGGCCGAGCGGGCCGTTGGCGTGCTTGCCGATCAGCGGCCGGAATGCGGCGGATATCAGCTGCGAGCGGCCTCGGCGGTAGGTGCCGTAGGCAATCACCAGGCCGACGATGGCGTACATGGCCCAGGGGTGCAGGGTCCAGTGGAACAGGGTGGTGGCCATAGCCACCTGCATCGCTTCGCTCGTCTGCGCGGTGGCCGAGCCGGGTGGCGGCGTCACATAGTGCGACAGCGGCTCGGCAACGCCGAAGAACATCAGGCCGATGCCCATGCCGGCACTGAACATCATTGCCACCCAGGACACCGTACGGAATTCTGGCTGTTCGCCATCACGGCCCAGTGGCACCCGGCCATAACGGCTGGCGGCCAGCCACAACACGAACACCACGAAAAGCGTGGAGGTGAGCACGAAGAACCAGCCAAAGTTGAGAATGACCCAGGATTGCGCGCTGGAGGCGCTGCTGGCGAGGCTGGCCTGGTTGAGGAAGCCCCAGAGGACGAACGCGATGGCCAGGAGGCTGGTGAAACCAAATACGATCCAGTCAAGCTTGCCCTCGAAGTGCCGGTCCTGGCGGGCTTCTGCGGTTTTCGAGGGGTCCGTCACGCCAAGGTCGAGTGTTTCGGTGATGTGTTCCTTTGCCATGAATGAGAGGCCCTTGCTGGATTACCTGCACGCGCAGGCTTGTTGTTGTGTGGGCTACCGAGTTCGATGACGGCCTCGGCGGGGAGAATGCCGGACGATTATCCTGTGCCCGAAACCGCTGATCCTGTCCCGTAAACGCCCTGGGGCGTCCATTGCGCGACTTGCCAAATACTTTTAGTTCTGGGGGCGATGGCCCTTTCTGCCTCGCGTTCTGGTACCCTGTGGGCATTACCCTGGCCTGCACATCCGGGCACCGTAGAAGCGTTGCTGCTTGTGGGCCAGGCCGCATCAGGAAACGGAGATTCGTCAATGGCCACTGACCGTGTGAGCCTGATTCATTTCGATAAATTGAGCATGAGCCCTGCCGCCGCCGATCGGTTCCAGAAAGCCCTCGATGCGCTGGCAGCGCTCAAGCTGCAGGACCGTTACGTGTACCTCATCGCTCCTTATCTGGGTGATATCGCTGACGCCTCTGACGCTGAGCAACTGGACACCGCCCTGGGCCAGTGCATTCGTGTGGTCGATGAACTGCTGGCCGCCAGGTCGGTCACCAAAGCCAAGTCTGAAGAAGTACGCCAGGTGTTCCAGAGCGCTGCCGAACGTGCACGGGCAGAAATGCCCGGCTGAGTGGTGGCATGGCCAAAGATATCGACAACCCCTGCGTCTCGTTATGCCAGCTCAACAGCGAGCTGTGCGTGAGCTGTGGCCGTACCCGTGACGAAATTCGCAAATGGCGGGGCATGAAACGCCCGGAAAAGATGGCCACCGTGCAGCGCGCGGCAACGCGCATGAAAGCTATCGCCAAGAAGGCAGCCAAGCGGCAGAATGCTGACTGATCCTGCGTGCCCTGCACGCGGCCTAGCCTGATTTGCCTGACGAGCCTGAAATGGATTCTCACTCGCTGTTTGCGTTTACCCTGGTCGCCGCCATCGCGATCGCCAGCCCTGGCCCCGCCACCCTGATGGCCATCAACAACAGCCTGGCCCACGGCCAACGCAGCGCGGTCTGGTCGTCGCTGGGCAATGGCTCTGGCCTGTTCTGCCTGTCGGCTGCGGCCATGCTTGGGCTTGGCGCACTACTGGCCAGTTCCGAAGTACTGTTCAACGCCGTGAAGATCCTGGGGGCAGGCTATCTGTTCTACCTCGGTGCGCGGCAGTTGCTGAAAAAGAGCCCGATGCTGGAGCAGGGCGCTGCCGAGGGTGCTGTCAAGGTACGGCCCACACCGCTGAAGTTGTACAAATCGGCTTTCCTCACAGCGGTGACCAACCCCAAGGCAACCATGTTCTTCACTGCGCTGTTCCCGCAGTTCATCGACCAGGGGGCGGCACTGTTGCCGCAGTTCCTGACCCTGACCGGCATTTTCGTGGGCTTGTCGCTTGCTTCGCTCAGCTTGTATGCCGCACTGGCGGCGCGGGCCAAGGGTGTGTTGACCCGGCCGTCGATGTCACGCTGGGTGAGCCGCGTGGTGGGCACCACCTTTATCGGCTTTGGCGCGGCGATTCTGGCAATGCGTCGGCAGGGCGCCTGAGGCCCAGGGGCCACAACGCGGCCCCGTTCTCAAGCCTTGGTACGCATCTGCAGCAAACACCCCGAATCTGGTGCACTACCCAGTACCTCCAGTTTCAATGCCTGCCTGGCACTGGTAATGAATAGTGTGGTGCCATCTTCCCCGCCAAAACACAGGTCGGTCGGGCAGGGCACCGGCAGGCCGATCATGCGCTCCAGGTTGCCGTCGGCATCGAAGCGGGCCACGCTCCAGCCGTCCAGCTGCGTAGTCCACACGCCGCCTGTGGCATCCAGCGCCAAGCCGCCCAGCCGGCCACCACCACGCGGCAGCGAGGCCAGCCTGCGTACGCTGCTGCTGCCAGGCTGCAGCAACAGGATGTCGCCAGACTCCGGTGCCAAGGCATACACCGCGCTGCCCTTGGCGTCCCAGCGAAAGGCACTGACCTGCTCTGGTAACGCCCAGCCATGGCGTAGTTCGCCTTCGGCGCTCAGCTCGCCGATCAGGCAGCCGCTGGCCGTCTTCCCACACGCCCACAGCGCGCCCGAAGGGTGTGTGGCCAAGGCCAGCAGGCGACTGCCGAGCAAATCCTGCCGGGGGTGTTCGTGGCCGTCCCAGCCGATCAGCGACCAACCGCCAGCCTGGGCCACCAGCAAACCGTCGGGGTGCAGTTCCATACCGCGTACGGGCAGGTCCAGGCGGGTCAACAGCCGGCTGCTGTGGCCATCCCAGCAATGGATGGCCGGTGCCAGGGTGTCTGCCCAGTACAACAGCCGCTGACCGGCATGCCAGCGCGGGAACGCCCCGTGGAATGCCCAGGGCCCAGGTAGCACGCTGATTTCGCCCCCAGCTTGTGGTGCGTTGTCCGGGCGTAGCTGTTCTCCCACCCGGCGTGCGGCCTCGGCCAGCTCCGGGCCGAGCAAGGTCAGGCGCTCCAGAGTCAGGCGGTACGCCGGTCCGGCGACGCTCAGGGCGCCACGTACCTGGCCTTGCTTGTCGATGATCGGCGCGGCGACGCAGCGAATGCCCAGGCGGATTTCTTCATCGTCCAGCGCGTAGCCGCGGGCCTGGGTGATCTGCAATTCGGCCAGCAGCCTGCGGCGGTCGGTGATGGTCAGTGGCGTCAGCGGGGCCAGCACCAGGCCTTTGAGGATTTCGTCGCGTGCCGAGGGCGCCAATGCCGAGAGAATTGCCTTGCCTTGCCCCGTGCAGTACACCGGCTTGCCTTGGCCCAGGCTGGCTGCCGAGCGTTGTGTGTGGGCGCCTTCACAGCGCTCCAGTGACAACACCTGGTTACCGTCGAGCACTGCCAGGTATGAGGTTTCGCCGGTCAGGTCGCGCAAGGCGCGCAGTTCTTCGCTGGCCGCCGCCACCAGGTCGGGCTCCAGGTAGGCATTGCGCACCATTTCCAGGTAGTTGAAGCCCAGCCGATAGACCTTGCGGGTCGGGTCGCGTCGGATCATGCCTCGCTCCACCAGCGTGGCGATGATGCGGTACAGCGTGGTGCGTGGTAGCCGCACCTGGTCGGCCAGTCCGGTCTGGCTGACGCCGCTCGCGCTTGCACCAATGGCCTGGAGCACGTCCAGGGCTTTTTCAAGTGCTGCGGTGCCTTCACCCGTTTTCATTGTTTTCCCACCCCTTGGAACATGGCCGCGTACGCGTACAGAATGCCCCTTTCTCGTGGGGAATTCCGCCATAGAATCGCCCTCAGCAGGGCTTGCAATGAACATGAGTCCCACATCGTGGGAATTCACGCTTGCAGCCCATCGGATGAACCCGCGAGGAGAACCTACAACAATGTCCGTCATCCACAACTACGCCGATGCCCACGAGAGCGTCTCCGGCAAGCAGGTCGAAGTCAGCGACGAAGTGCTGGCCAAGCTCGCCACCTGCAGCAGCGGCTCGCTGACCACCCAGTTGTTCAAGCGCGGTTTCCGCCAACCGGCGCTGGTCGGCCTGCGTGCCATGACCCGTGACGTCAAACCGTTCGCCGGCCGTGCCTTCACCATGCGTTTCATCCCGGCCCGTGAAGACATCGACACCTATTCGACCATGACCACCAAGCCCAACGACGACAACCTGCAATGGGTGGGCGTGGAGCAGATCAAACCCGGCGATGTGTTGGTCATCGACAGCCGCAACGACCCGGCAGCCGCCTCGGCTGGCAACATCCTGGTAACCCGCCTGCTGGCCCGTGGTGCCAAGGCCATCGTTACGGATGGCGCCCTGCGCGACGGCAGTGAAATCGCCAGCATGAGCCTACCGGCCTATGCCCGCGAAATCACTGCCACCACACGTATTTCCTACCACCACGTGGCCGACTTGCAGGTGCCGATTGGGTGTGCGGGCGTGGCTGTGTACCCGGGTGACATCATCGTCGGCGACGCAGATGGCCTCACCGTGGTACCGGCGAACCTGGCTGAAGAACTGGCCGAGGTGTGCAGCGTGCAGGACGACATCGAAAACTACCTGGCCATGCGCATCGCCTCCGGGGAAGCGCTTTGGGGCGTGTACCCGCCGAGCCCGGCGTCGGTGTCCGACTATCACGCCTGGGTCGCGGCCGGGCGCCCGGCGATACCTTCGATCATCGACAAACAGGAGGGCTGAGCCATGGCCGAGCACAAGCATGCGCAACTGATTCGTCGCTACTTCGAGGCCTGCAACGAAGGCGACTACGACAAGCTGGTGTCCTGCTTCACGCCGGACGCGGTGCATTACTTCCCGTCCGGGCTGCCGGAAATTCCGTGGCGCACGGCCGACACCATCGCCCGCAAGTGGGTGTGGTGCGTGGAGAACCTGGGGTCGCAGTGGACCATCGAGAAGATTCTGGTCAGCCACGACAGCAACGAAGCGGTGATCGAGTGGACCCACTGGAAAAGCAAGCTGGGCACGGCCCTGCGTGGTGACGAGTGGTACGTGTTCGACGAGCAGAGCGGTTTGATCAAGGAGATCCGCGCCTATTACGCCTCGCCGGCTGACAAGGATGTGGTGATCAACGAGCTGGTCGATTTCGACTATGTCGGCCGGGGGTATCACCTGGAGCCGAAGGCGCGTTAACGCCACTGGCCTCTTCGCGGGTAAACCCGCTCCTACAAGGCCCGCGCTGTAACTGTGGGAGCGGGTTCACCCGCGAATGGCCGCACCGCAATGTTGAAGGAGATACCCATGACCACCTCGCAAAACCCAGACTTCATAGCTATCGACGCAGTCGTCGCCCAAGCGTCCGCCGCCGCCGACTTTTGGGCCGACTCCAGTGCCACCCAGCGCGCAACTCTGCTGCGCGGCCTGGCCGATGCCCTGGAACAGCAACAAGCCGAACTGGTCGCCATCGCCGACCGCGAAAGCGGCCTGGGCGAAGCACGCCTGAATGGCGAAGTGGCGCGCACCGCCTTCCAGCTACGCGGCTTCGCCAGCGAAGTGGAAGCCGGAGTGCCGTATCGCCAGATCGATGACCAGGCCATTGCCGGCGCTCCGCCCGCCGGCCGCCCCCGCCTGACCCGCGTGCAGCGCGCACTGGGCCCGGTGGCGATGTTCTCGGCCAGCAACTTCCCCTTCGCCTTCTCGGTGCTGGGCGGTGATACTGCCTCGGCCTTGGCTGCCGGTTGCCCGGTGGTGGTCAAGCCGCATTCGGGTCACCCCGAGCTGTCCCGCGCCGTGTTCGCCCTGGCCGCTGGCGTGGTCCGCGCCCAGGGCCTGCCGGAAGGCCTGCTGACCCTGGCCGAAGCGCCTGACCGCGCCACCGGCACCTACCTGGTGCAGCACCCGATGATTGCAGCGGTGGCTTTCACCGGCTCCTACCAGGGCGGTAAAGCCCTGTGGCAGGCGGCCAATGCGCGCGCTCGCCCTGTGCCGTTCTTTGGCGAGCTGGGTTCGATCAACCCGCTGGTGGCCTTGCCTGCCGCGCTGGAAAAAGACAGCGAAAACCTGGCCAGGACCCTGGCGGCGTCGATCACCCTCGGTTGCGGGCAGTTTTGCACCAGCCCAGGCGTGATCGTGCTGCTCGATTCGCCGCACAGCCAGCGCTTCGTCGCCCAACTGGGCGAAGCCATTGCGCCGATCGCCACGCACCGTATGCTCACCCCGGGCATCCAGCAGGGGTTCGAAGCCGCTGCCGCCACGGTGGCCGCCAACGCCACGCCGGTGTTCACCGCGCATGCCGATGCCGCCGGCCCGGCACCGCGCCTGTTCGCCACCGGCGCCGCTGCGTTCATCGCCAATGCGCACCTGCGTGAAGAGATGTTCGGCCCGGCCGCGCTGATTGTCACTGCGCAGTCGGTAGCCCAGGTCGCCGAAGTACTCGACGCCGTGGGAGGCACCCTGACTACCACGCTGTGGGGCCTGGACGCCGAAAGCGAAGACAACCGCCTACTGCTGCGTGCTGCCCAGCGTGTGTCCGGGCGCGTGCTGTTCACGGGTGTGCCGACTGGTGTTGCCGTGTGCCACGCCCAGCAGCACGGTGGCCCGTGGCCGTCGTCCACCGCCCCGCACACCACCTCGGTTGGCTATGCCGCCATCGAGCGATTCCTGCGCCCGGTGGCCCTGCAGGACGCGCCGGCCTGGGTGCTGGGCTGAGGAGGGCAGGGCGATGATGCGACATATCGTGCTGTTCCGCCGCCTGCCTGGCGTCGACGCGCAGCCTGAACGGGAAGCGGCACTGGTGGCGCAGATGCGCGACCTTGCGCAGCAAATCGACTTCATCCGCGACTGGAGGGTCGCCGCTAACGAGCTGGACCGGCCGATATGCTGGGACTACATCCTCGAGTCCAGCTTTGACGATGCCGATGCGGTAAAGCGTTACCTGCCACACCCGGCGCACCAGGCACTGGTCGCCGACCTCAAGCAGTACTTCGAGTGGGTGGCGGTGGATTACAGCGTCTAGACCCCTGATCAGCGCCTGGCCCGCTGGCTGGGGCCAGGCGCTATAACAAAAAAGATCCGGCATCACAGGTGCCGGGCGGAGTCGTACATGAACAAGAAAAAGAATTACCGCTGGACGATCCTGACCATGTTGTTTCTGGCCATGATCATCAACTATGTCGATCGCGCTGCCTTGTCGATCGCCATGCCCTTCATTACCCAGGAATACCACCTCACGCCCGCCGAGAAGGGCATGATCTTCAGCAGCTTCTTCTTCGGTTATGCCTTGTTCTGCTTCGTCGGAGGTTACCTGGCGGACCGCTTCGGCCCCAAGCGCGTGCTGACCTGGTCGATGGGCTTCTGGTCGGTGCTGTGCGGTTCTACCGCACTGGCTTTCAACTTCTGGTCGTTGCTGATCGTGCGTGCACTGTTTGGCGTGGGCGAAGGGCCGGTGTCCACTACCGCCAACAAGACCGTAAACAGTTGGTTCCCGATCAAGGAGCGGGCGCGCGCCATCGGCATCAACCAGGCCGGTGGCCCGCTGGGTGGCGCCCTCGCCGGCCCGATCGTAGGCTTTCTCGCCCTCTGGCTGGGCTGGCGCGTGGCCTTCGTGGTGATCGCCGTGATCGGCGTGCTGTGGGCCATCGCCTGGTGGCGCATGGCAGCGTCAACGCCCAAGGAGCACCCGCTGGTGTCGGCCGAAGAGCTGGCGCTGATCAACGAGGGCCGCGAGGTACCGGTCACAGCGGTGGCGGACGCGCCACGCACCCCAGTGCTGCAGATCATCCTGCAGCGTTCGGTGCTGGTCACCGGTGTGTCGCTGTTCTGCTACAACTACATCCTCTATTTCTTCATGACCTGGTTCCCCAGTTACCTGATCGACGCCAAGGGCATCGACCTGAAGGCCATGAGCATCGTCACCGCGCTGCCCTGGCTGGTGGGTACCGTGGGGTTCATCTGTGGTGGCCTGCTGATCGACTGGGTGTTCAAGCGCACCGGCAAGCAGTTGTTCTCGCGCAAGGTGGTGCTGGTGACCTGCCTGCTGATCGCCGCCGTGTGCATCGGGCTGACCGGCCAGGTGCAGAGCGTGACCAGCACCGTGGCAGTAATGACCGTGGCCATCGGCTTCCTGATGCTGACCGCACCGGCCTACTGGTCGCTGATCCAGGATGCCGTACCGGATCACCAGGTGGGCACCGCAGGTGGCTTCATGCATGGGCTGGCCAACCTCAGCGGCATCGTCGCGCCCACCGTAACCGGCTTCATCATCCAGTCCACCGGCACTTACGCCAGCGGCTTCGGCCTGGCGGCGGCCCTGGGTATCCTGGGGGCACTTATCGTTGCCTTGTTCGTCGGCCAGAAACCGGCCAAGCAGGCCGCCGTGGTCGCCACCGCCTGAGCTGCGCGCATGCCTGGCGGCGGAATGCTGCCAGGCCTTTGCACTACCTTTGTTTTTCGGGAATTCGCCATGCCTACGCTACTTGTCACCGGCGCCGCCGGTATTGTTGGGACCGCTCTGCGCCCTTTCTTGCGCGAACGCTTCAAGCTGCGCCTGCTGGACCGTCGCCCCGTCACCGACCTGGCTGCCGGGGAAGCCGCCCTGGTCGGCGATTTGACCGACCCGGCCTTTGTCCGCCAGGCAGCGCAAGGGGTCGATGCGGTGCTGCACCTGGCCTGTGCCCACGGCACTGATATCCAGTTCCAGAGCACCGTGGAGCCCAACTACCACGCCACCCTGTACCTGCTGGAAGCTGCCCAGTGCGCCGGCGCCAAGCGTTTTGTGTTCGCCAGCAGCCACCATGTGCTTGGCCAGTACCACAGCGAGGCGGCGACCCACTTCGATGACAGCCCGGTAGCACCGGACAGCTACTACGCCCTGAGCAAAGTGTTTGGCGAGGCGGCTTGCGCGACCTTCTCGCAGCGCAGCGAGCTGGCCACCTTCATCGTGCGTATTGGCAACGCCGATGCCAAGGTGGCCGATGCCCGCCGCCTGCGCTTGTGGACCAGCGCCCGCGACCTGGCCCAGCTGGTGCTGATCGGCCTGGAGCACCCGCAGGTGCGTCACGAGATCGTCTACGGTGTGTCGGAATGCCCAGACGCCTTCTTCCACAACCGCCGCGCGCGCGAATTGGGTTACCGGCCGCAGGACAATGCGGCCGATAACCTGGCGGATAATTTCCTGGCCTATGAGGCCATGGCACCGGTCGGGTCCGGCCGTGATCACGTAGGTGGAGCTTACGCCGGGGTTCCTTTGGCCAGTGTGCTGGAGCAAGCATGAAGATCGTCCGTATCGATACGCAGATCGTCGAAATTCCCTTTCACGATGGCGGCAGAGGGCAAGGCATCACCCCGACCACCTGGCACACCCTGGAAAACGTGCTCATTCGGCTGGAGGACGAACACGGCAATGTCGGGTGGGGTGAAGCTTTCGGCTATTTTGTCGCTGATGCCACCAAGGCCCTGATCGACCGCCTGATCGCACCTTTGCTGGTGGGGCGGCAGGTGGATGATATTGCCGGGTTCAACCGCGAGCTGCAGCTGCGCCTGCACCTGTTTGGGCGCTATGGGGTGACGATGTTCGCCATCTCCGGGGTCGATATTGCCCTGTGGGACCTGGCGGCGCGCCGCGAAGGCGTGCCGTTGCACAAACTGCTGGGCCAGGCCCGGCGCGAGCAGGTGGCAGCCTATGCCAGTCTGGTGCGCTACGCCGACGATGAGGTTGCCCCGGTAATCTGTGAAAAGGCCCTGGCGATGGGCTTTCGCGATATCAAACTGCATGAGGTCACGGTGCCGGAAGTTGCCGCCTGCCGCCGGGCTATTGGCTTCAATGTGCCGTTGGCCACCGATGTGAACTGCAGCTGGAGCGTGGCCGATACGCGCGAATGGCTGCCGGCGTTGGCCGAGCTGCAGCTGGCCTGGCTGGAAGAGCCGATCTTCCCGCCCGAGGACTTCGCTACCCTGGCCAGCCTGCGCGGGCATGGCGTGCCGTTATCGGCGGGCGAGAACTGGTGCACTGCGGTGCAGTTCGAGCAAGCCCTGCTGTCCGGTGCGGTGGACTCGATCCAGCCCAGCGTGACCAAGGTCGGCGGTATTTCCGAATGCCTGCGCATTGCTGCACTGGCCGAGCGGCATGACGCGGTAGTGCTGCCGCATTGTCCGTATTTCGGCCCCGGGCTGGTCGCCACCTTGCACCTGGCTGCGGTGCAGCCACGGGTCCCGCAAGTGGAATACCTGTTCGTCGAACCGGCCGGCTGGCTGTACCCGGTGGAGCAGTTGCGTCAGGGCAATCAGCTGCAAATCCCGCAGGGGCCGGGCCTGGGCCTGGACATTGACCTTGCAGTGGCCGAGCGCTTCCGCCGCTAAGCCCTACACCATCACTCGTTGAGCTTCCCTCTGCCGCGCCCCGGCGTGGCGGCAGGGCAATGCCGTGCCCGAAAAAGGGCACAGGAGGTTCCATGCAACCCTTGCTGCTGAGCAATGCCACCTGGTCACTTGGCCTGCTTCCCGCCTGGGGCGGGCGTATCGCCCACCTGCGTGCCGACGGGCTCGACCTGCTGCTGCCGATTGCTGCCGAGTCGTTCGACCCGCTGGACTGGCCCCGGGCAGGTGCTTATCCGCTGATGCCGTATTCCAACCGTATCCGCGATGCCCACCTGCATTTCGCAGGCCGCGATTACCCCTTGCCGGAGCACCCTGCCGCGCAGCCGCACACCTTGCATGGGGTGGCTCACGCCGTGCCGTGGCAGGCAGTGGAGCAGGGGGATCAATGGCTGACCCTCGCCTGCGACTACCAGGGCGAACACTGGCCTTGGGCATTCCGGGCTGAGCAACGCTTCGTGCTTGACGGCAAGCGCCTGCGTATCGAGCTGGCGCTGGTCAACCGGGGGGAGACACCGATGCCCGCGGGGCTGGGGCTGCACCCTTACTTCCAGCGTCACCCCGGCATGAAGGTCCGCTACCAGGCAGGCCGCGAATGGCAAATCGACGACCAGTACCTGGCCACCGGCGATTTCCGGGAGGTGACCCAAGCGCTGTTGATCGATGCCGACGCCGCCCATGGCCTGGCGCACTACCAGTCGTGCTGGGATGGTCAGCTGCTGCTCGACTACACAAGCGCCACCCTGTGCCTGCAGGCTAGCGAGCCGCTGAGTCATTTTGTTGCCTTCGCCCCAGCCGGCAGCCCCTACCTGTGCCTGGAGCCGGTTTCGCACCTGGCCGACGCCTTCAATCAGCCGCGTGACAGTTGGGAGCAGACCGGTACCCATGAGCTGGCCCCCGGTCAACGCCTGCAGGCATCCCTCGATTTCACCTGGCAACGACGCTGACTTACTGCCCGACCGCTGTACCCGACACAAACCATGAAGAGAACAACAAAAATGAAACACTCCTCGACTGGAGCGGGCTTCGCTCGCGCTGCAAAACCGTTGTCGCTGCTGCTGGGCCTGGGGCCGCTATGTGCCCAGGCGGCCTTTCTGGACGACAGCAAGGCCAACCTGACCTTTCGCAATTTCTACTACAACCACGATCTGCGCGACTCGACCAAGCCGGCCCAGTCCAAGCTGGAGGAGTGGGCCCAGGGCTTCATTCTCAAGGGTGAATCCGGCTACACCGACACCACGGTCGGGGTGGGCGTGGATGTGTACGCGGGGCTTGGGTTGAAGCTTGATTCATCGCCTTCACGCAGCGGCACTGCCTTGCTGCCCGGTGCCTATGACCGCGCGGGCGGGCCGCGCAATGCCGACCCGCGCTCGGTCGATGAGTACTCCGAAGCCACAGCAGCGCTCAAGCTCAAGTACTCGAAGAGCGAGCTGAAAGTGGGCGGGCTGTTCCCCAAAATTCCGTTGGTCAGCTCAGGTGATGCCCGTTTGCTGCCGCAGTTCTTTGAAGGCGCGATGCTCGATATCCGCGAGCTGGACAACATCGACATCGGCCTGGGCCAGATGCGCAAGGTCAACCAGCGCGAGTTCGCCGGTGCTCGTGATATCCAGGTGGGCAACTACTACAGCGTGTTCAGCGACCGCTTCGACTACCTGGGCGGCACCTGGCGCGCCACCCCGCAGACCTCGCTGGGGTTGTGGAGCGGCCGTTTGCAGGACGTTTACCAGCAGACGCTGTACACCGCTACCCAAGGCTTCAAGGCTGGAGACTGGAACCTGTCTGGCACCCTCAACTACCTTGACACTGGCGAGTCTGGCAGCGAGAAGGCCGGCACCCTGGACAGCCGCATGACCTCGGCCATGCTCAGTGCCAACCTGCGGGCGCAGACATTGCGCCTCGGTTATCAGTACAACGCTGGCGACAGTGCCCTGCCGTTCATCCATGACACCGACCTGCCGGGGGTTGCTAATGCCGTGCAGGTGCTGCGGTTCGACCGTGCGCAGGAGCGCTCCTGGCAGCTGCGTTACGATGTGGATTTTGTAGCGTTGGGCGTGCCGGGGCTGACTGCGTTCGCCCGTTATGTGCGCGGGGACAATTTCAAGGTGGCGGGGGAGGATGGCAGTGAGTGGGAGCGTAACCTTGATGTCACGTACGTGATCCAGAGCGGGCCGCTGAAGAACCTGGCGTTACGCTGGCGCAACGTTGAACTGCGCGGGGATGCGACCGGGCGGCGCGACGAGAACCGCGTGATCATTGCCTATACCTTGCCGCTGTTTTGAGTCTTTGGCCTGGGGCTGCTTTGCAGCCCTGTGGGAGCGGTCGTTCACCGCCCAGGTCCGCGGAGAATCATCATCCCCCTTCAAAAATCCCCAGGAAGACACCAATGCTCCAGCCCTTGGACCCTGCCATGCAGGCCTATATCGACAACAGCAAACGCTTCACCCCGGCCGACAGCAGCCTGGGCGCCCGGCGCTCAGCATTCCTCCAAGCCTGCCGCCATTGCACCCCGCCACCGCCTGAAGGCTGGCGCATCGAAGACATCGACTTGCAGGGCCTGCGCCTTCGCTGCTATCAACCCGCTGGCCCGGCACCCGAAGGTGGCTGGGCAACGCTGCTGTACATCCACGGCGGCGGCTGGGACCTGGGCAATCTCGACACCCACGACTGGTTTGCCTACACCTTGGCGCAACGGGTTCGGTTGGCCATCGTCGCAGTCGAATACCGCCTCGCCCCCGAACATGCCTACCCCGCACCCCTGGAGGATTGCCTGAAGGCGTGGGCGGCACTGCGCACCGGAAAAGTCGACGCCAACCTTAGCCAAACCACGCTTATGGTCGCTGGCGACAGCGCTGGCGGCACCTTGGCAGCGGGGCTGTGCAGGGCACTGCTCAATGCTGGCCAAGCGCAGCCCTTGGGCCAGTTGCTGGCCTACCCGGTGCTCACGGCCAGCCAGCGCCTGCCGTCGATGCAGGAGCATGCGCAAGCACCCATGTTGACGGCGGCGGGGCTGATGCAGTCGCTGCAAGGATTTTTGCCCAACCACGCCGAGCGTACCGACCCCTGTGCCATGCCACTGGAGGCTGATGACTTTGCCGGGTTAGCGCCGGCGCTGGTGGTGGTCGCACGGGTCGATCCACTGTGTGACCACGGCATCGCCTATTGCCAGGCGCTTTCGGCACATGGGGTGCCTGCCGAGCTGTGGGTGGGCGAGGGGATGGTGCATTCCAGCCTGCGGGCGTTCGGCGTGGCCGAGGTCGAGCAGGCCTGGGTGCGCATGGCCGCGCAACTGCAGCGCTGGGCGCAAGGCTGATACATCCTCACCTGCGGGCCGATGAAAGGACAACCTGCCAGCCGCTCATGGTCCAGACTGTCTACAGCACGCGCAGATGAATGCTGCGGTCGAGCACAGGATGTGGCAGCCTTTGGCCACCACGCCGGGTCGCCGGATGTTACATGTGCCGAGGGTTGTAGATGATCGAGCGTTGCTTGCGCCAAGCCTTGCTGCTGTTGCCTTGCCTGCTGCTGCCTCTGGCGGGCGCAGCCGACGAGCCATGCCGACGGCTGACCGCTACCGGCAACCCCGAATACCCCCCTTACCTGTGGCGCGACCCGCAAAACCCTCAGCAACTGATCGGTGCCAACGCCGACCTGCTCAAGTACCTGGGCAAGCAACTGGGGCTGGACATCGAGTTTGTTTACGTTGGTCCGTGGTCGCGTGCGCAGGAAGAAGTGCGTACCGGGCGGATCGACTTGATGGCCGGGTATTTTCTGACCGAGGCCCGCCGGCAGCAGATGGACTTTATCGCCCCGCCATTCCTGCATACCCCCAGCGTGGTATGGGTGCGCCGGGACAATGCCTTTGCCTACCGGCAATGGGCCGACCTCAAAGGCCGCAAGGGCGGCACCCTGGTCAGCAACAGCCATGGCCAGCAGTTCGATGAATACGCCCAGGCCAACCTCACCCTCGAAGCAGTGCCCGGCGCCCGGCAGGCGTTCGAGAAGCTGATGCACAAGCGCAGTGACTACGTGGTCTACGAGCAGTACCCCGGGATGGCGCTGGCGCGTACGTTGGGGATCACCGATACCGTGCAGGTGTTGCAGCCGCCTGTGTCCAGTGAAGGGTTGTACCTGGCGATGTCACATGAATCGCCCTGCAACAAGCCGCAGTTGCGTGAGGCGCTGGCGCGGGAGATGGCGAAGATCGTTGGTGGGGCGTTGCCTGAGCAATTGCTGAAGCAGAGCCTGGAACGCTGGCAGTAACAGCCCTGGTACGCGCTCCTACAGGGACCGTGCCAGTTGTTCGGCTTCCTTGGCCTGGGACACGTTGACCGCACGGGGCAGGGTGACGTCGTTTTTTGCGGCAAGGATTTCGGCCATGACGCTGACGGCAATTTCGGCTGGGGTCTTGCTACCAATGTAGATGCCAATCGGGCCATGCAGGCGCTGCAGCGAGGTCTCGCTTTCGCCGAAGTGTTCGATGAGGCGCTCGCGGCGCAGCTGGCTGTTACGCCGTGAGCCGATGGCGCCGATGTAGAACGCAGGGCTGTGCAAGGCTTCGAGCAGGGCCAGGTCGTCCAGTTTAGGATCGTGACTGACCGCGACGATGGCACTGCGAACGTCTGCGGCGAAGGCGCGGACGACGTCGTCCGGCATGCCGGGCAGCAGGTTGACCCCGGCAACATTCCAGCCCGCCGTGTACTCCGGGCGCGGGTCGCACAGCGAAACGTTGAAACCGTTGAACAGTGCCATGGTAGCGAGGTACTCGGCCAAGGCACCGGCACCGATCAGCAGCAGGCGGTAGCCGGGGCCGAGGGTGCTGAGCATGCGCTGGCCGTCGAAGCTGAACAGTTCGGGTGTGCCGGTGGCACAGAGGCTGGCTTCGCCGCTGCGCAGGTTCAGCTCACGGCGCACCAGGTTTCCGCGGTCGAGGCAGGCCAGCAGTTGGTCCAGGTGCGCCAGTGCCGGGGCGAACTCCAGCACCAGTTCAAGGGTGCCTCCGCAGGGCAGGCCAAAGCGGTGGGCCTCGTCGGCGCTGACGCCGTAACGTAACACCTGCGGCAGGCCATCGGGCATGCCGGGGCCGCCGTATGCGGTGGTGTAGCGGTGGATGAGGTCGTCTTCGATGCAGCCGCCGGAGACACTGCCGGCCACGCGGCCGTCGCTGCGCAAGGCCATCATCGAGCCGACCGGGCGGGGGGAGGAGCCCCAGGTACGGGCGACCGTGGCGAGCAGGACGCGGTGACCGGTGGCGAGCCAGTCTCGGGTGGTGCGCAGGACCAGCAGGTCGATGCTTTCCATTGGGGTTCCATTAAAACTGATGTTCAAGGGTGGCTGTGCTGGCCTCTTCGCGGGTATTACACCCATTTACACAGCGGCGTGTTTCCTGTGGGAGCGGGCGTGCCCGCGAAGAGGCCGGTGCATGAACCACGGCAAATCAGCGCATATGCAAGATGATCGGGCTGCTGCTGGCCGGGTCGGTATGACCACGCAGCTTGCCTACCGCCTGCGCATCCACCGCACCCCCCTGGTTGCCCCAGGCCGTCCGCACAAAGCTCAGCACCTCAGCAATGTCCTGGTCACTCAACTGCGCGCGGAAAGCCGGCATGCGATAGGCATCCGGCACACCGGCAGCCACCACCCGCTGCGAACCATTGAGGGTGATGTTGATCGCCGAGGCGTTCTCCCTGGCCAGTGCCGAAGTGGCGCCTGCCAATGGCGGCATCCATTCGGCCTGGCCTTTGCCGTCCAGACCGTGGCAAGACGCGCAGTGGGTCACATAGGTGTGCGCCCCCGGGCTGTCGAGCCGTGCCGCTGCCGATTCGGCCTGGTACTGCCATGGCGCGCCGTCACGCTGTGGGTCGCCGGGCAGTGATTTCAGGTAGTGGGCAATGGCGGCCAGGTCATCGTCATGCATGAACTGAGTGGAATTGTTGAACGCCTCGGTCATTGAGCCGAACACCACGGCATGCCGGTTGCGCCCGGTTTTCAGGAACTGCGCGATTTCTGCCTCGCTCCAGCGCCCCAGCCCGGTGTTGTGGTCGGCGCGAAGGCTCGGTGCGTACCAGCCGTCGAGCAGGGCGCCGGCCAGGAACGGTTTGCCGCCTTCATCCAGGGCTTTTTCGTTGAAAGCCAGGCCGCGTGGGGTGTGGCAACTGCCGCAGTGGCCGGGGCCCTGGACGAGGTAGGCGCCCCGGTTCCACTGCGCATCCTGCCCGGGCTTGTCGGCGTATGGCGTAGTGGCGGCGAACAGGCCATTCCACACGGCAATGGGCCAGCGCAGGTTCAGCGGCCAGGGGATGTCGCTGGCCAGGTTAGCCTGCCGGGCGGGTTGCACGCCGTGCATGAAGAACGCATACAACGCCCTTACATCATCATCGCTGAGCTTGGCGTAGGACGGGTAGGGCATGGCCGGGTACAGCCGCCTGCCACCGGGCGCGACACCCTGGCGTACGGCGCGGTCGAAATCGGCCAGGCTGTAGCTGCCGATACCGCTGTCGCGGTCCGGGGTGATATTGGTGGCGTGGATAGCCCCCAGCGGGGTGGCCATTTCCAGCCCGCCAGCGAAAGGCTTTCCATCCGGCAGGCTGTGGCAGGCAACACAGTCACTGAGGCGGGCCACGTACTCGCCGCGGCTGACCAATGCCGGGTCAGCGGCAGTGGCCTGTGCGTCGGCAAACGGCGTGGCCGGCTCGCGGGTGACATACCAGGCCAGCAGGCCTGCCGCGACCAGGCATGGCAGCGCCAGCCAGCCAGCGGTTCTTGCGAAACGATGGGTCATGGGGCGTCCCTTGTGCGATCAGCTGAAGGTATGGCGGCTCAGTGGCAGGCTGCGTACGCGCTGCCCGGTAAGCTGCGCGACTGCGTTGGCCACTGCCGGGGCGACGGCGGGTAGCGGTGGCTCGCCGATACCGCCCATCTTCGCGCCGCTTTCGACAATGCGCACATGCACCCGCGCCATGCGCGAGGGCGGCAGGATCGGGTACAGGTCGTAGTTGCGTGCGCGCGGCTTGCCATCCACGTATACCGCTTCTTCCACCAGCGTCTGTGACAGGCCAAGGGCAACCGCGCCGTTAACCTGGTGTTCGATGATCGCCGGGTTGACGATGCTGCCCGGGTCGATGGCCTCCCAGATGTCGTGCACCTTGACCTGGCCGTTCTCGATCGATACCTCGGCGATGACTGCCGCCTCCGAGCCGAATGGTGAGGCCATGGCCACGCCGCGTGCCCGTTTACTGCCATCCTCGGCGGTGAACGGCCCGCGTTTCCAGCCACCGGACAATTCGGCGACCGCGTTCAGCAGGTTGGTGAGGCGCGGGTTGTCGCGCAGCAGATGCAGGCGCAGCTCGAACGGGTCCTTGCCGCCTTTGTCGGCCAGTTCATCAAGGAATGATTCATAGAAGAAGTCGTTCAACGAGTTGCCCACCGAGCGCCAGTAGCCGAGCATGGCCGGGCCTTTGACGTAGATCTGGGCGATGCGCTTGTTGGCGATGGCGTACGACTTGCCTGATAGCCCCTCAAGCGCGGTCGGGTCGATCTTTTCCCCTTGCTTGCCAGCAAGAGCCTCGGTCGGGCCTTCGGTGGCGCTGACCGCTTCGAGGGCCACTGGCATGCCATCGGCATCCAGACCGGCGCGGAATTTCACCACTGCGACCGGGCGCAGCACATCACGCAGGAATTCTTCTTCGCGGCTCCAGATGAGTTTTACCGGCCGGCCAACCGCTTTGGCCAAGGCAATGGCCTGCGGGTAGGGGTTGGCCGAGTCGTACAGGAAGTGGCGGCCAAAGAAGCCGCCCAGCAGTGGCGAGTGCAGGTTGATGTGCGCAGGCTCCAGGCCGGTGCGTTTGGCAATGTCGTCACGGAACATGTCCGGGGCTTGGTTGGGCAGCCAGACGTCCAGGGTGCCATCCGGGTTGAAGCGGGCGAGGGCGGAAGGTGGCTCGAGCTGGGCATGGTTCAGGTACTGGTTGTGGTAGCTGGCTTCGACCTTGGTTTTGGCATTGCTCAAGGCGCCGGCGATATCGCCTTCGTTCTCTTCATCACGGGCCGGGCCCTCGACCGTTGCCAAGTGCTCGCGCCAGGCGTCGCTGGAGAAATCGGCCGGCATCGGCCGCACATTGCTGTCGGCGGTCGGCTCTTGCCAGTCCACCTGAATCGCCTCCACCGCACGCTTTGCGTGCCACCAGCGCTCGGCAACCACGGCCACGGCGCCCGGCAGTTGGTGCACTGAATGCACACCTTTCATGGCCTTGACCTGCTCTTCGTTGCGCAGGCTGCCCACGGTCATGCCCAGGCGTGGCGCGTGCTGCACGGCGGCGTGGAGCATGCCGTCGACCTTTATGTCGATGCAGTACTGGGCCTTGCCGGTGGACTTGTCGTAGGCATCCAGGCG
>Ga0105244_10000828_pt1 | contig 26172 bp, 23 predicted proteins | sample KBSM44metaG_FD_80423 | JGI IMG/M metagenome (GOLD analysis project Ga0105244, IMG submission 80423) | Miscanthus rhizosphere microbial communities from Kellogg Biological Station, Michigan, USA - KBS M4-4 metaG | ecosystem: Host-associated > Plants > Roots > Rhizosphere > Soil | place... | reverse complement strand
AGGGCAGATCGTCTGGCAGGCGAAGTACCGGGCCTGGGGGGCGGTTGAGAAGCTGGTGGTGAACGAGGTTGAGCAGAACCTGCGGTTTCAGGGGCAGTATTTTGATGTCGAGACGGGGCTGCATTACAACACGTTTCGGTATTATGACCCGGAGATTGGGCGGTTTATAACGCAGGATCCGATTGGGTTGTTGGGTGGCGGCAACCTTTACAAATATGTGATGAACCCCGCTAGCTGGATCGATCCTCATGGGCTATCCAGCAGAGTTCTTCGTTCGGAGCTTGGGATGAAGCCCAACGACATGCATGCGGCGCATCATGTTATTCCAGAAGAGGTCATGAATAAGTACCCAGCAATGTTCGATAAAGCTAAGTCTTTCGGATTTAAGCCTGACGGCCCCTCAAATGGAATCGAGCTTCCAAGAACAAAGGCGCTGGCAAGTACACTAGATTTGCCGGGACATTGGAGTAATCATGTAGACTATTCGGCTCTAGTGGAAAGTGATGTCGCCAAGTTGAATACTGCATTCAGAGCAGGACGGCTCTCTGACATGGATTTAGCACTGGGTCTGAAGTCTATACAGAACAAGTGGCGAGCTAATATTCTAAGTAAAAATGTACCAATCAACAAAGTCGGAAGGCTATGTTAAGGGGGTAGTGATGTTTTTAATAAAATATAAATCTGATGGTAAAGGCTGTCCTGACGGCGGTATCTATGGAGAGCTTCAAGACTATAATTGGAACTCGAATGACTTTTCAGACTCAAGATTTCCTCAGCCAGGAACCGTACTCAAATTTCTTGCTAGGCACAAACGCTTAGATACCGATTTTTTTTATTTTGGTAGCGAATTTATCTGCTCTGAAAAAATGCTGGAAATAATCAAGCTTTTCCGCCATGGCAGGCTTGATATAGTAGAAGTGCGCGTTCATCTTCAGGGGCATAAGCCATCGATACAATCAAGAAAATATTACCTTTTACGTAGTCGCGAAATCAGGACTTTGCTAGACAAGAAAAATGCAGTTTACGAAATTAGAAAAGATCCGGCTACAAATTTGCCTGAAAAAGATATCTACCATGATGGCAGATACATTTATGACTCAATAACACAATTCGCTGTTGAGAAAAAAAACATTGATTTGGATTTTTTTATTTGTAGTGAAATGCTAATAAATGAATATGTCCTTTCTTTGAGATTAAAACAGGCCCTAGAGTCAGAAAACTTAAAAGGTATAAGCTTTATTGATATCGAGAAAAGTTCTTACGACGCGAAATTAGATTTTTAGCACAAACCGCTTAAAATGGCCGATGCTGAAGGTCAGATCGTCTGGCAGGCGAAGTATCGGTCTTGGTGGGAATGATAATTTTTTAGTGAACTAGGTTGAGCAGGACCTACGGTTTCAGGGGCAGTATTTTGATGTCGAGACGGGGCTGCACTACAACACGTTTCGGTATTATGACCCGGAGATTGGGCGGTTTATAACGCAGGATCCGATTGGGTTGTTGGGGGGGGTAGTAATCTTTATAGATATGCTAAAAACTCTTCTGGCTGGATTGACCCACTTGGCTTAAGCCCATTGGCACTACCCGCCCCAACCGCTTTGGATGCATGGGGGAGCGGTGCTAAGCTTGAATCTATTCCAGTACCTAAAAGCGGCATCATAGTAGAGATGGTAATGTCGCCAGGGCAGACACGTCCCGGTGGCTGGGCCACACTGGATCATATTCCTAACGTGGATTATGTAAGGAATGAACTTGCAGTTATTCCGGAATTCAAACCAGAGATATCACATGTTCAGAGGTTTTATATCCCGGAGGGCGTCCAAATACAAGTTGGCCCTGTAGGCCCCCAAACCTCTGGAGGGAAAATTTATCGTGGTGGAGGAAGTCAAATACAAGTACTTAACTATGCAGACAGAGCAAAAATGAGGCCTATAGGGAAGCCGAGGGCCATTCATTCTATTGGTTGCGGCGGCCAAATGAATCTTATAGAAAATTATAGAACCTTTGACGACCTTGGAAGTTATGATCGAGATAACAACCCACTAGGTCTTACAGTAGAGCAATTAGCGCCAAAAGGTGCGTCGTGGTCTTACAAAGGTGTCAGTCATAAGTTTGAGAGCTCTTTAGGTTTAATTGCAATACCGCTCAAGGACGGAAGCGGAATTGCATTCGTGATCGCGCCCTACAACAAAAAAGAAAATAAGGCAATCGTAATAAATCCTGATGGTACGACTATGTGGGATGTCAGCGATATGACCAAGTCAGCTTGTCGGGATTGTATGTTTTCCGAGGTTTATTACGTCCTAGCCGAGCTATGTTTTTTTATAAGCTGTAATGAAAATGATTTTCGTTTTTCATTTGATGCAAAAACGGGTGAGGCTGGAAAGCTAATTCCGTCATATTAATGATGGGGCGCTCTATAACAACTTAAAAAATCTGCGAACAAATATAAAATATGCGAAATCGCCTTGCCATCTAACCCCAGCCTTACATGAACTAAATAAGCTTTCTATAAGTTGAGTATGCTGGCAAGCTCAAGAACCCGCCGCGAACGTCTCGTTGCTGAAATGGAAAGGTTTGAGCGCTGGGCAAGTCTACTTAAGCTGATCGAGCCGTTCTGCCGGTTGATCGAAGGAAACAGTCCGAGATCAAAGGCCACACCGACCACAAGCGCTTCATATGGCAAGGCCTGCGGATGCTGCGCGAAGAAAGCCCCGGCCTGAGCAGCCTGTACCTTTACGAGCCCGGCAGCTATGCGCCGTTGGCCCGTGTTGATAAGAAAGAAGGCGAAGTCGAGAACAAGGTCTACTACTTCCACACCGACCAGATCGGTACACCGCTGGAAATGACCGATGCCGAAGGGCCGATTGTCTGGCAGGCGAAGTACCGGGCGTGGGGTGCGGTTGAGAAGCTGGTCGTGAACGAGGTTGAGCAGAACCTAAGATTTCAAGGGCAGTATTTTGATGTCGAGACGGGGCTGCATTACAACACGTTTCGGTATTACGACCCGGAGATTGGGCGGTTTATAACGCAGGATCCGATTGGGTTGTTGGGTGGGTTTAATCTTTATCGGTATACGCCCAATCCTGTACGCTGGACAGATCCACTAGGGTTGGTTCACGAGCTAACTCCCGGTTATAATGTATATGGGCTGTTCCAAGAGGGCGCCGAAAAGCCATACTATGTTGGAATAACAGATGATTTGACCCGTCGTAGAAACGAGCACATGGGTACTGAACGTTTAGGTCCTAGTACGGAAATGATGCCTCTCGATAAAAATGTTAATTATGGACAGGCCAGAGGTTATGAGCAAGCCTATATTGAGCATTACGAGACCAAGACAGGTGTAATTGGTAAAGATATATCGCCTACCAATAGGAGAAACAAGATCAACTCTTTTGATCATGAAAGTACATTACGCACCCCAAGTCGACAAGCAAACTTTGAGGGCAACTATCAAACTAAATCTGCTGCACTGAAAGGAGGTTGCGGGTGAGTGAATTAAAAATATTTAATTGGGAAGAAAACAAGCGCAAACAATTGCGCTATATTAAGCCCGGAGATATATTTTGTTTTGATCTGGGTCAGATAGGCTACGGCCTAGGTAGAGTCATGACTCGAAATAGCCTTGGCCATGTCGTAGAAATATTTAAAGAAGTATTAGATAAGCCTCAAATTACCTGTTCAAATTTCAGTAGAGTTGGCGATCCGGTCATCCTCGATTCGTATTCATTATTTGATCGGAAAACCGAGGGAGATTGGAGGATAATAGCGCACGACCCTAATTATACAGCACCCTTAGAAGAGCCTATTCGTTTCATCTATGGCGTCGCTAACAACCGTACAGAGGTAGATATTTTTGATAATGAATATCCATCGATAAGTTCACCCGAAGAGCTACCGCGCTACTCGCCAAAAGGGGATATGCAGGTCAAGGAAATATTTATACCTATGCTTGCTAAATGTAGTGGATAGTTTTCACTGCTTAAGTCCTGACGCATTAATACGTTCACAGGTATGCTAGGCAGTAATGTGCCTTAGAAAGTTAGTTCAATGGCGAAGTGATGGCCTTGGTGGTATGCTGCTATCAAGCCTCAAGCGCTTTAGTTAAATCATCACTGTTTTATATTATGCGCTCTTTAAAATTATATTCATTTAACGGCTGCCAACGCTGCGTCCTTCAATAAAAAGTCCCTTAGATGTTCGTTGGTTGGATATAACTTTTAACAGTATGGTCCGAGTGCGATCGGCTGGATTGATCCGTAAGGTTTAGCTAAGGTTTAAGCTGGGTACTTATTCAACACTTAACGGATCAACCCACATTAGGGAAGGTTTACAAACTCACGAACTCCGACGTAACGAATATCTCGTTCAGCAGAATCTTGCGGAGAAGAGTACTAGGTTTCTAGGAAATCCACTATTGCGCTGGATCTAGATGATCACACTGGAGACCCAATTAAAGATGCAAGACGTATTGGTGGTACTCATTGGCATGAGGCGCAAATACGTGAGAGCCAAGGTTTGGGTAGGAATGAATTTGCATCATCTGTAAAGCGTGAGCTAGACATCACTTCAGGCGCGCTACGGAAGAGTGGGATTCCTAAGTCTAGAGTGAAAGACTCAAGAAGAATGTCCAAGAAGTTTCATAGCAGCCTTAATGGGCGTGGGTAATAAAATATGTTTCGGGTTAAAGAAATTATTTCATCAGATAACGCTGAGCGCTCTAGCATTATCATAGGTGGCGGCTCAGTAAAATTAAATGCCTGGCCGACCAATCCAGACGGAGAAAGTCTTGTGTTAGTTGCCACTATAGAGTGCGCTAACCTCAAAAAAATTTCTGGCTTCAGCTCGATCCCCAAGGAAGGTGTACTGTATATCTTTTCAACTTACAGTCGCTCTGATTATTTTCTCGATAACGTTACGTACAGCGGCGATACTTCTGAACTAAAGCTGATATTGAGTGGATATACCCTAGTAACTATAGGGAATTCTGATTCTGAAATAGTCAGTCCGAATGAATCAATTCCGAAAGCACATACGGAATTTAAAGAAAGAGAAATAGGGCATGATGAGTATCCAGTATTCTCAATGCTTACGAACACCCCACCTAATGGAATAGTTTTACCTCTAGGCTTGCAGAACGAGTATGAGTTTGTGATGCAGCTGTACTCCTCAGACTTCCCAGAGCCATTTAAAGATATATTTTATTTGACTGATGCTGTTGGATGTCTTCTTTTGAAAAAAGATGGCTCAGGCGGTGGGCTGTTTTTTGTGCATACAGCATGATTAATTGTTAGGCAGTAGTGAATGGATACTATCCGGCTAGGCGTGTATGTCGGATTACTGCTTTTTAAAAACTTGGCGGTTTTACAGTTGAGCTCGGCTGCCGCTTCTTAAAGAACGAGGCCAGAAGCTTTAAGAAGCGGTGTCTGAGCGAACCTGTGCTACATGTCTCTTGTTGTAGGCCAACTGATCAGCGACATGAAACGCGACGACCTCCATCGCAGATCTATCGCCCCCAAGGCAAGCTCACCAGTTGCTTCGGTTACGACAGCATGGGTCGCAAGGCCTGGCAGTACGCGACCACCCTACCTGCGGAAAAGCTGTCACAGATCCAGAACCCGCTCATAAAGCCAGAGCGCTACGTCGAACACGCTTACAACCCAATTCGCCGCCGCTACGAATACGATCCGGCTGGCGAGCTGAGCCGCACCCTCGACAAGCTGCGCGGCGAAACCCAGTATGAATACGAAGCCAACGGCCAATTGCTGGCGCGCAATACTGGCCGCTTTGACTAAGTCACACGTCAAATGCAACCATCTAAAATAGTGGGACGACTGGTCATACACTTAAATATTTGATGTATGATCTTTCAGACCAAGCCATTAACTTTTGCTATATTTTGCTTTTAAAACTTGAGTTAACCACATGATCGAACCACAACCCAACGCAATAAAAAAGGGACTTTACGGGTCTTTCTTCCTGATTGCCTTATTTGGCACAATGTCGACGTTTAAATCGGATTTTTTCTGGCTGGTATGCCTCGGTCTTTTTACCCTGCTCATGCGAACAATATATTTGATTTACCTGAGCGAAAGCTTCACTGCAATCGCAGTTCATTCTTTCACAGGCCTTTTCTCTTCATTTCTACTCATGAATACAAGCGTTATTTATCTTATAGCAAAATCTGAATACGACGCGTCAACGACAGATGCTTTATCGTGGGCGATGATTCCGGCCTTACTGATGCTTGTTTCATTTTTATTTATTTACTTCACAAAATCGAGATCACGTCAGCTGTCTTTTGAGACCAGAGATAACAAGGTCTATATGGTGCACGGTTATGTCAGCACGAGAAACGGAAACTTACTGAGCGGAGGCGTCATTGTGGCCGGAATCGCTGCAATGATCGTGTGGCCTATAGAACTGATCATTATGGTCAGTATCTGGATAGCACTGAGCAATCTTTACCTTCTTTACTGGAACAGGGACGCCATCCGAATACTGAAAAAAATCCTGGCGCTGGAAAAGAAGCACAATCGGTCTTACACCTTCGAGTACATCGAACAGCTTCGTGAAGCACGCAGTCGCTGGTGGCTGGGTAGGTTTTTGAAATGGGTAATATCATTCAGCAAATGAAGTCAGGTAGCAGACCATCAGCGAAGAAGACAACTAACCGCCACACCCAACCAAGGAAGAAAAATGGGTAAACAATCTCGCAGCAAGCGGGCCTCGCCGGAGCCTCTTGTGATTTACCGCAGTCACGTTGCCGCTTTCCGCTCGCGTTATCTGCTGTCCTTTCTGACTCCGATCTTCATGGGCATATTTTCCCTCGCCATTACCGCAGGCACGGTGGTCGATGCTTACTTTCCAAATGAGCCGGAGAGAACGGGCCAGTCAATGATGCTCATGATGGGCGTATCACTGGTCTTGAGTTTCGGCGGCATCATGATGAGTCGCGGGCATGCGTGCGGAATGTGGATATTGGCGGCCATTCTGGTGAGCTGCTTTTTTGCCGTGTTGCCCACCGCCCCTGCGCACTGGCGGCGTTTCGAGTTGATGCTTTACGTGCTGGGGCTGCTTTTCCCGTTGCTCGGCCTTTTATCGCTCAACAGCGAGCGCGGCCGGGAGTTACGCATGCAATGGAGGATTATTCGATCCGAACGCAAGGAGATCCGTCAGGAGATGCGGCGGCGCAAGGATCTCGAGGTGCATCGTGAAAACCTGCGCAAGAGAAAGGCGCTACGCAAATAGCCCGGGCTCAACGAGGACTTTATTGCGCCCAACAAAAAACCCGCCGAAGCGGGTTTTTCCAAGACCATCCCGACTCCCTGTCGGCTGCCTCCGAGGCGATGGTCGATCATCCTTGATCCTGGTGAACTCCTGTTCACCACTTGATGGATCCAATACTACGGAGGAAGGACCAGATCGGAAATGGCCAAATCCCTCCACCGCGTGTAAGCGTTTGGCTATACCTTGTCGAGGCGGCATGAAGGGCTCGGGGCGCAATTGCGTAGTACGCCACCTGGAAACTTCATACAATCGCTCGCTGATTACAAAAGCAGCAACATCAGAGATACAGGATTTCCCGGAAGAAAACGTCACCCCACGGAACACAAGGAGTAGCACCATGAGCACGACAGATCAGACCCAAAGCACTGGCCAGCACAGCGCCAAGTGGCAAGAGCGCTTCAATTTTTTCGAGACGTATGGTGCGCCGAACGATCCACGCTTCAAGCCGGCAGTGAACACGCTGCCTGACTTCAAGAAGAAGTTGCTTGTCTGCACCAACATCATCGCGTTTTTCTTCGGTCCGATTTACTTCTTCGTGCTGGGTCTGTGGAAGAAAAACCTGGCGCTGATCGGCGTCATTATCGCGGTCAACATCGTTATAGCTCTGCTTTTCGGGATCCTCGGAATGGAGGTTCCGGCAGCATTGGGCACCGGCTTGAACGTCGTGTTTTCTCTGATGTACGCCCTGACGGCCAACTACTCCTACTACCTCAAGGAAGTGAAAGGCGAGCAAGGCTGGAACCCGTTCAAAGGCATGCGTCTCTGACCTGCAGACGTAGCCAGCTGAGCACCCGCACCGCTCAATGAGCGTGCGGGTTGGCTGTGGATAACTCCCCTCGGGTTTTATGCCCTCTCTTCCACCAACCTCAACTCCCCATCCACATACAGCACTTCACGCCCCACCCACGCCAGATCAACCTGCGGCAGCACGGCCGAGGGTTTGCGCAGTTCACGCAGCAAGGTCGAGCCGTGCGAGAGACGTCCGCCCATGCGCGCAATCACCGCGCGGGCGTTCTGGTAGTGCGCGTGGCGTCCGGGGTCGAGGGTGTCTTCCAGCAGGATGTCCTCGCCCAGAATGCCTTGCACCTGGCCAGGATAGATCATGAAACCGGTGGCCTGCTCGGTGCCTTCGCGGCCGTCCTGCCAGAAGCTGCCGGCACGGCTGCGAATGTCTGGATGGGGCGCAAACCAGTGTTCCCGGTCGGCGCTGGGCATGGCGTGATGCAGGCGGAAGAACAGGCACATCAGGTTGTCGCGATACCACTCGCGTACTTGCAGGTAGTAGCCGCGCATGCCCGGCAGGCCTGCGCGGTGGGCGATGCGAATGAAACCCGGCCAGGTCGGGAAGGCTTGTAAAGGCAGGTCAGTGGCTGCCGGGCGCTGGGTCGCGGGGTCGGTTTCCCAGGGCAGCCGGTGCGGGCAGTGCTCCAGGTCGTCGTAAGCGGTCGGTGGACGTCCCAGCAGGTCTCCGCCGCTGCTGGCCAGCGAGGTGGCGATGCACAGGTTGCCTTGCACGACGAATACGTAGAAACGGGTGAACCAGTCAGCCAATTGCTGACCGTCAGCACCTTGGGCCGTCAGGGCATGCAGCTCTCGGTCGAAACGGTGCAGTTGCTTTTCCAGGGTCAACAAGTGGCCACGCGCGACACGTTGCATCCGCAGAAACACCGGTAATGAGCGTACCAGACGCAGCGGTCGCCAGGGCAGATGCGGGGTCGCGCCGCCGACCTCATCGGCGTAACTGCTGGAGGCGATGCCCCAATCAGCCAGGCGTGCGAGAAACAGGTCGTTGTTGATGTAGGAAGCTGCGCCAAACAGTGCGGTAAATGGCTCGTTGTCCTGCAACACGCGTGAATCCCAACGCGCCATGATCGCCGGGATGCTGCCTGCAGCACGCCGCTGTGCGTACTCGACCAGCCTGCTGGGCTGGGGCGGCAGGATCTCCGCAATATTGGCGGCGGTCAGGTGGCGGCGCCAGCCGTAGTCACTGATCGGGCGGTACTGCAGCAGCCACAGCTGGCGGCCATCCCAGGCCCACTCGACGTCGCCCGGCACGTAGTGGAATACGCGCAGAATGCCCTGCAGGAAGTCCCAGAGCGCCTCCTCAGTCAAACCGTGGGATGGCTTGAAGACGCCGCTGCTCCAGGCCGCGCCGAGACGGGAAATGATTGCTCGCTCAGGACTTGCCTGACCGTCGGCCAGCGACTCCAGATGCCCTTGCACCCACTCCAGCTCGACCGACAGGTGACGCACGAAAGCGATCCCGGAAAGCACCGGCGTAATGAAGCGCTGTACCACCACCTCTTCGACGCCAGCGTTGTGCAGCTCTGCAACGCGCACGGGTACGTTGTGGCTGGGCTCGCGAAGAAAAGTGGTACTCAGACCAGCATTGGCCGCATCGGCCTGATCCTCACCGAAGCTGGATGAGCGCACGGCCCAGATAGCGTCAGGCTGACGGGCCAGAAACCCGGGCAAGGCCGAGTCATCGCCCTGCACCAGAGACAGTGCCTCGGGCACCGATTGCCCGGCGATGGCCGCCAGACGCAGACGGCCGCCTTTGGTGTGCGCAACGAAGCCGCGCTCGCCCGACTCCAGCCACTGCGCAAACTCGGCTGGCGCGTCGATCCACGGGTAGTGACCCCAGCCCGGTTTCAGGCTGATGCTCAGGTCGGCACGCGCCAGAATGGCCGACCACGCTGCCGCCTGCTCGATACCCAGGACCTCGTCCTGATCGCCCCAGACCAGCTCTATCGGATCTTGCACCCACTCCAGCAGTGGCAACGCGGTGTCGGCGCGCACCAGGTCCCAATACGGCACGAATGCACGGCAGCGGGCGTAACCGGAGCCCATGCGCTGGTAGTGCTCGGCTGGCCAGGTCTGCCTGGAAAACTTGTGCGCAAACAGCGTGGGCTTGTTGGCCAGCAGCCAGTGAATGGTCTTGCGAATGGGCAGCGGCGACATCAGCGCAGGCAAGCGCCGCTGCCACAGAAAAGCTCCCACCGGCGCCAGCAGCACGCTTCTGCAGAAATGTCCGGGCTGGCGCTGCAAGGCATGCATGACCAGCAAGGCATTGACACCCACAGCGACGATGGCGCTGCCCTTCACGGTCGCCGCCAACAGCGCATCGGCATAGGCGGCGAGGTCTTCGCAGGGTGGCTGAGGATTATTGCCGAAGCCTGGCAATTCCAGCGGCACGGCTCGATGCTGCTGAAAATGCTGCAGCGCGTCATCCCACCATTCGGCACTGCTGCCGTTGCCCGCCAGCAGATACAGCAGCGGCAAGTCAGACATGACGAGGGTCCTTCGACGCGTGAACAACCGAAGTGCGGCGGTCATGGCGATACAGCCAGATGAGCGGCGGCAACAACGCCAGCAACGCCGCCAGATCGAGCCATACGTGCGACCAGACGCCCCCACGCACGGAAATCAGGATGTCCTGAGGCGCCCACAGCAGCAGGCCCGCAATCAGCCAGCCCCAGGGCATGGCGCTTTTCAGGCGGTTGCCCAGGTGCACCAGCGCCAGCATGTACACGGAATACGTTTGCAAGGTTGCGCCAAACAGCGCCATCCACCAGACCTGTTGCGCGCGAGCAGCGGCGGGAACCGCATCGGTCCAGAAGGCCTGCTCAAGCGTAGTCAGGTAGCCGTCGAGCAAGCCGGAAAAGCCTGCCCAAGTGAACACCAGACTGCCCAGCACATGCGCAACTGCGACGGCATACAGCCAGATCACCAGCGTACGGCGCAGGGTGTCAGAAGGGAGCGGCATACCAGGTCCTTGAGTCGTCCTTGTGAGGTGGCGAGTTTAGCGATTTATCGACGGGCTTAATACGAGCATGACCAAACGGCTCAGACCTCCCACTATTGAACAGCTGTTATTAATGTCAGTAGACAGCTTTTCTGTTGAGGCCTAATTTTAGGATTTCAGTAGTCAGTAAAAATCGCAAGCGAGGAGATGATGATCATGGAAGAGGTAATGACACGTGTAAAAGAATTGGTGGCCGAGCATTTGGAAGCAGCGGTAGTCGATGTAAAACCGACCTCTGACATAACCAAGGATTTCAAGGGTCGCAGTTTAGAACTTGTCGAGCTCAGCATGGCTCTACAAGAAGAATTCAACATCGATATCCCGGATGAAGAAATTGAAAAATTCAAAACGGTACAAAACATAGTTGACTACATCTCAAAAAACAAAAAATAGACACGAGTAGGCTAAAAGCCCACAACACCTGCTGAGCCCCCAACACCAGTTGCAGGCCCTTTGCCTCCAGTCAAAACTACCAGTAGCCACCGCCCTGCTTTGCCCTTCAATGTACGGCTCCGCTCCGTAGGCCATCTGCCGGGCGAGCCCTGCGGTCTGGAGTAGCGGTGATGGATGCGCTGAATGTCATCAATATCGGCACTGACGGAATCAACTCGTTGTTCAATATCGTTCTGCAGTACGGGACGACTGTTGTTCTGAGGCTGGTGATCGCAGCCTTGTTGTGGATAGTGGGTCGCTGGCTGATCGGCGTGCTGGTCAGGATGGCACAGCGTTCGCTGACGCGGCAGCGGTTTGATCCGACGGTCCTGCGCTATGTCGGCTCGTTCATCACGGTGACGCTGAATATCATTCTGGTGATCGCCATTCTGAGCTATTGCGGCATCGAGACCACCAGCTTTGCGGCGCTGCTGGCGGCCGTGGCGCTGGCGATCGGCATGGCCTGGTCGGGTTTGCTGGCCAATCTGGCCGCGGGTGGTTTCATCATCGTGCTGCGGCCCTTCAAGGTCGGCGATCTGATTTCGGCGGCGGGCGTGACCGGGACCGTGGTCGAAATCGGCTTGTTCGTCACGTCGATCAACACTCCGGAAAACGTGCTGAATCTGGTGGGCAACAACAAGATCTTCTCTGACACGATCGTCAATTTTTCCAGCAATGCTTTTCGCAGCGTCGAACTGACCGCAACATTGCCGGGCACCGCCGACGAGCAGAAGATCATCCCGCGCCTCAAGGATCAGATCGCCCGCCTGCCCAATGTACTGAGCAGCCCCGCTGTCGATGTGCACCTGTCCTCCACCACGGCCGACTCCATCACCCTGTCGGTACGGCCCTATTTCCACAATGATCATTATGATTCGGTGCATCGCCAGACGCTCGCCCTCATCAGAGCGTTGATGCTGCACCTGTCCTGAGCGGCACGCATAGGCAAAATTCATCGCCCTTCAAGCTCACCCGAACCTGTTGGCAGCCGATCAATAAGGATCGGTCCATATTCCGCGTGGCCTCTGCTTTTTATCTTTACGGGTTTAACCATGAGCCTTTTATCTCGTTTTCGGGCCGGCACATCGCGGACCGAAGGCGCCATCAGTGTCATTACGTCCGCCCGGGAATTGAACGCCAAGCTGTCTGCGCTGAGCTTCGATCCGGTCTATCTGACCGGTTTCGTTTCGCCGCACGTCGACTTCGATCAGGTGGCCAAGTCTGTCGCTACGCGCTTTCCCAACGCGAAGATCAGCCTGTGCACAACGTCAGGCGAACTGTGCTCGGGCAATGATTCGCTGTACTGCGCGGCGGATAACCAGTGGGACCGGATCGTCCTCGCGCTGTTTGACTCAAGCGTCATCAAGAGTGCGGAGGTGGTGCACATTCCGCTGCACAGCGAAGACATTCGCGGTGCGGGCAAGCGGCTGTCGATGCGTGAGCGCATTGCGCGCCTGACCGACTCGATCAAGCGCACGCAGATCAACACCCCAATCGACCACCGCGATACGCTGGCCTACGTCACGTTCGACGGGCTGTCGGCGTCGGAGTCGTTTTTCATGGAAGCGCTGTATGAGTCGGGCCGCTTTCCGTGCCTGTTCGTGGGCGGTTCTGCGGGGGGCAAAGGCGACTTCAAGAAGACCTTGATTCACGACGGCAAACGCAGCTACGAAAACCATGCTCAGGTGGTGTTTCTCAAGAGCGCGAAAAACGTGCGCTTCGGCGTCTTCAAGAGCCAGAACTTCGCGCCGACGCCACTGAGCCTGAGTGTGCTGACGGCCTCCCTGGAAGATCGTTACATCAGCCAAGTGGTCAACCCCAGAGGCGAGATCACTACGATGGTTGCGGCGCTGTGTGACGCGCTGAAGTGCGAGCGGCATGAGCTGGAAGGCAAGCTGGCGCAGTACTCGTTCGCCATCCGGGTAGGCGAAGAGCTGTTCGTGCGCTCGATTGCGCGCATCGATTATGAAAGCGAGCGGGTTCACCTGTTCTGCGACGTGGCACCCGGCGAAGAGCTGGTGATGGTCAAACGAACGTCCATGATCGACACCACGCGCAAGGACTTCGCGCGTTTTCTGCAGGGCAAGTCCGGAAAGCCGCTGCTCGGCCTGTTGAGCGACTGCATCCTGCGGCGCCTGAACAACGGCAGTGAACTGGGCCGGATGAACGATGTATTCGGTGCGACGCCGGTGGTGGGCTTCTCGACCTTTGGCGAGATTCTCGGGTTGAACCTCAACCAGACGCTCACCGCCGTGTTCTTCTTCAAGGTGCCCGAAGGGCAGCCGTTCCGCGACGACTACATCGATAACTTCATCGCCTATTACGGCGAGTTCAAGGCGTTCTTTCTGCGTCGGCAGATCAAGAAGCTGGCCGGTCTGAGCCATGTGGTGGTCAAGCAGATCGATCAGTTCAAGCAGCGTAACTTCGTACAAACCATTGACCCGAGCGGTCTGGACGAGCAGATCCGTCCGGTGTTCGGTGGCCTGAGCGACCTGGGCGATGTGCTGGTCAAGGCCCATCAGGATCAGGAAGAAATCGCCGCTCAATTGCGCCATTACTCTGGCGAGCTGCATGTTTCGATGGATGAGCTGTCGCAGACCATCACCCAGCAGGAAACGGTTATCGACAAAGCGGGCAACACCGTCAAAAGCCTGGTCAGTCAGGCTGACGAGGTGGTGCTCGGCTCGCGGGAGCTGGCCAAGTCCAGCCTGCGCATTCAGTCGGTGGTGCAGATGATCCAGCAGATCGCCGGGCAGACCAACCTGCTGGCGCTGAACGCTGCCATCGAGGCTGCGCGGGCGGGCGAAATGGGACGTGGCTTTGCAGTGGTGGCCGATGAGGTGCGCCAGCTTGCGCAGAAGACGTCGCAGAACGCCAACGACATCGGCACCGATATCGAGCGTCTGGCCGAGGAAATTCGCAAGGTGGCGCAGCACATCGAGGAGCAGTCCCTTGAGGTTGGAACGCTGACGGGGCTGCTGTCGGAACTGGAAGGCTCCAGCGATATGACGGCGGGCACCTCGCAGCGTACCCGGCAACTGGCGGATACCCTGCGCGGGCTGACTCAGTAGCGACGCCTGGTGTCAGGACGGCACATCGCCCGTCCTGACGGCAGACCGTGTCGCAGGCGGCTTACTGGTTACCCAGCACGCCGACCTTGCCCATGACGTTGCTCATGAACTGCTGCACGGTCATTTTCTGGCCATTGAAGTCGACCATCTGGTTGGCGTAATGCAGGTCGGAGACGATGTTGTCGCCGTCGACCTTGGCCAGTTGCATCATCTCGGCCATGGCGCTGGCCATGTCGCCGGCGGCCTTGGCCTGATCAGCGATGACCTTGAGGTCGGTCTGGCCTTCACGAATGGCTTGCTGGGTCGCGAGATCGCGAATCATCGGCTTGGACAGGACGACCCTGGCGTTGACTTCGCCCAGGCTCTTCATGAGCAGCGCATCGGAAGGCTGATCGAGCGGGCCTGGATCGGCCAGGTCCACGGCGATACGCATGTGGCTTTCACCGTTGCTGGTCTTGAGCGAGAGTTTTTCCAGCTCGATGTGCGGTTTGGCCGCCAGCAGCGTTTTCATCTGGGTGTTCATCAGTTCCTGATCAGCCGTGTTCAGCTCCAGGCGGAACGGACGCTTCTCCAGCGCGGCCTGTTGCTGTTGAGGCAGGATTTTATCCTGATACAACTGATACAGCGCCTGAGTCGCCAGCACATCGAAATTGGCGATCTTGAAGCCCATGTGCGCAGAACCGACGTCCTTGCCAGCGTAGGCAATCATGCCGGCATCGTAATTGATCTGCGCTGCAAGGTTACCGGCATCTTCCTGCGCCAGGTTGGTGTTGGTGAAATCCCGGATCTGCACCTGTGGCTTGCCCACCACCTGGAAACCCGCGTTCTGGATTTTCATGTTGGTATGGCCCAGATAGAAACCGGACTTGCCTTTGGTGCCGCCCGTGTCGAAGGTCATGCCTTTGATCTCGATGCTGACCGGACCGTCAGGCGACGCGACATTGAGTTGCAGATTGTCCATGTTGCCCGCAAGGCTGAATTTTTCCGCGTCGGCCGACGACTCGGCGTTCAGGTCCAGACCTGAAAAACGGAACGTGCCGTCGACGTCGGTCATTTCCAGCGGGGCCATCTGCAGCGTGCCTTTGGTAGCGCGGTCATAGCCGATGCTGGCCTGGCCCGTGAGCGGTGGAACGTCCTTGCTCATGGCAAACCATTTTTCGGCGCTGGGGCTTTTTTCCATCTGGAAATTGCTCAGGGCCATGACCGGCAGCAGGTTCAGGGTCTTCAGATGCGACAGCGGAATGGGGCCGTGCTCAATATGGTCGACGAACAGAAACTGGCCGCCCTGGGTGCTATCGGACAGGTTCTGGATGTCGACGCGATAGTGCGCCGTGCTGCTGAAGAAGTGCTTGTCGAGCGAGAGCATTTCCAGTTTGACGCTGGTGTCAGTGCCCTTGAACGACTTCGCCAGTTCCTGATTGGCCTTGCTGATCGAGTCGTTCAGCGCGCCTTCCAGCTGATTGCCGGTGTACCAGGCACCGGCCGTAGCCAGTGCGCCCGCTACGACGATGACGCCAATCGCTATACCTGCTGATTTATTCATAGTGACGTGAAGATATCCGTTCTGATGGTGGGAAAGTCGTACCGGGACCGGCAGCGCCGATTGAAAGCCGCGAGAGACTATCATCGGCAGATCCCGACAGCCCAGCCTTCATGGCCATTTCTGTGGGCGCGTAGCCGTTCTGTAAGCGCGTTGGACATGGCCTTGTGCCTTTTGTTGCGCACGCCAATCCCGCGGAAAGGTTTTGAAACAGACCCTAGCCACAGCCTTCCCGGAAACGTTAGGCTGAAACGAATTTGGGAACAGGACGTGATCACATGAGCGAGCAGCAAACACAACGAGGCCCGATCAAGGCCGTCATTTTCGACATGGATGGCCTGTTGCTGGACACCGAGGGGGTTTACACCGAAGTCACCCACTTGATTGCCAGTCGCCACGGTCGCACCTTCGACTGGTCCGTCAAGCAGCACACCATTGGCCGCGGTGCCCGGGACTTCTCGGACTACGTGATCAAGGCGCTGGAGCTGCCGATGTCGATCGACGAGTTTCTCGAAACCCGTGAACCTATGCTCGAAGAGCGTTTCCCCAAAGCGCCGGCAATGCCCGGAGCCGAGGCGCTGGTCCGGCATCTGGCAGCCCACAATATTCCCATCGCCGTGGGCACCAGCTCGTCTGTGCATTACTTCGAGGCCAAGACTACCCTGCACCGCGCATGGTTCGAGCTGTTCGACACCGTCGTCACCGCCGACGACCCGGAAGTAGGCGCCGCAAAGCCGGCCCCGGACATCTTTCTGGTCGCCGCCCGCCGTCTCGGCGTCTCGCCCGCCGATTGCCTGGTCTTCGAAGACTCGCCGTTCGGTGTGACCGCCGCCAAGGCTGCCGGGATGTACGCCGTGGCTGTGCCGGACTCGCACATGCCGGTCGAGCAATACGAGCATGCGGACCTGCTGCTGGGCTCGCTGGCCGACTTCCCGCTCAAGGCGTGGGGGTTACCTGAGCTCGCCTGAATGACATGGAGATGCTGAGCATGAATTATCGAACCCTTGGCCAGTCCGGCCTCAAGGTTTCCACACTGACACTCGGCTCGATGATGTTCGGCGAGCAGACCGGCGCCGAAGAGTCGCTGCGCATCATCGACAAGGCCAGGGATCAGGGCATCAATTTCATCGACACGGCGGATGTCTACAACGCCGGGCGTTCGGAGGAAATCGTCGGCCGGGCCATCGCGGCACAGCGCAGTGACTGGGTGCTGGCCACCAAGGTCGCCATCGGCCCGGCCGACGGCGTGCCCAACCGGGCCGGTCTGAACCGCAAGCATATTTTCAACGCCATCGAGAACAGCCTGCGGCGGCTCGATACCGACTATGTGGATATCTATTACCTGCACAAGGAAGATCACGACACGCCGCTGGAAGTGACGGTGTCGGCGATTGGCGATCTGATCCGGCAGGGCAAGATCCGTTACTGGGGCGTGTCGAACTTCCGCGGCTGGCGAATTGCCGAAATCGTCAACGTCGCGCAACGCCTGGGTGTGGACAGGCCGGTCATCAGCCAGCCGCTGTACAACATAGTCAATCGCCAGGCTGAGGTCGAGCAGATCACTGCGGCCGCGTACCACGGCTTGGGCGTCGTGCCCTACAGCCCGCTCGCACGCGGTGTGCTCAGCGGCAAATACGCTCCGGACATCGCCCCCGACAGCGAGAGCCGCGCCGGGCGCCAGGACAAGCGGCTGCTGGAAACCGAATGGCGTATGGAGTCGTTGCGTATCGCGCAGCGAGTTCAGGCGTATGTGCAGGACAAAGGGGTCGGCATTGTCGAGTTCGCCATTGCCTGGGTGCTCAACAACCAGGCCGTGACCTCAGCCATCGTCGGCCCAAGAACCGAGCAGCAGTGGGACGGTTATACCAAAGCACTCACGGTGGATATCACCGCTGAAGACGAAGCGTTCATCGATTCGCTGGTGACACCCGGCCATGCGTCGACGCCCGGCTTCAATGACGTTCAGCACTTCGTCTCCGGCCGCCTGACGCGCTGAGAGGATCACGCCTGCGGCCTTATGCCGCGAGCGAAGCCCTGATGCGCTCTGGAACGGTCGTTTCAGAGCGCACCGTCATAAAAACAACATGTGAAACTCCTGTTACCTGTGAACGCGCGCTCGGTACGCAGAGCCGATGAGCGCTAAGATAGGCGCGTACTTATCGAGTTCACCGGACTGCAGCGCGATCCGGCGTTCGCCGTTAAACAGGATGATGTTTGTATTTTCGCGACGTACCGGCAAGTCTTGGCTAGTCTGTCGGCAACAAAGCGATTAATTGGACGCTGTCCAGCCAGGGTTGATGAAGAAGTAGGCCAATGCGCAAATCAGATAGAGAAGCCTTTCTGGGCTCCGTACTGGGCAATGAGCAGCCTCCGGCGCACCTTGCCAGAACCGTGATTGAAGAAAAGCTGCGAAACGCCATTATCGATGGCAGCTTGCCAAGTGGCACGGCATTGCGCCAACAGGAACTGGCGACGCTGTTTGGCGTCAGCCGCATGCCTGTACGCGAGGCACTGCGCCAGCTCGAGGCGCAGTCGCTGTTGCGTGTCGAAACGCACAAGGGTGCGGTGGTCGCACCGTTGATCACCGAAGACGCGGTGGATGCCTATGCCTTGCGCATCCTGCTGGAATCCGAAGCGTTGCGCCTGTCTATCCCGTTGCTGGACGCCGATGATCTGGCGGCGGCGAAGGGCTATATCGAGCAGCTTGAAGTCGAGACGGATTTCGGCCAGATCGGCAGACTCAATCGGATGTTTCACCTGTCGCTGTATGCCAAGACCCACAACAAGCGTCTCATGCGTCTGGTTGAAGAAGGCCTGAACGAAGAGGAACGCTTCCTGCGTTTCAATCTTTCCGACATGGGCCTGGGCAAGCTTTCTCAGGATGACCATTGGCAGCTGTTGCGGCTTGCCGAGCAGAAAGCGATCGAACCCTGTGTCGAAGCGCTGCAGTATCACCTCAACCGAGGTGTTCAGGCCGTCACTCAATACCTGAACAGCAAAAAGGCCACCAAGGCCAAGTCGACCCGCGCAATAAAGAAAAATCCCGCCTGAATTATCAAGGCGGTCTGTCCGGCAGGCGATGACACAACGTCTGCGGATTGGCCGCTTGTACCTCCCGCCCTCCTCTCCACATCTCGTCAGCGTATCGCCAGGCTCAAACCGGGCATGGCGTTTTTATCGCTATTTTCCTGATCTGCCAGATGGCACAACGCCGGAATGAGGCAAACTCGGCCGAGGCGCTGAGGACACCAACCGGAGGGTGTTCCCTGGCTACGGCTGAACGGCTCGCGCAGGATCGGAGCGGTTCTCTGTTCATCTGAACTCAATGGATAAGGAGTTGTTGAACGGGGCAAACAGACATTGGAAGTCATTTCCAACTTCGCCCATTAAAAAAATCCAGAACCCTGATTATTCAGCATACCGGCAACGCTGAGCGAGGCATTCGCTCATTATTAATAATTCTGACGTTATCCGTCGGGAGGGTTGTCTGCGCGCCTGTAAAACGTATCCAGAGCGTTTTATATGGCAACTTACATGCTAAAAAAACAGTCAGTTAAATATTATTAAAAAATGATTGCACCCCCTGATAAATTTGTTTTAAGTTTTCTTCGCCGTCGGTGCTATTGATGGCTTACCGGGGTGCGCCCTCGCTGTACAAGGGCTAGCGCTCGAAACGTGGACACTGCATTGTGCCTGGATGTGAAATAACCGTTGCATGTTTGCGGCGAATGGGCCCTCACACTTAAGGCCTGCGCTTGCCTTGCTCCCACGTATTTCATTGTGTTCCATCGCTGCACAGCCGACACTTTTATATCGCAAATAACTGCATTGCTACTTACCGTTCTCTTTCAATAGGACCGTCATCATGCCTTGTGAAAAAACACTGCTTGCACACAAGAAAGTTGAACTTGGCCGTCATCCAATCTTTGCAGAAATCACCACATTGGATGTACTCCGGCGTTTTATGGAGACCCACGTATTCGCGGTCTGGGATTTCATGTCGCTGACCAAGCGTCTGCAACAGGAGCTGACCTGCACCCAATTGCCGTGGCTGCCGCCGACAGATGCTTCCGCTGCCCGCCTGATCAACGAGATTGTCCTGGGTGAGGAATCGGATAACCGACTGGGCGCGGGTCACTACAGCCACTTCGAGCTCTATCTGGATGCGATGCGCGAGATCGGCGCAAGTACGGTGCAGATCGAGCGCTTCATCGAACTGCAGAGACAGGGCCTGCGTTACACAACTGCACTGCAGCAGGTCGACGCGGGGCAGGCAGCAACAGCATTCGTGACACACACGCTCGACATCGCCCTGCATGCGCCAGCACACAGCGTTGCGGCGGCCTTTCTGCATGGGCGCGAGAGTGTCATCCCGCAGATGTTCCAGACCATTCTCGATGACTGGGGCATCACCGCCGACCAAGCCCCTACCTTCCGCTACTACCTGGGACGCCACATCGAAGTGGACGCCGAGGACCACGGTCCGGCAGCAGAGCAGTTGCTGGCTCGTCTGGTCGCTGGCGACGCGCAACGCGAACGAGAGGTTTATCAGACCGCCATCGCCGCTGTGGAAAGCAGGATCCGGCTATGGGACACGCTGCGCCTGAGCATGCGAACGCCGCGGGTGCAGGCCAGCGCGTAAGTCCCGCTCGCAACACCCTGAAGCCTTTACAAGGAAGCCATCATGAAAGCAGAAGACTACATGTCGTTCATCGATGCGTGGGAAGGTCGCGCCACCATTCGTACTCGTCCACGCAGGATCGTCGAGAACGATGAAAAACTGATCTACCCCCTCAGCCGTCAGCCGCTGGTGCTCAGTGACACATTCATCCGCGAGTGCGCGCATTTGCGCGATTACGCCTTGGTACAGAGCCTCTACAAGTTCATCAACGATGTGGTGATCTTCGAGACCGAGATCGTCGACAGGACCGCACGCAGCATCGCCAAGGACCACTTTACGATTCGCTTCCCGTTCGCCTGTCGCTATGACGCGATGACGGTGGTGGTCGATGAGGACTATCACGCATTGGTCGCGATGGACTTCATGCAACAGACCATCGCCCTGACGGGCATAGCGCCTATCCCGTTGCCGGACGAGATTGAACTCAGCCGGGCCATTCCCGCCGCACTGGCTCTGGCCCCGGAGCATCTGCGCAGCGCAGTGGAGCTGATCTGTGTCGCCATCGCGGAGAACACCGTGACCAATGACGTGGCGGCGTTTGCCAAGGACGAATCGGTCAAGCAATCGGTCAAGGGCCTGATGGCCGACCACCTGCTGGACGAGGGGCGTCACTCGGGCTTCTGGGCGCGGCTGGTACGCATCTACTGGCACACCGCTCCCCAACAGGACCGGGAATCCATCGCCCGCATCATGCCGGTGTTCATCGCTCAATACCTGACCAACGATATTCAGAATGGCTTCGACTTCACCCTGATCGACCACCTGCAGGTGCCGGAAACCGTCAAGCAGGCGCTCAGGGACGAAACCAGGGCTGTGAGTTTCCCAGTCAACCGCCATCACCCACTGGTGGCCAACATCGTGCGTTTCTTCAAGAACAGCTCGATGCTGGACGATCCTTGTGTGCAGCGGGCGCTGGTGGACTATCTGCCGACTCGGGGGACACTGCAATGAAGCGCCTGGAGATTGTGCTCATGGGTCACAGCCTGACCCTGACTGAACTGAATACCGAGCTGCAGGACCACGGGCATGGCGTGCGGCATCTGTCCGATCAGCAGGCGCTGGGCGCGCTGACGATGCCTGATGGCTGCGTGCTGATCGAAGACGGCAGCCTGGGCCTGACAAAGGAACACCTGAGTGCGTTCGGCCACTTCACGCATCTGAGCCTGCGGTTCGGTATCAGCGGGGAACTGGAGTACGGGTTACCCCGGCTGGAGCTGCTGTGCTGGCATGGTGCTGCCGAAGCTCGACGCTTGATCGTTCATGAATGGCTGCCGGTCGAGGAGTCAGGCAACGGGCGCGTACTGCGCGATGCGGCTGTCGCAGGCATGGTGGATCTGGCGGCGTTACAGATCAGCCGGCTATCCAGAGACGACGACTATTTCAACGGTCTGACAAGCGTCACACCCGCCCAGAGTGATCGACAGTATGGCTTGCAGGCGGTTGATCAATTGCTGTTCGAGCATCGTCTGAATCAGACAGATCAACCGCACCTGCTGAAACGGGCCGAAACACCCATCACCGAGCGGCTGGAGCAGGCGCTGCTGACGTTTGCCGAACGCCCGGCACTGTCCGTTCGCAACCAGACGCTCAGCTATCGGCAACTGCACGCGCACAGTCTCGCTATTCAGCGCTTGCTGCAGCCGTTGCTGGCGCACGCAAAAGCCGAAGCACCTCCGGTGATTGGTATCTGCCTGAGCAAGTCAGCCGAGCTGTACGCGGGCATCCTCGCGATTCTGGGTTGCGGTGCGGTGTACCTGCCGCTTGATCCCGGCCAGCCTGTGCAGCGTCAGCAGTACATTCTGGAAAACTCGGGGGCGATGCTGTTGCTGCACGATGGCTCGCATCCACTGGCCGCTGCGGAGTTTCCGGCGCTGGATATCGCGGCGGTGCCTGTCGAGGACGTAGCTTCAGCGCATACAGGCGCCGCTGCCGATCAGGATGCGCCCTGCATGGCGCTGTACACGTCGGGTACCACCGGGCAGCCGAAAGGCGTATTGCTCAGCCAGCGCAATCTCAGCCACTTCACCGCCTGGTATGCCGAGCATGTGAGCCTGAACGAACATAGCCGGGTGCTGCAGTTCTCGACGCTGAGTTTCGACTCGTCGATCATCGACATTTTCCCCACCTGGCTCAGTGGTGCCGAACTGGTGGTCCCCGATGAAGACCAGCGGCGTGATCCGTTGCAGTTGGTCCGCGTGCTGCAACAAGGCATCACCCATGCATTCCTGCCGCCGGCGCTGTTGAGCATCCTGCCGCTGGATCAGCCGCTGGGGCTTGAACATGTCATGACCGGAGGCGACGTCTGCGAGCCGCATGTAATTGTGCAACTCACCGGGCAATGTCATTTCCACAACCTGTACGGCCCCACCGAAGCCACGGTGTTGGTCACCGCCTGCGAGTTCGGGCCGTCCAGCAGCAACCGCCATCTGGGCCGACCGATCGCCAACAGCCAGGCGTGGATTCTGGACGAGCAGTTGCAGCCCGTGGCCGAGCAGACTCAGGGGGAGCTGTACATCGTCGGACCCGGTGTGTGCCTGGGCTATGTCAACAACCCCGAGCTTACCGCCGAGCGTTATGTGTGGCTGACGAAACCGGATGGGCAGCTAATGCGCGCCTATCGCACCGGCGATATCGCCAAGTGGACGGCTGACGGCATCGTCCTCAGCGGACGTCGTGATAATCAGGTAAAGATTCGCGGCTTTCGGGTCGAGCCCGAGGAGATCGAGCATTGCCTGCGCGACAGCGGACTGTATCGACAGGTTGCCGTGGTGATCGACAACCAACGGCGAATTCTGGCGTTTCTCGCTCAACCGTATATTGAGCATGACGAACAGGCGCTAAAGGCCCATGTACAACGTCTGCTGCCTGATTACATGCACCCCGCCGTCTACACGATGTTGCCCGGCATGCCATTCGCCAGCAACGGCAAGGTAGATCGTAAAGCGCTTCTGGAAATACCGCTGAGCTTTACCGGGCAGCACACTCGCCGTCTGCCCGAGACTACGCAGGAGCAGGCACTGCTCGAGCTATGGGGCGAGCTGCTGGAGCTGCCGCCAGACGACATCTCGACTGATGAAAGCTTTTTCAATCTCGGAGGCCACTCGATCCTCCTGTCGCGCCTGTTGCTGGGGGTTCGTGAACGCTTTGGGCGCAGCATTCCTATCAATCGTTTTATCGAAGCACCGACAGTACTGACGCTGGCCAGCCTGATCGACAGCGACGGCACTTCGGCGGGTGTCCTCAGCGCTCAGGCGCTGCGGGATGCCAACCCGGACTTTCAACTGGCTACATTGCCCGTCAGCAGGCTGGGTGATGTTCATAAGGTGATTGTCACGGGTGCCAATGGCTTTCTGGGTGTGCATATCGTCCAAGCGCTGCTCAGTTGGGGAGCGACAGAGATCGCCTGCCTGGTGCGGGAGACTTCTGGACAAAGCGCACAGCAGCGTTTTGAACATGCCCTGCGGGAAAACCGTCTGGATCACCTGGACCTGAGCCGCGTAAAGGTCTACCCCGCGGACCTGACGAAGCCAAGGCTGGGGCTCAGTGAAGCGGTGTATGAACGACTGGATCTCGAGTTTGGTGCGTTGGTGCACAACGCTGCCAATGTGAACCATGTCCAGGATTACGAAACCCTGGTCAAAGACAATGTGGCCCCGGTCTTTGAATGCCTGAAGCTGTGTGAGGGGCGCAGTAAAAAGATCTTCAATTTCGTTTCGACACTGTCTGCCTGCAGTGCCATCGATGCCGCTGGCAATGTGCTTGAACGACCCGCTGCCGCGACCCCGCCGATCTACATCAAGAACGGCTACAACCTCTCCAAGTGGGTGGCTGAGCGCATCCTGCAATGTGCCCGGGACCAAGGTGCCTGGGTGAACATCTATCGCCCCGGCAACATCGCCTTCAACAGCGTGACCGGCGTGTGTCAGCCACAGAAAAACCGCCTGATGCTGATGCTCAAGGGTTCGCTGCAATTGGGTCAGGTTCCGGCGTTCGCCATCAACTTCGACCTGATGCCGGTGGACTTTCTGGCGCGCTTCATCGGCTTCCATGCCAGCCGTTATCAGCCAGAACATGCGGTATTCAATCTGCATAACCCCGAGCCCTTGAGCTGGAGCGACTACGTGCACGCCTTTCGCGAGGCCGGGCGTCAGTTCGAGCTGGTCAGCGTCGAGCAATGGCAGGCGCAACTCCGGCGCGTCGACAGCCAGAACGCGCTGTTTGGCGTGCTGGGGTTTTACCTCGACGGGTTTGAAGAAGACATCGGCGATATCTCGATGATCGAGCACTGCAACACCCTGAACGGCATTCGTCGCATGGGCGAGCAATACCCGCAAAAGACTCCGGCGTTGCTGCGCAGGGGCTGCGATTACCTGAAAGAAATCGACTTCATCTGAGCCACTACCCACTGAGATAAATGGAGAACGACATGAACACACTTCACAGCAATCTGAAACCCGACACACTCATCAAGAACCCGGTGGCGTGCCGAGTGGTGTCCGCCGTGGAAGTCCCAGGTGATGCGGCCAGCGTATGGGCTGTTGTCGGCAATTTCGGTGGCTTCCAGGCATTCATACCGGCACTGGAGAGCATTGAGGTCACCGGTGAAGGTCCGGGCTCGGTTCGCAGCAAGCTGTTCAAGGATGGCAACGTGGCTATCGAACAACTGAACTCCAGGGACGATCAAGCGCTTTATATGACCTGGTCACTGATCCACACCAGCTTGCCAGTCAGCAATCTGTGGGCAGCAATGACTGTTGACGCCACCGGCGACGGCGATACCTGCCTCGCCAGCTGGACGATTGTTGCCGACCCTGTTGAGGGAGGGCCTGAGGGGGATGCATTTGAGGCGTTTCTTCAGGGGTTTGCAGATGGCGCAATGAGTAACGTGCGCAGCCTGTTTGGCTGACTGATGCTGCACCACAACAGCCCGCTCGGAGCGAATGCCTGAGCGGGCTTTTTTATTAGATAACCCATAACGACAAAACCCCTCATCGCGTAGGCGATGAGGGGTTTCGGAATTCAATCTTGACGATGACCTACTCTCACATGGGGAAACCCCACACTACCATCGGCGATACATCGTTTCACTGCTGAGTTCGGGATGGGATCAGGTGGTTCCAATGCTCTATGGTCGTCAAGAAATTCTGTTGCCGATCCGTTAGCAGGTAACGTTCCAGCGAATTTTGGTGACTTCTACTTAAACAAAAACCCTCAACGCGTAAGCGATGAGGGTTTCTGGAATTCAATCTTGACGATGACCTACTCTCACATGGGGAAACCCCACACTACCATCGGCGATACATCGTTTCACTACTGAGTTCGGGATGGGATCAGGTGGTTCCAATGCTCT
>Ga0105244_10000823_pt1 | contig 26208 bp, 29 predicted proteins | sample KBSM44metaG_FD_80423 | JGI IMG/M metagenome (GOLD analysis project Ga0105244, IMG submission 80423) | Miscanthus rhizosphere microbial communities from Kellogg Biological Station, Michigan, USA - KBS M4-4 metaG | ecosystem: Host-associated > Plants > Roots > Rhizosphere > Soil | place... | reverse complement strand
GAAGAACAACGCGGTGGGGGTGGTCCAGGCCATCCATTCCATCATCGACTCCTCAGACCCGGCCCAGGGCAAAGCCCTTGGCCACGTGGTTGCGAACAAACCAGATCACCAGCATGCCGGGCAGGATGGTCAACACCCCCGCCGCTGCCAGCACGCCCCAATCGATACCCGAGGCCGAAACCGTACGCGTCATCACCGCCGCGATCGGCTTGGCGTTGACCGAGGTCAGGGTGCGCGCCAGCAGCAGTTCGACCCAGGAAAACATGAAGCAGAAAAACGCGGTCACACCGATGCCGGAGCCAATCAGCGGGATAAAGATCTTCACGAAAAACTTGGGAAACGAATAACCGTCGATGTAGGCGGTTTCGTCGATTTCCTTCGGCACGCCGGACATGAACCCTTCCAGGATCCACACCGCCAACGGCACGTTGAACAGGCAGTGCGCCAGGGCCACGGCGATGTGGGTATCGAACAGGCCAATCGACGAATACAGCTGGAAGAACGGCAGCAAGAACACGGCTGGCGGCGCCATGCGGTTGGTCAGCAGCCAGAAGAACAGGTGCTTGTCGCCGAGGAAGCGGTAGCGCGAGAACGCATAGGCGGCCGGCAGCGCCACGCTCAGGGAGATCACCGTGTTCAGGCTCACGTAGTACAGCGAGTTGAGGTAACCGGTGTACCAGCTGGGGTCGGTGAAGATCACCTTGTAGTTGGCCAGGGTGAAGTCCTGCGGAAACAGGGTCAGCCCGCCGAGGATTTCGGTGTTGCTCTTGAAGGACATGTTCAACAGCCAGTAGATCGGCACCAGCAGGAACAGGATGTAGATCAGCAGCGGAATAACCTTGCGCTTGCTCATGGCTGCGGCCTCAGCGGTTGGCGTCGGAGTGGGTCATGGCGGTGTAGAACAGCCAGGACACCAACAGGATGATCAGGAAATACACCAGGGAAAACGCCGCCGCCGGGCCCAGGTCGAATTGGCCTACGGCCATCTGGGTCAGGGTCTGACTCAGGAAAGTAGTGGCGTTACCCGGCCCGCCGCCTGTGAGGACGAAGGGTTCGGTGTAGATCATGAAGCTGTCCATAAACCGCAGCATCACCGCGATCAGCAGCACGCTTTTCATCTTCGGCAGTTGGATATGTCGGAACACCGCCCAGGGCGATGCCCGATCAATCCGCGCGGCCTGGTAGTACACATCCGGGATAGCGCGCAGGCCCGAATAACACAGCAGCGCGACCAGCGAGGTCCAGTGCCACACGTCCATGATCAGCACGGTGACCCAGGCGTCCATGGTGTTGGCCGCGTAGTTGTAGCTGATGCCCAAGGCATTGAGGCTGTAACCCAGCAAGCCGATATCGGCGCGGCCGAAGATCTGCCAGATGGTGCCCACCACGTTCCACGGGATCAGCAATGGAATGGCGAGGATGATCAGCACCAGCGACGACCAGCGCCCTTTGGTCGGCATGGTCAGGGCGATGGCAATACCCAGGGGGATTTCGATCAGCAGCACGCAGGCCGAGTAGATGAACTGGCGCAGCAGCGAGTCGTGCAAGCGCGGGTCGAGCAGCACCTGTTTGTACCAGTCGGCGCCGACAAAGTAGCGGCTGGACTGGTCGAAGATATCCTGCACCGAGTAGTTGACCACGGTCATCATCGGGATCACCGCACTGAACGCCACCAGCAGGAACACCGGCAACACCAGCCACCAGGCCTTGTTGTTCTGCACCTTGTTCATGGCTGCACCTCCAGCAGGTAGTCATCGGCGTAGAGCATCAGCCATTGCGCAGGGAAACTGATGGAGGCTTGCCCTTCGGGGACCGGCTTGTCTTCGGCCAGGCGCACTTTCAGCGGCGCGCCATCGAGGTTGAGGGTCATGATCTTGTAGGTGCCAAGGTCTTCGACGTGTATGACGTCGGCTTGCAGGGCGTCGGTGTTGTACTCGTCCCACACGTGGATGAACTCCGGGCGGATGCCCACCTGCAGTTTCTGGTACTCCGTGCTGGCAATGCGTTGCTGCAGCGCTTCGGACAGCGGCAAGTGGGTGCCGGCGAAACGCACCCCGCCCGCCTCGGCCTGCACGTCGATCAGATTCATCCCCGGGCTGCCGATGAAATAGCCGACAAAGGTATGGCTGGGCCGTTCGAACAGCTCACGCGGCGTGCCGAATTGCACGATCTGCCCGCCGTACATCACCGCGATCTTGTCGGCGAAGGTCGACGCCTCCAACTGGTCGTGGGTGACGTAGACCATGGTGATGTTGAACTGCTCGTGGATCTGCTTGAGCTTGCGCCGCAGTTTCCACTTGAGGTGCGGGTCGATCACCGTCAGTGGTTCATCGAACAGGATCGCCGACACGTCGTCGCGCACCAGGCCACGGCCCATGGAGACTTTCTGTTTTTCGTCGGCGGTGAGGTTGCGGGCTTTTTTGGTCAGCAGGTTTTGCAGGTCGAGGACTTCGGCGATTTCCTGCACCTTGCTGTGGATTTTCGCTTCGGCCAGGCCCTGGTTGCGCAGCGGGAACGCCAGGTTGTCGAACACGGTCATGGTGTCGTACACCACCGGGAACTGGAACACTTGGGCGATGTTGCGTTTTTCCGGGGTGAGGTCGTTAACCACAGTGGTGTCGAACAGCACTTGGCCTTCAGACGGGCTGAGCAGGCCGGAGATGATATTAAGTAAGGTCGACTTGCCACAGCCCGAAGGCCCGAGCAAGGCGTAGGCCCCACCCTGCTCCCACACGTGGTTCATTTCCCGAATGGCGTAGTCTTCCGGCCCATTCGGTGCAGGGCTGTAGCTATGGGCGAGGTTTCGCAAATGGATCTCGGCCATCAGGCAACCCTCGCGACACGGCGCCCGGGGGCCTGGACCAACCGGCCCTGGCCATCGAACACAAACAGTTTATGGGTGGGGATATACACGCGGATCGGCGCGTCGACGTCGTACTCGTGCACCCCCGGCAGGTGCAACACCAGTAGGAAATGTTCGCTGCGCACGTGCAGGAAGGTTTCCGAGCCGCTGATCTCGGCGACTTCCACGGTCACCGCCAGCTCCAGGTCGTCATCGTTGCTCGGCACCAGGCTGATATGGCTGGGACGCACGCCAAAGCGGAATTCGCCTTCGCCGATGGGGCGCAAATCGACGTTCAGCGGGAAATGCACGAAGTTGGCGAAACTCACTTCGTTGCCGCTGATACGCCCCGGCATCAGGTTGATCGGCGGTTCGGAAAACAGCTCGGCGGCCAGCACGGTTTGTGGCTGGTGATAGACCTCGGCGGCCTTGCCGCTCTGGATCACCCGGCCCTCGTGGAGGATGGTGGTGGTGCCACCCAGGGCCAGGGCTTCATTCGGCTCGGTGGTGGCGTAGATGGCGATGGTGTGGCGCGCCTTGAACAGTTCACGCATTTCCTGACGCAACTCTTCGCGCAGTTTGTAGTCCAGGTTCACCAATGGCTCATCGAACAGGATCAGCTCGGCATCCTTGACCAGTGCGCGGGCCATGGCGGTGCGTTGCTGCTGGCCACCGGACAACTCCAGCGGGTGGCGCTGCAGGAACTTCTCGATGCGCAGCATTCTTGCGGTTTCGAGCACCTTGCTCTGGATCACCTCGTTAGACACACCGGCCTGGCGCAACGGCGAGGCGATGTTTTCGAACACGGTCATGGTCGGGTAGTTGATGAATTGCTGGTACACCATCGACACGTTGCGCAGGCGTACGGGCTTTTGCGTGACGTCCACGCCATTCATCAGGATGCGGCCGCTGTCGGGCTTGTCCAGGCCGGCCATCAGGCGCATCAGGCTGGTCTTGCCGGACAGGGTACGGCCGAGCAATACGTTGAAGGAACCGGCTTCGAAACGCAGGTTGGCGTCGTCGATCCAGGTTTGCCCTTCAACGACGCGGGAGACATGTTCCAGGGTCAATGACATGACACGACCTTTTTTATTATTGGAATGAATCTGGCCAGTCGTCAGAGCGAGTTTCGTGCCAAAACGGCAAGTGGTTGATGTGTAAAGAAATGGGTTAAAGCGGATGTTCGGGAGTGAACACTTCAGGTGAACAACTGAACAGTGCTGGGGTTGACAATGAACAGTTCTGAACAACACTCTCATGCCTAACACAGACTAAATGTGGGAGCTGGCTTGCCTGCTCCCACAGTTTGACCCGGTTTCAACCGCTGAATAGTGCAAGACCCCATAACAATAAAAAGAAGGTCAACATGGCCGAACCCTTGGCTCACGACACTCTCATCCAGGAATCCTGGCGCCGCTGCCGTGCCTTTGGCCTGGACCACCAGAGCACGCCCAGCTTCGACCAACTGCCCGCCGAGGGCATCAGTCAATTGCTGGAAAGCCAGCATTCTTTGGTGCAGACCACCCATCAGGAGGTCCTGCCCTACTACGAAAACATCCTGAGCAATTCCAACTGCCTGATCATGCTGGCCGACAATCAGGGCCAGGTCCTGACCTCGTGGGGTACCCAGCGTTTTATCGAACCCACGTTGGCCCGTGGTTTCAGCGCCGGCGCCAGCTGGCAGGAGCGCTCCAGCGGCACCAATGCCATCGGCACTGCGCTGGCCTGTGCCCAGGCGGTGCACATCGAGCACGACGAACACTTCCTGAAGGCCAACCGCTTTATGACGGGCTCGGCGGCGCCGATCTTCGATGCCCAGCGCGAAATCATCGCGGTGCTGGATGTATCCAGCGACAGCTACCTGCCGCCCTCCCACACCCTGGGCATGGTCAAGATGATGAGCCAGACCGTGGAGAACCGGCTGATCCTCAACCTGTTTCGCGGCGAGCATTTCCAGCTGACCTTCAACACCGGCCTGAACAACCTCGACAGCCAATGGGCCGGCCTGCTGATTTTTGATGAGAGCGGCCAGGTGCTGTCGGCCAACCGCCGCGCCGATAACCTGCTGGGCATCAGCTTGTCGCGGGTGATGGTCGACAGTTTGTTCAAGGTGTCGCTGCTGGAGCTGCTCAACCAACCGGAAGGCCTGCCGTTTTCGCTGCAGGCGGCGGGACGCAATCGGTTCCAGTGTTTATTGAAGCGGCCGAAGCAGATGCCGGTGCAGGCGCGGGTGTTCAGTGCACCCAAGGCCAGCGAACCGCTGCCGGCAAAGCCCGCAGCGATTGGCCTCCAGACCTTGCACTTCGGCGATGTACGGGTGGAAAAAGCTGTACGCCAGGCGGAGCGCTTGCTGGAGAAGGATATTCCGCTGCTGATCCACGGTGAGACCGGCGTGGGCAAAGAGGTGTTCGTCAAGGCTCTGCACCAGGCCAGTTCGCGCAGCCGGCAGGCGTTTATCGCGGTGAACTGTGCGGCGATTCCCGCCGAGCTGGTGGAATCGGAGCTGTTCGGCTATGAAAAAGGCGCCTTCACCGGCGCCAATCAGAAAGGCAGCATCGGCCTGATCCGCAAGGCAGACAAAGGCACGCTGTTTCTCGATGAGATCGGTGATATGCCGCTGCCGACCCAGGCGCGCTTGCTGCGGGTGTTGCAGGAACGTTGCGTGCAACCGGTGGGCAGCAGCGAGCTGTTCCCGGTGGACCTGCGCATCATTTCTGCCACCAACCGCGCGCTGCGCGAGTGGGTGCAGGCCGGGCGTTTTCGCGAAGATTTGTATTACCGCATTGGCGGGCTGACCCTGGAGCTGCCGCCCCTGCGCGAACGCACCGACAAGCAGGCGCTGTTCCAGCAGCTGTGGCAGCAGCACCGCGAACCGACCCAATGGGCCGGGCTGAGTGCCGAGGTGCTGGCGTTGTTCGACCAACACCCGTGGCCTGGGAACCTGCGCCAGGTCAGCAGCGTGTTGCAGGTGGCGCTGGCCATGGCCGAGGATCAACCGATACGCGCCGAGCATCTGCCGGATGACTTTTTTGTCGACTTGAACCAGGCGCCGCCGCTGCCCACCCAGGACGCGTTGGATGACAGCCTGGACCTGTCACAGCGCTTGAAAGCGGCCGGCGGGAACATTTCCCACCTGGCGCGGGAGCTGGGTGTGAGCCGCAACACCCTGTACAAGCGCCTGCGCCAACCCTAGCGCGGCTTGACCACCACCAGCAGGTCGGTGAAGTACTCCACCTGGATCGGCAGGTTGTCGGCCAGGGTCGCCAACGCAGCGGCCGTGTCATCGAGCTTGAACACGCCAGACACCCGCAGGTTCTGCAGGGCTTGCGGGTCGAAACGCACCAGGCCATGACGGTAGCTGGCCAGGGTTTGCAGCACCTCGCTCAAGGGCTGGTCGTTGACTTTGAGCAGGCCGCGGGTCCAGGCATCCGGGTCGTTGCTGCCGGTGGCGCGTGGCGGCTGCGGCTGGCCGTGATCGAGCACCGAGCGTTGGCCGGCCGTGACCTTGACGCCCTCGCCCGTGTCGCCCTTGACCGCCACGGTGGACTCGATCACCGTCACCACCGTGGTGCCATCCGCCGCGCGCTTGACCAGATAGCGCGTACCCAGTGCCGTCGCCGTGCCCTGGTCGGTGCGCACCACAAACGGCCGCTGGGCGTCCTTGGCCACCTCCACCCACAGTTCGCCTTGCAGCAGTTCGATCACGCGCTGGTGGCCGTCGAATCTGACGTCCACGGCCGAATTGCTGTTGAGCTGCAACTGGCTGCCATCTTCCAGGGCGATCTGGCGCCGCTCGCCGACGCCGGTGCGTTGGTCGGCCATCCAGATTGGCGCCTGTTGCAGGCCCAGCCAGGCGCACAGTGCGACACCGAGCAACCCCGCCATCTGGGTACCCCGGGAGCGCCGAGGGGCGAATGCACGGTTCAACGCCAGGCGCGCGGGCTTGGCAGGCACAGTATCGAGGCTGCCCCACAGCGAGCGCATGCGCTCGATGGCCACTGCGTGGCGAGGGTCGGCCTGGCACCAGGCGTGGAAGGCGTGGCGGTCGGCGTCGCTGACGTCTTCGTCGTGCAGGCGTGTCAGCCAATTCGCAGCTTGTTGGATGATCTGTTCGGTACTCACGACAACGGGTCCGCCGCGTGCAGGCTGTGATAACAGTGCACCAGGGCGCTGGAGATGTAGTTTTTGACCGTGCTGGAGGACACCTCCAGGCGCGTGGCGATCTCGCTGTAGGTCAGCCCGTCGAGGCGACTGAGCAGGAACGCCTCGCGGGCTTTGGCGGGCAGGCCGGCGAGCAGTTCGGCGATGCGTTCCAGGGCCTGCAGCGCCACGTGAATCGCGGCCGGGTCGGGCATGCCGGCGTCTTCGCACTGGATCACTAGGGCTTCCATGTAGGCCTTTTCAATACGCCGACGCCGCGCGCCGTCGATCAGCAGGCGCCCTGCCGTGGTGGCGAGAAAGGCGCGAGGTTCCTTGATGGTGTGGGGCTCGGCCAGCATCAATACGCGAATGAAGGCATCGTGAGCCAGGTCGGCCGCGTGCTGGGAGCAACCGAGTTTTTTGCGCAGCCAGCCGTGCAGCCAGCCGTGGTGGTCGACGTACATTGCCGCGAGGGTTTGCTGACGCGTGGGCGTGCCCAGCGCGGCCGGAATGTCATGCATGCGCAAAAATTTCTCAAATAGGAAATATTACCAATTGCGCGAACAATGCCAGTAAACCGACGATGTATCAAGAACCTTTCAGACAACCTAAATTCCTGTAGGAGCCGGCTTGCCGGCGATCGCGTAGGGTCAACCGCTATCGCCGGGAAGCCGGCTCCTACAGTGAAATGGGGGTGTTAGCGCCAGCTCCAGGAGACGCCGGTGTAGATGCCCCGGCCATCGGCGGGGGTCGACCGGGCAGCGTCCAGCCCTTTGTCGTCGTAACCCGGCGTGACGGTATTGGCGTAGCGCCGGTTGGTGAGGTTGCGCAGGTCGACCCAGGCTTGCCAGTCCTGTTTCGGCGCGTCGTAGCCGAAGGTCGCGCCGAAGGTGGTGTAGGCCGCTGCGTAGTAGGAATTGGCGTAGTCCACCGCCACCCGCGAGGCATGCTCGGTATTGAGGCAGGTGTAGAAACCGGTCGGGTGGCTGTAGCGCAACTGCGCCTGATAGTAGTGCTTGGGAATGCCGGGCAAGGTGTTGTCGCCGAAGCGGTCGTCGTCGCGGTAGTGGAAATCGCTGTAGGTATAGGCTTGGCGCAAGGCGAGCTGGCCGGTGCGGCCGCCGTTCCAAAGCGGGCTGAGCAGGCTCAGCTCAACGCCTTGGTGCACGGTGGGGCTGGCGTTGGATTCGGCGACGATGGCGCTGCTGGTCTGGGTTTGGGCCTGGGTTTCGACGGTGAGCAGTTCATGGCGCACTTCGGAGCGATACAGCGCCAGGTCCCACTGGCCAAAACCGTGCTCGCCACGGGCGCCGACCTCAAGGGTGGTTGCGGTCTGGTTGCGCAGGTTCACACCCTCGCGTTGCAAACCGGTGGCCGGGCCGCTGCCGGGGCCAAAGTATTTATTGGAACCCCAGATCATCGACCACGCATGCGGCGGCTCTACCGAGCGGCTGAGGTTGCCGTACACCTGCAGTTGCGGATTGAAGTCGTAACGCAGGCCGATGCGTGGCGCGTAGTCCCAGTTCTGCTGGCGTGTCGGCGTATGGGTATCGGGATAAGTGACTTCGGTTTCGCGACGGGTGTAGATCGCCGCCAGGCCAGTGGTGAGCCACAGGTCCGGGACCAGCTCCAGGTCGTTGCCGATGTGCAGCACGGTGTCGGAACCCAGGTAGCTGTAGTCGCGGGTCTTGGTGCCGGGGGCATAAATTGCGGTATTGCCGGCCGGTGTGCGCACGTACTCCGAGGCACCGTTGTTGGGCATCGCCTGGGTAGTGCGCAGGCCGATCGTGGTTGTGCTGGCGTGGCCGAACAGCGTGTCCTGGCGGATGTAGTTGAGGGTGCTGCTGATGTCGGTGTAGGCGACTTTCAGGCGGTTGGTGCCTTCGCGCAGGTCCATCGGGTAGTCGTGGTACGCCAGCCCGACTTCGACGCGGGAGCTGTCGTCCAGCTGCAAGGTGGTCTTGTTGGCGATCCAGGTGGAGCCCGGTTGCAGGCGCTTGGAATCACGTGCGGCGTTGAGGCTGTTGGCAGCCGTGGGATCATGGCTGATCTGGTAGCGCGTCAGCTTGCCAGGGCTGTCGTTGGTGGTTTCGCGGTAGCGGAAGTAGAAGCGTGTTTCCAGGTCCGGGTTGAAACGGTAGCCGAAGTTGGCCGCAATACCTTTGCCCGTGCCGGCGCTCTGGTGCTGGTAGCCGTCGGACTGCGAGTCGGTGAGGCTGATGTAGTAATCGGCCTCGCCCAGCACCTGGCCCGAGCTGATTTCGCGCTGGGCATACCCACGGCTGCCCGCTTCATAGCGCACTTGCAGCTTGGGTGCATCGTAGCCAGTGCGGGTAACGTAGTTGACCGAGCCGCCCAACGCCAGCGCACCCTGATCGAACCCGTTGGCGCCGCGCAGCACTTCGACGCGGCTTTGCCACAGCGGGTCCTTGAGTTCGTAAGGGGTGCCGCCTGGGCCGGTCAGCGGCAGGCCATCGAGCATTTCATACAAGCCCGACGCATGAGCGCCCGGGCTGCGATTGAGGCCCGAGCCGCGAATCGATAGCTTCACGCCTTCGTTGTTCGCCGCCTTGGCGTACACCCCAGCCTGGTACTTGAACACCTCTTCGTTGGTGCTCACCCGGCCCTGCTGCACGCTGCTCATGTTGATGAAGTTAGTGCCGCCGGGCACGCTCCTGAGCTGTGCCTGGGCCACCTCGCCAGCACTGGCTTCGCTGCTGGTGACTTCGACCGGAGCCAATTGCAGGTCTTCGGCGCGTACCAGCGAGCTGAATGTCAGGGCGGTCAACAGGGGCAAAGGGTGGCGCAACAGCATCAGGCAGGTCCTTGGGATTCGGGGGCAATGAGGTGGGATGGCAGGCACGCCCGCCAGGTCACGCTTAATTAACGGACCAGAGCCTTCCCACAACAGCGTCGGACCTGATTTATTTTCTAAGTCCAAAATCGAATTAACACATGCAAACTCAGTATTTAAAGAAATAACCCGTACGCATTACTGTGACCCCATCGAGTCACCCACGCCCCATGAGAACGCCCCCATGCAAACATCGGCCACCGTCATCGACTTCACGCTCCACCGTAAACGCCGCCAGGCGCGTGCTGCAGCCGAGTTGATGTGGGCGATGTACGCCGCGCGTGCCGGGCTGGCGGTGTTCACCACCCAGGCAGCGCCCTCCAGCGATACTCGCCGGGCGTAAGGCCGATGAATTTCCTGCACGTGCTGCCCGAACCACCCGAGCCCCTGCCCAAACAGAATACCGACGACGATGTGATCAGCCTGTGCGTGGCGCACAACCTGCAACGCCTGCGGGGCAAGCGCCATTTGTCACTGGACGGTTTGGCGCGGGCCTGCGGGGTGAGCCGCGCGATGCTGGCGCAAATCGAATCGGGCCGCAGCGTGCCGTCGATCAAGGTGCTGTGCAAGATTGCCAAAGGCTTGAAGGTGTCGGTGGCAGCGTTCCTGGAAGACCGCGCGTTTGAAGGCGTTGAGGTCTTGCCGGCCCAACAGAGCAAGCGCCTGGTGAGTGCCGATGGCGCGTTTACCAGCCGTGCATTGTTCCCCTACGATACGGCGCGCCAGTCGGAGTTCTACGAGATCCGCTTGCGCGCGCTGGGCGAGGAAGTGTCCGAAGGGCATGGCCCAGGCATCCAGGAAAACCTGGTGGTGGCCCAGGGCGTGCTGGAAGTCAGCGTCAACGACGAGCGCTATCTGCTCTCCACCGGCGACTCGATCCTGTTCTACGCCGACCAGCCCCACCGCTACCGCAACCCGGCCGACAGTGAAGCCGTGGCGTTCCTGGTGATCACTTATCCAGAGCGATTGGACTGACCCTGAATGCAAAAACGCCCCGAATAATCGGGGCGTTTTTTATTGCGCGCGACCTGTCAGCAGGTGCAGCACATCATCGGCATGCCGTTGCAGCTCATCATCATGGGCATGGCGCAATCGTTCATCATTTTGTTCATGAGCATGCAGCAGTTTTTCATCATGTCCATGCTCATGCCGGGCATCGGCATCATTTTGCACATCATGCTGTCGGACATCATGGTGCACTCCATCATGCACGTCATCATCGGTATCGACATGCCCATGGACATCATCGGCATCATCGGCATGTTCATGCCGGTCATCATTTTCATGGCGTCGGCCGACATGCCCATCATCGACATATTGGCGCACTGCATCATCATCGGCATGCCGCAGTTCATCATCATCGCCATCATTTCAGCGTTGGTCTTGAACTGAGCCATGTCCATACCGGCTGCTGGCTTCATGGTGCACATCATGGCGTCAGCGGCCATCTCGCACTTCATGGTGGCCATCATCATCGGCATGCCCATCATCGGCATCATTGGCATGGCGGTGTTCATCGGCATCTGCATTGCATTCATCATGTTCGAAACTCCGTAATCGACAGGAAATGGCTAAGTTCTGGCGCCGATTCTAGAGCCGCCGGGCTGCGGCGCAAGACGACGGCAGAGCAGCGGCAAAGGCTGTTCGCAGGAGAGCTTAGTTGACCCGAACAGCCATGCCAGGCGCGATAACAGCAGCTCTGACGTGATCGCGGCGCTTATGTCCATTGACGATGCGCATTCGACGCTTCAGATATTCGATCAAGGAATGGCATCCAATCACAAGGAAATAAACGTTCTAACTGCGGTGCAAAAAAACCATTTCCGCCATGGATCAGAGCGTCTGCATCAACTCATCCGCCTCGGAACCGGCGGGAAACCTGAAACCATACATCTCGTCACACCCCAGGATCTCGACCAGGGCTTCGCGCAGCTGCGCCTCTGTTTGTCGATCACGCAGCAACTTGTGCGCCGGCAACAACACCTCGGCGGGCACGCCCTGGGCGCTCGCAGCATCGATCACGGCAAACAGGATAAATCGCAGGCGGATTTCGCGATCAGTGGGCCAAACGGTTTTTTGCTTACCCAACGCAGGCACTCATTTTTTAAGAAAAGTCCGAGGCTATTGCCCACCGAGAGGTGTTTCAAGCCGAGGGCAACAAGATAGGCCACCTCCTACAAGTTAAAGGGAAACGGCGTACTCGATGTCACCGAAGTAAACGCCCAAACCCGTCACTACTGCACCGGCAGGAAATTCATCAGCAACAGGCTTTGCGCGTAGTTGAGGCCGATGCGTCGGTAGCGTTCATCGAGCATCTGGGTCAGCAGGTCGAGGCGTGCGACGATCTTGCCGAACTCCACGGCAAAGCTGAGGTTGCTGCCCTCCTCCGAGATCTCGTTGGAGAACAACAACAGCGCACCGTTGGCATCCTGGCGCTGGCTGAGCAACCAGGTGGCTTTCTCGATATTGCGCGCGGCGTTGCTGACAAATTGCGGGTTGATCGAATCGGTCATGTAGAACTCGGTCCGCCCGCCGTGCGCGGTCACCAGCATGCTGCCGATCGCGTAGATAAACGCACCGACCCGGTCGCCACGAAACTCGGGGCTCAGGGAATAGCTCAATGCCGACAAGTCGCGACGGTCGCCCAGTGCGGGCAATGGTCGACGATTCTCGATGGCCAGGCGAATCTCCCGCGCCGCGCTCACCGCATCCGGGTAACCCGACTGCCGCCACTGGCTGGGGTTTCGCAGGTAGAGCTTGTTCATCAGCAGGTAGAGGCTTTGCAGGTTGTCACGCATGCCCAGGGTGGCCATGCGATCGACGCTGGTCTGGAAGAACTCATCGGGCTTGCCATTGCTGAATTGCTTGGCGATATCGCGGCCTTGTTGCTGGGTACAGCCGCTGCCGCACAACATGAGCACACTGGCCACTAACAGCGGCCAGTGCATCCGTCGACGTGTGAAAGGTATTAATGTTCGATCCATCGGCACCCGATCTGATTCTTCTCGCCACACAAGAAATTAGCGTGGCCGGGACAGAGATAGAGCCGAAGAATGTCAAAAAGTGCGATGGTGGAGGACGATTGCTGAAGATTCACACAGCGGGCTGGAGGGCCGCGAGTGTGCAAACTGCCTCTTTATGAACGCTCGCTCTCAAAGTCGGCTCGCTCGACCTTGTAGAAGAAGTTCTCTTGCATACCGTTTGCCAGCTGTTTGGTGGAGGTGTGCGAGAACCGCCCGCCGATTTTCTCCATGGCGCGCTGTGAGCGGATGTTCTGCGCCGCCACATGAAACCAGACCCTGTCGACCCACTGGAACGCGTGCCTGAGCATCAAGCGCTTGAGCTCGCCGTTAGCGCCACCGCCCCATTTCTCCCGCGCCAGGAAGGTGTAGCCAATAGCGACCTCGCGCTGCTCTTCGTTGAATTCGTAGTAACGGGAGCTTCCCACCACCTGTTTGCTCACACGGTCGAGAACCACCAGTACGCTTTCAGACGTTAGCGCGTCGGCAAACCACTCACGAAAGACCGGCTCTTGGTAGCGCGTGGGGCTGGGGTGTTGGGCCCAGATCAAGGGGTCGCGGGCGATGGTGTACAGGGCGTCGAAATCGGTGGCTTCGAGCGGGCGCAATTCAAGGGTTTCGCCCGTGAGTGATGGAAAAAGAGGCAGTGAGTGCATGGGGTTCATCCTGAAAGATGAATGAGGCAGCGTTATTTATTGGGCTCGAACTTCACAAACATCATTGCGAAAAAAAAGCCTCCAACTGCGGCCAAGTAGATTGACTGATAACCGGGGACGTAGTGATCGAGCCCAAAGTTGGCGGCGGTGATGACAGCGAACGCCAGGAAAAACTGTTTGCGAGAAAAACGGCTCAGGTAACGATTTGCTGCCGCGTTAATGGTCTTGAATCTGTTCATTGTGCTTCGTCCTTGAGAAAACAGGGCAATCCTAACCTGGCCGCACTTGTGCCCGTCGGGCACGTCAACGCTTATCGTGAACTTCGGGTGGCCAGGCATTGAAGAAAAATATAATCCCGGGAATCATCACGCAGACCCAGTAGGTGCTGGGATAGGAAATCAGTCCGATCATCCAAATGATCATCAAACTTGCCCCTGCCCGCCGCCGACGCTTGGGGGTGAGCCACTCCCTGAACGCTTCAAGCTTTTTACTCGCCATCGATAAATTCCCGGTCAGATAACGGACAAAGCCTATCACCGCCTGAAACAGGTCGCGCAAGGCAAAGGTCCGCATTTCTGGCTATGTAAAAACAAAGCCCGCGCCGATTAAAAGCAAATGCCCCGACTAGTCGGGGCATTTGCTTGTGTGGCCTTGTATCAACAAAGCGATTTTTCAGCGTTGTGCATGAACACCGCCCTGCTGAACAAGCGCGTCATTATCGGGCTTGGCGAAGCACCAGTTCCGAAAGACGGGTCTTGACGCGGAAGCAGAACTCACGAATTTGAAATTGATAAGCGGGCATCACCATGTAGTTCAGGTCGGCACCGATGGAATCTTTGATTTCCATGTATTTAGCCGTCTTGGCAGCAATGGCCTGGTATTGCGCCTCGTACTTGTCGTAAGACGCTTTGCTGTAAATCTTCAAGACATCCAGCTCTTTGCGGCATTGCTCAGCGCGACTCTGGTTCAGGCTGGTGTCTGATTCGTCCTGAGCGGCCTGCGAAGAGGCTGGGGCCTCGGAGCTGACAGTGAGGGGCGCAGGTGCGGCTTCATAGCGCACAGTGTAATCGTGGGGTGTCGACGGTGCGGCTTCAGGCGGCGCTGCCTGGACGACGGCAGGTGGTGGAGCCACTTTAGGTTGTTCTGGAGTTTTCGTAGCGCAACCCGAGAGGGCAAGTCCGACCACTACTGCGATGCCACACATTTTATCCATCGGTTCCACCAAAAAGTAATTACGGTTGGCTGAGTCGTTAGGTTCTAGGTAAAAGTAGTCGCTCACTCAATGATCGAGTGTAATTTTTCTACCAGCCTCAAGGCGCTCAGCCTCTCTTCCTTGAGCGCATAGATGACGGATAATAGTAAAAAAACAAGGAGATGACGAGTAAAAGCTCATCAGAAAAGTCACAAGTTTAGTAGGACATTTAACCTGAGTCCGGCAGATGCAAGGAGTGAAAATTGCTTCCTGAACTGAACCTCTACACGGTGCGCGCTAAACGCATCGCTAAGATACGCGCAAAAGTAGGCCTCTACTTCGTTGCGGCGCTATCCTTTCTCGCCGGCATGACAGACGCCATCGGCTTCACGGCCACGGGTGATTTTGTTTCTTTCATGAGCGGGAATACCACACGACTCGCCGTTTCAATCGGGGCTCATGATGACTCCACAGTGCTCGGCATCACGGTTTTGATCCTGACTTTCATCCTCGGCAACGCACTGGGCGCAATCGTCGCCCGCATCGTCGGCCGGCGTTCCTGGCCATTGCTGTTTTGCGTTGGCGCCCTGCTCTGCCTGGCCACGGTCATGCCGACGGCATTTCTCGCACTTGTGTGCGCGGTGCTGTCCATGGGCATGATCAATGCCGTGGTCGAGGAGATAAATGGGCTTCCAATCGGGCTGACCTACGTCACCGGCGCGCTATCACGCTTTGGGCGCGGCCTTGGACGTTGGTTGCTGGGTGAGCGCAGGCATGGCTGGAGAGTTCAGCTTATCCCATGGGCCGGCATGCTGATGGGGGCTGTGGCAGGTGCGTTGCTGGAGCGTGAACTGGGCCTGTTTGCGTTTACAGTCGATGGTGCGTTGGCGATTGGCCTTGCGTGTGCTTCGGTCATGATCCCACCACGCTGGCAGAGGGCTTATATGCCGGGGTAGCGCTGTCAGGCGTTTGAACGAGAGGCGGCTGATCGCGAGACCGACCTGCTGCCATTGAGGTCAAACCCCAGAAACACAAAAGCCCCGCATTCGCGGGGCTTTCGTTTGAATCTTGGCGGGAAACCAGGGATTCGAACCCTGGAGACGCTATTAACGTCCGCCGGTTTTCAAGACCGCTATGCAAATTCAAGCGGGCTGGTACCTTGAAGCCCTTCGGCGTTCCTTTACTCGCAGCAACCAACAAAGCTACAAGCCGCATTCTGCAAGGGGCGCGGTTTTGGTTAGGGAACTGTTTTCGCCCCTCCCACGGCGTTCTGCCGAATGAAAACAAAATACCTAAAAAGCAGAAAATTTATGGGAAATATCCTTACCGCTTTCGGCTAGAAGCGGCCGTCGGGAGTCTACGAAACTATGGGTGATTCATCAAACAACCAACTCGCCTCCGCTCTCGATGCTCTACCTTTACTTCAGGCCCTCGCTTTCCTCACGCTTAGATATCGCTTGAATGCCTCCAGCGCATCAGGCATCAACGGAGCACCTGCAAGCATCCTGTCGTAGAGACCGCCCATGGTTTCCTAGCGCCCGCGCCATAACCTTCCTCTCAGCCCGACAGGTGGTGGCCTTTTACACCGTTGCAGGTATGATTCACCTTCAAGCCATCCACCCAACTGACTGGAAAACCTTTCCAGCACCCACGCACTCGATGATGGACCTAGAATGGAACTGAGACGCGCATGCTGGATCTGTAAGCTGCCCCCTCAGAGACGAGCGCAACCAGATATCCATCGTCAAAAACTCGTCGGTGCGAGCCAAGCAATCCCCCATCAACAACTATACATCTTGGAATATTGCAAGCTGTAATGTACATCACCACATAGAGAAGTTTATGAACACAGATAGCAACCTGTACAAACTACTTCAAAAAAACGAAGATGTCAGCAACCTCCATGAGATAGAGGAAAAAACCATTGAAGAAATTTCATATTTTGATTTTGGCTTCGACTTCGCCAATATGAAGTTTCTCGGAACCCAGGTTACGAACCCTCTTTTCACACTTAACAAACTTACACTTGTCTTTGTATACAATTTAAAAAAAGAAACTACACGAGCCACCATATTTGACGCCCTGAACGACTATAACGGCGAGCGCCCACTAACAAAAGCCACCCTATCTAATTACAAGGGGAAAAAAATAAAAATAACATTTTCCTCAGAGTTCATTAGCGATGATCAAGCTATTAACAATCGACTAATTGAACCACTGATCAACATCATGGCGCCCTGCGCGATTGATTTTGTGAACTTTCTAGAAAGAAAGAAGATAGCAATTATCCGCAATTGAGGATGCGAGATGAGCATACGTAGCACATTATTCATCTTCGCATCAACCATCGTGTACGCTTTTTTCTTCTGGGTTTTAAAAGAACTAGCATCGAAGCACGAATGGACTTACGCATTTGGTGTTCCCTTTCTAATAGCACTGACTGCAATTTCGGGAAACCTAAAGGACAAAATTTCCGAGAGCGACCCCACCAGCAAGCTTTACAAAGCCAAAGCAGACGTGGAAGCAGCTAAAACTAAGATTAGCGAGCTAGAACGTATACACAAATCTGAAATTGCAGAACTGAGAGAAAACCTTGCAATCAAAGACAGCCTCATTCACAACATAAAACGCGGAATAAATAACAATCTGATCGAACATGGCGAATCAGCAGCTTTTTTTGCCTATGCCAAAAAACTAGCCACCGAAATCAACTCGGACATTGAGGCCAACACTATAGCACCAGCATTCACCACAAAAACGAAAAAATACTTTGACCTGGCTGCAACCCATCCTATTCGAAATTAAGACATTTAAAATTTAGACCCATCACTTCGGTGACAGAACAACTGACATGCAGAGTTATTGCGTTTGAACAAGTTAGCCATCAGAGCAGCGCTGAAGGAACTCTCGCAATGGGTCTGCGATCACGACTCATTCGGCATTCATGGGAACGTAATTACCGCGCTAGCGACCTCGACATCCAAGCGGAAGCTATCTCATTAAAGATAGGCACCTTCGACCCTACCCAAGCACCCTCCCATTGTGTAGGAGTATGCAGTGGGCCTTGGGGGATAATCCAATGATTGCGCCCCCTGACGCCTGTCTCCGCCAGCTTGCGTAAATGCATAATGGGCATTAGATGGCATAGATTGGCGTATGGTTTGCCCCATTTTTGCCCCATCGGTCCCGCCCGGACCAGCCTATCCCTCGCTCCGATGATGGATTGGACCGACGGCGCTTCATACCCTTGTAGCTGATTGGGTAAAAGGGGACACACGTTTCTCTCGTAGCAATTTCTAAGCAATCACCTTTGTCAGCTCGCAGCCAAGCCCATGAAGCTCAAGACTGCTCCAGATAGGCCTGGTGAGGGTCAGTTTTTCTGACAGACTGCTTTCGCGGTCATTGCATCAATATTGGTCGAGTGAGTTTTAGCCCGTCCCAGTGAGCGAAGAGAACGGTCTTAATCATTGTTAACTTTCATTTTTCCTTTCGAAGTAACGCATGCTTCTGCCTTGTAATGCTGGTGATGATTTAGGCTCCAAATACATGGTTAGCATATCCAGATCATACATTAATGATATTAATCTCTGACCTGTGAGTTCTCTAAAGCGAGCAAGCTCATTTAGCTGATCTTTTTCGCATTGCAAGTTGAGCTGCTCAATACTTGGTGAAGATCCAGGCTCGTAATCATATAGAGAATGGGCTAGCCAGTTAAATGACATGACCACAGTTTCTAAAACCGCAGGTTCCATTCGATAAGTCTGGGAATTTGCAGATTGAGAAATCAATTCATATTGTATATCCCTCTCCGGAATATTTCGGACCGATTCGAGTATGAGAGCAATACATTCAATGCTTTTTTCCAGTTCATGCTTCCTGAAGATTTGCTGGTGATAATTATACAAATCATTCAACTCTAGCAAGATGTTAAAATTTTTCGCCACACAAGCATACTTTATAACTGGAGGAGCTTGGGTTATATATCCATATTTTTTCTCAATCACTAATATTTCATTAATAAAAAAATGTACCGCTCGACTCGAAACTGCAAATTTATTTCTAAGCTCCATTAAAGTATCTGCTTCATACCGGATAAAGCTTTCATTTAGCCATTGGTTTTTTTGCCTGCGAAGGGACGCCCAGCTAAATATAATTGCCACTATAGCCGCAGCTACAACAAACACATTTATAACCAACGACACTAGCTCAAAGTAACTCATGGATTTCTCCTCAACTCGAGAAATCAATAATAAGGCAGCAAAAAGCACCCCAATGAACAGACCAAAAAAAACCCCAGCGGATAGCAATATTATTTTCAGTGGAAGGCTATGATTTTCTTTCACTACATATCTCTTTAGCTAATGAATGCATGGACGCTGAACGCAATACTTTGAATGATAATGCTTAGTAACCCTCCAACTTCTCAACTAAAACATAACATGAGCGAGTATTCGAAGCTGGAAACACAACAACGCTGAATAAAAATACGATATAAAACTGGATTTTGGCACACTATGCCATTAATTAGCTGACACACCGTCCAGTAGCTTCTTTTGGCCGAAACCTTTCATTACTTGCAAGCTACCGACCATAGCTGATCAAGCTTTGTAGTATAGCTTTGACTCATGAGTTCGCGACGCATTTCCCAAGCTGGGTCAGAGGGAACGCTAGCTGATCGCAAAGTCCCCCTACCCCACCGCTCGTTGATCTGGTCCAGCACCGTCATCACACGAGTAGCTTCTTCAGGCTGCGATGAGGCGAACATATCGTCCGTGTACTGGCCTGGCTGACAAAGGTTGAGCAACATCACCTCAGCCTTGCTGTATTTGAAGCCTGGGCGAAATATACGATCCAGCGCACTTACCACCGTTTGAATGAGCAGGCGCACGTCGTCAGTAGGGTATGGCATATCCATAACCACCCCATTGGCATACTTCGCCTCATCTGGGTTGAACATGCCAGTGCGGATACAAACGCGTACCTTCTTGCACAGAGAGTTCTGAGCACGGAGTTTCTCTGAGGCACGCATCATGTAGGTGGCCACCGCCTCCTTGATGGGCGCCAGCTCCGTCAGCCTCTTGCCGAACATGCGGCTGCAGCAGATCTCCTGCTTTGGCGGATCCAGCTCATCCAGCTCCAGGCAGGGCGTGCCGCCCAACTCCCTGGCCGTCTTTTCGATCACAATGCTGAACTTCCTGCGGAGCGTCCACGGATCGGCCTTAGCCAGGTCCATAGCCGACTTAATACCCATGGCATCAAGATGGAGTTTCATCTCGCGACCGACACCCCACACCTCCGCCACGTCCGTATTGCGCAGTACCCAGTCACGCTTAACCGGATCGGTGATGTTGACCACCCCACCGGTTTGGGACTGCAGGCGCTTCGCGGTGTGGTTTGCCAGCTTCGCCAGGGTCTTTGTGTGAGCGATACCAACGCCGACAGGGATACCGGTGCAGCGAAGGACCTGGGCGCGAATCTGCCGGCCTAAGGAATCCAGCCCATAGATACCAGTCAGGTCGGCGAATGCCTCATCGATGCTGTACACCTCAACCGCAGGCACCATCGCCTCGATCAGGCTCATCACGCGCTCACTCATGTCGCCGTAAAGCGCATAGTTGGAGGAGAACGGAACAATGCCATGCTGCTTGAGCTTGTGTTTGATCTGGAAATACGGCTCGCCCATTTTGATGAAGGGCTTGGCGTCGTAGCTACGGGCGATGACGCAGCCGTCGTTATTGCTTAGCACCACGATGGGCACCTTCGCCAGGTCGGGCCGGAATACTCGCTCGCAGCTGGCATAGAAGCTGTTGCAGTCGATCAGTGCGAAGGTTGGCTGCTGCTTAGACATGACTGCGCACTGTGCTGGTGATCACGCCCCAGATCGACAGCTCGTCGCCTTCAAGAACGTAGCGTGCCGGGAACTTGGGGTTTTCGGAAAGCAGGACCACTTCCCGGCCGCGCTTACACAAGCGCTTGCAGACAGGCTCATTGTTCAGCAGTGCCACCACCACATGCCCATGCATAGGCTCGATGGCACGGTCCACTAGGGCCAGGTCACCATCGAAGATCCCAACGCCCTGCATGCTCTCCCCGGTAATTGCTACCAAGTACACGTGGGGCGCACGGATATTCAGGACCTCATCCAATGAGATGTGCTGCTCAATATGGTCCGCTGCCGGCGATGGAAAACCGGCCGGAACCTGGAACAAGCACAACGGCAACTTCGCGCCGACCTCAGCGATGGGACCTAGAATGGTGAAGCTCATGATGCGGCCTTTTACATTTACTGTATGAATGTACAGTTAACTTTGTAGGGCGCTTGCGGTCAATTTTTCTGTAGGGGATTTCGACAGGCGGAGAGGTGCGTATGTGTGGGCGATTCGTGCAGTACGAAGGGATGGCAATCTTCATTGAAGAGCTGAGCCCGCAGATAGAGCTGTTCAGCGGGTATGACGCTCAACCGATTGACCGTTACAACGTTGCACCGTCAACGAGGGTGCAGGTACTACACACAGCTGCGGATGGACTGCATATTGATGCAGTGAAATGGGGATGGGCGCCATTCTGGGCAAAGGGTAAACGACCCGATCCGATCAACGCCCGGGTGGAGACAGTCACGACGGGGAGGTTCTTCAAACAGCTCTGGCCGGACGGCCGGGCAATTGTGCCCAGCGAAGGCTGGTATGAATGGGTAAAGGACCCTGTAGATCCGAAGAGGAAGCAGCCCTACTTCATACGCCTGAAGAGCCGGCGCCCGATGTTCTTCGGCGCGCTGGCCGAGGTCAATCCTGGGCTGGTACCTCATGAGGGCAATGGGTTTGTCATTATTACCGCCGCGAGCGATCAGGGCATGGTCGACATCCACGACCGGCGCCCTTTAGTGCTGACTCCAGAGCATGCAAACGAGTGGCTTGATCCCGGTATCACAACGGCACGAGCGGAGGAACTTGCAAAGGAATTGTGCCAGCCCTCCGAAGAATTTGAATGGTTCCCCGTAGGCAAGGCAGTGGGCAATGTGAGAAATCAAGGAGCGGAACTAATCGATCCAGTTCGCCCCTAACATTGTCGGTGCTCTAATTAACAAGCGACTTTTTTAGAGAGAGGTAATGCTTTTCTATCTTGTCAGTTTGAATTAGCACATTCATCTTTAGACTTGAAGTAATACCAGAGAGATACTCACGGCGTGTCACGAGATCATCCATGCTTTCTAAATCCTCGGAAATTCCGGGCAATAAGGACGGGGCGTAAAGCAGCTTGTCCGCTGAATCTCCTAGAAACACAAGGTGATTTACAATACCCAGTATCGCCATGACTTGTTGGCTCGACGCGAGTTCGTGCATAGGAGCTCCCTGAAGAGCTCTAACCAGCCCAGCGGTAATATCTCTGTGATACACCTGATAAAGCGTTATGTTGCTTCCGGGGTCATCACCGATCAAATCAACCGCAGCACGAACCCCGCTTGCATATTCATGAGCTGCCTCAGCAACAGAGAAAATTGTTTTCTGTTTTTGCAAACCAGCGTGCGCAATCGAAGACCGAGACAATCTAATCGCGACAAATAACGCCACGATGGATCCTACCGCCTGCACCCATGCCGGTGCGCTATCACTCGAAACAAAGCTCCAAACGGAACCCCACAGTGCTGTCCAATCAATGTGCATCTCATATCTCCTTATCACCAGCTACCGCCTGCGGTCTTCGCTATCATAACCGCAGGGCTACTCACATCAGAACAATCCTCCTAACGCAGATGGCTCCCAGTTCATAATCACCAACTCGCCGCTCATTTCCGCTTTTCCCTGTCGTTGGTTAGCCGTGCTGTATCGGATATCCACCATTTCGAAGTGAAATCCATCAAACACACGCCGGATGTCAGGATGATCGTTGATGCTGACCATAACCTTCCCTTTGCAGCGTCTCATGAAGTCGGCCATCCGTTCGTAATTCTCGAACGGAAAGTCCACGCCATAGCCAGCGGTCTGCCAGTAAGGCGGGTCCATGTAATGAAAGGTGTGCGCCCGGTCGTATCGTTCTGCGCAGTCCAGCCAAGGCAGGTTCTCAACGTAGGTGCCCGACAATCGTTGCCACGCTGCAGACAGGTTCTCCTCAATCCGCAGCAGGTTGATGGCCGGCCCGGTGGTCGCAGTACCGAAGGTTTGGCCAGAGACCCTTCCGCCGAACGCATGCTGCTGCAGGTAGAAAAAACGCGCCGCCCGCTGGATATCGGTCAGCGTCTCAGGTCTGGTCATCTTCTGCCATTCGAAGATTTGCCGAGAACTGAGCGCCCATTTGAACTGGCGCACGAACTCTTCCAGGTGGTTTTGCACGACGCGGTACAACGTCACCAGGTCGCCGTTGATGTCGTTGAGGACTTCAACCGGCGCGGCTTGGGGACGCATGAAGTAGAGCGCGGCACCGCCGGCAAAAACTTCGACGTAGCATTCGTGCGGTGGGAAGAGCGGGATAAGGCGGTCGGCCAGGCGGCGTTTGCCGCCCATCCAAGGGATGATGGGGCTATTCATATGCATTCCTTTGCAGTGTTGTTTGAAACGAGTCAGAGAGCAGTCATCGCACGATGGCTTGGACATAAGCTTGGCATGCTCGCAAGGCGATCAGTCCTTGGTCGCCGGCGTCGGTGATGGCGATAATTCGTTGAGCATGCGCTGGGTCAAGTTGGGCTCGACGCGCTGCATGAACCACGCGGACGGCGCCGGGGGCGGCAGGCACGTCGCAGCCACCGGCTGAATCCGTTGCGTTGAGAAGGACTGACAGCCGCAGATCAGAAGTGGCAAGGCTATCGCGCAGAAGAGCCTGGCTGCGTTGGGCATCGGATAACTCCTTCATATGTTGTTGGTCCTGGTCGGCGAGCGTCTGCTCTGTGGCTAGGCGCTTTTCCTGCTCGGTGCGGGCATGGGCAGCAGCAGCATTGCCGATAGTTGTCAGGTCGTCCTGGTGCAACAGCGCCTGACTGGCCAGCTTTCCGCTATAGCGCCAATCCTGAACCTGCCAGGTTCCAGCGGCAGTGATGGCCAAGGCCAGCAGAGCCGCAGCCCAGATCGACCCGGGCGTCACGACAGAACTCCCCCCGCCAGGCGGTACTGCACTAGCAGATCCCCCAGACGGTGTTCGCGCTGACCATACCCGGCCCCCGGTAGGCTGGCCCAGATGTTCCGGCACTTAGAAATAGCTGTTTCGATCCGGCCTGCGAGAACATCGGGCAAGGCCCGGCATTCTCGAATGTGCTGCAAAGCCACCAGGTCCTGGCTGATAGGACTGAAATCTGGCAGTTTCAGGAGCGCCTTATAGTGAGGCCAGTCCTTCAGCATCTGCTGATACCGGCCGGACGCATTGGATGTGAGTCCTTTGCTATTTATGACCTTCGACGCGCGACCTTTAGCAAAGGGGTGATCAGTGAAATCCTTAAACACCTCGGGCTTTCGGCCGATGCCGGTCACGATCACATCGTAACCATCCAAAGCTGTGGCTGGAGAGGTACTAGTACCCTCGCCCCAAGCGATCATGTCGAGGAACGCCAGCGCGTTACGGCCGCCAGCAAGCGATTCGGAAAGACGTGCCATTGCTTTTCTCCAGGCAATAAAATGCCCGCTCAATGGCGGGCATTTTCAATAGTAAAAAATCTATTCAAATATCAAACAGCATAAGACGCTTTTTTAGCTGCCCCCTTATTACCTCGGGCGTCTGCCCACTGCTGTATCTTTCTTCGGCAAGGTTCTTCAATAAAGTGATGACCAAGCGCCGACAAAACCACGAGAACAATAAATGCAGAGACGCAGAGCAGCCAATTAACTTCAAGCAAGGGAAAAGCCTCAATCAAGTCACCGCGAAACGTCACCAACAACAGCAATACCAGCACCTGAAAAGAATAAAAGCAATAGCTTATTTTCCCAAGCCATACAAACCACTCATTTGAAAGCAACCTTGATATACGCCCATCAGACTGGCACAGCCCTACAATCAATAGAACAACCACCGGTAGCACAAACCAATTATAGCCAATGTAGGGCAACCCAAATCTTCTTAAGTTTATTAGCACCACGAATGCTAGCAACACACTAACAATCGCTAAATTGGGATAAGGCAGCCGGAACCCTCTCTGAACAGCCAAAAACCCGCAGACACCTAAAAGAAACTCAGGTAGCCGAAACGCGGGCAACGCATAGAAGAAAGCCATCGAAAGGTCAGGCCACACTCGCCCCAGCTGTCCGGGAGCCACCGAACAGAGGTACACCAGCACCGCGAACGCTGCTAGCTTCTTATTCGACAACCTCGCCATCCAGGGTGCAATAAATGGAAGCATCGCATAGCAAAAAATTTCAACCGAGATAGACCAACTTCCACCGTTATTCCAAAACTTGAAGTAGCTTGGCACCCAAGCTTGAAGCACGAAGATGTTTGTTACAACAAGAACAGCTGTATCCCATGCAGGCAACTTAACTGCGCCTACCTGACTGCCGAATATCCAAGGCAAAGTACTCAGCGCCGCCAACAAATAGATAGGATAGATCCGAGCCAATCGCCGAACAAAATAGCTTTTTTTATCTTCGTATCTTCCTGAATACTGATAAACGAGAAGAAATCCAGACAGCACAAAGAAAACTGACATCCCCACAGCGCCTTGGGCTATTACATGCCCAACTATGCCATCCGGAGAAAACGGCCAACTAAGCTCGAAATGAAAAAGGAATACATACAATGCTGCCACAAACCTAAGCCCGGTTAGCGGGAGTATTTCATTTTTAGTAGACAAACCAATCTTCCCTGAAGGCAAAATTCCAAAGCCGCGAATCTTACCGGACGCACCGTAGTTAAGCCACACCATTGCCAACTCCCACCTTTGATTCGAGCTGGCAAATACAAACCAATCTCATATAAGCACCATTGATTAGCCAACACGTTATGACGCAAGTCTCGACGTCAAAGCTCCAGAACCTTGACCTCTTTGGACTTTTTCTTCTTCTTGGCCTTGGCTTTGGCCTTCCCTTTCTTGCCGCCATTGCACTCCACAGTGGTCGACCATCCCGCTTGTGTGAACACCTGCTCTACCGAGTCGACCAAGTACTCACCATCAATGCCGGCCTTGAAGCCCTTGGCGTTGACGGATCGCTCGGCAAACAGATCAGTGCGACCCGGCATTTCCAGGCGAACCCCGGCCGAGGACCGGTTGAACGCCGTCAGCCGGGCCTTAGCCGCCTGCTCTGCTGCGGTCTTGTTGGGATAGATATGCCGGTCGGTGTGGACCGATGGCAGCCCATCAGGCACATCGGCGTTATCCAGGCTGATGAGCTTCAGCTCGCCGGTTTTCTTGTCTTGGTGCTTGGTGGCCACCGCCTTGTGCGCGTTGCGGTCACCCAGGCGGAATTGCCACCGACTGACGTCTCGGCGCGTGATGGTGACGGCACCGAAGGCTTTGCCGCTCGCACTGGTGCCGCCGTCGCGCGTCATGACAATCAGCTTCCCATCCGCCACCTTGGCCGTGCAGTCGT
>Ga0105244_10000819_pt1 | contig 26298 bp, 24 predicted proteins | sample KBSM44metaG_FD_80423 | JGI IMG/M metagenome (GOLD analysis project Ga0105244, IMG submission 80423) | Miscanthus rhizosphere microbial communities from Kellogg Biological Station, Michigan, USA - KBS M4-4 metaG | ecosystem: Host-associated > Plants > Roots > Rhizosphere > Soil | place... | reverse complement strand
CTGCTGAGCGATGATATGCTTGAATTTGCGGAAGCTCCTAAAGACGTTGTCCTCATTGATGAAAACGGAAAGCCTCTGCTTCATGGTGACAAACACCGCTTTTTCGAAGCGTCATGGATGCATCAGTACAATGGTACATATTATTTTTCTTATTCTACCGGAGATACCCATCTGATTTGCTATGCAACCGGGGATAATCCTTACGGACCATTTACTTTCCAGGGAAAAATTCTTACTCCGGTGGTAGGGTGGACTACCCATCACAGCATTGTGGAATTCAAAGGAAAATGGTATCTGTTTTTCCATGATTCCGTTCCGAGTGGCGGTAAAACATGGCTGAGAAGCATGAAAGTGATTGAACTGGAATACGATCAGGAAGGTAAAATCAAGACGATTGAAGGTTTGGAAGACCAGTCATAATCATCTTTAATAATTTAAAATTTTTCAATGCGATATCTGAGACTCAACATTCTATTTTTTCTGATATTTCCGTTACTGGTTTTTGCTGAGGACGGGAGTCAGCTTTGGCTTCGGTTTCCTGCAAAAAACGGAATATCGGCAGATAAAATCATTTCCAAAGGCAGCAGCCCAACCCTGAATATTGCCAGAAAAGAGCTGAGCAGCCATTGGCAGGGACAAGCGGTGGAACTTCGTACAGAAAACAAAGACAAAAACCTGAAAGACGGTTACAGGATTGTTTCCAACTCTGAAAAAATTGTTATTTCGGCAGGCAAAGAAATAGGATTGTTGTACGGAGTCTATCATATCTTACGATTGCAGCAGACAAAGGCAGATCTGTCTCATTTAAAGACTGTTGAAAAACCATCATACGATGTAAGAGTTCTGGACCATTGGGATAACCTGGATGGAAGTATTGAAAGAGGATACGCAGGAAGATCACTTTGGAAGTGGGAAGATTTACCAGGGAAAATTTCTCCGCGCTACGAAGAATACGCAAGAGCAAATGCTTCTATAGGAATCAATTCCGTTGTTTTAAATAACGTCAATGCATCTCCCAATATGCTTAGGGAAGACTATCTTAAAAAAGTAAAGGTTCTGGCTGATATTTTCAGGCCTTATGGCATCAAGGTATATCTTTCCGTGAATTTTTCTTCACCCAAAGTGCTGGGCGGATTACAAAATTCAGATCCATTGAATAAAGATGTACAAAAATGGTGGAAAGATAAAACTGCTGAAATTTATAAACTGATTCCTGATTTCGGCGGATTTCTGGTGAAAGCCAATTCCGAAGGACAGCCCGGACCTCAGGATTACGGAAGAACCCATGCAGACGGAGCCAATATGATGGCTGATGCCTTAAAATCTTACAACGGAATTGTGATGTGGAGAGCCTTTGTTTATAGCCCTAGCAAAGACGACAGAGCTAAGCAGGCTTACCTGGAGTTTGTCCCTTTGGATGGTAAATTCAGGGATAATGTGATTATTCAGATTAAAAATGGTCCCGTTGATTTTCAGCCCCGTGAAGCTTTTAATCCTCTTTTCGGTGCTTTAAGAAAGACTTCCGAAATGGTAGAATTTCAGATTACACAAGAATATCTGGGCTTTTCAAATCATCTCGTTTTTCTGGCTCCCTTATTCAAGGAAACACTGGATAGCGACACCTATTCTGACGGCCAGGGCTCTACAATTGCTAAAATTACAGACGGTACCTTAAGACCTGCAAAAATTACTGCTATTTCAGCCGTTGCCAATATCGGGGAAGATACCAACTGGACGGGACATCATTTTGCTCAGGCCAACTGGTATGCATTCGGCAGATTAGCATGGAATCATCAGCTGAGTTCAGAGCAGATTGCCGATGAATGGATTAAAATGACCTTCACAGACGATCAGAACTTCCTGAATCCGGTAAAAGAAATCATGCTTTCTTCCAGAGAAACCGCTGTAGATTATATGATGCCTTTAGGACTGCATCATATCTTTGCGGGAGGACATCATTATGGCCCTGAACCGTGGGGAGATTATAAGGGCGGAAGACCAGACTGGTCACCAGTCTATTACCATCAGGCTGATGCTCAGGGATTGGGTTTCAACAGAACAAAAACTGGAAGCAATGCTGTTTCACAGTATTTTCCACCGCTTAATGAAAGATATGGAAACATTTCAGCCTGCCCGGAAAATCTTATTCTGTGGTTTCATCATGTTCCGTGGGATTATACAATGAAAGATGGAAAAAACCTATGGGATGAGCTGTGCTATACGTATGATTCAGGGGTGAAAAAAGTAAGGGATTATCAGAAAATTTGGGATAGAATGGAACCTTACTTAGACAAAGAGCGATTTTCTGATGTTCAGTCAAGGCTCAGAATTCAGTCAAAAGATGCGGTATGGTGGAAAGATGCCTGCCTGCTGTATTTCCAGACTTTTTCCCAAAAACCTATTCCTTATGATATAGAACGTCCTGTTCACGAACTGGAAGATCTGAAAAAGATTAAACTGAACATGGGCCATCACAATTAAAAAATGAGGCAGCTCTTTTTCTGTTAGGAAATGGAGCTGCCTCAAAACAATAAACTGTAAGTAAAATTTTAATCCAAAATAATTTGGAATGATCGATATGTCAATCTATCTTTATATATTCCGTTTTATCGGAGAGAAATTATCTTATTAAAAACATTTCCGTTTTCTTCAACCTGAATGATATACTGATCTGCTGTTTTAGGATCAAGATCAAAAGTGATATCCACTTTGCCGTCAGCATATTTTTTATTAGAAGTATAATATGTTGTATTGGAAAGGTCATATACTGAAATGCTTACAGGTCCTTTTACATCAGACATGTGAAGCTGGGCCATATGACCGGAAATCGTATATTCAGGCTTATGCACAGCGTTTACAGGTGTTTTTTCCACCTCCATTACATTCTCAGCATTAATTTTTATCTTGTATTTTTCAATCTTTGCTTCTGATTCTGCTACCAGATAATACGTTCCAGGCGTAAAGCTCTGGAAGTCATAAGTCCTGATCACATGATCTCCATCTGCAAGATTTTCGGAAAATAGTTCGTCATGTGCAGTGTTATAAACAAAAACAGAAACACTTTTAGCATTTGAAAGCTCAAAATTCAAGGTTTTGTCTTGTACGTTTCCAAAGGAAAGGGAAAAATCTCTGTCCTTACTCATTACATTTGCTGAAACCAATAAAGCTCCTGTAAAAAATACGGCTTTTAATAATGTGCTCATGGGTTAAGGTTTTTAGGATTATTATTGCAAAGCTATGGCAGCAATAATTCTCAGGCTATAATTAAATTTTCATATTGATGTACTATATTAACCTTGTTTAATGATATTAGTGTATTATTTGTTAATTTTGCATATGAAATTATTTGTATTTGGCTTATGAAACATGTAAATCCTTCTTTTGAGGCGGTAAGACCTACTATAGGAAGCAGTTTTACCAGCCTTAAATTTCTGACTAATGAGAATATAAAATCACATGTCTGGCATTACCATCCTGAGATTGAGTTGATTTTTGTATGTAAAGGTTCCGGGAAAAGACAGATCGGAAGCAGTATCACTTATTTTTCAGAAGGAGATCTTGTACTGATAGGAAGCAATCTTCCGCATTGCGGACTGACCAATGAAAGTACCCATAATGAGTATGAAATGGTGATCCAGTTTAAGCCTGATTTTTTAGGAGAACCTATCTGGAATATTCCGGAGATGCAAAGAATTTCAGCGCTGCTTGAAAAATCAAAAGCAGGAATCGTGTTCGGGGAAGAGGTGAAGAAAAGAATCGGGAATGAGATTACTGAGATGCATGAAACTTCCTCACTGGACAAACTGTGCAGATTTCTGAAAATTTTGGATGAACTGTCTGTTACCCAGGATTACAGGATTTTAAATGCAGGGAAATATTATCTTCAGACACAGATTGAAGACAATGATAGAATCAATCTTATATTCAATTACGTTAAAGATCACTTCAAAGAAGCCATAACCCTCGAAGAGATGGCTGATCTTGCCAATATGAAAGTACCGTCTTTTTGTCGCTACTTTAAAAAAATTACCAACAAGACCTTTACACAGTTTGTCAACGAATACAGGATTACCCATGCCCTCAAGCTTCTGGCAGAACAACCTTTGAGCATTACTGAGGTCAGTTTTGAATCCGGGTTTAATAACTTCAGCTATTTTAACAGGACTTTCAAAGAATATATCCAAAAAAGTCCTTCTCAGTACAGGAAAGAATTCAACTATTTTATAGAGTAATTTACATTCGGGTTTTAAAATCAATCACAGTGTTGGAATATATTAAAATATATGTGTATATTCAACACTTATAAACAATATTTATAAAAAGTATAATTTCTCTGTTATAAATTCAGCAGTTTATACTTAAGATCACCATGATCTGTTTGATCAGATAAGATTGATATGCATGAACAGTTAATTAACCCAACCCTAGAAAAGTTTAGAGCCGAATTCAAAGAAGATCCTGAACACATTTTCCTTTCTCCCGGCAGAATTAATATTATCGGAGAGCATGTAGACTATAGCGATGGATTTGTACTTCCTGCTGCCATAGACAAATACATCTGTTTTGCTGTCCGTAAACTCCCACAGACAAACCTTTGTACCATCATAGCCAAGGATCTCGGAGAAGAATATACATTTGATGTAACAACGGAAATAAAACCGGTACGGCAAATGTGGGCAAACTATATTCTGGGCGTTTTCAGCCAGTTGCAGAAGCCGGAAAATCAATTTTGCGGAATGGAAATTGTTTTCAGCAGTACCATCCCGATGGGATCCGGACTTTCTTCTTCGGCAGCCCTTGAATGCGGTTTTGCGTATATCCTTAATGAGCTTTTTGATCTTCAGTTATCAAAAAAAGAGATTGCAGTGATCGGGCAAAAATCCGAACATAATTTTGCAGGGGTTCAGTGCGGAATTATGGATCAGTTTGCCTCCGTTTTCGGAAAGGAAAATAAGGTCATTATGCTCGACTGTCATACTCTGGAACATCAATATTTTGATGCTGATCTTAAGGGATACAGCCTTTTGCTTTTCGACAGCTGCGTGAAGCATACTCATCTTACATCAGGCTATAATGAAAGGCGTAAAGACGTTGAGCATGGAAAAAAAGTTTTATGGGAAAAATTCCCCGAAGTAGAGAAGTTCCGGGATTTTACCACAACTATGCTTAACAGTGTAAAAGAGGAGATGGGAAATGTTTCATACAAAAGATGTCTTTACTTACTGAATGAGATTAAACGGGTAGAAATGGCGGCCAAAGCAATTTCGGAAGGAAATATTGAATATGTGGGAACACTTCTCACAGAGACCCATGCCGGGCTGTCCACTGAATTTGAAGTCAGCTGCAATGAACTTGACTTTTTGGTGGACAATACATTACAGCAGGAAGGGGTGCTGGGAGCAAGAATCATGGGAGGCGGTTTCGGAGGCTGCAGCATCAACCTGATTCAGGAGGATAAAGCTGAGGAAGTAATTAAAAATATCAGTAAAAAATATCTGGAAAGTTTTAATATACAAATGAAAGTTTATCAGGTTAAAATTTCAGACGGGATAAAAGAATACACCAATGAATACATCATTTGACCCTAAAAAACATCCCCACAGAAGATACAATCCTCTTTTGGACGAATGGATACTGGTTTCCCCACAGCGGGCAAACAGACCATGGCAGGGGCAGAGAGAAGAAACAGCAGAAGAAAACCGTCCTGAATATGACCGGGACTGCTATCTCTGTTCAGGAAATATTCGTGCTAACGGAGACCGAAACCCTGAATATAAAGGAACCTATGTCTTTAACAATGACTTTGGAGCATTGCTGAATGAAGAAGTTGAGTTTTCTGAAAATCATTCCGGATTTTTTACCCTTTTTCCGGAACGCGGGATCAACAGGGTAGTTTGTTTTTCTGAAAATCACAGCCTTACCTTGCCGGAAATGCCTGTGGAACACATCAGAAATGTGGTGGATGTATGGCAGGAGCAGTTCAATGAACTGGCTGCTCTGGACCATATCAATTATGTGCAGATTTTTGAAAATAAAGGAAGCATTATGGGCTGCAGCAACCCACATCCGCACGGCCAGATATGGGCACAGTCGTCCGTTCCGGCAATGGTTCAGAAAACCCAGGATCAGCTGAAATCTTATTTTGAAAAAAATAAAAGAACATTACTGGAAGATTATCTTGAGCAGGAAATGACGGCTGGTGAGCGCATCGTCACAGAAAATGAACACTTTGCCGCATTGGTACCGTTTTGGGCGTCGTGGCCTTACGAAACAATGATTATCAGCAAACAGAAAAGAGAAAATATTGCGGAATTTTCTGAAGAGGAAAAAGAATCTTTTGCCGCTGTACTCAAGGATTTGACTACGATATATGACAATCTTTTTGAAACCTCATTTCCTTATTCTGCAGGAATTCACCAATCGCCAACAGATGGCAAAGAACATCCGGAATGGCATTTTCATATGCACTTTTATCCTCCGTTGCTCAGAAGTGCGGAAGTTAAAAAATTTATGGTAGGATACGAAATGCTGGCTGAGCCTCAACGGGATATCACCCCGGAACAAAGTGCCGCAATATTAAGAAACCTTTCCACCATTCATTACAAGAAAAAATAATAAATCAATATCTTTGAAAAGAATAAGCAAATTATGATTCTGCCAGGTACAGAATTTCGCTTTTCCCAATAAAATTATGGAACAGATTAAATTAATTGTGACGGACATGGATGGAACGTTTCTCAACTCCAGCCATGAAATGAGCCCTGAGTTTTCAGAAGTTTATAAAGAACTGAAAAAAAGAAATATTGTATTTGTACCCGCAAGCGGAAGACAGATGCCGGGAATTACCCATTACTTCGGAGAAATAGAAAGTGAGATTGGTTTTATTGCCGAAAACGGAGGGTATGTTATCTATAAAGATCAGGAGCTTTTTGCCGATACGCTGGAATACAAATATATTGTTGAGATCATCAAAGCTGTTCGTGAAATACCAGGTGCCAAAGCTGTATTATCCGCTAAAAAAATGGCTTATTATGAAACCGAAGATCAGCAGTTTGTAGATTTTTTCTCAAAGTATTATACCGAAAATATGAAAACAGATGATCTTACGAAAAAAATTGATGATACAGCTTTTAAAATAGCAGTCTACCATGCTGATGGTTCAGAAAAATACCTGTATCCGGCTCTTAAAAGATTTGAAGAATTTGGTCTGGAAATAGTTGTTTCAGGAGCGCACTGGCTGGATGTGATGAATAAGGATATCAATAAAGGAAACGCTCTGAAAATCCTTCAGAAATCGTTAAACATCTCTCCTGAAAATACAATGGCTTTCGGGGATTATATGAATGATATAGAAATGCTGAAGAATGCCAAATATTCTTACGCCATGAAAAATGCCCACCCGAATGTAAAAGAAGTCGCTAATTTTGAAGCATGTACCAATGACAGCTTCGGGGTTCTGAAAACCATTAAGGATTATCTGCATTTGAATTGATATTTCCTAAAACTATACTACCAGAAACACTATTAAATATAAGGATATGAACAAGTCAACCGCAAGAAAACCCGCCAAACCCTGCTATGAGCATATTGGAGGGAAATTAGGGCAGCTTCTGCTGGAACAATTTGTAGAGAAGGGCTGGATTGCCAAGGATAATCCTGCCGAACGGCAATATTACATTACAGATAAAGGAACAGAGGAATTTACAAAACTAGGGATTGACCTTTCGAAAATAAAAACTGAATAAGAATCACTTTTCAATGTATTATGCCATGCTGAATAATAAAAAGATGAACCCTTGAAAGGTTCATCTTTGTTGTTTAGAAAAGAATTGGTACTTATGATCTGATAAATTCTAACAGATCTTTATTAATGGTAGGGTGTTCCGTTGTTGGCATACCATGCGGAAAGCCAGGATACGTGATCAGCTTTCCGTTCTTTAATAATTTAATTGATTTTAATGCCGCATTGGCAATAGGAACGATTTGGTCATCTTCACCATGCATCACCAAAACAGGAATATCCACAGCTTTAAGATCTTCAGTTAAATCTGTTTCTGAAAAGGCTTTGATTCCATCATAATGTGCGACAATTCCGCCCATCAGTCCCTGTCTCCACCAGTTTCTCTGAACACCGTCTTTTATATTGGCGCCTTCTCTGTTGTAGCCATAGAAAGGGAAAGTCAAATCATAGTAAAACTGGTTTCTATTGTTTAAGGTCTGTTCTCTGATATTGTCGAAAACTTCCATAGGAACGCCGTCAGGATTGTTCTCACTCTTAACCATTACCGGTGGAATGGCGCTGATTAGAACCGCTTTCTTAGCTCTTCCGTTTGCATATTTGTTAACATAACGGATCACTTCACCACCGCCTGTGGAGTGACCGATGTGTACAACATCCTTCAGATCTAAAAATTCAACCAATTCTGCAGCATCAGAAGCGTATTGCTCAATAGTATGATTGTAGATATTCTGGCTGGAACGTCCGTGACCTCTTCTGTCGTGGGTAACCACTCTGTAACCTTTCTGCAGGAAGAAAATCACCTGTGCATCCCAATCGTCTGAGGACAATGGCCATCCGTGGTGAAACATCAGTACAGGTCCTTCTCCCTGGTCTTTGTAAAAAATTTCTGTTCCGTCTTTTAATGTTAGTGTGCTCATGTTGTTTATTTTTAATGTTATGATTGATTTTGTTTACATATTTTTCTGATTAATAGACAGTATTTTCACGTACCAGCTGAATAAGGTCTTCGGCACCGCCGTTGAACTTGTTTCCGTTAATGAAAAAAGAAGGAGTTCCGTTCACTCCGCTGACGATACCGCTTTCAAAGTCTGTATCTACTTTTTCTGCTAATTCCTGTTTATGGATATCCGCTTTGAACTGAGGGATATTTAAATCCAGTTTTTCTGCAAGTTTTAACGGGAGACTGTCATTCAGGAATTCCTGATTTTCATAAATGGCATCGTGCATTTCCCAGAATTTTCCCTGCAAAGCTGCCGCTTCTGCTGCCAGAGCCGCCTGTCTTGCATACTGATGCATTTCTGACAGCGGGAAATTTCTGAATACAAATCTGATCTGATCTCCGAATTCTTTCATTAACCCTTTAAGAACCGGATAGGCAGCTCCGCAGAAAGGACATTGATAATCTCCATATTCTACAATGACTAAGCTGGCATTTGAGTTGCCCTGAGTGTGGTCAGCATTACTGACTGATGGTTTTAGTGACATAATTATTTTGTATTAAGGTTTTCCAATGCTTCCAAAATTCCGTCTGCTCCGGGGTTGATGGCGGTGGGTGAGAGGTAGCTCCATTCGATGATGCCGTCTTTATTGATGACAAAAAGGGCTCTGTTGCATTCTCCTTCTTCGTCATTGTAAACACCATATTTCTTGGCTGTTTCTCCTTTGGCTTCAAAATCTGCAAGCAGCGGAAAGTGCAGGTTTCTTGATTGTGAAAATGCAAGGTGACACCATTTGCTGTCTACGGAAATCCCGAAAATCTCTGCATCATATTTTTTGAAATACTTTAGCATTTCGTTGTATAATGCCATCTGGTCACTACACACCGGGCTCCAGTCTGCCGGATAAAATGCAAGGATAACGTTTCGTCCTCTGAATTCGGATAAGGTAATTTTCTGATCTGGGGTTGCAAATAATGTAAAATCAGGGGCAACCGTATTTTTTTCTAGCATAGGATTAGTTTTTAAATGTTGGAATTGGTATTGTTAATGCACAGATGAGGAGTAAGGCTGCCGGAAAGATCAGTGTCCAGTTTCCTGAATAAAAGATCAGGAAAGGAGCAGCTGAAGCACCAGAGAGAAAGCCCATCCATAAGAATAACAAATGAAAAATATTTATTTTGTATTCCTTCCGCTCCTCTGCCTGATCACTCATTACAAAAAGAGCAGCTGTTCTTGCCAGGCTGTTTAAAGTTCCTGTCACAAAATCGGTATTGATCTTCTGGTTACCTACTGAAGTGACAATGGTATTCATAAGACCCATTGAGAAACCGATAACAGCTATGGACACTCCATTGGTAATATGCTCATAATAATCAGTGATACTATAAAGGATCAGGATTCCGGAAACTGTGTAGAAGATTATCTTTGTGCTTCTGAACTTCTTTGATAATGATAGGCAAGTTCCTGTATAAATCCCTGCCAGAAAAAAACTGATTACCATGGCAGAACTGATGATAATATCATATTTTTCACTGAAAACTGCTGCTCCTAACTGTGTTGTATTGCCGCTCATAAAAGAAACGTAGGTTTTCCATTGTATCAGTCCTGTAGCATCGGTATATCCTGCGATAAAGGCCAGGAATACTGCCAGTTTCTCCTGCGTTCTGACGGTCTTGTCAGGGAGCAGGATTTTTGTTTCCGGAAGCACAGAAGTTATTTTCCAGGTTTGATAAATACTTTCTTTTCCGGAAATTTTTCTATTTCTCCCTCTTTCAGTCCAAAATTGGTGATGACCACATCTTTTGGGTTTCCTGCCAGCCATTCGCTGAGATCAATGGATTCGTAGGTGCCGTTATTAAATCCGATCAACACTTTACAGACTGTATCTCCTGTATTTTTGATATAATGTCCGGCTCCCATAGGCACATACCCTACATCACCTGCATTAAATTGTTCAGTCACTGAAACTCCTTCTGCCAGAAATACAGACATTTCTGCCTGTCCGGATATAAAATACTGCCACTCATCCGCATTCGGATGCCAGTGCATTTCTCTTAAAGCACCAGGCTGCAGCTCCAGTACAGAACCGGCCATTGTGGTGCTGATAGGAAATTCTTTACGGGTAACCAGTCTCTGCAGCCCTCCACCGGGAATGATTCTTGGCTGCTGGGAATGCAGAGGATAGCGGTGAAGACTTGTCAGTTCAATATCTGATTCCTCAGGACGGGCTGTGGCATTCACAGATAATTCGTCCGGAACAACTCCTGCTGCAAAGTAAACTTCTTTCTGAGGAAGTTCTGCTACTTCTTCAAGGCTCAGCCCTAAATTTTGGGCAACAACTTCAGGAGGCATACTTGCCACAAAATCTGTAACGCTGAAGGTATGGTCTTCCGAAAAATTACCGTTGTCAAAAATCAGAATGAAATGACATTCCTCTGTTCCGGTAGCCTGGATAGAATGCCCATAACCTTTCGGAAAATACCACACATCACCGGGTTCAAAATTATCGGTATAACTCTGTCCGTCCGGATGAATAATGGTTGTACGTGCCGTTCCCGAAATCACATAAGCCCATTCTGCGGCATTGGCATGCCAGTGAAGCTCTCTCATACTTCCGGGCTGTAATCTCATGGAAACTCCGGCAATACCTACAGAAGCAGGGAATTCTTTTACGGAAGCACCTCTTGTTGTACCGCCGTCATTGGTACGCGGTTCTTTTTTTTCTAATTCATATCTGAAACTTAATGATGATGGATTCATAGTATTATTTTTTTTGTGATTAATTCTCTTTGTTTTGCTATTGTAAAGCTACTCCTGAATTTTACTTTTTCTTGATGTCATTCGGTGAAAAGGCAAAATGAGTCGTTGAAGATATAGAGGGTTTGGCTCTTTTTAAAAAGGCTGGTTATATTGACCTGTCAGTGCTTTATTTTCAATACTTTTTGCAAAGTTTGGAGTTTCCTCATGATTATGAGCATCAGAAGCTGTTTGTCTGGATGCAGCAGCATCTGCAAGGTTGATCCCGTGTTCTTTCAGATACTCAAACATTTCAGGTGTGGCTGTCGCATGAATTTCATTGGTGTAAAGACAGGTATTTTTATCAATCTTTGTCACCTTCAGTTCCCATAAGACCTGAACTTTTGTACGTCCGTTTTTTGTAATTGAATCAGATATAGAAAGCATGCGGCAGTAATCAGGACGGTGAACATCTGCAACATAATGCTGAACCATCAGTGCATCCCCAATAGTTTCCACATTTAAAGAGACTGGTTTGCCATCGAAAGTAACAGAAATAGCAGCTCCGATATGCTGGGTAGAGCAGCGTTGGTATTCGGCGTCCGGCAGATTAAGCAGCCAGTCTGCAATATTTACTTTTTCAATGGGTGCATTGATGATGGCGTTTACGCTTGAATGAGATAGTGCGTTTTCGGGATTTTGTAAGATTTCCATAATAATTTATTTTTGATTGTTTATCTTATTGATGATGTAAAGCTATAACCCGGTCATTTTAATTTTGATTGCTGTTCGGTAAACAGGCGGAAAGTGTCGTTGAATAAGCTGGTGATGTTCAAATGGTAGCAGGGCGCACGTTCCTGAAAACAAAAAATCACTGTGGGTTACAGTGATTGATAGTGGTTAATTTTTAAATGTGGTTATTTATACAGCCATTTTTTGATCAGTCTGGTATAATTGGGCATCACGATAAATACAATCAGAAAAACAATGATTCCCGAATTGATGAATCCATCAGAATAATGATTGGCCGGAATATGTAAAAACCGTAAAAAAGGAATTATCAAAGCAGGAATAAGTACGGACAGCGGATAAATGGCTGACCAGGTGGCCAGAAACTGTTTCCAGCGTACCGGAACCTTATTCCCTTCATTTTCTGTAGTAAAAAGAAAATCCAACCCGGATCTGATCTGGTAGTGGTCATTTTTTCTGAACAGTGGATTGGCTTTCTCAATAAGTTTTTTCCGGTTATCTGACTCCATCCAGCTTTTAAGATGGTTAATGGTATCAAAACGGATAATGACAGTGTACACAAAAGTCAGATCAGGAATCGGACGAATAATCTGAAGATCAATAAAGCCTTCAGAATGTTTAGTAACAGGTACAATTTCGTCCAGCCATTTTTCATACTGTGATTGTTTTCCATCCAGAATATGATGGGTAATCACTACGGAGGCACCTTGATTTTCCATAACTGATTTTTTATTGGTTAATTTAATAGGCCCTTTTATACTGCCACGGAATCTCTGTTTCAACCCCTAATGTTCTGGCTGAATGAATCGCAAAATAAGGATCTCTAAGATGTTCCCGGGCGATAATCACCAGATCTGCATCTCCATTGGCAATAATATCATTGGCCTGTTCTGCTTCCGTAATCATTCCGACAGCTCCTGTTAAAATCCCGGTTTGTTCTTTAATCGTTTTTGCAAAAGGAACCTGATATCCCGGAAATACCTTATCCTTGCTTACATTGGTAAATCCGCCGCCGGATGCCGTAATGAAATCTACACCTTTTTCTTTAAGGATTTCCGAAAGTCTGATACTGTCTTCCAGAGTCCAGGCTTCCTCTGTTTCTATATAGTCAGTAGAAGAAATTCTTACGAAAAGAGGCATTTCAGCAGGAATAGCTTTCCTGATTTCCTGGACTGTTTCCACAAGAAAACGGATTCTGTTTTCAAAACTTCCGCCATATTCATCCTGTCTTTTATTGATCACTGCGGAATAAAACTGATGGAATAGGTAACCATGTGCCGCATGAAGTTCTATGATATCAAAACCTGCTTCAACAGCACGAAGGGCTGCTTTAACAAATTTTGTTTGTACTTCCCGGATCTCATCCATCGTGAGTTCTTCCGCAAAAACTCCATTGAACTCATGAGCAGAGGATGATTTTACAGCCCAGGCACCTTCTTCCGGAGTGAGAGGCTTCATTCTTTCATTCGGGTGCTTAAGGCTTCCTTTTCCCCCTGCATGCCACAACTGAATTCCTATTTTTGCATCCTGTTCATGTACAAAATTCACGATGTTACTCCATGCATCTTTCTGTTCTTCGTTCCAGATTCCAACATCGGATAATGTAGCCAGACCTTCTTCTGAAACGGCTGTACATTCGGTAAGGATCAATCCCGCGCCACCAACAGCACGGCTTCCGAGGTGAACGAGATGCCAGTTGCCTGGAACTCCGTTTTTTGCACTGTATTGCTGCATAGGAGATAATGCAATCCTGTTCTTTAATGTAAGACTGCGAATGTGTATGGGTGAAAATAAATTCATTTTTTCTTATTTTTAAATTGTTTTTGAAAATGCTTCAGCTTCAGAAACGGCTTCCAGCAAAACGTTCTGTACTTCTGCCAGTATTTTTTGGAGATCAGAGCTTTCTGCTGATGCTGTTTCAAGAATATGAATTTTTTCCTTTAACAGAGGATGTAATCCCATGATGGTAATGCTGGATTTCAGATCGTGAGCCCACAGTTTTACCTCCTGAAAATCTTTGTTTTCGTAAGCCGTTGTCAGTTTCTGTATATGATTGGGAATGTTTTCAATAAACTGTTGGGTAACCATTTGTTCGAAGCTTTTGTCGCCACCGCTTACCGTCTGCATATAAGTGAGATCAATATATTGATAACCTGAAGATGGATTTTCGTTTTTCTTTTCGTTTTTATTTTTTTCTTTAAACCCGAGTTTCGAAATCAGCATAAACAACTCTTCTTCATTAACAGGTTTAGGAATATATTCATTCATCCCACGGCTCAGGCATCTTTCTCTTTCTCCTGCCAGCGCATGGGCGGTCATTGCGATGACCGGAATATCCAGTCTGAGTTCTTCCCGTATTTTCTGGGTAGCTGCATATCCGTCCATTTTCGGCATTTGTATATCCATTAAGACCAGGTCACACGCATTGTTTTTGAGATAGCTTACTGCTTCAAGGCCGTTCGATGCAATATGAAAATTAATATTCCATTGAGAAAGAAGATGTTTCATCAGGCTTTGATTAATGACATTATCATCAACCACCAGAACCTTCAGGGGCGTATTGGATTTATCTTTAAAATATTGAGGATCAACAGCTGGAAGTACTGTAAGCTGTTCTTCAGCAATTCCGTAAGGAATGTAGAAGTGAAATGTAGTTCCTTTGCCTTGTTCACTGCTCACTTCTATGTTTCCGTTCTGCAGTATGATTAAGCTTTTCACGATGGATAAGCCCAATCCTGTTCCTCCGTAATTTCTTGTGGTTGAATCTTCTCCCTGGTTGAATCTTTCGAAGATTTCGGTGAGCTTTTCTTTGTCAATTCCAATTCCTGTATCTGAAATCTTAAACCCCAGAACGGCTTCCTTCTCCGTTTGCTGTTTACTGTAGATTTCAACAGCAATATTTCCCTGGTGGGTAAATTTTATCGCGTTTCCGATGAGGTTGACTAAAATCTGGGTCAGTCTTGTGGCATCTCCCACCAAAGTGTCGGGAATGGAAGGATCAATTGTACTTGAGAGGGTAAGACCTTTCTCTCTGGCCCGTTCAGTAAAAAATGTTTCTACGGAATTGACCAACCCGTTGATACTGAAGATTCCAGGGGTAATGCGCATCATTCCGGCTTCTATTTTAGATAAATCAAGAATGTCATTGATGATGGACATCAGGTTTTCTCCGGAACGTTGTATTGAAGTGACAAATTCTGCTGAAGTTTCATCCAGCGGGCGCTTCTGAAGTAAATTGGTGAAACCGAGAATTCCGCTTAAAGGAGTTCTGATTTCATGGCTCATATTGGCAAGGAAATTTTCTTTGGTTTGTGCCGCCACCAATGCTTTTTTCTCCGCAATATCAAGTTCGTTTATGAGTAACCTCTGGCGTTTAAACTGTCTGAGGATGTGATATCCAACAACAGAACCGCTCAGTATCAGTAAGATCAGCAATGAGATGTCGTAGAATCTTGCTTTTTGTCCCATTTCTTCACTTTTCTGGCTGAGTTCAACCATATTCAGTTTTCTGCTTTCATATATTTTAGCCGTAATGCTGGTGATTTCATTAGAAATTTTTCTCGCACGCGGATTGGCAATGGAGGTATTATCGTTCATGTTTCCAACAGAAAGATAACGGTGCAGGAGTTTATCTTTGGTTGTTTTCTTTTCCATGGCAAGAACACTTAACCTGTGGATCAGCTTTTCTTCTTCAGCGTTTACATTGTCTTTGGAAAGAGAATCCAGAAAATTTTCAATCTGGCTGATTTTTTTGTCAATGCCTTCAAGGTGGGTGGTATCATTCGTTGCAATAGAAGCTCTGATTCTGCTTTCCACTCCCAGAATATCACGATCAATCTCCCGTAAATGATTGCTTGAACGCAATTCGCTCAGCAAGGTATTGTTATTCTGAATCAGTGCCTTGGTATTTCCTGCAGAATTGAGCTGAACAGCTATCAATAGGAGTGAGCCCGAAATAAAGGTCAGGATAATAAAATAGCTGAATCGTTTGTTATCCATTACTGAAGATCTATTTTTCATAATTAACGGTCTGATTTAAAATAAAATACCGATAAAGGTTGATTAACCTTCAAATGTTCGGGAATTGAGATCAAAAAAGGAATCGAATTTCTGATGGCCAGTAACGGCTAAAAGACATTCATTCGTGTATTGAGAGCTTTCCTGTATGCGTCTGCCACAGGAATGAATTTACCGTTGATCATAATACCTCCATCCTGAAGGGTGTCAATTTTACCGACAGAAACAATATAGGAGCGGTGAACTCTTATAAAATGATCCTTAGGAAGACGTTCTTCTGCTGTTTTCATTTTACCGTGAATGGCAAACATCTTTTCTTTGGTATAAAACTTTACATAGTCACCCATGGCTTCCGCATAGAAAATATCATCCAGCTTTAAACGCCTAGTAATATTGGAGTCCCTCACGAAAAGAAACTCATCCCTTGTGATTTCTACATTTTCTTTTCTGCTTTCAAGAATAGTTTGTGCCTTGCTTACTGCCTGCAGAAATCTTACCGGCATAATTGGCTTCAGAAGATAATCTGCAATATTAAGCTCAAAGGCTTCCAGCGCATATTCCTTTTTTGAGGTGGTGAAAATGATGATAGTATCTTTACCAGAAAGCGTTTTCGTAAGCTCAATCCCTGTCATTTCCGGCATTTCTATATCGAGAAATATCAGATCGATGGAATTGGACTGAAGATAATGATAAGCTTCTATGGCATTGGAAAACTCGCTGACAATGGAAAGATCTGGAACCTGTTTGGCGAGGTGTGCTAATGTTGTTCTTGCAATATCATTATCATCAACGATTAAGGCTTTCATTGGTATAGTTGTTTATGATTTACACAAATATAATTATAACTTTTTTATTTTGTGTTATCTGAAATAGGAGCGGATCATCCATGCCATTTCTTCATGGGTTTCCATCAGACCTGTAATAAAATCGCTGGTACCGTAATCTTTATAAGTTTCAGCAAATGGAGTGATATTTCCCCGAAGGAATTCGATGATGCTTTCATGATCACTTAATAAATCTTTCATGTATCCGAGCCCGTCATTTGTTCTTTCGCTGTACTCCGTTAAATGAGTCAGTTCCAGGTAGATTTTCATAGTTGCCGGTGCATAATGTCCGATTTTACGCATGCGTTCAGCAACGCTGTCAATCATTCCATCCAGTTGTCTGTATTGTTCCTCAAAGAAAATGTGGTTGGCGTGGAAGTTGTCTCCGGTTACATTCCAGTGAGCGTTTCTTGTTTTGATGTAAAGAAGCGTTTCGTCTGCTAATAATTTTGCTAATTGTTCTGCAACAGCTTCTGTATTTTTTTCTGTAATTCCGATTTTTGTTTTCATAATAATAAGATTTTAGTTGGCATTATTGCTTTTTTCCTGATGTAAAGGTCAGTTATAATCCTATAAAACGATCTGTATTTTCGGCGAACAGGCAGAATCAATCGGTGAAAAACGGATAAGTTCAGCTTTCGGGTACGTACTAATGAAGTTTCAGAATACTGTAACAGAAATTGATTAGTTGTAAAGGAGTCTTTTTAAAAGGCAAGACTTCCTTCCGCCAGCTCCTGAGCGGGGTAAGCGATTGCTGCCATATGGACTGATCAACATAAGTATTAAGTTCTACTACTATTTTTCAGTCCTTTATAAAAGTATTTTAAATCTATATCTGACGGGGGCACTTAGATGGCATTTTATTTTTCTAATTATGAATGTACAAACAATCATTAAATCAGTGTAATTTGGTATAATAATTAAAAACTTATAGCCTTATAAATAATTAATACCAAAAAATGATAATAAATTGCTTTATAATAGTTTAAGTCCAGGGGTAACAGGACTTACAGCTAATTTCAGATACTGCTGAAAACCTGTGAATAAAAATTTGTCATCATCAACAATAAAGAGTTTTAAATTTAAATTTATTGAATCTCACTTTTTAATTGAATCACAACTTTTTCAAGGGTCTTTTTTATTTTTTCAAATAAGGAATATAATTCAGGGAATTTTTTATTTTGCTCCATTGCAAGTACTTCAAGCTGTTTTACAATGTTCACAATAGAAGTTATTTCTATAGACTGTATTCCTGGTCTTATTTTATTCATAAGTTTTGCAATTTCGCTATAGTTTTTTTCTTGAAATGCTTTTTCAACCAATAGAATTGTCGTTTCGGTCTGCACAATAAATACTGAGATCATTTTCCGCATAAATTCCTTATCACCTCTGCTGAGGGTTTGTATGCTTTTCAGATTGTAGAGTCTTTCATGCGTATCAGACACTGTCTTTGCTGTTTTTTCATGAATTTTGACATACTTATAAATTGTATTCAGCAAATTTTCTTCATTAAAAGGCTTTGTGATATAATCATTCATTCCTGCATTAATGCAATGATCTATTTCTGTTTTAAAAGCGTTTGCCGTGAGTGCTATCACAGGAGTTTTAATCGCAAGTTCCTTTCTTAATATTTTAGTTGCTTCGATACCATCCATTTCCGGCATTTGCATGTCCATCAAAATAATGTCAAATTTTTCTCTTCTTAACATTTCTAAGGCTATCTTACCATTTTCAGCTTTGGCGATGCTGCATTTAAAATGTTTTAGTGACTTTTCGGCAACCAGCTGATTAAGGGCATTATCTTCTACCAGCAGAACTCTTGTACCTGCAATGGAAAGATGTTCATTTTGCCAGTCATTTTTTTCCAGATCTTCTTCATTACCTCTGTCCAGAAGTAAAGTTATTTCAATGCATGTACCTGCGTTTTTTTCACTTTTTACATTAATTTCACCTTCCATAAGATGAATAAGTTCTCGTGTAATAGACATTCCAAGACCTGTGCCCCCATATTTTCTTGAAATTGAGCTATCTTCCTGATTAAATTTTTTGAATATATCGCGTACATATTCTTCGCTCATTCCAATACCCGTGTCAGTAATGCTAATTGAAATAGTTTGTTGGTTGGGAGAACTTTTCAGGACCTTGGATTCAACATAGATTTGGCCCTCATTGGTAAATTTTAAGGAATTCCCAATGATGTTATATAGAACCTGCTCAAGTCTTAAAGAATCTCCTTTCAAAACATAAAAAATATCAGAGGAAAAATGGGTAATCAGTTGGAGTTTTTTTTCATCTGCTTTTGGTTTGAGAATAGAAATAACCTTTTGAATGCTATCTTTTAACGAAAAACTTTTGTTTTCCAGAGACATTTCTCCGGATTCAATTTTAGAGATATCAAGTATGTTATTGATAATTGATAATAAATGCTGTGAAGCATTATAGCTGTTTTCTACAAATTCTTGCTGGTTTTCCGATAGGCGGCTTCTCTTAAGTTCACGCAAAAAACCAATGATTCCATTAAGAGGTGTTCGGATTTCATGGCTCATATTGGCCAGAAAAACCTCCTTTGCCTTTGATGCCTCCAAGGCTTTTGATTTTTCCAGTTTTAATTCGTCTTCCAGTTTTTTTTGGTCGGTAATGTCAAGATGAATCCCTATAGAACCTAATAAGTTTCCTTGGTCATCATAACTGGGAGCTCCACTTATTGCCCACCATCTTATTTCACCTCTTTTATTCCTAACAGAAAGCTGATATACACTGGAGACTCCTTTTTTTCTTAATTCTATCTGATCCTGTAAAAAACGAATATTATTTTCTCCATAGAGGAAAAGTTCACTGGGGTTTTTACCAATTACTTCATCAAGTTCAAAACCTGAAACATCACAAAAGCTCTGATTAGCGTAACGGATAATCTCATGATTATCAACTTCAATGAGCCCTAAATTCATATTAGCAATAATATTCCGGTATTTTTCCTCTTGCTGCTTTATATAATCTTCTGCTCTTTTTCTTTTTTTCAGCTGTTCAGAGAGATATAGTGATAGTTCTTTAAGATCGTCTGATTTTTTTATTTCAATATCGGAGTCAATAATCTCTAATGACTCATATAGATTGCTGACAGATTCCTGTTTAAGAGTATTTTCATTTTTAAGATTTTGATAAAGTTCCTGATATTCTTCTTCACTTTGTTTAAAAGCATGGTCCATGAGTTCTTTATCTCTTTCAAATGATTTGTATGATTCATTAACTGCGTGAATAAAATTTTTAAATTGCGGATGATTTTTGCAATCTGCCGCAAGATATTTATTTATCTGTCTCTCGAGTAAATTGTGAAATTTGGTTTCCATATTTATTCTATTTCATTAACAGTGGTAATGGTAATAGTTTGGTTGTGTAGAGCACAATTGCCAAATGGGCTTAAAGGAGATAATTCTCCATATGAGTAAAAACCTACCAGTGACGTATTTGATTTAAAAACATCCCGTACAATATCTACTTCTTCATACACTCTGTCAGCCAATACTATTTTTCTCCCAACACAGCTGATAATGATTCCTAGCTTAATTTTATGTTGGGTCATCTGAAGACATTCATTTGCTGCGTCATTTGCTGCATCAATAAGCTTATCCATATTGGCTTTCATAAATCTTACCTGACTTCCTTCCGGTAAATCTCCCGCAAAAATCATTGTGTTATCTTTAATGGATAGAATCGTTCTCACTACTGGAGACAGATCCCTGGGCAACTTAAGAGATAATGGAAAAAGCAGAGCAGAGCCGGGAAGCTCTTCAGCATATTTTCCCAAATACTTTTTATAAAGATCCAACGCATTTTTATTATCAATCTCGTAAAGAACATTATCTTGTGATTTTGTAACGATCCTTTCAAGTCCAAAACTTTCCCAGCCTCCTATTGAAGAATGTGATAATTCAAGATGATCTCCATAAAATCCAACAGCAAGAATTTTATTGGGCTGGGGAACCTGATTAAGTCCAACCACTGTTTTTTCAAATTTATCCCCATCTCCGGCCAGACCTCCTGAGATCAGAACTTTTTCGGGGCGGCTGCTGTTAAGCCCACTTACCAGCTGGCTACCATTTACTTTATTGCCATCTGACATGATGAATACCCATCTAAGTCCTTCTGAAGGCAGATTTTCAATTAATTTTTTTCCTGCATCATAACTGTCTGAAAAATCTTCAATGTCAATCTGCGATGTTTTTAAGGAAGATCTTGAAAAACTGATTGCGGTTAAAACAACTGCCCCGTCATATACTTCATTACAGAAAATTTCTCCTGACGAAGAAGAGAGGGCAATCTCTGCATTCGGGAACTTTTCTTTTAAAAGAATAAAAAAGCTCTCCTTTTCAATAATACTTCTGGTTCCAAATCCTATGACGAGCTGAACTTCGTAATATTCAAGATTTTCATCATTCCTTTCTGATTTGAGGTTTTCGTTTATAAAAAGTAATTTGGCAACTTTCATCTCACTATTTTCTGTTTCAAGGTTATTAATGGGGACGCCAATGTTTGATTTGCATAAGTCTATTAGCTTCGCTGTAAAGGTTTGAAATGTAGTTTTGTGCTGTTGTTTGGGAGAACTTCATAATCAGGATTGAGCTGAAGATGATATTTTAATATTTCTCCTAAGAAAATATTCTCATCAACTATAAATATTTTACACATTTGCGCCGGTTTTAGTTTTTAAGTCTCTTACTAAAATAATGAATTTTCATCATATTATGAATTATTTTGTTGTAAAGATTGATGATTTTAAGTAATAATGAATTATTGTTGAATGTCTTGTGTGGAGTTATGTGAGCAAAATCTCCCTATTAAATACAGTATTGTTATGTGGGGATTTAAATTTTTAGTAAGACGGCGGTCAGCAGACGGGGTATTTAAGTTTGCCTTTCCACAGGGTTTACTTCGATAATAATTCGATTCATCAGGAAGCTTTGCCGGATAAATGCTTTAAAATTCCTTTAGGAGTAAGAACGAATTACTTCTTAGGGGATAAAATAATTCACAGGGCATATTATCGTTATTATACTGATGATTGGGACCAGTTGGCGCCGTTTGGCTATTTGTAGCCCCACCAGGAATCGAACCTGAATCTAAAGTTTAGGAAACTTTTATTCTATCCATTGAACTATGAGGCCAGTTTTTAAAAGGAGCACTGCCTTTACTTCTCTAAACTTCATTCTCTTAAACGCAAAGACAAGATTCAATTCCTTTATTAATAAGGAGACCGGGAAAGCAGCAATGTCGCTGATGAAGCTATACGTTTGCTTATTGAGAATCAAAAGTTGATTACATCTTTGCTCCCTTTAGAATATAAATTTTATATAATTAACCTTTGCGTAAAAGTTTAAGCTGCATACATACTTTTTTCAGATATTAACCGAGTCGAATAATCTTCTGAAAGCTTTATTAAAAAGGGTATATGGATAAAAGAATCTGCCCTTTAGAGGCAGATCCAGTAGATAAATACATCTCATTTTTTTAATTAGACAACAATAAAAAGCACAGCCGACAATGCTGTGCTTAAATTTTTATTTCAAATTTAATTGCAATTTCAATAGTAGTAAGAAAAGCAAATAAAGTTTCCACTTCGATTTTTATTACATAGTAAATGTAGTAATAATTTTAATACGAAATATGAATTTAATGTTAAAATTCACAAGTTATCCACAATTTGTTGTGGATAACTTATGGGATTCTTTGGAACTATTGTTCAGAAAGATATTTTAAAACAAAATCATTTAAGATTTTTTTCTCTTCATCACTGCCTTTATTGTCCATATGGCCATGATTAATCAGAGTGGGTTGTATTGTTATAGAATATTTTTTTTGTTCTGTTTCATTGGGAAGGACGCCTTCGTCAGCCGGATAATCGTTGGAACGTAAAGAATAAATTTTAGGAACGGAAGTTCTCGGAAGAAACATTCTCCGGTTGTCCATTGTGATGAGTTTATACACCAGATTAGGATGCTGATTACCGAATAGCGCTGCCATATCACCACCATTGGAGTGTCCTATTAAGGTCAGATGTTTATAATCAAGTTCCGGTTTTGTCTTTTTAAGTTCATTGAGCACAAACAGAATGTTATCCGAACCATTTTGCCAGAAAGGTCTTCTCGCCATCTGCAAATTTCCTTCTGTGGGGAGCAGACTGTCTGTAGCCAGTTCATGTTGAATGCTTACTATGAAATAGCCTTTTGAAGCCAGTTTTTCCGTTAAATAAGAGTACACAAGGTAATCTCCGCCTTTATTGAGACCATATCCATGATTGAAAATAATAACCTGTGGGTTGAGAATTTTCTTATCTGTTTCTGGATAATAAAAAGCAACAGGGAGCTTGCGGTTTCTGCTCTGATCCAAAAAGGTCAAAGTATCCACTTTTACTTCGTAATCATGACTTTGATTATTTTTCTTTTGTACAGTACAGCTGGTTATAAAAAGAGGAATGGCAAAAAGAATAGAAAAGGAGTACTTCATGGATTGTTTTTATTTGACAGAATAAAAGAATGATCTTAGTTCATCTGCAAATATATGAGGTAATTCCAGTGCGGCAAAATGGCCACCTTCGTTCATCTTTTTAAAGCTGGTCACATTTACGAAACGTTCTGCCCATTCTTTGGGAAACTGAGCTTCACGGGGAAATACGAGTACTCCGGCCGGAACATTGCTTTTTTGATGAATGTTTGCTCCGCTCCATAAAGCCGCTGCATCTTCTTTGTACATTCTGGCAGAAGATCCTATGGTTTGCGTTATCCAGTAAATCATAATATTGGTAAGCATTTCATCTTTCCCTCCAAAGGCTTTTTCTATTAATTCCGGGGGCGCTCCTGCATTGGTAAAACTTATAATCCAGCCTGCAAGTCCAACAGGAGAGTCATTCAGACCATAGGCAAGAGACTGGGGTTTGGTAGACTGAACCATGGCATAGGCTCCTTCGCTATACCACCATTGTTGTACAAACTGTGCGAATGCTTTTTCCTCTTCACTCATCGTTGCGGGATCTTCCTGTCCCATAGGGTATCCTACATCGGTAAGATGAACAGCTTCCAAGGCATCAGGATATTTTGAAGTCAGTGCTTTTACGACATTCATGCCAATATCCCCTCCGGCAGCACAAAATTTTTCATATCCAAGGACTTCTGTCATCAGTTTTTTCCAAAGATCAGCTACTCTGGCACTGCTGACAGCTGTTTTATCAGAAAAACCAAATCCGGGAATAGAAGGAATAACCAGATCAAAACTCTGTTCACCTTCTGTAAGCAATGGAATAATTTTATGAAAACGATAATAGCTGTCTGGCCATCCATGAGTAAGAATAAGGGGTTTTGGATGAGTTCCTTTTCCTCTTATGTATTGAAAATGAATCAGAATTCCATCTATTTCAGCGGTGTACTGAGGATGTTGATTCAACTGCTGTTCGTGCATTCTCCAGTTGTAATCATTGATCCAATAGTGGGTAAGTTCTTTCAGGTATTTTTCGTTGGTACCATAATTCCAATCAGAACCTTCGGATTCTCCGGGCCAGCGGGCGTTTTGCAGACGGTTTTTAAGATCGGTGATCACCGATTCAGGAATGTTAACAGTAAATGGTTCCATATTTATATATTTTATTGGTGTAAATGCTTTTTTGGAAATATACTGATAGTAAGAAGGTTATCAAAGTTAAAAACTTTCTCTTTTCAAAAGTGTTGTCGGAATCATAAATTTTTTGATTTTTTACCTGGTGAAAAAAGTGTAACTTTAATTCATTAAAATCTCGTAATACATATTACTATGAGTCAGGCTATTTTTTAACCTGAACATCTTAGGTTCAATTTTCTGAACCCAATACCTTCATTATATCATAACTAAAGCAAAGACAATATGTTATTTGCCCTATCAGTGGTCGTTAGCGTAGAATTAGCTATTGATTATTGATATGTAATATTTAAAGAAAATCAATATGAAAACCTATAAAATTGCCGTAATCGGCGGAACAGGAAAATCCGGAAAATATCTGGTGCAAAACCTCCTTGAGAAAGGGTATTCTCTTAAACTTTTAGTCAGAAACCCTGAAAACGTTACCTTTCAAAATCCATTAATTGAAGTTGTAAAAGGAGATGCGAGAGATGAAACCTCAGTTCATAGATTGCTTGAAGGAACTGATCTTGTAATAAGCACTTTAGGACAGCCAAAAGGAGAGAAGTCTATATTCAGTGATGCTGCAAAAAATATCATCAGAGCGATGAACCATTTTGGAATGAAGCGCTATATAGTAACTACCGGTTTGAGTGTAAATACTCTGTCTGATCATAAAAATGAAAGCGTTAAAATGGCTACTGAATGGATGTATCAGAATTATCCTGAAACAACGGAAGACAAACAAAAAGAGTATGAATCTCTTGTAGAAAGTACACTGGACTGGACTTTGGTAAGATTGCCACTGATTCATCTTACCGAGGAAAGGTTTACCACTGAAACAAGTCTTACAGATTGCAAAGGTGAAAGTATCAGTGCTGCGGATCTTGCAGAATTTCTGGTTTCTCAGATTGATGCAGCTGAATACATACAGAAGAGTCCATTTTTGTACAATCTGAAAGGGTAAAGAATATTTAAAGAAGAAGCTGTCTCAATAATCCTGCTAGTGGATTTTTGTCATTCTGACGAAGGAAGAATCGCGTTAATAATCCGTGATATGGGATTCTTCATTACACTTCATTTCATTCAGAATGACAATTTTGAGACAGCTTCTTTTAATTCTTATAAGAGTTTTTATTTTTTTCGACCATACATCAGAATACGCTTAAATGCATAGATTGCCGGATATTTTGTAAATCTTTGAGCGATGCGTGATTTAAATTCGGAAATGAAATTTTCTTTTTGTTCTTTTTCCAAACGCTCAAGATAAGGCAGCAGGGCAGTTCCTGAAATAAATTCATAGAGAGCTTCATGATCATCCGCAATAATCGGATAAACTTTCTGGAATATTTCAATATCCTGAATTCCGTTGTCAAACAAAATTTGGGCATAATCATCCATTGAAAGTACAGGCGAATCACGGTTGAAATGATTGAGTTGTGAGGCATAAGGTTCTTCGTCTGCCATTTCCGTAAGAATCTGATTCAGGATATTTTCTTTCTGAACAGGCATCTGAATAGCTAACTGTCCATTCTGTGAAAGTAATCCAATGATTTTAGGAAATAACGTTTCGTGATCATCTGCCCACTGTAAAGCGGCATTACTGAAGACAAGATCCCATTTTTGGTCAGACTGCGCTGTTTCTTCGATG
>Ga0105244_10000817_pt1 | contig 26306 bp, 24 predicted proteins | sample KBSM44metaG_FD_80423 | JGI IMG/M metagenome (GOLD analysis project Ga0105244, IMG submission 80423) | Miscanthus rhizosphere microbial communities from Kellogg Biological Station, Michigan, USA - KBS M4-4 metaG | ecosystem: Host-associated > Plants > Roots > Rhizosphere > Soil | place... | reverse complement strand
CGCGCTGACCGGTTGGCTGACCGGATTGTGGGTCACGCGGGATGATCACGTCGTGGCTGAAAGCCTGAACCATAACCTGGTCTTCGTGGCCTTCCTGGTAGGTGTTGCCAACGGAGTCGGCGGTGAAAGCGCCGGCAGTGATCAGGCCTTGTTTTTCGCCGGTAACCGACATGTACGCTGGTGTTGCCATGGGGTGCTCTCCTTGCGGATAAATTTAGGGTGCCCGGAGGCGAAATCGCCCGGTGGGTGCCTGACTGTTATCAAGGAGCGTGCCAGGTTTGTCGAAGGCCCCGGCAGCCGGGGGTGAAGCGGCTGTAGTTTGCGGTTTTGTCGATGTTTTTTTATGAATCGAGATGGAAAGTGCGCAACTTCTTGCGCAGCACTGCGCAAGAAGTTGCGCACTTGGCTGTAAGCCACGCCAGTCAGGGCCTGCAGCGAGATTGTCAGGTTTTTATGTCGAACAAGTGCGCAAGAAGTTGCGCAGTGTGGCGATATACCAGTCGATGTGTATCACAGCATCTGAATGTGAAGAGGAAGCCGGCAGCTATCGGCCAGAAGCGGACATTGGGAAACCTACCGCTACCGGCCATAAGCGGACCCTCGCAGGTGACAGCTACAGACCAGTAGAGGACGTTCGCTTAGCAAATAAATTCATGAGAGAAATCGTACGCGAAGGTTGACCGCCTTCGCGTACCAGGAAGCCCCTGCGAGCAATCGAATGTCATTATAGGCAGTGACTTTCATGGTCAACACGCAGTACTCATCCATTGCGCGTTCCTGATAGAAGGGCAACTTTACAGCTTATAGCCACCACTTGCTTCAATGACCTGGGCGGTCACCCAGCGGCTTTCCTCACACGCCAGATACGCCACGACCGCGGCGATGTCTGAAGTTTCTCCGAAGCGGCCCAATGCGGTATCAGCTTCGATCATTTTAACCATGTCGACGTTTTCACGTACGGCCGCGTTCATGTCTGTCCGTACCCAGCCCGGCGCCACGGCATTCACCGTAATGCCGTACGGACCCAATTCCTGTGCAAGCGCATGGGTCAGGTTGTTGATACTGGCTTTGGCCATCGAATAGATCGGCACTGCCGACATGGCTCGCGCGCCGGCACCGGAGGTGATGTTAATAATTCGGCCGCCATCACTTAGACGACTAAGTGCGGCTTGAACGACGAAAAACGGCGCTCGAGCGTGGACCGCGAAGATGGCGTCCCAATTGTCCGGTGTTGCATCCCGAAAACTGCCCCAACCGGAATTTCCGGCATTGTTGACAAGAATGTCGAGCGCTTTGCTTCCGTTTCGTCTGATGAGTTCTCGGTCGAGTTGTTCGAACAATGCGGGGATAGCCTGAACATCTGACAGATCAGAATGAAGTGCGAAGGCACTACCTCCGGCGCTCTCGATGGCATCAACCACCTCCTCGGCGGCGGACTTGCTTGCGTTGTAGGTTAAGGCGATTGTTGCGCCTTCTTTCGCCAGGCGCTCTGCAATCGATCGACCGATTCCCCGCGACCCTCCTGTCACCAGGGCCGTTTTTCTCATTAGCGATTGTGGCATCTGAAACTCCATTAAAACTCGAATTCTTGGTGGGGTGATCTACATGACGCTCAGGAGATCCGTTCGCGCACGATGGGACCAGGGAGTGCTTCCACAATCGAGACACCCAGCCGAATGAGATCGGTATCGCCGTTGTATTCGTGTTCGGCGATGTGGTGCAGCAGAACGCCGAGCTGCTCCAATTGGCGGGCGACTTTCAAAGGGCCTGCATTGATGGGCGTGAAGCCAGCGTCTTCAATCAAACTGCGCGTGACGTCGCCTGCCTCCTGGTCGTCAGTTGCGTAGAAAACGTTAGGTTTGGTCGCCGAGGCAGACCAGGCAGCACCCTCCAGCACCGGCGCCGCCAACAGGCTGAAGGCCTTGACCACCCGCGCACGCGGAAGACGGTTTTGCAGATACTCGGCAGTCGAGTTGTCACGCATGAAAGCATGGTCATGAAAGTGCACAAACTCGTTAGTAACGCCGAGCGGATTCATGGTTTCGATCACGATCTTGCCGTCGAGTGCGCTGCCAACCGCGTCGATCACAGCGTCTGCCCTGGGCCAGTAGACCGAGAACAACACAGCTTCGCCAAATTGAGCCGCCTGTTCGAAAGTGCCATGGCGGGCACGATCGCCAAGTTCGGCAAGCAACGGCGCAATCTTGCGATCCTCGCCGTCCTTGGCGAGCACCAACTGGTGATCCGCAGCACCCCAAGCCCGCGCTAGCCTACTGCCAAGATTCCCGGTGTTCAGTATTCCTATCTTCATTGCAGCCCCTCTTTTTTACGGTGAAAGACATCACTGTAAGAAGGCACGGAAAATAGATAAATAGCATGTGGAACGACAGACTGTTGTCTATAGATACATCAGTGAATATCTAAGATAGGACCGGTGTGACTTTGAAAGAACCGGACGCCAGCTTTAAAGACGCCCGGTTTAGAACCATTACCCCTCGACGGTGTTCGCACTCGCCAGCTCAAGGAACAGAGCAATATGGATGGGCGGAAGACCTTCCAGCGTTCCTCCGATGGGAGACGGACGCTTGGTAGTGCTGATCAACTGACGAGCTTGTTCTGGCGAAAGCGGTTTGCCGCGCTGACGGTAGACTTCTTTGGCCTTCTCCTCGGTCAAGCCTTCTGGAACCGCAGGCGCGTAGGGCCAGAAGTAAATCGGCGTGTTGGGCTCGATACGCCAACTGTCGGCGAGTGAGCCCGCATCGACCACGTTGTATCCAACGGCCTCTATGAAGCGCGTGATGATTTCCTTAGCAACGGCGTCGTTACCAGCGATGGGCAAGGTGGTACGTTCGGCATCACCCTTGGGACGAGCGTTGTACTGCATGTGGATCCAACCAATGTTATGGATACCCTTAACCACCTTCGCGTCTTTGAGGTGTTGCTGGACCAGTTCGCTGGAAGTTAATTTACCCTGATCGAGATCGGCCCGGCGAAAATCGCCCATGCCTGGGTAGTAATTGGTTTGATCGATAACCACCTTGCCAACGAACTTGTCGGCCGGCAGAGTTTTGAAGTTCGCAAGCGGAATGGCCAGCGAGACGATATCGCCCGAGGCGATGGCCTCTTCGACAGAGCCCGCACGAGCGAGTGGTCCAAGTTCCTTTACCAACTTGGAAAGGGACTCAGGGCCGCGAGAATTGCTGATCACGACCTTGTAGCCTGCTGCGACCGCAAGATGGGCTACTGCTTTGCCCACCAAGCCCGAGCCAATGATTCCGATCGTCTGGGTCATCTTGAATATTCCTTCTATGGGGTTTCGGCGGGACCCGCCGAGAGACATTCAGCACCCTGTAGTGCCTGGAGCGGACTTTAGATTCGATCGGTCCATTGATAAATGGAGCCTGAAGTTACAGACTGTTGTCCATGAACACATCAATTGATTTGCCGGAAATGAAAGTCTTCGTCGCCGTTGTCACCGATGGCTCTTTCACTACGGCGGCGGACCGACTTGGCACGGATAAAGCCCGAGTGAGTCGGATCGTCCGGCGCATGGAAGAAAAGCTCGGTGCACAATTGCTCATCCGCTCCACTCGGCGTCTGAGCGTAACTGAAGTGGGACGCGATTATTTCGAGCGGGCCATGTGCATCCTGACCGCCGCCGAGGCGGCTGAAGCGGCTGTGGCGCAACAATCTAGGGAGCCAAAGGGCCTGCTCAAAATCACGGCCGGATCTGAGTTCGGAACGATGGTTGTGGATCGCTGGATCGCCACGTTTCTGCGCCATTTCCCGAAGGTGACGGTGGAGGCGGAATACACCAACCGTTTGGTCGACATAATTCATGAAGGCTTCGATGTCGCTATTCGCGTCGGGAAACTTGAAGATTCAGGACTGTCGGCGCGCAAACTGGGCGAGGTGTTCTATGGGCTGTACGCAACCCCGGAATACTTGAATCAGGGACCGAGGATTAAAGCTGTCAGCGACCTGAAGCATCATGATCTGATCATGAAAACTACGCGCGGCCGCTCGAACTGGAGCTTGGTAAACGGAACGAATTCGGAGAAAGTCACTGCTGTTCCCCGGTGCGCCGTCAATAGCACGATCGCCGCAAAAAACCTGGCGCTTGAGGGGCTGGGAATCGCACAACTTCCTCGCTTCATGGCTGAGCCACATGTCGCGGAAGGCAAGTTAGCTTGCGTGCTGTCCGGATGGGCGGAGATACCTGCGCCGGTCCACGCCGTATTTGCATCGAGCCGCTATATGGACCCCAAAGTACGCAGCTTTGTGGACCTGAGCTTAAGCGCGTTTTAGGGCAACGAGCGATAGTCCAGTGTGCGACTTAGCAACGTCAGTGCGATGCCGGCAATTTTTCCTCTAAACGCGTCATTTTGGAAATGAACTCCATTGGCATGAGCGATCGAATTCACCGTTTATCTCGGCACGTCTTAACAATAGAAGGCCAGTGATGCGCCTGCCATTTGGTCGGAAGGTGCCGCTCTGAAATGTCCGCTTTTGGCCGCAAGCTGCCGTACCTGACAGACCGCTTTCGGCCAGAAGCGGCTATAAAATTTTCGCTCTCAAATGCTGCCAACCCCACAACTTGTCACTCAGATGGGGGCATTGAGGTAACTCCATTGCGAAGAATAATCTTTCACCAGTTTCGAAAAGGAATCGAGGTTTTCCGCACTTCGATTGGTGTCGAGTAATCTCCGTCTAGTAATCTAGGAGGAAACATATTAATAAGGAAGGCCTCGGTGGCCAGTACTGCAAGATCGGGGTGAGGAGTGTGACCAACAACAATTTCCTGGACAAGTGGTAGAAATTTAAATTTGTCATCATCACTACTTTGCAGGCTAACTTTATAAAAAGGAGTAAGCATTGACTTTCCAGCACGAAAACTTAATTCACGAAAGCTTGCGGTCACAATGATTCGCCATTCAGCCTCCTCTTCGAAGCTCGGATCCTTTAACACGGGGGCGATCTCTGATAGGCGGTCAAGAAAAGTCGACGTGCTTTCATAGCTAATGTCGAACCCATACTCAGGCTCGGGCTCGTATTTAAACTCCTCAATCAGCGTTTCAATCATCTTAGAGACAACGCTTATCTGCTCTTCCTTGTTGTATATGCACTGCACCAATTTAAATCCCTGCAATCTTATGTAGGGCTCCAGCGCATAATAATTAAAGCCGATAGAGTATCCACCATGGCTCTTCGAGTAGCCTCTCCACTGGCTAAGTAAGTCTCCATTTTCAGTTAGGGAACAAACGCATACATTCCTATCTTTAATGTGGGAGATACTGTCTTTGTAGTGATTTAGCCGTCCCTTTACATTTCGGTTCTGTGATTTTTCTGCGTAACTTTCTAAAATTTCCGCTGCAAGATCCAATGCTAGCTTATGTTCATTGGAGTCATTGAGAAATTGAATCTGTGTTGCCCATAGCTGTCTCTGCTGGAAAATACCCATAAATCCATTTTGGTCTGTATAATGATATAGGATCATTTAAATTATAACTCTGAAAAATATTGTCTTGGCTGACTGAAATTATTTGTCTGGCAAATTTCGCTGGTGTGCAATTTCACTTGCTGGGTTTGTACTTTAGGCTATTATAGGCAAAGCGCCATCATTTGATGGTGCCATTAGGTTCATTAAAGCAGGTCCTACAATCACAACAATGCTTTGATCATCGCCACCTAAAATTAATGGGTGATCGTGCGGTGGGTTGCTGCATGCGGGTGCTATAGAACGCTTTGGCGTCGACAGTTTTCGGTCAAGGCGCTCCCATCGCGCTGGTCAAATTCGATGTAAACAGCTGGTAAAGTGGAATGCAATTGCCCACTCTAACTGATAAGGGGCTGAGGTCTAGAAGCATGGATGACGAATATGCAGGCTGGCTTGCGAGCCGTCCCTCTCTGGTTGAGCACAGAAGCCACCCAAATCATTGGTTTAATCGTGCCGCAGACTTGAAAGCGTCAGCGGGTGCACTCTGGCACTCGATGGGGCCTCAAGACGCGTCAATCGCACAGGAGCTTGGTTACGGCAGCGGGTACAGCATGAAAGTGGCGTGCTGGCCGGCGTATCACATGCTCTGCGGACTCTCTCTAGAGCTGATCATGAAAGCTGTTCTTGTTCAGCGAGTTACGCCGCAGAGACAGGTTGAAATTCACTTTTTGCACAAACTCCATGAGGCACTCGGCCTGAGCCTCGATGATGAGCGTAAACAGCTACTCGACTTCTACGAAGCTTCGGTCGTTTGGGCTGGTCGCTACCCTACGCCACGCAATCCGACGGACGAAAAGCTTTTGAACCATTACAGCCTTGAGAGTAGCGTACTCACCAAACCCATATTAATGGGGCCACCCGGCACCCTACAGTTCAGAGCTTCCAGCGAAACCACAGATTGGGACAACTTTTCAAAGCTGTGGTGCGAATACGCGAAGCTGTTCGATCACACCTAAAAGCGAACCTTACTCCGGCGAAACAGGTTGCCTCGGTGCCAGGCGAGATATTTATGGTGTCTTTGTGACAGCTTCACTTTCAGCTCTGCCGAGCAATTCAGGATCTGTCTGTCGTGGTCAGCGACGTGAGGAGAAATCAGAATCCTTCCTCCCTCGTCGAACGAGACATATCCCTTATCAAACAAGGCATCGAGGCTGGGACTGAGAAGCAGGCCATTAAACACATCGAGCCGTTCAGCGTTGCTGGACTCGCTCCAAGGCTTGATGTGTGAAGCTTTGAGAATGTCGATCTGTGAGCATCCCGTGGCCGCGCATGCTCCCCAGTGTTCGATCAGTTTCTTACGAAAAGCCCCCTGGCCGATCCGAGCCAATATGACCTGGCGCTTTTGCGTTTCAGTTAGCTCCGCTTCCGCCGTCACCTGCTCCTCTTGGTACTTGATGATCACATCGGAAACTTCGTCCGTGATCCAGAATTTTCGCGGCGCGCCATAACCTCCGTCACGATTAGGTGTAACGCCGGTTGAAAAGCAAAATTTCTCAAAAGCCAGTTGCAAAATCTCATTCGGGGCCGGCGGAGACCCATAAATCCGGCTCAGGGCATCATTGGTGCGACTACCGTGCTTATCCTGGTTACTGCCATGTGCTTGGATTTCATTTCCTACATAACCAATAAACCTCGATGGGGCGAAAGCGATGCCCGCCCCGGTGAGGTAGGGAAGGTAGCATTTGCCATTTTTGATCAGGTCACGACAGATGTCCCCACCCCCGCCTGCAAAACGCCTTGTACGATCCAGGACATCAAGATTTTTTAAAACCTGCTCCTCGTTTACCACGAGTTCCATTACCACTTCCTATCCAGACAGCGCTGAAGATAAACAACCAGTTTATGGCCAGGTTTTATCCTACGCCATAGCGATAGATAAATCGGAGAGCCCCCTCAACAAAGTGTCGCTAGTTGTCAGTTTTCAGAGCGAGCTATAGGGCAGCCCCAAATCAACACACACGCGAATGTCCGTTTTCGATAGCGGTCGTTCGTCAATGACAACAAACAGCCAATATCTTTGCGTCACAACAGTACGGAAATGACTCAAAAAGCTCATCCTAAAAACAACGAAAAGAGAGAGGGGCCTTTGGCTTTTCAGCGTCTCGCAGACAGCTGTTGCGGCGCCAAAAATGCATCGTGGAAATAATTGCGAAATGCGTGCATCGCCGGGCTGAACTCCTGTTCACGGTGCCACGCCAGGCCGACGCTCATTGGAGTGACCTTGTCGGTGATTGTCAGGGTTTCGATGCGTTTGCCTTCCAGTGACCAGGGGCGGTGTACCAGGTCCGAAAGGATCGCCACGCCGCTGCCATTGGCGACCATGCTACGCACTGCCTCCACTGAGCTGGTGCGAACCCGTACGTTTGGCTGCTGGTGAGCGTTTTCCCAGTAGCGCATGGCGCTTTGTTCGGCCTCGTCGACGGTGAGCAGAATGAACGGTTCCTTCGCCACATCGGCAAGGCTGACTGCCGAACGATCGCACAATGGGTGGTGGCTCGGCAGCCATAACCGGCGTTCGGAGTTGAAGAGTGTTTCGGAGACGATGTCCGGATGGGTGAGGTTGGCGGTAAGCACCACGGCCATGTCGAACCGGTCTTCGAGCAGGCCTTGTTCAATGGCTTGCCGTTCCTGTTCGTGGACTTCGATGGTCACGTCGGGATGCCAGTGCTCCAGTCGCTGCAAATGGTGCGGGAGGAAGTAGCCGAACACGGTGTAGCTCGCCGCGAGGCGCAGCACGCCGCTCGCGCGGATGTCCGGCAACGGACTGTTCAACGCGTCATCGACACTGCGCAAAATCACATAGGCCCGATTCAGAAAGTGCCGCCCGGCATCGGTCAGGCTCATGCCTTGCGCTGAGCGCTGGAAGAGCAGGGTGCCAAGTATACCTTCCAGTTCCTTGATCGCCGTGGTCACCGCCGACTGCGAAATATTCAAGTGAATCGCGGCCTGGGAGATCTGTCCGATCTCGGCCGTGGCAACGAAATAGCGCACCTGGCGCAAGGTCAGTGACATGAACACTCCAGTCGATGAAGACGCTGTTTTCTCCAGGCCATCTGTTTTTCAGAAGATGGCCTATCTATTAATAGATCTTCCCAAGGGGTTGGCGGAAATTTAACTTGCACTGCATGAAGTCACAAGCGTCAGGAGCAAGCGTCATGCAAGCAGTAGATTTCAACTCGGACATGGGTGAAGGATTCGGCCCATGGACCATCGGCGATGGCGTCGACAACGAGCTGATGGGTTTCATCAGTTCGGCCAACGTAGCCACCGGTTTTCATGCCGGCGACCCCGGCACCATGCGCCGTACTGTCGAACAGGCCAAGCGTCTGGGCGTGGCGGTCGGCGCGCATCCGGGGTTTCGTGATCTGGTCGGTTTCGGCCGTCGGCACATCAACGCGCCGGCCCAGGAACTGGTCGACGACATGCTTTACCAGTTGGGCGCCCTGCGTGAATTGGCTCGGGTTCAGGGCGTGGTGCTGCAACACATCAAACCCCACGGTGCGCTCTATATGCACTTGGCCCGGGACGAGGAGGCCGCGCGTCTGCTGGTGGAAAACCTGCAGCGTCTGGAACCGGAACTGCTGCTGTATTGCATGCCCGATTCGGTGATCTGGCGAGTCGCCACAGAACTCGGCCAACCGGTGATCCGCGAGTTCTACGCCGATCGCGAATACGACCTCAGCGGCTCCATCGTCTTCACTCGCAACGTGCGCGCCTACGACCCGGAGCAGGTCGCTGCGCGGGTATTGCGGGCCTGTCAGCAAGGCGTGGTGCGCACGGTCGAGGGTGAAGACCTGCCGATCGAGTTCGATTCGATCTGTTTGCACAGCGACACCCCGGGTGCGCTGGCGCTGGTCGAGGCCACACGCCAAGCACTCGATAACGCCGGGATCAAGGTGCGCGCACCACGCTGAACGCTTGCGAAAACACCTGGCACACAGACGCCAGGGTTTGCCCAACGCTGCATTTTTTGCCTGCCTTTCTACAACTATTCCAAAAGGAACAGACATGGCCGAACACACTGTAATCACCCCGTTGCCAGGGACCTTCTATCGCAAAGCCACTCCGGACTCGGCGAACTACGTCGAGGTGGGCGCGCAGGTCAGCGCCGACACGGTGATTGGCCTGATCGAGGTCATGAAGCAGTTTTCCGAACTGACCGCCGGGACGGCCGGTCGCCTCAGCGCATTCCTGGTAGAAGACGGTGATCCGGTGGAGCCGGGTCAAGTCATCGCAACACTCGACGACGAGTGAGGACGCGATCATGACCCAAGGTATTCATAAATTACTGATCGCCAACCGTGGCGAGATCGCGGTGCGGATTATTCGCGCCGCCAAGGAATTGGGGATTCCCACTGTTGCCGCGTGCAGCGAGGCGGACGTCGATTCCCAGGCAGCGCGCATGGCCGATGAGGTTCACATCCTCGGCCCGGCCCGCGCCGATAAAAGTTACCTGAATGTCGAAGCATTGCTTGGCGCCTTGAAGGCCACGGGTGCCGATGCGGTTCACCCGGGTTACGGCTTTCTTTCGGAGAACGCGGATTTTGCCGAAGCTGTTGTGGCGACCGGTGCGATTTTTGTCGGGCCGAGCGCAGAGACGATCCGCCGAATGGGCGATAAAGCCGAAGCCCGACGCACCGCGCAAGCGGCGGGGGTGCCGGTGGTGCCGGGTTCACCGGGTGAACTGTTCGACGTCGAATCGGCACTCAAGGCTGCCGAAACCGTTGGTTTCCCGCTGTTGATCAAGGCCTCGGCCGGTGGCGGCGGGCGTGGTATTCGTCTGGCGGAAAACGTCGAGCAACTGCGCGAAGAGTTTCCTCGTTCCCAGCGCGAAGCCCAGGCCGCGTTCGGCAATGGTGCGGTGTATCTGGAACGGTTTATCGGCACAGCGCGGCACATTGAAGTGCAGGTGCTGGGCGACGGTCAGCACGCTGTGCATCTGTTTGAACGCGAGTGCTCACTGCAGCGTCGCCGGCAGAAAATCTTCGAAGAGGCGCCGTCGCCGGTTCTCAGTCAGCAGCAACGCGAAACCCTTTGTGCCAGCGCCGTGCGCCTGACCGAAGCCCTCGGCTACAAAGGCGCCGGCACTCTTGAGTATCTGTATGACGACGCCACCGGCGAATTCTTCTTTATCGAGATGAATACGCGGATCCAGGTCGAGCATCCGGTCAGCGAACTGATCACTGGCATCGATCTGGTTCAAGCCATGTTGCGCATTGCCGGCGGCGAGCCGCTGGGCTTCAAGCAGAGTGACATTCAACTCAACGGTGCCGCGCTGCAGATGCGCCTGAACGCCGAAGACCCGGAGCGGGATTTCTTCCCCAGTCCCGGGCTGGTTGAGGAACTGATCTGGCCGCAGGGCGAAGGCATTCGCGTCGATACTCACCTGTATCAAGGTTACCGCGTGCCGCCTTACTATGACTCGCTGCTGGCCAAGCTGATCGTGCACGGTGCCGATCGCGCTGAAGCCTTAAGCCGGGCGAGGGCGGCGGTAGAGCAAACCACATTGTCCGGCATGGCCAGCACCTTGGCGTTGCACGGCGAATTGCTGGAACAACCGTGGCTGCACAGCGCCGACTTCCACACCGGCACCCTGGAAACCTGGCTGACTGCGCGCCGCAGTGGAGGTGAAGCATGAGCACGCCGATCCGTTACAGCTTCGGTGCCGACGAGCATCTGTTTGCCGAAGTCAGCGACAGCATGTCTCTCGACGCGTTCTTCAAGGGCCTGGCCGTCACCCGTGCGGTGGAACGGCTGGCGCTGGATGGCGTGCTGGATGTGTGTCTGGCCAATGCTTCGTTTCAGATCCGCTTTGACCCCGATCGTATTGCTCCGCACACCTTGCTGGAAGCGGTAAAGGGTGCTGAAGCCGAGGCGGTTGCCGAGCGCACGCTGCAGACGCGGATCATCGAGATTCCGGTGCTGTACAACGACCCGTGGACCCACGAAACCCTGATGCGTTTTCGCGACCGCCATCAGGACCCCAGCGCCACCGACCTGGAATACGCCGCGCGCATTAACGGTCTGGTGGACGTCGATGCGTTCATCGCCGCTCACAGCGGTGCACCGTGGTTTGTCTCGATGGTCGGCTTCGTTGCCGGGCTGCCGTTCATGTTTCAAATGGTTGAACGTGAGCGTCAGTTGCAGGTGCCGAAGTACCTGCGACCACGTACCGATACGCCGAAATTGACCCTCGGTCATGGCGGCTGCTTCGGTTGCATTTATTCGGTGCGCGGTGCCGGCGGTTATCAGATGTTTGGCGTCACGCCGGCACCGATCTACGACCCGCAACAGAACCTCGCTTACCTCAAGGAGCACATGGTGTTTTTCCGTCCGGGCGACATCGTGCAGTTCAAGCCGATCGATCGTGAGGCCTACGACCAAGCTGTGGCCGAAGTGGACGCCGGACGCTTTGATCTGCGGATTCGTCCGGTGGAATTTTCGCTGGACTCGTTTCTTGCCGATCCGATCGGTTATCCCAAGTCGTTGCAGGAGGTGCTGGCATGATCAAGGTACTAAAAACCGGCCTGGCGACTTCGGTACAAGATCTGGGCCGCGAAGGGTATTACCACTTGGGTATTCCGCCCTCGGGCGCGCTCGATCAATACGCGCTCAGTGCAGCCAATCAACTGGTCGGCAACCCGGCAGGTTCTGCTGCGCTGGAATGCACCTTGCTCGGCCCGGAACTTGAATTTCAGCAGGACGCCTTGGTGGCGGTCTGCGGCGCGCACATGACGCCACGGGTCGAGGGTGTGGAAATGCACCACGACACGGCCTTCGAGGTGAAAGCAGGCCAAGTGCTGCGTTTCGACTTTCCGAAGGCCGGCGCCCGGGCTTATCTGGCGGTGGCGGGGGGGATTGATGTGCCGGTGGTGCTCGGCAGTCGCTCGACCTACGCGCTCGGTGCGCTCGGTGGTTTTCAGGGGCGCCGACTGGTCGCAGGTGATGAATTGCCGGTAGGCGCCGCCAGTGGCAAGGGCCGCGCCGGGGCGAGTCTGCCCATGGCGTTGCGCCAATCGCTGGGCGGCGAAATCACCCTGCGGGTAGTGCCGGGACTGTATTACGAGCGCTTGAGCGAATCTGCGGCGAAGAGTTTCTTCGCCGAGCCATGGACGGTCGGCTCGGAAGCAGACCGTATCGGCTATCGCTTCAAGGGCGGCAGCGCGCTGAGCTTTCAGCCCCGCGAGCAACCCTTCGGCGCCGGTTCCGATCCGTCGAACATCGTCGACAGTTGCTACCCGATCGGCTCGATCCAGGTCCCGGCCGGGCTTGAGCCGATTGTCCTGCACCGCGATGCAGTGTCCGGTGGCGGCTACGCGATGATCGGCACGGTGATCAGCGCCGACCTCGATCTGATTGGCCAGATGCAACCCAATCAGAAGGCCCGCTTTGTCGCGGTGACCCTCGAAGAGGCGCTGGAAGCGCGACGTTCCTATAAGAAAAAACTTAGCTGCCTTAGCAAGCTGTTCCCTTCCTGATTCTGCCCGCCGCATCGCGCGGGCCATGCCAAACGGTAAGCCAACGCCGCACTTCGGTGCGGTGACGGCTGCCCGCGCTTCAACCTTTGACTGGTTCTGGAGTTCACGCATATGGCTGCTTTATCGCAATCGAGTCAAACCGGGCAAGATCCGGCCCATCATCCCGTACCGAACCAGGCGCGCATGGGGCGACTGTCGCTGACCATGGCCTGGTGGGCGGTGTGCAGCGCGATGTTTTACATCGTGGTCGGCGCGTCATTGGCACTGTCGTTCGGTGCGCGCAATGCGCTGATCGGCATGGTGTCGTCGGTGATCAGCTACGGTCTGATCAATAGTGTGCTCAGCCGTTTTGCGATTCGCAGCGGCTTGTCGGTGGCGTTGTTCTCACGGCTGTTGTTCGGCAGCACTGGCGCGTGTCTGGCAACGCTGATCTTCTTTTCCACGGCGATCTACTACGCCGTATTCGAAGGCTCGGTGATCGCCGTGGCGCTCAATCACCTGTATCCGCAATTGATCTATCCGCTGGCGGCACTGGCGGTGGTGCTCTACAGCGTGCCGATGATCCTCGGCAGCGTGCAACACTGGCTCGACAAGCTCAACGGCGTGTTGCTGCCGGTGTACCTCGGCGGTCTGCTGGTGGCGGTGGGGCTGTCCATCAGCCGTTATGGCTATCAGCCGCAATGGCTGGATTTCGGCCCGGCAACCCCCAGTGCATTCGGCTGGTGGCATTGCTTCGTCGCCTACATGGGCGTCTGGGTATTGATGCTGTTCACCTTCGATTACGCACGTTTCGGCAAACCTGAAGACGCCGAGTACCACGGCCGCTGGAACTTCGGCATGCCGTTCTATGCAGTGACATTCCTGCTCAACGGCGCGGCGGGGATCTATCTGGTCAGCAGTATTCCTCATGACGGCGCGCTGAACGAAGTGTCGGTGGTGATGGCGATCCTGCAGTTGATGGGTTTGTGGGGATTATTGTTCGTCTGGGCCACTCAAACCCGAATCAACACGGCAAACTACTATCTGGCGACGTTGAACATGCAGGCGTTCTTCGGCCGTTTTGGCATACGCGGTTCGTACCTGATGTGGGCGTTGGTGGTTGGTGTGATCGTCTACGGCTTGATGCTCGCGGACGTGTTCGCCTACCTCCTCAAAGCATTGGCCTATCAGGGGATTTTTGTGGTGGCCTGGGTCGGTGTGGCGCTGGCACAGATTCTTTATGGACGCAGTGATGTGGCGGCGCTGGAGCGAGTGGCGGCATTCAATCCGGTGGGTCTGACGGCGTGGTTCGGGGCGACAGCGCTGGGGCTGGCGTTGATGTTTGCCGGGGAAGGGCTGAGCAGTTTTTCCGCGCCGGCGACGATGGTCGTGGCGTTTGCCCTGCAAGCAGGCTTATCCCATCGGAGCCGGTTGCAGTTAAGGCTGGCAGAGTAGCGTGTTGCAGTTACCTAGCCCTTATCAGTGATGTCGAAAGAGCAGGGTTGCGGAAATGACCGAATAGATGCGGAAACGATCCATAGAGAGCGGAGCTAATTTCCTGAATGCCAGAAACGACAAAGCCCCGAATAATCAGGGCTTTGTCGTACATAAGATGGCGGAGGCGATGGGATTCGAACTCATGGACCTGTTACAGTCGACGGTTTTCAAGTCCATGACTAAAGCAAGTAATTTCAATGGGTTATTACCTGAAGTATTCCGCTTTGATTGTGCGCCAGCGCCCTTCGAACGGCCGCTAATGGCCAACTCAGCCTCTTCGACTTCGGATACGCGTAAACAACGTGTTCACGGCCTCAATATCGCCAAGCAACTCATCAGGATGCGTTACGGGACGCTGTTGGCCGGCTGCATGTGAATGCGCGCTGACATTGCGACAGCATCGGTCGTGCAGCCGTTGCACTTCACGGAATTCATGCTCCTGCACAGCCATCACGCCATTAAGCCGGCCTACTGAGATTCCGTCGCGAAACCGGACAACGGTTTCATTGAGTATCGTGTCCTCGATACCGATTTCGATGGTCACGCGAAGTTCACTGTATGCATTGCGGATCGCATACCGCTCAGTGTCTCCGGGAGGTGTGTCGAAGGTTTCTGCAATTTGTTGCTGGTCACGACGATGTTGCGCGATGCGCTCGCGGTGCCGGCGCATGTCATAGGGCAAGCCGGCATCGACGTAACCAGGGCCTTCCGCCCGGTAGCTGATCGACCTCACTTCAGGTGCAAGACCCGCATCTTGGCAGAGAGTTAATAGTTCACCGAAGAAAACAGCGTCATGGGTGAATACAATGACTTGCCGGTTGGCGGACTCTTCCACAATCCGTTGCGCGACGGCGGTTCTATGGCTGTGGTCGAGGCTTGAGACCGGGTCGTCGAAAACGATTCCGGAAGTCGATCCCGATTGGTGAAGCTCAGCGAAGAAGTAGGCAAGCGCACACATACGCTGCTCTGCCTCGCTCAACACTTGGTGCGGGGCAAGCTGGCACTCCAACAGCTGAATTCCCAGGCGAACTGCCCCGGCCTCACCGGCTGAGCTGACTCCAGCTTCAATGTGCCTAAGCTCCAGCCTAATGAGCTCCTCGTTCATGCGTCCAGCCAGAGCCTCACTGATGTAAGTCCGAGTCAGTTGCCCAGCTAGCACGCTAATCGTCCGTGTGGCTGCAATGTCATTTAGGCAATTCTGGAGCCGAGCCCTGTGGGCCAGATTATCAATCACCCGTGCTATACCTGCGATATGCTCGGAAAGTAGCTGCCGCGCTTCTAACTCTTTCAACCGTAGCTTTTTGGCCGCTAATGCCTCTGTGTCCAAGTTTGCGAGCAGGCGGCCCGCCTCTATGTGAAGTACATTCGCAACGTGAGTGATCGACGCCAACGGATTCGCTCCACGATACCCAGGACAGTCCTGCCATACCCCAGTAGCCACAGCTCTTTTGAGCCACTGAAGTCGGGCGACCAAGTCATCCTGAAAGGTCTGGATATCGTCCGGAAGAGATGGCACACGCGCCCTCAGGCTCTCCAGCATGTTAGGGGCAACTGTAAAGTCGACACTTGCTGGGCCGATTTCTCGAACGATCTGCTGCCAAGCGTTGCGTGCAGCCTGAGCAGTCTCCGCCGCCCGGTCTCGAATGTAGTGATCAAATCGCTGCAACCGGTCCTGCGCTTCAGGACTGAGCTCTTGCTGGCAAAGTACACAGACTGCATCGTCATCGGTGACCGGGAAGGCCTGCCCTGGATATGCAGTGGTGGACGAGTACTCACGAGCAGCGTTGAATAGCAACGCCCAAGGACCTTGCCCCGTTCCAGGAAGTAGCTGTGTAGCATCTCCGGCCTGCAGCATAGCGGACGCTGCCCGTTCAGCTGTCTCAGCCTCAACGACGGCACGATGTGCCTGGTGCTTGGCATCGATAGCCTCATCAGACACTACGCCGGCCACCACAGCGATGAGGCTGGCTAATTCATCGACCCGCGTTGCAGCATGCTCAAGTAGCGAGGCCCGGGCAGACGGGTCCGCTTCGCTGATCTCTTGCGGAAGTCGTACACGCTCAGCCTGCTCATGATCGGCGAGCGTAGCCAATTCACGCGCTCGCGTCAGATCAGAGGTTGGGCCAATCGGATGCACCGCTCGTCCGGCATCGGTATCAGACGGAATGACATTGAACGGTGTCGTGTCTGTCGCAAGGCCCGCGATTTCAGCCTGTAGCGCGGGGCGGAGAGCCTGATTGAGCCCATTAGCCAACTGCTGGAGATAAGTCAGTGCAGATGGCTGAAAGTTGGCAGCTTCTCGTGACTGCAGGTAATGCCGAGCGCAGTCGCCATCAAAAACGGAAATGCCCCGGAGTTCTGGCTGCGGTACGTTATCGCGATGACTGCTCCAGGTCGTCTGTCCGGCGGCGCCGTCCAGCGCGAAGTCAATAGCAGCGCTTGGTATGAGTTGCAGGTAATCCGCAGCGTAAGCATTGGCGTAGACAGCACCCGGGCTACGGGCGCGGCACGCCTGTTTCAGTACCCGTGCGTAACCGGACTTCCCCGTTCCGTTTCCGCCGTACACAATAGTGAGGCCATGCAGCTGGAAGTTCAAAGCCTCACTGTTAGGGATCTTCCCCACGTTCGTAAGTGAATGCAGGGACTGCAATACGACCGTGTGCTCCCGATTCGCCTCGGCGGGGAAGTGGTCTGCGGCGAATAGGACAGGCTGAAGAACCGGCAGAAATGCGCTTCGCACCCCATGGTGTTGCTTAGCGAGATCAAGAATCTCGACAAGATCCTGATCAATCCAGTCACCCTGGACACATAAACGACGCAAGGCGTCACTGCGCCACGGCGGCAGCCTTTCCGACCAAGCCAATACTTCCTCAAATATAGGCATGCCTTACCTCTCTGTCCGTGAGGTTGTAAGGATAGTGCACCAATCGCTACCTGGTGGCTGGTCGACGAACTCTGAGTCTGGATGACAACGTTCGCGCATCTCTGTCGCGTTGTTACAATCTGACCGTATGGGATGTTGCTCCTGCTTCTGCACACAAAGAATCAGTTGCTCTTCATGAGTAGCTGGAGCAAGTGCGAAATACCAAGACTCCATTTGGCGAGTACTGAGGGCGCTTTCTCAACAGTCATTTTCCGACCCGAAACCGAACTCTGCGAAGGAGAGCTATTGGCAAATAGCTGCCGCTCACGAATGGCGGCTTTCAGCCATAAGCGGACGTTGGCAAGCGACCGCTACCGGCCAAAAGCGGACGTTGCCAAGCGGCCTCTATCGTCCAAAAAACGCTCACTCAACTGGGCTTTTCGTGCCTCAGGCAAACTGTCTGGGCGAGTGCTTGATCGCGTCATTCCTCCCAAAATGACTGGTATGCGAGTGGGAGCCATTGCTCTCGACAGAAGGTACGATAAGTCTATAGACACTAGTGATATCAGAATGCTAGCTTCACGTTCCTAATATGGAGATGGGCCTGTGAGCATAAAAGTATGTTTTCCGCTGAATAATAACATCACCAGTGAGGATGTATTTCAAGAGTGCATTAATTGGATTCTGGATTCTCCGTTTACTGAGTTTGCGCAAGAAGAACTAACTCAGCTATCAAGTGGCGATGACTTCAATTACTCAAAAAATAACGAGCTTATCGAGTTCTCCCGTTCTGAGGCACCAGGTCTTTTCGTATCTTCATTACGCTATACAAAATCAACTGAAATCGCGCAGTGGATTACGGAAGTTTCATCTAGAATGGAACATGGAGAATATTGGATCAACGTTGTCGCCAGTATAGTTACAAACACCGCCTCAAAAGAACCACCCGAAATCAAAAAGCCGTTAATCATAATTCGGTTAATTAGCCGATTTGGCGGGGGTGATGACGGTGGCGTACCAATCAGTATAAACCCCATTCTTTTAGATGAAAGTAGAAACGGTAAAGAAATTGCGGCGGCGGTCATAAACTCTAACAACAGCTGCACTTTGCCTATTGTTTATGTGAGTTCGACCAACAACAACCGCCATACAATTATACCCGATAGACTTGCTAGGGCCTTAAGCGGAATGGCTCATGTGGTTATCGAGCCAAACAGAGCTTTTTCTCACAGCCTTAGAAAAGAAGTTTCCTCGCGCAATGTTTATGGTGGAGTCGTAGGCATCTACTGGCCCAAAGGAAGTGGCGTAACACTTTTTAGAAGAGATACAACTGAAATAAAGGCTTTTGAAAAAGATATCTTCAACACTATTTGCGATGCTTTATCAGTTCTGATCTCACCCAAAAAATGCAGTTGGGAAGAAGTTATACACGTCAAAAACAGAAACGCTATTGAACATTTAAAGCGGGAAGGTTCGAACGTAACTGAAGCTAAAGAAATCGTATTATTGTATGAGGCTGAGTTAGCAGAGAAGACCGACAACATTCAAACCCTCAATCGCGAAATCGATCGATTAAGTGCGTTGCTTAGGATTCGCGAAGCGAAGACCCCAGTCCAAGGGGGAATACTTATTAATACTGGGGACGAAGAAGACTATTTCAATGATGAAATACTCGCTTTAGCTCTGCACGCAATAAAAGATTACCTTAAAAAAAGCGTACATCCTAATTCAAGGCGCGAACATATTCTTACGGCTATTCTAAACAGCAACAGCACCGAAGATCTACACGAGCAGAAGACAAAGACGCTCAAGGAGGTGCTTCGTGACTATCGCGATATGAACAAGAGAGTAAAGGATACATTTGAAGACCTTGGTTTCTCTATCACCGCCGATGGAAAACACTGGAAAGTGACCTATCAAGATGATGAGCGCTATACTTACGTTCTTCCAAAAACGGCTAGCGATCATCGAGGTGGTTTAAACGCTGCCGCAGACATCGCGAATATTGTTTACTGATTTGGCGCAAGCCAAAAACAAACGCAGGTAGGGTAGATCGTTGGCAAGCGGGAAACTTTTAAACAAGAGTTACGCGGACGTCTGCTCACGGCCAAATCCAGCCATCCGTGCGCGCCTATCAACGTCTGGAATTCACTTTTCCCTACAAATGGCCACTTGATTACGGCCACGGTCCTTCGCCAGATATAACCCCTTGTCAGCAAGCTCGATCAGCAGCTTGCTGCTTTCTAAATTTATGGGTGCAAAAGTAGCGAGTCCAATGCTCACCGTAACTACCGAATCAGTAGTTGGTGAACAATGCGGTATTTTCAGCAACTCCACATTTTCACGTAGTTTTTCCGCAATGACAACGGCCTCTGCTAAGGACGCCCCTGGCATGATTGCTGCGAATTCTTCTCCCCCGTATCGTGCTGGCAAATAACTCTCGTCGATTATTGTGTCCCGCACTGCGGCTGCAACACTTTTTAGTGCCTCGTCACCAGCCAAATGCCCAAAGCGATCGTTGAAGAGCTTGAAAAAGTCGACGTCAATCATCAATAAAGATATCTCTAGATGTTCATTGCCAACGCGTCCCCACGCGGACTCTAAAAACTCGTCAAAATGCCTACGATTTGAGAGTCCAGTTAAACCATCAGATTTTAATAGCCTTTGCAACTTGTTATTCGCACGCTGCAAAAATAAGTTCGTATCTAATAGCTGTTGCTGACTAACTCTCAAGGCACGATATGCTCGATCTAGCTGTATCGTGGCATTAAACGATCGGGAGTGATGTCGAAGGCGAGCTGCAAGCTCTATGGGGTCAGGTAGTTTAACAATGTAATCGCTATAGCCTGCTTCAAAGGCGCGACTCTTTGTAGCTGGCTCTTCTTTGGTGGATAAGGCAATTATCGGTATATTTCTCGTATTTAGATTCTCTTTATAAGCTTTTATCAGCGAAAAACCGTCAATTCCTGGCATAACAAGATCTTGAAGAATCACTGTGGGTTTTATTTTTTCGGCTTCAATAACGGCCTGCATCGCATCAGCGCAGTAATGAAACGCTATATCGCTTTCACCAGCTAAGTTACGGCGCACGGCCTCTCCAATCATTGGTTGATCATCAACTACCAAAACGATGACCGAGCCAAGGTCGCTATTTGATAACAGTTGAGCAGGTATTTCATCCATGTCGTGCCTCGCTAGATATTTCACAGCCTGCTTGAAAAAGGACGTACCTTTCGTTATGTATAGACTACAGTTTAGTAGGTTTCTATATCAGTTTATGGCCGGTTAGCGACGGTCAGGATTCAACCGTCGCTAGGCATGTTCAAACCTCAGTCTGTTCCGCCATCTCCAAGGCGTCATCGACTTCAATTCCCAGATATCGAACGGTGCTCTCCAGCTTCATATGGCCGAGCAGTAGTTGAACCGCTCGCAGATTCTTCGTTCTGCGATAGATCAGCGATGCCTTCGTACGCCTCATTGTGTGAGTGCCATACATGGCTGGGTCAAGGCCAACGGCCTTCACCCAGCCTTTGACAATACGCGCGTATTGACGTGTGGATAGATGGTCTGAGGTATGCAGTTGGCTCGGAAAAAGGCAGTCCTCGCTACGGAGTTGGGCCTTATGTATCCAGGCCGCGATAGCAAACCGTGTTTGTTCGGTGATCTCGAACTGCACTGGCCGCAGCGTCTTCTGCTGCATCACCATGGCTCGTGGTGATACGTGCTTACCATGGGCGACGTCGCGTACACGAAGTTTGATTAAGTCGCAGGCTCTAAGCTTGCTGTCGATGGCCAGATCGAAGAGCGCAAGATCACGGGTTCGTTCTGCAATTTGAAGCCTTACCCGGATCGCCCAGATATCTCTCAATCGGAGTGGGGCTTTCTGCCCGACCAATTTTCCTTTGTTCCAGGGCTGACGGCTGAAGGTTGCGATGATGCTCATGACAGGTCCTCCTCGTGTCGAAGGACAAGGATGGCTGACCAGAGGAACGGTCGCTAACCGCCCAGAAGCAATCGGTGGACAGAATAGTGGCAACTGGCTGCCATCCTGCTACCCTGAATCTTTACTGTAATTAAGCTTTGTGCCCATGTGGCACTTAAATTCGATAAATAGTCGAACGCGGACAATCTAAAAACGATATAAAACATTTATACAAAAAACATAGAAAAAGCAACTAGGTCTAGGAATATATAATGCCGCTAAATCATTCATCGCAGTATGCAGAGCTTACGAGCAAGCATTTCGAAGCTATTGGAAAACTAACAGTTGAGTGGTCAAATATTGAGTTTCTACTTGGTGTGCTATTGTCTCGCCTTTTGATAACGCCGGAGTTCTTAGCTCGCACTTACACGGATCAAATATCTGGAGCAAAGCGGCAAGAAGCAATAAATGAGGCCTGCAAGCTTCATAGCTACCGTTACAACTACCAGCTGATAAGCGAGGAACTAATTCAAAAGATTTTAGACGCAAATAATAAAATCACACCACTTAGGGCCGCCAGAAACAAATTCGCACATTTTTGCTGGTCGCGAAGTACTGATGAAGAAATCTTCGGCACAAATTTTTCTGGTGGTGTTCCTGAGGGGAATAAGTACAAAAAAAGCTTTGTTTCATTCACAGTGTCGGAGCTTGATGAGCTTCACAAAAAAGCATACGCAATTGTAGATTTGTTATCAGACATAACTCAGAAGCTTCCGGCGATGGAAGAGGAAGGCTTAAGTCGCAAGGTTAGATTCCCCGGAGAGTGATAGCCGTTGCAGGCATATTAAGTCATCACTGTCCCGAGCCGTTTTCGCATGAGCCGCAGGCTCGCGGAGATGAGAAATAATAATTTAGTCAAGGGAGTGAATTTGTATGATCAAAAGAATTGAAAAGATCACCATAACCAATGTTAAGGGGATCGAAAACTCTGTTTTTGATGTTCAGCTTATTCCAAACAAGCCAACACTCATTATCGCTCCCAACGGTTTCGGAAAAAGCTCCATTACTGCCGCTTTTCGCTCCCTGCGTTTGAAAAAGATGGAGCTGGATAAGGACGAACGCCACAAGGGGGATGAAGACCTTCACCCATCTCTTAAAATCAGTTATACCATGCAGGATGGAAGCAAGACTGAAAAAGAAGCGAACCATACGAAAAATGAACTAGCAGCGATATTTGGCGTTCATGTGATCAATAGCCAGCTGGTTTCAAAAGCAAAAAAACTCAAGATTTCAGGCGTTAACATTGTAACTTCCTCAATCGAGGTTACTCCAGTCGTACTGATCAAAAATATTCCTCCAAAAGAAAAGTTTAGCTACAACTTCGCAGCAGCAAAAGCTGGCTTCGGAAAAAACGGGAAAGTGTTACCAAACATATCCACCCTTCTCGCAGACAACCGTTTGATGGCTAAAATTTGGAATCAGATCGAGTTTGCTAAACAGGAGCAGGTCGGTGTTAAGAAGGCGATAAAAGCTCTACAAGATGAGATCAACGCTAAAACTGGAAGCTCGGATAAAATTCTTGCCAGTATTGAAAATGAAACAATTCAAGCGGTGTCAGCCATTGACTTTGTTAGATGCACTTTGACAGCCTTCACGGAATCCGGATTAAACCACGCCTCGCAAATTGAGGCCATCCTCGCTGCATTACAGATTGGTGATATTCACGCCAGCGACAAGGTTGCCTTTAAAAAGGCAGGGGAACGAGCTAACTATGAGTTCGAAAAAGCGGCCTACGTTGAGGACTTCAGTGCGCTGAAAGGCACTTGGCGTAATATTCACCCAAAGGAAACAGCGGATGGACTTGTGATTGCCTTTCCGAAGGCAAATCAGATTTCCAATGGGGAACGAGATATTATTTGCTTTGTAGCACAGTTGAAAAAAGCCAAATTGCAGCTCAAGAAAAACAAGGCCATTATATTGGTCATTGATGAAATATTTGACTACCTAGATGATGCCAATCTGGTTGCCTGTCAGTATTATCTAACCCAAATGATTGCCGAATTGAAATCTGAAGGGCGCCAAATTTTTCCTTTGATCATGACTCATTTAAATCCTGGATTCTTCAGGAATTTTACTTTTAGTGATCAAAAAATTTGCTACCTAAACAAAAGTGCCATTGCGGACAAAACGGTAGAAAGCATAATTTCTAAACGAGATGACTCCACCATATCGGATGCGATTTCGAAATACTTTCTGCACTTCCATACTGACGATATTGACCTATGTAACGAGTTTCTGGCCCTTGGGCTCCCCGCTGGAGTGGCCAAGGCGTCTCAATTTTCAGTGCATTGTGCTAGTCATATTCAGAGGTATATTGAAGGTAAAAATTTTGACCCCCTTGCAGTTTGCAGTGGCGTGCGTCGTCAGGTAGAGCAATCGAGCTTCGATTTATTAGCGGAAGAGTCCCAAGAAGAGTTCTTATCCACAAACAAAACTGTCAACAAGTTACAATTCGCACAATCTGTGGGAGTCACTGTTCCTGAAGTCTACTTTTTGCTGGCGGTAATCTATAACGATGCGATGCATGTCAGGCCCAACCAAGATAATTTTTCCGGATTAGGAGCGAAACTGGCTAATTTAACTATCAAGCACATGATTTCCACATTGATTTAGCCGAGGTCTCATAAGCCAGTGGCATGCTTCGGCGAATCCGCTCTTGCCAGGCGGATAGGATGGCCCTGAGTGGCTGTCATCAGTCGCGTGCCGATGTCCGCTTTTGGCCGTTAGCGGTCGCTTGCACACGTCCGCTTCTGGCCGGTTGCGGTCGATTCGAGCGTCCGCTTCTGGCCGGAAGTGGACATTCACGGATGCCTGACTTTGGCTGATGCTGGCCGTTCCTAGAGAGTTTTTTTCCTGAAATTGGACGCCGCGACAACATGAATATTGTTCCGCAATTTTTTGAACGGCTACGAATTTATTGGCTCTCAAGGGTGGTTGAAATGGATTTCTGCGGAAAAATGTTTTACTTAAGTGATTGATTTTATTTTATAAAAACTCGGACTTAAAATCCCCCGCTCGTAAGGGCGTGCCGGTTCGATTCCGGCTTCGGGCACCATCTTAAATCAAGGGTTTGCGGGCGAAAGCTGAAGCAAACCCTTGTTTGTTTTCGGATTGCCATTTTTAACTGGCTCCTCATCAATTCCTTGCGTTCCTGCGCGCAAAGACCGTTGGTCACTTCTCGATGCAACCAATCCTGCAAGCGTCTACGTTTGTGGCTTGGTCGAAGATATCAAAAGCCATTGAGTGAACATTTTAGCTTGACCCGGTGGCGTTGATATCAGGATGGATCTTGATCAAGGCGCGGTACATCGCTCAGTCGATCGGCATTCAGACGGGCTGTCTGTTACGCCAGCCCCGCCATTTTTGACGTGTTAAGGAGAACACCGATGGCAATCAATCAAGTGCACGCAGCAACCGATAAAACCGCTCTCGTCGAAGCCGAGGTGTACCGTTGGTACAATCTCTTCTTTCCGTGGTCGCGCGGTATGTCTTCCCGGTCGGAGGGCGCCATCAAGCCTCTGTACGATGCGTTGGCGAATGACTTCCGTGTGGTACTCACCGATGGAGAGATCATGTGTCGGGCGGACTACTGGGAGCGACTTTGGGGCTTGTATGGCAAGCGTGCTGGAAGCCCTGAATCACACATCACCAACCTCTCGATCACAGCGCTTCCCGGGGACTGTTTCCTGGCCGTCTTCGACCTTGTCAAAGACGGCATTACCAAGAAGAAAGTCGATTCGGCGCTGATGCGCGTCGATCAGGCCTCGCCATCTGGAATTTCATGGGTTTATGTCCATGAAAGCGAGCACGAAAGGAGCTTTGCGTAAGTCACTTGAGTTGCACTCTCGTGGCTAAAAAGCCTGGATGTTTTAACGTTGACGAATAATCAGGCCCAGCCCCGCGCTGGGCTTTTTTGTATCTGCTGTTCGGCCAGAAAACAAAAAGCTCAGGCATACCCGGGCCGGTTCAGGGAACACATTCAGCGCGAATCAACCTCTTTTGCAGCCTGGGCGCTTGATCGTTCCTTGCGCCTGCGCAGCCAGCTGAAGAATGCATGTACCGGGTGCAAAAACGCAGCCAGTACGCACAGTAGCATGATGGTGAAAATGGCAATCAGCGGGAGGCTTTCGTGCGAGAACATGGTGGGGTACTCCTGTAGGCACTATGTTGGAACCTGCAGGCTAGACGCATTGAGCCATGCTTGCGATGAACGTATGTTCATCCTCGGGCGCTTGAACTGTGCTACGGAGGGCTCACCAAAATGATCGATTCCAGAGGTGCGCAAGTGCCGGCCTTCAGTAAAGGCCAGCGCTGGGCGTGGAGTGATTACGCAGGTGTGTTTTCAGCTGCGTTTCGGCAGCTTCCAGTTTGGGCGGATGAAATGGCAGGTGTAACCGTTCGGGATCCGCTCCAGGTAGTCCTGGTGCTCAGGTTCAGCTTCCCAGAAGGGACCCGCCGGTGCGATTTCGGTGACCACACGTCCCGGCCACAGCCCGGAAGCGTCGACATCCGCAGCAGTGTCTTCGGCGATGTCACGCTGTTGTTCGTTGAGATAATAGATCGCCGAACGATAGCTGGGGCCGAGATCGTTGCCTTGACGGTTGGGTGTACTCGGATCGTGGATCTGGAAGAAGAACTCGAGGATCTGCCGGTAGCTGATCACCGCCGGGTCGAAGATGATTTCAATGGCTTCAGCGTGGTTGCCGTGGTTGCGGTAGGTGGCGTTCGGTACATCGCCGCCGCTGTAGCCGACTCGCGTCTGCAATACGCCGGGATAACGCCGCAGCAGGTCCTGCATGCCCCAGAAGCAGCCCCCGGCGAGAATCGCGGTTTCGGTTTGTCCGGTCATGATTTTTTGCCTCTCGCTGACTGTGGATACGGTTCTGGTTATGAGGGCGCGTTGGCTATTTGCAAGCTTGCCTCAGGGCTACGGGCTGCTCGAACCGGAGTTTTCAACAAAAAGCCCTGACGATAAGGCCAGGGCATTGATGGGTTCGAGCGGTGAATTCG
>Ga0105244_10000811_pt1 | contig 26483 bp, 18 predicted proteins | sample KBSM44metaG_FD_80423 | JGI IMG/M metagenome (GOLD analysis project Ga0105244, IMG submission 80423) | Miscanthus rhizosphere microbial communities from Kellogg Biological Station, Michigan, USA - KBS M4-4 metaG | ecosystem: Host-associated > Plants > Roots > Rhizosphere > Soil | place... | reverse complement strand
TGCTTGTCGAGGCCGCTGAAGTTCGGCTCGACCACACGTTCGAACACCGTGTCACTGACCGCACGCCCGGCACCGTTGACGATTTCCCTTGCAGTCACCGCCAGTTGCGCGCCGGCAATGTTGGCGGCGATGTTGGTTACGCGCACGTTGAATTCGATCGAGATGCCTTCCAGATCATCGTCGTTTCCATTTCCGTTGACCACGTTACCGAGATTGAAAGTCACTACCTGGGTGCCATCGGGGTTGGTGATGACGGACAGCCGGCTCGAGTCGAAAATGCCTTGCGGCGCCAGACCTGACAGGTCGGCGGTGATCGGCAGGGCTTCGGGGCTGTTTTCGTTGCCGTCGATGTTCAGCGTGCCACCGACGATCAGGTTGGCATCACTGATCAGCCCTCCGTTGGAGATGAACGCGATGCGCAAGGCATTGACCAGCGCGTCCGGCGAGATGAACTGCAAGCCGTTGGCCAGGGTGATCTGCACTTGATAGTTGGGGTTGTTGCCTTCTGGCACCAGCACCACCACGCGGTAGCGAATCACTTCGCCGACGGTCACCTGTTCGATGGCAGCGGTGGTAGGCGAGGGCGCGGCGGTGTCTGGCAAACCGCCGACACGGGAGATCTGAATGGCCTGCGCCACGGGAATCAGCAGAGTCGACAGGTTGCGGTAATCATTGAGGGTGCCGCCATTGAGCGCGCCGTCGACGCCGGTTCGTTCGCCACTATTGCCACCGTCGAGGCTGGTCCATTGCACGCTCGCCACGTTGGCAATATTCGACAGGGCCGCAGCGCTGGCGTTGACGATGCCGCTAAGCTGCAAAACGATGCTGCCGCCCTTGGCAATATCGATATTGGCGCCGCTGGCGGTGCGCAACTGGCCGCCGACGATTTCGAAGGCAACACCGCCGTTGTTGGTCGCACCGTTCTGATACAGCACGCCGACCAGCGTGACGTTGCTGAGTTGGGTCGGCAGGGTGTCGAGGAAAGTGATGTCGAACGCACTGAAGTCGGTGCTGCCGTTGCCGTTGCTAAGGGTGATATTGAAAGTCACCGTATCGCCCTGGTCATAACCGCCCAGACCCGAAGTCGAGGTGATGACCTGATTGATCTGCAGTATCGGTTCGCGCAGGGTCACGGTGGGCTGACCGCCGCTCAGGGCAACGTTGCGGTCCAGCGCGACGGTACCGTTTGGCGTGTCACCATCCGGGTCACTGAAAATCAGTTGTGCGTTGTTCTGCAGTGAGACGTTGGCCTGGTTGGCAATGACGTTGCTGGCCACCAGTTGCAGACGAATCACGAAGGTGTTGTTACCGGTCTGGTTGTCCGCTGACACGCTCGAGACGCTGAAGGTCCAACGCCCATCCACACCGTCGCCCCCCAGTGCGCCGCCAATCCCGGCGAAACCGCTGACCAGTACGCTTCCAGCGAAATCCGCGCCGAGAGCGCCACTGCCGGCGCGGGTGGTGATGATCTGATAGCCGAGGCCACCGTTGAAACTGGTGTCCAGACGCATCCCCGGCGGCATCAGGTCTTCGATGCGCAGGTTTTGTGTGGTCCCTTCGGGCAAGGTGATCACGATGTCGTAGCGCATGCTTTCGCCGACCACCAGATCGCTGCCGTTGGTGTGACTGGCGCTGGAGTCGCCATTGTCCAGTGTACCGTCGGCAAAGACCTTGCTAATGACCGGCGCGGCAATCTGCTGGCTGGCCAGGTCTGTGAGGTCGGTGGGGGTGAAATCGCTGCCGCCGTTGACGCTGGCGTAATTGCTCAGAGTGGCGGTGGATTGCAGGCTACGGCTGGCCTCGATCGTCGCACTGACCACTACGTCATAACTGATTATCACAACGTTGGCACCGCTGGTATCGGCTGCCGTACCGCTGCGCCCTGCCAACAGACTGGCTTGGCCGCCGGCGTCAAGGAAGGTGATCTGATTGCCGCTGACGCTGTAGTCGGTACCGAGCACCAACAAGGTGCCGTCGCCGCGATAAATCTGCAGGTTGGCCGCCGCCAGACTGCCACCGACGAAGCTCAAGCCAGAGGGCAGGGTGATGCTGGTGCTGACGTCAAACGCGCCGCCACCACCGCTGTTCTCAATGGCCGTGACCAGACGCAAACGGTCGGCGCCGTCGATATTGCTGATGTTGCCGTCGACTGCCGAGAGGTCGGTGACACTGCCGTTGAACGGTTTGCCCGCGGTCCCTGGTGGATTCCAGCTACCGGAAGTACCGGTCACCGTGCCGTTGGAGCCGGACACCACGCCGTGCTTGATATTGAGCACCGGTTCGGCGACCGACACGATCGCAACGACGTCAGAGGAAATCAGCGTGCGGTCGGTGAGGGTGGTCTGCTGGCTCGATTGCGCGAGGACGTCAAGCGAACGCTGGTCGGCAAACGGCTGGTCCCCGACCCTGACCGTGAAGCGAATAACGATGCGGCTGCCGGTGGTGGTGTTGGTGGCAAAGCTGCCGAAATCGAACACCACCGAATTGCCGTCGGCGCTGGTGACGCTGACCACGCCACCGGCATTGGTATTGCCTGCGCCCAGCTCCCATTGGCCGACATCACTGCCCGAGCCCCAGGTAATCGCGCTGACGTTGAATAACGGCAGCGGCAGGTACGCGGTGAGTTTAAACTGCTCGTAATCGCCGGTGACCAGGTCGTAACTCAGCTCGAAGGTCACTTCATCGCCGGGGCGCAGTTCTCCGTTGCCCGGCGGTGCGCCGTTATTGACCTCGACCAGACTGATATCGACATTGCTGGTGGGAATGACGCTGGTGGTGGCGGAGCCGTCGGTTTCACTCTCGCCCGTCAGGTTGAAACGATCGACCAATAGCGTGCCGTCCACGGTAGCGGTGTTGCCCAGTTCGTCACCTTCGTTGATGTCCGGATGCGGGTTGCCTGAAGGCGGCTTGTAGGTCTGGCCGACGACGGCGGAATAGCTCAACACCGCAACCACGGCGCCCTGCAACGTGTCGTCAAAGGCCAGGTCACCGTTGAGCCAGCCGCGAATGTTGTTGAATGCATTACGCAGCGACTGGGCAATGTCGAACACCATTGACGTGCTGCCATCGGCGTTGTTCACCACGCTGGCGACCAGAGTAATGGTCTGCGCGACGCCGTTGATGGTCACCGTCAGGGTCGGCGTGCCGCTGAAGATCTGACCATCGCTGAGCTGGTCGCGGATGACCAGTTGGCCCTCATTGAAAAAGTCCTTGCCGAAGGCAAAGTAGTCGGAAATTGCCAGGTTCAGGGTGTATTGCAGGGTGTCGCCGGGGCTGATGCCGCTGTGGCCGATGTCGGTCTGCATCGTCGCGGTTTTCAGCAGCGTGATCGATTTGGCGATGAATTGCGTGCCTTGGCCGGTGCCGCTGAAATCAATGGTGGTGTTCGGCGCGGTGAGGTCGCGCGGATCCAGTGGCACCCATTGCCCGGAAGCGGTCGGCGGGCCAAGCGTTACGGTCACGGCGTCACCGGTCACCGGGTTGATCACGGGCTGGCCGTTGGCGTCGACTTCAGGGACGTAGAACGCAACCACGGTGTCGGTCTTGCCAGAAAGGCTGGCGTACTCGACGGTGAACGAATTGATATAAACGTCGTTGGCCGCAATCAGCACAGCGATTTGCGCCGCATTGGTCACCACAGTGCCGTCGTGCAGTGTGATCGAGGTCAGCCGGCCTCCAGCGCCGGGGGTAATCGAGTTGACCTGAATATTGTCTGGCAGGGGCTGAGTAACGACGACGTTGGTCAGCGTCTGGCCGGGCGCGGGCGTCGCCGACAGGGTTAGCGTCCGCACATAGTTGGGGCCGGTGGCAGTTTCACCTTCTGGAGTATTGATGGTTTCGCTGACGGTGATCACCGTCGGGTGCACGACGAAGGCAGCGGTGCCGGCCTGGATCAGGCTCGGATCATTGGTCGGGTTGTCCAGCGCGTCATTACCGAATTCGAAGCCGCCACTGGCGCGAATGGTCAGGTCAGGCGAACCGTTGGAAAACGCCGTGTCGGCAAGATTGCTCAAGCTGGCGGTAACCTGCACACCGATCACCGGCTGCTGGTTGGTGACGCTGGCGAAGGGCAACTCGATCACCACCAGTTTGTCGCCGGCGCGCATGCCGTAGGTGGCAGCGTTGATGATCAGGAGGTTGCCATTGGCGTCTTTCGCCAAGGGATGCGTAGCGTTGCCGTTGGCGTCGAACGTCACCACGTGACTGATCAGGTTTTGCCCCAGGTAGGTGGCTGAAATGAAATTGATGCCGTCGTCGCCATCCTTGCCGGTGACCGGTATCGCCAGATTGATGAATGGCGCGTAACCCACCTGGGTCGAGGTGTTGCTGAAGTTCACGGTAAAAGTGAAGCGGTCACCGAGCAGCACATCGCTGCCACCCGTGGACACCGTGGCGGTCGGTGCCGCATCGGCCAGCAAGCCGTCGAAATGGGCCATGGCGAGGCTGCTGATAGCAATGCTCTTATCGAGGTCACCAACCCGGGTTTCCAGGGTCCAGTCACCGCCGGACTTGCTGCTGCCGGTGTCGTTGCTGGAGGCGCCGACATCGGCGCCAGTCCAGCGCGCCAGCTCGCTGACCAGGGTTTGCCCGGCCGCACCGGCGCCCACATCGCAACCATAGAGCTGAATGTCCGCACCTTGGGTCAGATTGTTACGCCACTGTTCGAGGGTCTTGCCCAGCGAGTCGATGTTGTCTGAGGTGACGGTGCGGTTACCCAAGGTGAATTGTCCGGCGCCGCCATGGGACATGATCTGGATCGAATCGACCTTGCCCAGTTGTGCCAATGCCGCAGAGATCGCCGCCAGACCGTCTTCGCCGACATTCACCACAATCGCTGTGACATTGTCCGGCAACTGCGCGACCAGTTGATCCCTATTTTCAATGCGGCTGTCGATCACCAACAAACTGCGCGCTGCAGACGGTGCTTGCTCGGTATCGGCCCGGCCTTCAGTGGGCGTTGCGTGAGGGACTTGAGCCTCTACCGCAGCCGGCTGGGCGGCAGGATCAGTGTGATGCTGCTCGACCGTCGCTGAGGCTGCAGCACCATCGAACAGGATCCTTGGCTCCAAAGCCAACGACTGACGCTGCGGACGCAGGTGTGCGCCGTAAAATACACCCCGTGAACCATTCATGATCGGCCCTCGTACTACGTGCTGAATCATTCCATTGAATGCCGACGCAGTGCGACGGACACATCAAGCGTAGGAGTAGCTGGCGTCTTTTACCAAGTCATCTGCGGTCATCTGTGCCTTTTTGGGACACACGGCACAGCCACTCTTACCGAGTGGTTTAAAACCGCCAGACCAAACCACCACCCAATACATGCAGCGCTGCGTTCTTATACTCGCCGGATACCGTGCCTCCGGAGCGTGATTTGGTCTGTTGCACGTCCATATCCCCCAGGTAGATCAGGGTGTAGCTCATGTGCACGTCCAGGTTTTCTTGCAGCGTGTAGTTGAATCCGGTTGCCAGACGCCATGTCTCATTCATGGGGTTATCGACAGTGCGATCCTTGTCGTCGACGGCGGAAGAGTCATAGGCGACGCCGATATTCCAGCGCAGCTTGGGGTTGATCTGGTTTTGCGCGCCGACGGAAACATGCCAAGTGTCCTTGTATTGCCGATCGGCAGTGCGCGCGGTCGATGCGGCATCGGTGTCAACCTCGACACCCAACTTGCCGAAATCACTCCAGTCTTGCCAGCCGAGGCTACCCAGCAATGTCCACTGAGGATCGAGCTGGTATGAAATACTGGTGGTGACTGTCTGAGGAACATTCATGTCGATATTCAGTTGATCGACGTCAATACGGTTCAGCGCGACTCGAAGCAGAGGATTGGTGATGTTTTTCAACTCGGGCCGGTCTTCAAATTCCAGTTTGACCTTGCTGGTCCATGCAATCCCGAGCTTGGTCCTTTCGTTTAGTTTGTAAAGCAAACCGATATTCGCGCCCGTGCCCCAGTCGGTGTCTTTGTAACGTAACTGCCCATCGTCAGCGTTGCCCAGGCCCAGCACGTTGTTATTGACCGCTACTTCAGTGCGGAAGTAGCCCAGCATGAAGCGTGGTCCAAAGCCGATCGACAAATCATCAGAAATTTTATAGGCGTAGGTCGGCTGGAATGAAACGCCGATAATTGCAGACTCTTGAGTGAAATATCGTCCTGCCCAGTCGTCGTCATAGTCCAGTGCCAGACCGAAATTGCCATACATCCCGAAGCCGATAGTCGAACGATCATCAAGTTGATGGCTGACGAAAAAACTACTGCCCGGAAGATACTTCAGTGCATTGCCGCCCTCGTTGCCACTAAAGGTATTGTCTCCGTCACGGGAAAAACTCACGTCACCCAGGATCACTTGGGCATTGAAGTTGACCTGGGTGCCAGCCAACTGACTGATGCCGGCCGGGTTGTTCATCAGCACACTCGGGTCTGTGGCCAGCACTGCCGCCCCGGCGTTCGCAAGGCCCGTGCCCTCGTGGCCTGCTTCATAAATCATGATACCGCCCGCCTGGGCGGACATGCTGCTGAGCAACAAACTTGTAGCACCGAGAAGTGACAGGCCTTCGCGCAGGGCGTTTCTAATGGTGAGTTCCGATCCAGAGCGGCGCAAAATCGTGACGGACATGAGGGTCTCTCCTTACTGGGCGGCAGGGCAACCGTTACCGGGTTTGCTGGCAGTTCGGCCCACCAACGCTGCCAGTCGTTTGACGTTGTTTTGCTGGGCTGCTACCAGATCATCAATGCTGACACCGGATGCGGTTTGCAGGACGCTGCGACAATTCAGCGAAAATGCCCCGTCGGCACTCCGCAAGCGCCAATTAGCGTCCATGAGAGCGTATTGGCCAGGAACCGAATCGAAGCGTTGCACCTCCACGCGTAGTAGCACTTTTCCATTAACGCGGACGTTGTTGAGCTGATCACTCAGTGCACTGCGTAGCTCTTCGGAAAGACTGGCGGCCCACCATTGGGTTTCGAGGATTGCCAGCCCGCTGTCGCCTTGGCGAATCACGATCTGCGGCCTGTCGACTTGCGGCGGCACCGTCATGCTTTCGATCTGAATTTCGCCAACGACGCTGTAGGAGGGGCCCGCCGGTTGCGCCGGGGTCAAGGTGTGGAACGAGATTGGATCGCTGCGGCATGCTGCCAGCAGCAACAGCATGCTGGCCAATGCTGAAATACGTCCTGACTTCATCGGTTTCGCTCCTGCGCTTAGTTACGTGGCGGCCCTTTCAGGTCCAGTGGCGCGGCATTGGCGGGGCGTCCGCGAATCAGCGATTCGGGGTTGCGTCCCAAGTAATCCGAGAGTTCACGCAGAGAGCGCGACATGCGTCCGAGTTCATTAAGTGTTTCAGTCAGTTTTTCCCGCTGCGGCGAGTCTTCAGCCAGCGTCGCATTGGCCGACTGCAAGGTTTTGCTCATGTCGGCAAGCGTGCTCTGTACCCTCGGCAACGTTTTGGCATTGAACTGTGTAAGCCCTTTGCGCAGTTCGGTCAGGTTGCCATCAAGATTGCTGGCAATTCGCTCGACCGGCAGCTTGTTGATCTTGTCGACCATGGCCTGCAATTGCTCTTGCAGCAGTTCCAGGCTGCCAGGCACGGTGGGGATCGCAATCGGCCGTGCGTTGATGTCGAACGCCACCTTCGGCGCCTTTGGAAAGAAATCCAGCGCAATATATAACTGACCAGTGAGCAGGTTGCCGCTACGTGCTTGCGCTCGCAAACCGTTGCCGACAAAGGTGCTGAATATCCGTGCAGTCCCCGCTATGTCCTCCGGGTCGTGTTTCAGCACCTTCAGCAGTTTTGCGTGTGCCTGGCCCAGCCGTTGCGGATAAATCACGATGCCTACATTGACCGGAAAGCTGCGTTTGGCCTCATCAAAATCAAGATTGACCGAGACAACCTTGCCAATCTCGACACCGAGAAACTCGACCGGCGCGTCAACCTTGAGCCCGCGCATCGCCTGATCGAAACGCAAACTGAGGTATTGTGCCTTGCCATTGGGAGGGGCGAGGGCGGCTTCTTGATTCGCGAACAGTTCGAAGTTCTTGTCCTCGCCTGCGGCCGTGTCGTTCGGACTGAACTCGGGCGCCCGAAAAGCAATGCCACCCACCAGTAAGGTCGACAGTGATTCGGTTTTCAAAGCGAAACCGTTGGCACCTACATTTACGTCGATACCGCTGGCGTTCCAGAAACGAGTATTCTCGGTGACATAGGCGTCGTTCGGCGTATGAATGAACACTTCAATACTGACGCCTTTACCATCGGGGTCCAGCGCATAAGCCACGACTTGGCCCACCGGTATCTTGCGGTAGTAGACCGGGGAGCCGATGTCCAGGGAGCCGAGATCTTCGGTGTGCAGGGTAAAGCGTTTGCCCGGTTCGCCGTAGGTAATCGGAGGCGGATTTTCCAGCCCCTTGAACGTTTTTGCCCGCGTGTTTGACTGACCGATATCGGCGCCGATGTAGTCGCCGGAAAGCAGGGTGTCGATGCCGGACACGCCACCCGCGCCGATACGGGGTCGCACTACCCAGTATTTGGAGTCTTCGCGAGTGAAGCCTTCTGCCTGTTTGGCCAGTTTGATCGTGGCGTTCACGCTTTTCTGATCGTCGCTCAGACTGACATCCGAGACGTGTCCGATCACCACATTGCGGTACTTGACTTCGGTTTTGTTGGCGGTGAGTCCATCACCTGTTTTAAACGTCAGCGTGATGGTCGGCCCTTCCTGAAGAATGCTGTGAACCACCAGTGAAATGCCTACCAGCACTGCAATGATGGGTACTATCCAGACCAGCGAGACGCCGAATCGACGCGTCTTGAGCGGGGCCTGTCCCGGGGTATGCGGCTTGTCATTGGTGGATGACTTCATCCATGAACTCCCTGTCTTGCCGATTGTGTTGGTCCCAGATAAGGCGCGGGTCGAAACTCATCGCCGAGAGCATGGTGAAGACCACCACCAAGCCAAAAAACAGAATGCCGGCACGTGGTTCGATGTCGGCCAGTGCGTCGAACTTCACCAATGACGCGACCAGTGCCACGACGATGACGTCGAGCATCGACCAATACCCGATGACCTCAACGAACCGGTACAGACGGGAGCGTTCCTTGAGCGCCCATTGGCTGTCGCGCTGAACCGTGACCAGCAGCAGCGTGATCGCGACAAACTTGATACCGGGCACGGCGATACTTGCAATGAAGATGATCAGCGCGATATCCCAGGCTCCGGCCTCCCAGAACTCCAGCACGCCGCTCATGATAGTGCTGTCAGCGCCGTTGCCGACCATTTTGGTATTCATGACCGGCAGCAGATTGGCCGGAACATAGAACGCCAGCGCCGTGAACATATAGGCCCAGGTCCTCGTCAGCGAATCGGGCTTGCGGCGATGCAGGGTAGACCCGCAGCGTTCGCACTCATGGGGTTCGCCCGTCATGTCGCACGCCTGGCCGCAACTGTGGCAAAGACACAAGTTAAGGTCATTGGCATTGGGCGGCATGTTCATAGGATGTCCCACAGTTCGCGGATATCGCGCCCGGCAATGCGGATCATCATCAGGCTCAACACGGCGAGAGCAAACAGGCCAATACCCGGCAACACGTCCAGCAGCCCGGCAAGTTTGATCACCGCGACCATGGCCCCAAGAAGGCAGACTTCAAGCATGCTCCAGGGTCTAAGGGTTTCCAGCCATCGCATGCAGAAGCGGAAACCGGGGGAACGACGAGATTTCAGCGCAAAGCCCAGCACCCAAACCAGCAGCAGCAACTGGATAATCGGCGCAATGATCATGGCTACTGCGGCTACGAGTGCTATGAAAGTGATCGGTCCAAGGCTCAACGCCACGACAGAATCCCATAGCGTCGCACTGTTTTTCAGACCTTTGAGGCTGATGCTCATCACCGGATAAAAATTAGCGAAAATCCACACCACCAGCGCTGTGAGAGTGAGCGCCAAACGCTGCTCAATCGTCAGTCCGTTATAGCGCTGGAGCACGCCGCCGCAGCGCACGCACCAAGTCTTCTGATTCTTGATGAGCACGCTGCGCTCGTAAACACCGTCGCAGTGCTCGCAAATGATCCATCCCTTGTCATTTCCCATCGGGTACGCTCGGCGGACTTTAGAGACTGGAAAAACTTCAATGAGAATAGAAGTGCTTTAAGGTTCAGCAACTTTTTTTATTTCAGTATCTGATGAAAAGCACGAGATCTACTTCGATTGGCGATCAGGGCAAAAAGTTGAGCTATACATAAACGGCTCGTCTATTGGCTCATCAAAAGCCAGGACGTTTGCAGCCATGCATTGATCGAATGGGCTTCGCGAAATTTCGCACACCAGGGAGATTCAAGAATGAGAGCAACGCTTTTGATGGGGTCGGTATGTCTGGCTACGCTAGCCATGACCGGATGTTCAAGCAAGCTGACTCAGCCTGATGAGTACTCGGGTTTCCTCAAGGATTACAGCCGTTTGAAAGAGGAAAAATCCCCCTCGGGTGCAGCCGTGATGCGCTGGGTTGATCCCAAGCTCGATCTGAACAAATACTCGAGCGTTTACGTAGAGCCGAGCCAGCTTTACCCCAAACCACAACCTACCGACAAGATTCCGCAAAGCACACTCAACGGCATCACGTCCTACTACGACTCTGCACTCAAGCGTGAGCTGGGCAAGTCCCTGCCTTTGGCCAATGGCCCAGGCCCGGGCACCATCGTTGTGCGAGCGGCTATCACGGCTGTCAGCAGCAAGACTGAAGGGCTCAAGCCATACGAAGTGATTCCAATCGCGCTGGTCGCCGCTGCAGTGAGCACTGCGACTGGTATTCGTGACCAGGAAACTACGATCGCCACTGAAGCCGTATTTCTGGATGGCGGCAATAACGCGGTGATTGCTCAGGTTGTGCGCAAAGGCACTGGCCAGCCGCTGGAGAACGACAGCCAAATCATGAAAGCGACAGATGCGCGCAAGGTATTGGACGAGTGGGCGGCGGACCTTCACCAGTCGTACCTGAAGTTGAAAAACAAGTAACGTCGGACTGACTTGCTAACCCTTCTGTCCTGTCAACCATGATGAGGGGCAGGGCAGGTGGGCTGGCACTCAGGATTTGGCAACCAGGGTTGTATAGCTTCCAGGAGGCCACGACCTCCACGTCGCAAATTGGTGAGCAGCGTCAGCCATGTCAGCTCGGTAATGATCACATGTGATGCGGGAATCAAGCGCACTTCACCCGCAGTACCGCCAGCGGGACCACCATCAGGCATGTAGATCGTCAGGAGCTCGCCGACACTTTCGAGCACCAGACAGACGCGCCACCCTTCACCTTCCGCGATTAACCCGACCTTTGAGCCGTCGTCATTTTCCAGCCCGGCCATTCGACTCGCGGCGTCCTTGAACAGTTGATACCCGGGCAAATTGCCAAGGACCTTGTTTTCAATCGCGTCGATAGCACGCGACGCGGCTGTCGTCTTCGCCAGCAGGCCAGCCAAAAAACACAGCAGAATCAAACCCGCCAAGGTAGCCAGGCTTAGTAGCGTGACACCGGCGATGTCATAGCCGGAGAACATTGGCAAAAGCTTTTGCACCGGGCCTCGCAGAAGGTGAATGGCTTTTTCGATCAGCACGAAAATGAGAACCAGCGGCAGGATAAAGATCAGGCCACCGAGCACTGTAGTCTTGAAGAACTTGAACATAGCCCGCTCCTTCATGAATGGCTGTAGCGCGCAACTGTGATTGACTGGCCTGGAACCGGCCAGCCCCCTTCACCTTAGGCTACAAGTCGTAACCGCACTCATTTCAATGCCGGATCCGCAATATTCATTTTCTTCCAGGACTGCAAGACTACCTGTGCCTTGGGTTCCTGCCCGCTGTTGAGATACCACTCGATCAGCGATAGCCGCGCGTTGCGATTGGCAGGTTGCACCTTGAGCAAACGCTCCAGTTGCGCACAGGCTTCATCCACTTTGCCATTCTCGTGCAGAGCAACTGCCAGAACGTAACCGTACTGTGCATTCTGCGGCTCCAGTTGCGCAGCCTTGCTGAGGGATGGCATGGCCTCGGCGGTTTTTCCCGCGCGGATCAAGGACAGTCCGCGAGTATGGTGCAGCAACGCGGCGTCAGGGTGTTGTTTGAGGCTTTCATCAAGCAGGGCTTGGGCTTCCTGACTGCGGCTGTTGCCTTCCAGCCATTGCACAAGCGTGACCAAAGCGGGGTAGAAGTCCGGATCGCGCTTGATTGCCGTGCGCAGTAGCCCCTCTACTTCGCTGGAACGACCATTGGCTTGATAGAGCATCGCCAGGTTGAGGTTGGCTTCCGCGCGCTCCGCCAGACTCTTTTGCACGGCTTCGTACTCGGCAATTGCGGCGTCCCAGTTGGCCTGTGCCGGGCCAAGTCCGTTGCGAGCGACACTCAACAGATCCCGTGCCGCCACGATGCGCACAGCTTTGACCGAATCACCCAGTAGCGGCGTCAAAAGAGAGGTCCGCTCCGGCGGCGGGAGAAACGCGCTGACTGCGCGTACTGCGGCTTCACGGACTTGCGGCTCCGGATTTTTCAGGTCCTGCGTTGCCAGCTTCAACGCTTGATCACTCGGATACAGCGCCAGCTCCGCCAACAACGTCGCACGCTGAATAGCCGGTAGATTGCTGCGCTGCAACTGCTCGTATAACGCCTGCGCTGCACCGGGTTGGCCATTGCGAATCAGTCGCAGGCTTTCGTCGTAACGCGGCGCCTGCGGGGCAGTCGAGCTGTTCCACAGTTTGAATTGCGCGGTGATCTTGTCCCCGGCCTGGCCTTGGTGACAAGTCAAACAGGCGTCCTGAGTGCCGAGTTTTGCCGCGCGTTCCGGGTTGGGAATACTGAAGCTGTGGTCATGCCGGAAATCGTTACCCATATAGAACTTGCCGGGCATGTGGCAATCGACGCACTGTGAACCAGGCTGGCCCATGGCGTGGCGGGTGTGTTCAACCGAGTCGTAGTTTTTTGCCTGGAGGCCTTTACCATCGACACCTTCGACGGCGGTTTTCCCAGCGGTGTTATGGCATTGCAAGCACACTCCGTTACCCGGTGCTTTCAACTCGCTGCTATGCGGGTTATGACAATTGCTGCAGCGCACGCCTTTGTCGAACATTTTGCTTTGCAGGAACGAGCCATGTTCGAACACTTCATCCTTGATTTTGCCGTCCAGTGAGTACAGCTCGCGGGTGAGGGCGCTTGGCAGGTAATCGTCCATCAAACGCTTTCCTACGGTGTAGCCATCACCCAAGGGCGCGCGGCGAGCGTGGCAGCGGGCGCATGTCTCGATTTCGACGGTGGCGTTCTTGTCCTTAAGGTTGACGTCGAAACCAGCATGGATCAGATCTGTTTGCTTCGCTGTCCACTCAAGGTGGTTCGACGCCGGACCATGGCACGCCTGACAACTGACGCCAAGACTGTTCCAGTGACTGGCGAAAGTGTTGCTGGCGGCATCGAAGTTGCGCTTGAAACCGGTGGTATGGCACTCAACGCACATGAAGTTGGCGTTCTGGCTCGGCTTGCTCCAGTGCAGTGGATTCTTGAAATTCACACCTTGGCCTGCGTAGAGATGAAACCAGCGATGCTTCTCGGTATCCCAGGCGACACCCAGTGCCTGCAGGCGACCTTCGCCGACCTCGATCAGGTATTGCTGGAGCGGCGCGATGCCGAAGGTGTAAGCGACTTTGAAATCGGCGTTCTTGCCATCGAGCCCCGGTGCATTGACCCAGAATTCGTCGCCCTTGCGCACGAAACGGGTGGTCTCGTTTTCGGCTTTGAAGGTGACGTTGTTAAAGTCACCCAGCATGGTTTCGGCGGTGGCCGGTTGCATGGCCAATTGATGGTGTGAGCCTTGCCAATCCTTGACCTGTTCGCTGTGACAGCCCTGGCATTGTTGTTCATCGACCATCGTCGCCAGTTTGGCTGCGACCACCGGTACAGACTTGGCGGGTTGCACCACGGGGGGGCTGACCTCCACATACTTGCTCGACGCGGGTGCCGGGCTGAGTAGAAACCAGCCGATTCCCGCGACGGCTGCCAGCAGCAGGCCGATAGTGACGGGAAACAGGTAGCGAGAAATTGAGGTTTGTGTGGTGTCAGGCTGATTCGGTGCGGCTCTGTTTTTATGCTTGGGCATTGCGACTTCCGTAGTCCAGGTCCATGTGCCTTCAGGCAAGTATTCGAGCTGATGCAGCTTTAGCCTGCTGGCAGGCGAGTGTCAATGTTCAATAGGTAATCATTGGCCGACGAACCAGCGAAAATACGGATTACCTCCGTCACCACTCATGACTTCTCGGATGTCGCGTGCCCAGGCGTCTCGGTCACCGTCATAGGCATGCAGGCTGGCTCGGTAAAACTGCATCAGGCGTTGGCGATGGGCTTCCATACGCTGGTTAATGCCTTCGTCACCATTTACCAGAGGAGGCGAAACGTACAGGTCCAACAATGCTGGAAGTACCCGGGTGATCTCTTTGGCGCGCACCCATGGTGCGTATTCAATGTGCGGCTGATCGTCCGTTACAGCAGGTGCATCGGCGGCGAAACGCTCAAGTCCGGCCCGGTCGGTGACCCAGGTTGACAGCAACGCTGCGGGTGAGCCAATACCGACGTCTTGCAATGTGCCACGCACCGAATCTTGCTGAAAACGCTGGCTGATTTTTGTCACGTCCAGTTCGATCGGCTCCATCGAACCTACCAACAACATTTCATGAAATTCGCTGGTCCAGATATTCGCATAAGGAAATACGTCGAGAAAACTGCGCACCAGTGAGCGCGACTCTTCAATATTTTGTGTTGGCAAAGGCAACCATTGAGCGACCAGGCCGTGTTTCTGCAAACGGCTGGCGGCCAATTGATAGAAGTCCCGGGAATACAAATTCACTACGCCGGCGGCGGAGGGTGGTGGAGGTTCGAGCGTAATCAAGTCGTAGTTTTGCGGACTGCGCAGGAGCTCCTGACGGCCATCGCGCAGGCGCACGTCGACACCGGGATCACTGGCCGCGTTGAAATTTCCTTTGAATAATGGGGCGGCCTTGATCACGGAGGGCAGCAATTCCGCTACTACTCGATGCTCCAGCCCTGGATATTTGAGCAATGCACCTGCGGTGATTCCGGTACCGAAACCGATCACCAAAGCCGAGCGGGGCTCGCCATTGTGGATGAGCAACGGCAGCAACGCCTGAATGCGCATGTAGCGCAGTGACGGCATCGCGTCGCCGGTGTTTGAAACCCCCTGGATATAAAGGCGCCGGAATGCGTTTTGCCCTTTACCTTGGGTGACCACCGCAACCGTACCGCCGCGACCCTCTTCGTAGAATGCCAGCGTTCCATTGCGAGCGCCGGGTAACAGGCTCGCCAGCTTATCGACTGGCGTTAACAGTGCGAATGCTACCGATACCAGGCCGAGCGCAACCACAGCCTGGCGCCGTCCTTTTTTCACTCCGTGTGCTTTGCGTACCGCCAGATAACCGATGCCCGCCGCGATGACCGCAAGCAGGCCCAAAGTACGCACCAGGCCAAGCAAGGGAATCAGCACAAATCCGCAGAGCAGCACCCCGATGATCCCGCCAAGGGTGTTGAAGGCGACCACCGCACCGACGTCTCGGCCAACTCGGTCATGACCAACGCTGAGGCGTAACGCCAAAGGAAACGCCGCCCCGAGCAGCAGGGTCGGGAGAAACACAATGCTCATTGCGGCAACTGCAAAACGGGCACTCATCCCCGCCAGTTCACTGGCGCCCAATGCCAGCAGCCAAATTTCGGCCTGACTCTGCGCCATCACTAACCAACGTCCGAGCAAAGCGATTTCCAGCAGCGCAATCAGCCCGGCGGCGACGATAAGCAAACCAAACACGCCCCATGGATCGCGGATCCGATCAACGCGGCGGGAGAGCAGGGCGCTTCCAAGAAACAGCCCGGCAAGGTACGTCGCCAACACCACGGCAAATGCGTAGGTACGAGTACTCATGAATTGCACGATCGACTGCGACCACACCACTTCATAGCCCAGGGCCACACCGCCGGCTACTGCGTAGAGCCACAAGGCTGTGCGATCGGGGGATTGCTCGGAAAGGTGCTTGACCGCAGCAGCCTTCGTTACCGGCTGCTGATGCTGCCACCAGAGCGCGCCGGCGGCAGCCAGCAGATTGAACATGGCGGCGAATAGCGCGCTGCCCCTGACACCGAAGGTGGCAACCAGTACAAACGCGGCAAGCAGAGTACCGGCAATCGCGCCGAGGGTATTGGCTGCGTACAGTTGGCCGCCGGCCTTGCCCGGGGCTGATGCCAGGGATCGCACCAGCACGGGGAGCGTACCTCCCATCAGCAAAGCAGGGACGCCCACCAGAGCGAAGGGGAGTATCCATGCCAGCACGCCGACATACTGCTGCAGCCAGGCAAACACCGGGGCAGAAAGGCTAAGTGCGAACGTTGCGCCGACACCTAGTGCGGCAACCAGCACTTCCAGAATGGCGTAGAGCACGACAGGTTGATGCAGGCGATCTGCCCAGCGGCCGAACAGCCAGCCACCGAACGCCAGACCCGCGAAAAATGCGCTGATGCCCGTGGTGATGGCATAGACCTCAACACCAACCACCAATGACAACTGCTTGATCCAGAGCACTTGATAGATCAATGCCGCCGCACCGGATATGCACAGCAAAAGCGCGGGGACGATCAGGGCTATACGAGAGGGGCCAGCAACAGACATATCCGGGATTTCGCTAGTAACTCGTGAAGACATTGCACGACAGCCTTATTCCGATTCGAAAGTGCTTAACGTTACTCGGGCTTTACCGGGGGCCTGGAGGACAAAGCGCTTGTCACTGAGCAGGTTGGCCCGCATCGGCGGGATAGATACGCTTCCATTCTGTCGCCATATCGACAACCGTCCAGCCCCGCTGCCTGGCTTCATCAAGTGCCTTGTCCAGACGACCAATCTGCGACTGACGGTCATACGCCCATTCGCGTTTGGCATCGGTGTGATGTACCAGACCCATGAAGCGTTTGCCAGCGCCGGCAGCAGTCCATTGGAGCATCTGCAGGTCACCGTCTGAGTTGCCAAATGCCAGAATCGGGCGTCGGCCGATAATATTGTCGATGCTCACGGGTTTGCCCGGCCCGTCGTCGTTATGCGCCAACTTCGGGTTGCGCAGGATGGATGCCTTACCGTCCTTGAACTGGTACGACGTGTCGAACGTTGTGCCGATGACCTGCTCGGGCGGGATGCCGTAAACCTTTTCGGCGAAGGCGCGCATGAAGCCTGTGTCCCCACCAGAGACGATGTAGGTCTTGAAACCTTCGCTGCGCAGATAATCAAGCATCTCGAGCATCGGCTGGAAGATCATCTCGGTATAGGGTTTACCGGTCTTTGGATGTCGGGCCTGCGTCAGCCAAGTCTGGGCATAGTCATTGAATTCTTCTGTAGTCATGCCACTGTGCGTCGCACCGACGATTTTCAGCAACCCATCCATGCCGGTCGCAGCCAGCGCTTTATGGTCGTTTTCAAGCACAGCCTTGAAAGGCTGAGTGGTTTTCCATTCAGGGTGCTGCGCCGCCGTGCGTTTGACCTCGTCGAATGCGAATAACACTTCGAAATACGCCGGCTGCTCGCTCCACAAAGTGCCGTCATTATCGAATACAGCAATACGCTCGGCTGGTTTGACGAAATCCTTGCTCGTCTGGTCGGTTACCGACTGGACAAATTCGATGATGCTCTTTTTTGATGGGCCGTCATTCCACGAAGGCAGTGGCTCACCGGCTTGAACCAGATTTGGCAGCGCAATGAGCAACAGCAGGATCAGACCGAAACGACGGAGATGCAGATTCGGGAGACTCATGAGTAATCCTTGTCATGAACGGGGTTGAGCGGTCTCAAGGCTGGTTTCGGCAAGCCTTGTTTCTCTTTGGCCTGACTGTGCAGCTTAGCCAAGGATTGAGGAAGTTCACGCAACGCTTGGTCTTTATTGGTTTTTTCGCCATAAACGGCGCTTAACAGCGTTTGCATATGTGGGTCGAGTGCCGCGAGCTTCACGCCGAGTCGACCTCGGCGCAGCCACAGATATATAGCGGTCAGTTGAGGAGGCCGGCCTTCGACCTGCGGTCTGATTTGCCGCCAGGCGTAGTCGGCGGATTGCAATCGTGCCTGATGGCGCGCTTGCTGACGGGTTCGCAAGGCGCGGTAGCCACGAGTCAGCAATGGCCGGGCGAACCAGACGCCGGCGATCAGCAAGCTCACAAGTACCAGCCAGCTCAACCACCGGGTGGAAAGATGCAAGCGACTGTCTTGCCCGAGTTGCCGCAGGTCTTCTGCGATCGAAAACACAGGCTTGTAGGCATTGTTTGCGGTGGCCTCAAACGTCACCGCAGGAACTTGAGCGGTACGGACCTGATGGGTGCCGGAGTCCCACCATTTCACTTTGATAGCGGGCAACATGTGAGTGCCGGCGCTATCGATACGGTAACTGGCGCTGTCGATCCGTTCACCACCAAGCAAAAAGCCCCGCCCATCGTCCAGATTGCGTATCTGGGGTGTTTTCAGATAACGGCTCAGGCCGTCAACTGTGCCCAACGGTGGCACCGGCAGCGTCATGGCAAGGGCATTGTCGGCTTGTAGAGTCAACTGCCGAGTAATGCTGTCGCCGACTTTCAAGGGCGAGGCTGAATTGATTATGCGTTGGCTCAATCGCAGTCCCGTTGCAACCAGAGGTATTTCATCCGGCTCGAAGCCCGGCGGTTGGGCCGCGCTGAACTGTACTATTTGACTGGAGGCGCTCTGTTCCTCTGTAGCTTGCCCCGGTGTGGCGCGTACGGTCAGCGCCGGGATTGTGAATTCGCGGGCGACATTCGGTGTGATCAGATAGCGATAACGCATGCCGCTGAACGACTGGCCATCGAGCGTCTGATTGAGGTGCTCGGCCTGGCCATCGGGAGGTAATACCCGCGCGCCATCAAGTACCAGCTCAGGCAGGGTGGGAGCGCTGGTAAACCAGGTGTCTGTCAGGATGTCGAGTTGTAACTCCAACATCTCACCGACCATTGCACCATCGGCAGGCTGCAAATGGGTCCGGACCTTGAGTTGGGGCTCGGCAGCGAGGGCGCTTACGCTGCACAGCAAAAAGGAGGTCAACGCGAGTGAGGCGGTGAGTCTCATGGCGTGGCTCCTGCTTGGTCCTGCAAGCGGAATTTCTGCTTGAGAAACTTCGCAGGGGAGGTTGTCAGGTTTTGTAACCACAGAGCATCCGAGGTTGCCTGTTCGGTTTCAATCGTCTTGCTTTGGCCTTTTCCCGGTGCCTTGTCGAATTTGACCTGGTCCGGTTTGGTATCGGGGGCATTTTGCTCGGCGCTTTCGGTATCTTTCTGCAAAGCCAGCGCCAAAGCGAGGTTAGCGCTGGCTTCTGGAAACTGCGGTTGCAGTTTCAATGCCTGAGAGTAAGCGGCAATCGCCTCATCGAACTTGAATCGGCGCACATAAATGTTGCCCAGATAAAAATAGGCTTGCGGCGTATCGAGGCGGGCGAATGATGTCAGCGCCAAGTCGTAATCGGCCGCTTTGTAGGCTGCGATACCTTTCCACAACGGGTCGGTAAACAGCGCTGCTGCCTGGGGGAAATGCTCATGTTCGAACGCCCACCGCCCTTGCTGATCCCGGGTGAGAAAAGCATCTGTCAGCGCGTTTGCCTGCGCCGGTGCGCTCGGCCATCCGAGCCCGATTGTCAGCAATAGCGCCGGCATCCAGTTGACACTCCACCCCTTGCGAACACTGAACAACGCCAGCAGTAGAAGCGGCCAGCACAACCAATAACCGGCATCCTTCCAGTGCAATACTCGCTGTTCTTCACTGGCACTACGAAAGTGTTGTTGAGCGTGTCCTTCGATCCAGTCCAGATCATCATTGGTAAGTGTCAGACTGCCCAGCGGTGCGTCCAGGGCAGCAGCCAAATCCTTGAGCGCGGCCGGATCAAAACTGCCGATTACAGGACGCCCGTCAGCTGCGGTACGAGGCTGGCCGTTGCTGTCGAGAATCACACTACCGTTTTCATTTCCGGCTGCCAGCACAAGAACCTGAAGCGAGCCGCCCTGCAACTGTTTGCCGAGGTTCTCTGACTGGGTGGTGTCGGCACCGTCGGTGATCAATAACAGGGTGCCAGGGGTTTTCTCAGCGTCCAGCAAGCGTTTCGCTTGTTCGATCACCGCCGCAACGTCCTTGCCTTGCTTTTCGATCAGTCCCGTATCTAGCGCCTGGATGAACGTGTCCAACAGTTCTGGGTCGTTCGTCGCAGGCAAGACCAGATGTGCGGTTCCTGCGTAGGCGATCAGTCCGGTGCGGGCGCCGGCTCTTCGCTGAATCAAGTCATGAAGTTTATGTTTGACCGCTTCCAGCCGCGTAGGCTGAATATCATTGGCGTCCATCGACGGAGACAGATCGAGGGCGATGATCAACGGTGCACGATTTTCCAGAAAGTCCGGGCGATCCTGTTCCCAGGTCGGTCCGGCAGCAGCCACTGCGCCAAGCACCAGCAGGGCGCACAGTAAATGTACCGGCCGCAGTCGTTGACGGTCCTGTGGAGTGAGTAACAGATGTGGCAGCAAATGCTCTGCAATCTTTCCACGCAGGCTGCGCTGAAGATCGCGACTTTGGCGCCAGATCCACGGCAGCAGAGCTCCGAACGCAGCCAACAGAAGCCATGGCGGACGCAGGAAATGGAAGTCGCTGAGGTTTATGTCCATCTCACACCTCCTGACGCCGGCTCGAGTTGACCATACGGGGCCCGAGCAACGCGGATATGTGATACAGAGCCAACAATACGAGCGCCGCCCCCATCGGCCAGAAGAACAACTCACGCTGGGATTGGTGGCTAAAAGTTTTGACCTGGTGTGGGGTGAGGCGGTCGAGTGTGCTGTACACCTGATCAAGCGCGGTGCGATCTTCGGCCCGAAAGAATTGGCCGCCTGTGGTTTTGGCAATACGCTCCAGCTCGCTCAGATTGACTTTGGCTTCGCCCGTAGCACCGGGATCGCCAATGCCGATTGTATGAATCACTACGCCCTTGGCACCGGCCATTTCCGCGGCGTGATCCGGCGTAATTGCACTACTGGTGTCGTTACCGTCGGTGAGCAGTATCAGGATTTTTTCCTGTTCCTGAGCTTTTTCCAGCATTTTGAGGCCAAGACCAATGGCATCGCCAATCGCGGTATTGGGCCCCGCCATGCCAATGCCAGTGTCGTTCAGCAACAGTGACAGGCTAGCGTGATCGAGTGTCAATGGCGCCTGAGGGTATGCGCCGCTGCCAAATACGATCAAACCGATGCGATCCTCCTTGCGTTTGTCGATAAAGCCCTGCACGACGGCTTTGACCGCAGCCAGGCGATTGGTCTTTTGTCCATTGGCGTCAGTGAAGTCTTCGGTCTCCATTGACTGCGAAATGTCGATGGCCAGCAGCAGATCCCGCACGGGTTGTTGTCGCTCGATAGGCTTTTCAATGAACACAGGGCGAGCGGCGGCGACCAGCAGCAGCGCCCATACCACCAGATTCAACAGCAATTGCCAGCGATTGCCGCGACTGCCAGCAGACGACGGCGTCTCACCCACCGCGCGGCTCATTGCGCTGAAAAAGGGCACGCGCAAAGCACTTCGAGCTTCACGGTAGGCGGGCAGATAACGGTAAGTAACCCAAGGCAACGGTAAAAGAAACAGCAACCACGGATACTCAAACTGCCACATGATGTCGCTCCACCCAGAGTTTGCAGGTATCAAACATTGCATCGCGGCAGGGGGCGGGGAGGGCGAGCAGGGTAGCGTCAGGGGCATAGGCCAGCGTCGCGAGCTGCTGCGCGAACTCGTCGGGGAGCTGTTGATCGATATGTGTTTGAAGGAAAGTCTGCCACTCAGAACCCTCCAACGCTGCAGCATCGGCTCTAGAGGTGAGAGATCTTGGTCCCTGCATAGACAGTGCTACACGTTTGAGCAGTTCAGGCAGTTCCCGGAGCGCATGCAACTCGTCGCTATTAGTGCGCAGCTGCGCCAGCTGTGCCAGCGCCTCGCGCCGGTAGCGATCACTACGCCATTGAATCAAGCGCCTGGTGCCAATGATTGCGGCAGCCAGAAGCAGAATCGCCAATAGAAACCACCAACCCCAGGTTTGCGGTGAATAGCTGACGGGCAGGGGCAGCGCCAACTCCTTGAGTTGCGCGATACTCGGAACGTTCACGCTCATCGTCGTCACCCCGGTTGTTTTCCCAGCTCTGCCCGCAATTGAGTGAGCGACTCTTCGGCAGTACTGAACATCATTAACGGTACCTGGCTGCGGCGGAGCAGGGTGGCAACATCCTTGAGCCGTCCGCCGAGATAGTCACCCAGTGGTTGATGCACCTGACGGCGGCCCACCGCCAACTCCACCTGTAATTCGCCTTGTGTCACCAACAACCTGCCGTCGGTTGGCAGATTTATCGCAATCGGGTCATAGACTTGCATGGCAATCACATCATTGTGTCCCGCCAGTTGCCGCATCAGTTGCAACGTACGCTCACCCGCACCTGCGAAGTCGCTGACGATGCATATCAAGTGGTCATGGCCGGCCAACGCCAGGCAACGCTGCAGAACCTTGTCGAGTTGATCGGCATCTTCGGCATCGGGACTGGACGCATCAAGCTCCTGATTCTGCGCAGCGATACGACTGCATAATGCCTCCACTCGCTTGCGGCTGCGCAAGGGTGAAATGCTGTCGATACGGGAGTCGTTGAACACCAGACCACCCACTCGGTCGCCAGCGTTGAATACAATCCACGCAGCCAGCACCCCAAGTTCGGCAGCGACGACGGACTTGAAGCTGCGCTGAGAGCCGAAGAACATCGACATGCGTTGATCGACCAGAATCAGAGCAGGGCGGTCGCGTTCTTCAGTGAAAGTGCGCACCACAGGCTTGCCGGTACGCAATGAAGCCCGCCAGTCCAAATGCCGCAAATCGTCGCCGGGCTGGTAACGGCGCAATTCGTCAAAGTTCAGGCCTCTGCCACGCAAGCGCGAAGCATGATTACCGGCGAGAATGCTGCCCTGAGGTTGACGCGCAGCAAAGCTGAGCCCTCGAGCCGGAAACTCCAACGCCATCAATTGGGCGAGAGATACATAGACAAACCCATCACTGGTCATGCCGGAATTGCTACCTTGTCCAGTATCCGATCCAGCACTTGGTCAGCCGTCACTCCATCGGCCACTGCGTCATAGCTAAGCTGTATACGATGACGTAGCACCGGATGCACTACAGCGCGCACGTTATCCGGCGAGACGAAGTCCTGGCCTTGCAACCACGCATCGGCGCGGGCGCAGCGATCAAGGCCGATGCCACCACGCGGACTGGCGCCAATACTGATCCAGCGGCCCAGATCTTCGTCATAGTCAGCCGGATAGCGGGTGGCATTGATCAGGTCGATTAGATAACGGTCAATGGCGGGCGAAACATGTATGGCGCTGACTTCCTTACGCGCTGCGAAGATCACATCCTGGGCGAGCTCGAAGTTGTTCTTGGACGCTGTGTTCGAACCTTTGGTGAATTCTTCGTCGCGTAGCAGGCGCAGCACCTGACTTTCATTTTCAGCGCTGGGATAATCGAGCAAGACTTTCATCAGAAAACGATCCATTTGCGCTTCCGGCAGCGGGTAGGTGCCTTCCTGCTCAATGGGGTTTTGGGTCGCGACTACGATAAATAACTCTGGCAAAGGATGACTGTTGCCGGCTACGGTGATCTGTCGTTCCTCCATCGCTTCAAGCAACGCGGCCTGAACTTTGGCCGGTGCGCGATTGATCTCGTCTGCAAGAATCAGGTTGCCAAACAGCGGGCCCGGTTGGAAACGGATTTCATTGCGACCCTCGACCTGATGCAGTACCTCTGCACCAGTGATATCTGATGGCAACAGATCCGGCGTGAACTGAATGCGACTCATCTTTGCATCAAGATGCTTGGATAGCGCCTTCACCGTGCGCGTCTTGGCCAACCCTGGAAGACTTTCTAGCAGCAAATGCCCGTTAGCCAGCAACCCCAGCAAAATCTGACGGATCACCTGATCCTGCCCGAGCACTGACTCAGAGATATTGGCCTGCAAAGCGTTGAGGTCGGTCAGTGCACTCATTCGAAATCCCTTATGAAATGGAGGCTCAAGGCTTGCGCATAAACGAATCGTCGCAGACAAAGATAGGCCAGGAATTTGATCAGCGCTTGTGTATCGGGAAAAAGTTGAGGCGATGATCCGACCCGATCGTAGTGAGGAGCTTCGGCAAGTTGGCGGATACGCTGGCGAGCGGGGCATCGTTATCTACGCCGTCAACGCACAGGATCCGACCTGTGATAGAAAGAAAATACGTAGAGTGGTCGAGCTAAGAATTCCACTATGAGAGCACGGTGGTGGTACAAGGCTAAGTTTGGCACCGGAGGTTCAGGTGCGTAATCTTTATTTAAAAGCAGATGATTCAGATAAAATGTGGTTTCGAGCAGGGGACTTTGGGCCTCTTCTATAACTCAACTAAACGGTCATTTAGTCGAGTTATTACAGATCGTATTGAAACGATGGAGCAGGTCATGAATCCACGCCCGATTACTGCATCGAACCTGATTGCGTCACTGGACCTTGAGCCTCACGTCGAAGGTGGTTTCTTTCGCAGAACCTACCAGGCCGATCATCGGGACATGCTCGAAACCGCCGGTGGGCCGCGTTATCGGATGACGTCGATTTACTACCTGTTGACCGAAGAATCACCGGTTGGCCAGTTTCATTGCAACCAGTCAGACATCCTGCATTATTTCCATCTGGGCGACGCCATCGAGTACAGCCTGATTCATGCCGACGGTTCACTGCAGACGTTGGTGATGGGCAACGATGTTCTGGCCGGCCAACGACTTCAATTGCACGTACCGGGCGGAATCTGGAAAGCCTCCAGATTGCTGAATGGTTCGAACGGATTTGGTTTGATCAGCGAAGCGGTTTCACCAGGGTTTGATTTCGCGGATATGGAAATGGGAAATCGGCGGAAGCTCACAGCGCAGTATCCGCAGCATCGAGTGCTGATTGAAAAGCTGACGCGTGACGAGGATTGAGCGCAGCACGTTTCAAATGGAGAGATCTGCAGGCACCAAGGATCAGGTCCTTTGAGAGCGATGCTGGAGATTGAAATGGTGTGCGCAACCGGGCTGACTTCGTAATACTTTGTTACGTGTAATGTATATTATGTTAAATGATGTGTCTGGGCGGAACTTTATGAACTCCCGCCTAAAACCATCTGATCCACCTCGGCAATCAGTTGAACAATTCATAGATCTCAGAAACCACCTGCATCGTCGCATCCTCGACCGTTCCTTCATTACGGCACAAAACCCAACCATGATCGGCAGCTGCTTGCTCGAACATCTCCGTACACGCGACATGCTCTGCGTGCTTTTGAATCACAGTACCGCCCAGTCCTCTGGATCGTGCCGTTGCCCTGGCCCATGAAACATCCGGCGTGGTGACGACGCCGACATGCAGGTCAGGTACCTGCACGTTTTGCTCGATATTCAACTGGAGAATCTCTGCAAACGGGACGGTATGGCGAAACGCGGCGTCAGACGGATACCAGCGATCGATCAAGACAATGCTGCCCAGCGGCTGCTTAGTCAGCACTTGCCGGGAGATCCAACTGCGGCTATCAGCAAAGCGCTGACACACAGCCCACTCCAGATCCCGGGAGGGATTTCTGGCAAGTTCGTTAACGAGGGCCATCGTGGCACCCCGGTACGGATCGCTTTTTCTCTCGCAAAGCCGGATGACTTTCTTGTTGTCGGCCCTCAGTACTGCCGTAACCGCTTCCAATAATGTGGTCTTGCCGGTTCCTTTTGGCCCATCCAGAGAAATAAACAGCGGACGATTCATTTTTCACACAACGATTGAGGCATTGATGAGCACTCTATCCTCATTTACTGAAATTGAATCAGCTCATCCCTGCCCTTTGCCTAGACTTGCTTCCCAATGATGTTCGCCAGACCTTTTGACTGCCAGGGAATCACATAAGGAGCCACCCCATGTCAAAGCTATACCCCGGAATCGATCCCGAAGGGCTTATCGAGTACTCCGTGGTCTACACCGACCGCTCGCTGAACCACATGTCGCAGTCCTTTCAGGCCGTGATGAAGAACATTTCCCAGACCCTGAAACAGGTCTACAACGCCGAGGCCGTTGCGGTGGTTCCGGGCAGCGGCACATTCGGCATGGAAGCGGTGGCGCGACAGTTCGCCACCGGTCAGCAATGTCTGGTGATACGCAACGGCTGGTTCAGTTATCGCTGGAGCCAGATCCTTGACACCGGCAACATCCCGGCAGCCACGACGGTGCTGAAAGCCCGACCGGTCGAAACGGGTCGCCAGGCTGCCTACGCCCCGCCACCTCTGGACGAAGTGCTGGCAGCCATTGCGGCTTCGAGGCCGCAGATTGTCTTCGCCCCCCACGTTGAAACCTCATCAGGGATTATCCTGC
>Ga0105244_10000803_pt1 | contig 26702 bp, 29 predicted proteins | sample KBSM44metaG_FD_80423 | JGI IMG/M metagenome (GOLD analysis project Ga0105244, IMG submission 80423) | Miscanthus rhizosphere microbial communities from Kellogg Biological Station, Michigan, USA - KBS M4-4 metaG | ecosystem: Host-associated > Plants > Roots > Rhizosphere > Soil | place... | reverse complement strand
TAATAATGAGAGAATAAGACTTAATTTAAAAGGAAAGAGCCCGATAGAATATCGAACTCTTTATTATCAAAAGATTATTTAATTTTGTCTAAACTTTTGGGTGCACTCTAAAATTCCGGAGCTTTTTTATACGATTTTATATTGATAATTCATGCTTTTAATTTTTTTGTATTTTTATCAGCCACCAAAGTATCTATCATATGAAAACCTTATTTCTGGCAGCAGGTCTGCTTCTTATTGTTTCCTGTAAAAATGAAAAAGAGAAAACTTCTTATAAAGAATCCGTTTCCAGGGATAGTCTTGTCATAAAAAAGGATTCAATGCAGAGCAGCACTGAAGAAGACCCTATTGCTGAGATCAAAAAAGAATATGCGGCCCTTCAGGCTCAGTTGGAAACTAAAAAGCTGAGTTCTTCAAAATTCAATTATGATTGTAATGACGAACCTTCAGGGGAAGTTACTTTCTATTACAAGGATGGAATTAAAGTGATAGAACATTTTTATGCAGAACACAGTCATTTTTCCGGATCTGAAAAGTATTTTATTAAAGATGGAAAGCCATTTTTTATTTTCAGACAAGAGACCGTGTGGAGTTTTGATGGCGGCACTCCCGAAAAACCAGTGACCAAAGATGACATTACAGAAACCCGTATCTACCTTCAGAATAATCAGCCGCTGAAATGTCTTGAAAAGAAATACAGCATAAAATCCGATCAGAAAGAAAAAACAGCTCCTGATACTATTCCGGGAAAAGAAATTCAGTGTAGTGTGGATGAAATCCTTAAGAGCTACCAATCCCTATTAAAACATAAAGACCAGAAAGGCTCCATACAATGTTTATAAAAACAAAAGAGATTGACCTTTGAGCCAATCTCTTTTTTATATTTTAAAACTGATAAACAAAAGCATTAATATTCATTCCTGCTCCTACAGAAGCAAATAAAACCACATCATTTTTGCTGATTTGATGATGTTCCAGCTCATCCTTCAGAATCATTGTCAGCAAAGAAGGAATAGTAGCCACGCTGCTGTTTCCCAGTTTATGAATAACCATAGGCATAATGTTTTCCGGAACCGGTTTTCCATACAATTGATAGAACCTGCTCACGATGGCTTCATCCATTTTTTCGTTCGCCTGATGAATAATAATCTTATTTAACTGATCAATAGAATATCCACTGTTGTCAAGACATTTTTTCATGGCATCGGGAACATTGACAAGGGCAAATTCATATATTTTTCGGCCATCCATTTTAATGTATCGGGTATCCGGACATCTTTCATTGTTATAAGATTTTCCAAAATACAGATAATCTTTTTCTTCCAATGTATAAGAAGCTGATAAATGAGCTTTAATCCCGGAATCATCATTCTGATTCACTTCCAGAACCGCTGCGCCTGCGCCGTCAGCATAGATCATACTATCTCTGTCATGAATATCCGCCACACGGGAAAGGGTTTCTGCTCCAATCACCAAACATCGTTTCGCTATACCGGACTTAATAAATGCATGAGCCTGTATTACCCCTTCAATCCATCCCGGACATCCAAAAACAACATCATAGGCAACACAGAAATTATTTCTGATTCCTAATAAATGTTTTACCCTGGCGGCAAGGCTGGGCACCATATCCGACTGAACTGTTCCGAAACGAACATCCCCGAAGTTATGGGCAAATATGATATAGTCTAATGTTTCAGGATCTATTCCTGCATTTTCTATTGCTGAACACGCTGCAATCAATCCCAGATCTGAGGTGACCTGTGTACTGTGCGCATATCTTCTTTCTTCAATGCCTGTAATCTTTTTTAGCTTATCCGTAATGGAGGCATTATCTTCTTTTAACAATATCCCTTCTTCATTAAGAAAAACATGGTTATCAAAAAATAAATTAGTTATTGTTTCCGATGGGATATAATTTCCTACCCCGATAATTTTTGTCATCATTTTAGTATTCGTCTCCTGTTTTTTTAATTAGACACCAGGAATAATTTTATTAAATATAATGAATGAACGTAAATACTTCACAATATAGTATGGAATAAGAATGCATTGCATTATAAAAAGTTAAATAAAATAGCAAAAAAAACAAAAAAAGAGGTCTCCCATTGGAAACCTCTTTAGTATTTTCAACAGCTGGAAATTATACTTTCATAATTTCAGCTTCTTTTGTCTTAAGATGCTCTTCGCAAAGCTTAACGTATTTATCAGTGTAAGTCTGAATTTCTTCTTCTACTCCTTTCAATACATCTTCAGAAACTCCATCCAGCTTTTTAAGTTCTTTCAAACCATCCTGTCTTGCGTTTCTTACCGTTACTTTAGTGTTCTCAGATTCTACTTTAGCCTGCTTTGCAAGTTCCTTTCTTCTTTCCTCAGTTAAAGGCGGAACATTAAGGATAATGTTTTCTCCATTGTTAGAAGGTGCAAAACCTAAGTTTGAGTTGATGATCGCCTTTTCAATCGCATTGATTGCAGTTCTGTCCCAAGGTTGAATAGAGATTGTCATTGCATCCGGAACAGAAACATTCGCAACCTGGTTGATAGGAGTCATTGCTCCATAGTATTCTACCATTACATCCTGAACCATTGATGTAGAAGCACGTCCTGCTCTAATTCTTTGAAATGCGTGATCCAGGTGCTTTACCGCTGCATCCATGTCTTGTTTTACAGATTCTAATATAAGATCTAATTCTTCCATTATTATATTAAAGTTTGATAAATTACACATCTATTAATTCAACTGAATATCAACTAATTAAACCCAAAAACACTGTAAACATCAGGGTTCTCTTACTGTTTTAAATTATTTTTTATTATTCAGTGCTGCAAAAATAATGATTATTTCCATATTCTGGTAAGACTGCATTCTGTATTTTGTGAAAACGTTGATATTTTTAAAAATGACAGGCAAACAAAATTGAAACTCATCTAGAATCTTTAGACAAATTAAACTTAGGACTTGTCAATGGGAGTTCTTGTGAGAGAAAAGACGCCATAAATGTAATATACATTCATGTTATGTTCAATTTGTTAATAGAAGATGAATTCTAGAGCCTCAATTAAGGGGTTATTTTATTTAAATAAATTCATTAACAAATTTACTAACTTGCGGAATGTGTTCGTATAGCCCTCTAGATACCAAAGATGCGGTTACACTACTTACCCACGCAAATAACTTCTTACTAAGTTCTCCTTTGTCCTTAGTATCATCTGAAATTATATTGTCCAATTCGTCTACTTCTTGCTCTTGAACACCTATGTCCTTCAATTCTTGTCGTTGATTATCGCTTAAAGAAATGCTATTTGTAGAATTAATTGTAATATTCGTCCCAACCGCATTATTCAATGAATTATTATCACCATACATGTTGTTTGTGATAATATTTTGATTGCTTTTTAATTCTTTTTCTTCCATGTTTTGTAAGTATTTATAATATCCCCCTTCCTTTTTAATTTCGCGTCCTAAATTTGTCATTTTCAGCATCGCATTAGCATCATATGGAACTTCAAGCATTCCTTCTTCTATCATAATCCTTTCTACATGTGAAATAATACTTCTTAATTTCTTTTTCTCTTCTACATTGGGATGATTCATATGATCAGTAATGTGAAAATTCCCATATGATGGAATATCAAGTATAAATTTATCGATATAATCAAGAGCGTACTTTGTTTTATCTTCCTCAGTCTTGAAATAAATTGTTGGTTGATTAACTCTTAGTGACATATTATTAGTTATTGGTTTACGCAAATATAACAAAAAGCCCTCTCAAAGAGAAGGCTGTAACTTATTTCATTTTTTGCATTGCATTTTTTGCTATTTCAACTTTATTCTCAGGTATTCCTTCATCTATAAGATTAGCTTTACCTCTTTGCATGTCAATCTCCACTAATAGATCTAACCCGTCAAGATCATCCTTAGCTCTTCGCAGTCTTTCTCTAATTTGGTTCTTAATCTCTTCCTCTGCTTTTTCGTACAACATTCTTTCAATTTCTGAACTATGTGACCTTTTGTTTACTGTTCTAAATTTAACAATCATATTCAATATATAGCATTTGAGCTGTTATCTCTAATATAATGATTTACATTTGAAATATAGATATTTATATAGTTTTTTATCTTTTGGAGAAACTGGAGTTTCTTTCTTAATTTCCTCTTGCATCTTTTCCACATCCCTTACCTCTGCTTTCTCCATTGTTACTCGGAATCAGAATTGTTTTCAAATAATAGCTATTTCCAACATGGATTTTGTGTACTTAGTCTTTTCTTAAAAAATTGAATCTGCGTTTTTACTTGAGATTTAACTTAAAGCAAAAACTTCGGGTACAAACACCTACCGAATATTTTGGTTATTTCTACTTAGTGTGATTTCATTTTTTCTAGCTTCCTTTACTATGTCTTTAAACAGAACATTAGCAGGTATTTTAAATATAATACTTGCAATAATAAATGGAAAGTCTCAAAGAAGACATTTTCTTATGAATTAAAAATTTAAAACTAATTTAAACCCATCACATCATGACAAATCCATCATTAGATGCCTATCAACAAGTTTTCGGTATGGCAGGTCTTGCCAACCGTGCCGGAGGCTACAACGGTTTTGGTATCCAGCTGCAGCAACAGCTTCAGTATGATTTATCCTATTATTTTAACAATGTTCCTCCGGTTAAAATAATGGATCAGAAAACACCTTCCATAGCTAATCCTTCAGCCGTATCGGAATTAGGAAGCTGGGATTTGGTCTGGGGACCTGCCCTGATCGAAGAGAAAAATGAAAAGGGAGTTCCTACCGGAGTTGCAGATAATGCATTATATGTCGTTAAGTCTAATGCTGTCGCATTTCCCGGAGGACCTACATTGCCTACTTATGTTGTAGCTATTGCTGCTACCAATCCTTCATCACTTTACGATTGGGAAACAGAAGATTTTTCAGTTTCAGAAGTGGTCAACTGGACCACTTATAACCCTTCCAATTTCGCTCCGTCATCTTATAATGGTACAGATCCTTATATTTCAAAAGGGACTGCTACCGGAATTGGTATACTGCTGGGGCTTACAAGTCCTCAATCTGCCGCTTCACCTAATACCACACTGCAACAGTTTATTGCCAGCTTAAATCCGGACCCGAATACAGCCATCATATTTTGTGGACATAGCCTTGCCGGAGCATTATCTCCTACCCTTGCCCTTTATTTGAAAGAGAATAAAGATCTGGATGCTTTCGGGGTAACGCTTGTATATCCTACTGCCGGACCAACTCCCGGTGAGGCTGCATTTGCCAATCTGTTCAACAGTAAATTCCCGCCATTGCCTTCAGGGTGGCAGCAACAGACAGGCACCTACCAAAGCTGGAATACCATGCACTGGAATGATCTGGACGTTGTTCCCCATGCATGGCCGGTATCGGAACTGGCAAAAATCGCAACTATTTATGGTCAGGCCCCTACTTATATGACGGCTGCTTTATTAAACGCTTTACAAAAGATGGCAATTAGTGATTCTTCAAATTCAGGAGCCAGCTATACAAGAATACAGAACCAATCGCTTCCGGGGCAACTTCAACACTCAAGTGCCTCCTCGATTAGCATCAAAACACCGCCTGAGTCTTTGCAAGACTATATGCTTCAGCTATCCGTACAGCATGTGGGAATGTATAATGGTATTCCTGCGGCAGGGTCTAATCCACAAGTGAATGGTCTTATTTTAACACAGCCATTACCAAAACCAGATCTGAAACTGGTACCGGGAGTAACTGCTGTTACAGAATTGGAGATGATTCTTAAAATAATAGATCAGATCATTGGGTGGATTTCTTCCCGTTATGTTTTGGTTGAAAAAGAAAATGCCACGCAAAATGCCAGTGTGGATAAATAATTAAGATTAGTGTTAAAAAGAAAACACCTGTCACAATAATTATTGCAACAGGTGTTTTTATATTTTCAGGGGTTACATTGATTATAAATCAACCAAAGTACCTACATTTTCTCCGTCTACGATTTTTTCTAAATTTCCATCCTTATTCATATCGAATACAATGATTGGCAACTTATTTTCGTGGCTTAAAGTAAATGCAGTCATATCCATTACTTTAAGATTTTTCTCGAATACTTCATCAAACGATAATGAATTGTATTTTACTGCATTAACATTCTTTTCAGGATCACTGTCATAGATTCCGTCTACTCTTGTTCCTTTCAGAATGACATCAGCTCCAATTTCGATGGCTCTTAATGTAGCAGCGGTATCTGTAGTAAAATAAGGGTTTCCTGTTCCCGCTCCGAAGATTACTACTCTACCTTTTTCAAGGTGTCTTACAGCTCTTCTTTTGATGAAAGGTTCAGCCACTTTATCCATTTCGATAGCAGACTGAAGTCTGGTCTTGATTCCTGCATCTTCCAATGCTCCCTGCAAGGCCATCCCATTGATAACAGTTGCCAGCATTCCCATATAGTCTCCCTGCACTCTGTCCATTCCTTTGGCAGCTCCTGCTACACCACGGAAAATATTTCCTCCTCCAATTACGATGGCAACTTCACATCCTTTATCAACTACTTTTTTGATCTCAGCAGCATATTCCTGCAGTCTATCGTTGTCAATACCGTATTGTCTGTTCCCCATTAATGCCTCACCGCTTAGTTTCAGAAGGATTCTTTTATATTTCATCTTTTATTTTTAGTAACTTTTTATTAGTACTGGTTTCCCCAGAATTTGATTTTGCAAATATAATCATTAAAAATATTGATAAAAGAAAAATATTTAAATAGAAATAATGTAAGAAATATTTTGAAAAGTACGAAAAAGGATTATTTTTGCATTAATTATAAATTGAGTTGAAGAAAATTATCATTTTTTCATTATTTCTATCAGGAATTGTTTCTTATGCGCAAACAGGAACAAATGTTTATCCGTTCTTAAATGTGCCTGTATCTGCAAGACAGGCTGCTTTGGGTGGCGATGCAATTTCGATAAGAGATTATGATGTTTCCTTTGCTATTGCAAACCCTGCCCTGTTAAACAAAGATTCTGATAAACAGCTTTCTGTAAACGCAACGGCTTACCTTGCCGATTCGAAATACGGAACTATCGCTTATGCCAAAGACTTTGAGAATGGCCACATGGCTACCATCAATGCTAGGTATATGAGCTATGGAAGTATTCCGAGGACTGACGAAAGCGGTTTCGAAAACGGAGAATTCAAAGCTTCAGATGTAGCCATTGGCGCAGGCTATGCCTACCAGTTTGAAGAAGACTGGACGATTGGTGGAGGTCTTAATTTCGTTACCTCAAAAATTGACAACTATACTTCTTCCGCCATCTCAGGAACAGCGGGAGTTACCTATCATAATAAAAAAACCAAAGAAGTACTTTCCCTGGTGATGAGGAACTTTGGTTTCCAACTGAAATCATTCAACGGAACAAGAGAAAACCTTCCGTTCAGAGTTGATCTGGGATATACCAAAATTATCAAGAACTTCCCTCTTGCAATTACCATTACAGCACATGATCTTCAGAAATTTGATATTTCTTCAGAGTATAATCTGGATGGACAGGAAGTAAAAACCGGAAGAAAAATTGCAGACCACTTTTCATTGGGAGCAGAATTGTTTCCGGAAAAGAACTTCAATATCCGATTGGGTTATAATGTGAAAAGAGGAAATGAGCTGGCTGTTGCCGATCAGAGAAACTTTTCAGGACTTTCTGCAGGATTTGGAATTAAAATTTCCCGATTCCGTATTGACTATGCTCACGTAAGGTATCACAACTCTTCAAATGTCAACCAGATAGGAATTTCCATGGATCTTTCCAGCCACAGAGGAGAGTAATCTTTTCAGCTGATTTTTTTAATTATTCCGAAAATTTCTTACTTCCTCTTGATTTTTTAAAAAAAATCTTGAAATTTGCAGTATGAAAAAACCTGTAATTGCTATCGATGGGTACTCGTCTACCGGAAAAAGTTCTATCTCTAAAATCATTGCTGATAAATTGGGACTTATTCATATGGATACAGGAGCACTTTACAGAGGAGTTACCTGGTACGCTCTGCAGCGCTGTCTGAATGAAAATGGTGAAATTGATCTGAATACATTATTTTCTTCTTTTGATCAGATCAGACTTGAATTTAAAAACAACAATGGAACCCTTATTCTTTTCCTGAATGACACAGATATCTCTAAAGAAATCCGTACTAATATCGTATCTGACAACGTAAGTCTTGTTGCCAAACAGAAAGAAGTAAGAGACTTTTTGCTGCAGTCACAGCGCACTTTGGCAGAAAAAGGCGGCGTAATTATGGACGGACGTGACATTGGGACAGTAGTTCTGCCAAATGCGGACTATAAATTCTTCCTGACTGCCAGTATTGATGAAAGAACCAACAGAAGATTTTTAGAACTGAAAGGCCTGGGAATAGAAGCCGATAAAGAACAGGTAAAGCAAAACCTTATAGAACGCGACAAGATCGACAGTGAGCGTGAAATAGCCCCATTAAAGCAGGCTGACGATGCTATCGTGATTGACAATTCTGAATTAACCAAAGAAGAAACCATAGAACTTATTTTATCTCACATCGAAAAGATTTAACAATTTTTAATAGGCATCAGGCCTCCTTTGGTATACAAATTGCAAGTTTTATTACTGTAAAAACTAATCTATTATTAATTATTAAAAAACTTAAAATGTCTAGAAAAGGAAATAATACAGCAGGTATATTGGCAGGACTTCTTGCAGGTGCTGCGGCAGGTGTAATCTTAGGAATGTTATACGCACCGGAAGAAGGTAAAGAAACCAGAAAAAAAATTAAAAATAAAGCAAATGATCTTAAAGATCAGGCTAAAGATAAATACGGAGAGGTTTCTGAAAAAATGAAAGACCAGTACAGCAATATTTCTTCTACTTTCAAAGAAACTGCAAACAGCGTAGCACATACTGTGAAAGACGGATATGATAAATACAAAGATCAGATTGTTTCCAAAACTGCAGATTTGGCAAAAGATGTAGAAGCGGAACTGAATGATCTGAAAAAATAAAATAAGTAATTTATCTTTTTAAGTAAATTACGGAAAGGAACTTTTGTGCGAAAGTTCCTTTTTTTGTAACTTTAAAAAAAAACAATGATAGAAACTATTAAAGAATACGCCTCCAAGAGAATAGATCTTCTGAAAATTGAAGCGACTGAAAAGTCGTCTCTTTCTGCCGGGCTCATTACTTACTTTGTAGTATTACTTGTTGCTTTTGCTTTTTTTATTATCCTTTTCAATTTTGGAATTGCTTTCCTTATTGGAAAAGCACTGGATAATTACTCATATGGATTCTTAATTGTTGCTGGATTTTATGCGTTGGTAATGGCATTCGTTATTGCCTTCAAAGGTAAAATTGTCAACACTGTTGCAGATCAGGTTATTAAATTTTTAAATCATTAAACTATGGGCAGAAAATACGAGAGCATAGAAGAATTAAGAAGAAAGAAAAAACTGCTTCAAGGTGAAATAAGTGATCTGGAGAATCTTCTTACCTTCAAAAACACGAAGGAAAGCCTAAGTGCATTTACCAATGGCTTAAGTGACCAGTATCTTCAGGAAAAAGTAGATGAAGACGGTGATGAAAAAGTAGTTCTGAGAAAGGATGTCATTGCGAAACAACTTACCTCAGAGGTAAAAGATTTACTGATTAATAAAAATACGGCTGTAGGAATTGCCAGCTCTGCTTTCAAGGGGGGAAATATTACAGACAGCCTTGTTAAGCTTGGTGTTACTGCTATCGTAGGAAACTATGCCAAAAAGAATATGAAAAGCTCCAACTGGAAGAAAAAACTGATTGGCGCAGCATTGATCTACCTTGCTCCTATTGCGCTGAAATATGTCAGAAAAAAAATGGAGGTCTATCAGAAAAACAAAAGTGTTTCAAGTATGGAACAACTTATATAAATGTTAGAGGTTAGAAACTAGAAGTTAGCGTATATTCATCAGTAGTTTATATTCAATTCTAACCTCTAGTTTCTAGCTTCTTATTTTGAAAATAACTGCCCTAAAATAATCCCGGCCGCCATAGATACATTCAGACTTTCCGTAGACTGGGATTTTCCAAACCTCGGAATGCTTATACTTTTTTGTAACAGCTTTTCCGTTTCCGGTCTCATTCCGTTTCCTTCATTCCCCAAAATAAGATTCATCTTTTCCGGTTTCTCAAAAGTATAGATGTTCTCCCCTTCCATATCTGTTCCTATGTTTACATTTTCTGTTGAAGAAAGATATTCCACAAGATCAGTATAAACGACATTCACTCTGGTAAAAGAACCCATTGTTGCCTGAATTACTTTCGGATTGTATACATCTACCGTATCTTCACTACAGATAAACTGTTCAATTCCGAACCAGTCTGCCAGACGTATAATCGTTCCTAAATTTCCGGGATCCTGTATTCCATCCAAAACCAGCTGTATATTCTTATCTTCCCATTTTTCTTCCTCGGCAAGATAACATACCGCTACAGAATCTTTTGGTGTTTTAAGAAAACTAATTTTTTTTAATTCATTTTCAGAGATATGGGTCACAAGAGTATCAGTACGGTCCAATTTTTGTGGATCGGTTGACAATATTTCTTTAACTTTAATGTTAGAATTAAAAAGTTCACAAATGATTTTATTACCTTCAACCAAAAACAAATTGTATTTTTGTCTGAACTTCTTTTTATCTAAAGATTGTAAAACTTTTATTGTATGAGCTGTAAGCATTATAAGAATTCTCCTCAAAAATATTATAAAATTATCTCATTTGCAACATTTGTTGGTCTCCTTTATGCTTGTAGTACAACAAAAAAAGTTCCGGAAGGCGAATATCTGCTTACCAAGAACAGTTTAGAGTTCCAGGATAAGAGAGAATTTTTCGATGAAGAACTGAAAGATTACATTCAGCAAAAGCCTAACAAGAAGCAATTTCTTTTCATGCCATTGAGTTTACTGCTCTACAATATGGCGGATACGAAATACGATACAATACTTAATGAATATATGACCTATCCCGGTGAGATGAGAAATCAGAAACTGAGAGACTCTTTATTCCTTAAATATAATATGAAAAGCAGTGTCGGAAAAAGTCTTCTTTTCGATCGTTTACTGCACAATTGGGGAACACCACCGGTAATTCTTGATCAGACAAGAAGTGAAAAAAGTGCGGAGTCTATTAAGAAAAGGCTTACCTACAGAGGATTTTGGGATGCTGATGTAAACTTTAAACACACATTGGATTCCGCGTCCAAAAAGGCATCTGTTAATTATTCTATCAAACATAACGAGCCTACACGCATTAAGGATTATTTCTATAATATTCCGGATCAGGGGATCAAAGGATATTACAACTATAACCTGAACAGAAGCCTTGTGAGATCAGGACAGATTCTTGATCAGACTGTTCTGGAAAGAGAAGTAACCAGAATTACCGACCTGATGAGAGAATTTGGTTTCTATAGATTCAATGCCTCCAATGATGAGGTTTATTTTGTGGCCGATTCTCTTAAAAGCAGAAAACAGGTTCCTTTAACCCTGGAAATTCATAAAGACTCTCTGGATACTCCTTATAAGATAGCCACTTTTGGAAATATTGACGTTGCTATTGTGGATGAACCGGGCGATTATCCTAAAAATACAAAGAAAGACAGCTTAAGGAGAATAAGATTCCATACGATGAATGATAAATACAAACTGTCATCAATATGGAGGGCTATTATTCCGGACAGTAAAAAAGTTTTTGACCAAACGAAACTGGATGTAACCAAGAGAAACATTTTAGCGATGAATAACTTTAGCATCGTTAAAGCAAGAGATTCTCTGAGACAAGGTGGAATGACTTCTCCTAACGACAGTATTGTTGATGTGCTATATGTACTGAAACCCCTTCCGAAGTATGAGCTTAAAGTGGGGACAGATATCAATTATTCTCAGGTTTTAAATCTGGGGATCTCTCCTTCTGTTGACCTTACCACCCGAAATGTCTTCAGAGGAGCAGAAAACCTTTCTACCAGCCTTTCAGGGACATTTGGTTCTATCAGAAGTACAAAAGATATCAGTAAAAGAGTTGCGGCATACGAAATATCAGCTCAGGCATCCCTGAACTTCCCCAGACTGCTGCTTCCTTTTAATTATTATAAGTTTATTCCAAAACGATATACGCCTACATCATCTATTTTGCTTGGGGCATCCATACAGAACAATATCGGTTTGGGAAGATTGATTTTTAACACGGGATTAAACTACCAGGCAAGTGTTAATGATCAGGTATATCATAAGCTTACTTTATTCAATACTCAGGTCAGCCTGACAAAAAACAAAGATGCTTACTATGACTACTTTGTGAATGACGGAAGAGTAAAAGATGAGGTTTTCGGGAATTATTTTATGTTTAACCCAGAAACCGCGCAAACCGGACAAGATTATAGAGATGGAAAGCTGAGTGTAGATGAGGTTTCTAAAAAAATCATTGAAAATGACGCTTACCGTGGAAGTCTTAATCAACAGGGAAGAGATCTTTTAACCGCATTTACCGGAACATTGGTGAACAAAGACAGACAGACACAGGATGTTCTTATTTCTTCCATGATCTACAATTTTGTTTATAGTGAAATTGGAAAGAAAGAATATCCAAATGCCTTTTATTTTAACGGAAAAGTGGAGCTTGCGGGTAACATCTTAAGTATATTCAATAAAAAAGATAACGGCGGAGGTATTGTTACCGGTCCGCAAGGAACTATTTTCGGACTGCCCTATGCACAGTTTGTAAAATTTGATATTGATACAAGAAAATATTTCAAGTTTAACGGAAACCAGACATTGGTATTACGTCAGTTTATCGGGGTCGGAATACCGTACGGAAACTCTCAGGATATGCCAATCATCAAGTCTTATTTCAATGGAGGTTCCAATGATATCAGGGCATGGGTAGCCTTTGGAGGGTTAGGTCCTGCTGATTCTCAGGTGGATGAGAGAGTACGTACCTATATGACCGATAACTTAAAGCTTACAACCAATATTGAATACAGAATTCCATTCAATAAAACGTATGAAGGAGCATTATTTACTGATATCGGAAATACATGGAGTCTTCGTAATTATAATGATGGGTATGGAGATGAATTTAAATTCGGTAAGTTCTGGAAACAGGTGGGTATCGGAAGTGGTTTCGGACTAAGGTTAAATATTGCCTATGTAACAGCAAGAATTGACCTTGCATACAAGATCTATGACCCGAATAAACCTGAAGGTGACCGATGGAGGTTCAAAAACATCCAGCCTTTCAAACCAACAGTTAATATAGCGTTCGGATATCCTTTCTAATCCGGAGAAACACCCAAAATAAAATACACTACAGCAATCACACGGGCGAGGATTTCCCTCGTCTGGTTTCTGTAGAAGCTCTCAGGTTTTGTGACATCCTGCGCATCAAATCCCAACGCATTCATATCATTATTTCTGGCAAAAAACAATGCCCTTAGATTGTGATATCCCTGAGAGACAATAATGACATTTCTCTTTTTATAAACATCCTTACAACGGAGAATACTTTTATAGGTATTAAAGCCTTTCGGATCTTCTACAATAATATCTTCCGGAACGCCTTCCTGATTAACCAGATAATTCTTCATGGCACCCGGCTCATTATACCCCTTACTCTTCTCTCCACTCACGATAATCTTTTTGATTTTCCCGTGATGATAAAGAAGCGCAGCGGCATCCATTCTTTTCGTAAAATAAGGATTCGATTTTCCGGATCTCATTTTTGGAGATGTGCCCAGAACGAGTGCTATTTCTCTTGGGGGAATTTTTGAGATTTTAGTATAGGTTCTCCCGTTGGTAAGCCCGAAAACCCACACATTACAGAAACATATCATCAGAATTCCTAATTCCAATGATATAAAACCCAGGTTAAATATGTTCCTAATGACTCTCAACTAAGATCAAAGTTAAGCTTTATTTTTTTACTTTTCACTATAGACATGCAAGCCAATATATGCCCCTGCTCTTCTTCTTTTTCGGTAAGATACTCATTTTCCAACAGTTCCACTTCTCCTTCTTCTAAAGAACATTCACAACTTCCACAGATTCCAGACTTACATGAATAAGGTACCGGAAATTTCTGAATAAGAAGCTGCTGAAGGATTTTATCCTTATTATCAGCAAGATGTGTCGTATATTTTTTTCCCAGCATGGTAAATTCCACTTCTATATTTTCAATCAGAGGAAATTCTTTTTCTACAGGATAAATATCATCATTAAATTCTTCAAAAAGTTCAAAATGAATATTCTTTTTCGGAATTCCGTGGTGATAGCATGCATTGGCCAATGTCTTGATCATTTCTCCTTTTCCACAGATCAATACTTCATCTACAGCATCCCAAATGGTAGATTCTTCATCTGTATCATCCAAATGAAGGATCTGATTGATGATAAGATGTAATTTTTTCTCGTCCAGCCTGCCGTAGAAAAACTGATCTGCAGTTTTTTCCTGTGAGAAAAAATAAAATATCTGAAGTCTGTCACCACATGTTCTGGCAAGATTATCCAACTGCTCACGATAAACGAGATCTTCTGAACTTTTATTTCCAAAAAATAAAAACAATCTTGTTCGGGGTTCATTGTGAAGAATATTTTTAAAGTGGCTCAAAATAGGAGTAATTCCTATCCCAGCAGCAAAAGCTACAATAGTCCTGAATTCACTGGGTTTAGATACAATGGTAAACCTTCCTGCAGGTTCACTCACCCACAGTTCATCCCCTGTATTATAGTTTTGAAATAACTGAGAAGTCGCGCCTTCAGCAGAATTTATTTTGATCCCCAGACAGATTTTACCTTCATAAGGAGCTGAAGTCATTGAATAATCATTAATAACCTCTTCCCCATGTGATTGAAATCGTATGCTGACGAACTGCCCTGCTTCAAACCTGAAATTTTCCTTTAAATTCTCAGGAATATCAAACTCCAGAGAAAAAGTATTTTTGGTCAGCTCTTCCTTTTTCGCTATTTTTAACGGATGAAACTGTATCAGTTTCCCTTTATAGATTTGTTGTTCCATAACTTCAATTCAAAAATAGATAAAAAATAATTTATGAAGAAGATAATTTTATCCACGTTACTTCTTACTGCATTGTACAGCTGTACAAAAGAAGGTCAGAAAACTGAAAACACTGTAGCTGCAGACTCTGTTTCCGTATCTCAAAACACAGGAAATGAAAAAAGTACAGCCATTCCCAAAGAATTTTCTCCTGAAAATGTAAGCCAGCATTTAGCAAAAAACAATGATACTCTATATGTAACCAATTTTTTTGCCACCTGGTGCGGTCCATGTATGAGAGAGATTCCAAGTTTTAAAAGTAAAATGGAAGAATTAAAAGGAAAACCTGTAAAGTTCACTTTCGTAAATCTTGATGAAAAGGCAGATTGGGAAGGTGCTGTTAAAAACTTTGCTACTGAAAACAAATTGGGAGGCAGCATTATCTTACTGGATGGACAAAAATTGGATCAAAACTTTTTCCATAACAACTTCAAGCAATGGGATGGAGGTTCTATTCCTTTTACTTTCATGAGAAAAGGAGATAAAACCGATGAATATCTGGGAATGATGACAGAAGATGTATTGAATTCAAAAATCGATTCTTTCCTAAAATAAAATAGACTGAACTCTTTCTGAATCATGTCAAAAAGATTTAAAATCCTGTGTTTATTATTCGTGATTGCCATTATTGCAAGCGCTGTCATTAATCTGAACACAGGATTTTTACATTTAAGCTTCCAGGATTTCTTTCAGGACTCTGCCCATAATCAAATTGCAGAAATCCGTATCAACCGTGTTCTGGTCATGATGCTGGCCGGAATTTCAATTCCTACCTCTGGTTTTCTGATGCAGGAATATTTTCAAAATCCGCTGGCAGGACCTGATATATTAGGAATCACTTCGGTTGCCAGCTTATCGGTTGCCTTTTACATTTTCTTTTCCCATAACATTTTCCTTCCTGAATTTTTACAAAATAGTTTTCTCAGCTTATCTGCTATTGGAGGAAGCTTACTGTTAATGTTGATACTGCTTTCAATGTCAAATAGATTTCAGGACAAATCGTATCTTATTATTTTCGGATTTCTGGTTTCTGCCTTTGCCGGAGCAATTGTTTCTCTCCTTCAGTTTTACGCAGAAAATCAAAGCCTGAAAAATTATATCTTATGGTCTTTCGGTGCTAATAATATGGTAACGAGAAATCAGATTTATGTACTGCTTATATTGGTTTTAATGGGAATGTTTATTTGTTTCAGGGCTATAAAACCTCTCATTGGAAACTCACTTGGCAATTCCTATGCACAAAGTTTAGGAGTAAACCTGAAGCAACTGAAACTCTTAATAATAGTAGCCTCTTCCCTACTTTCAGCTTCTGTTACGGCATTTTTAGGCCCTATTTTATTTATCGGAATTATTGTTCCTCACTTTTGCAGACTCGTTTATAATCCTTCAAAATTATGGCAGCAATGGATTCTTAATATGTTTCTGGGAATGCTGATTATGCTGTTTTTCTCAGTTATTGCAGAAAAAACACAGATTCCCCTGAATGTAATAAGCTCCGTATTTGGAATTCCTGTGATTCTGATGATGCTTTTGAAACAGAATAAGGTTTAGATTTTTTTATTGGAAACGCAAAGACGCAAGGATTTTTTTATACTAACCGCTTATTTTAAGGCGCAAGAAAATCAAAGATTTTCAGCAAGCGTCGAGTATATGATTCTATGGCTTTAAATATTAAGTATTCAATTTTATCGTACATAAAATCTTTGCGCCTTAATAAAATATAACGCTTTTAATAGTTTTTTTTGCGCCTTTGCGTTTACCCAATAGCATTTCTACAAAAATTATTGTTCCTAAATTCCTCTACTTACCTAACAATTCATATATTTAAGTTTAACAAAACACCACAAATGACAGAAAATGAACTATCAAAAATTGTTTTTGAAACGGGATTAAAAATTCATAGAAAACTTGGAGCAGGATTGTTTGAACATGTCTATGAAGAATGCATGTACTATGAATTAACAAGATCAGGATTTTTAGTAGAAAAGCAAAAGCTTCTTCCAATCATTTATGAAGATTTGAAAATAGACAATGCTTTTAAACTTGACCTGATGATTGAAAACAAAGTGATTTTAGAAATAAAAACCGTTGATTACATTAGCCCTGCTCATAAAGTTCAGCTATTAACCTATTTAAAAATGTCAAACTGCAAATTAGGAATGCTTCTCAATTTTCAATCTGATGTTTTCAAAAACGGTGTCACAAGAATTGTAAACAACTTATAAAATAAACGGGATAAAAATTTAACAAAGTCAAATTCCTTGTGCCTTAAAACATTATTTTTGTAAAAACATTCTACGCCTTTGCGTATAACCAAAATCAAGTATGCACCTACAGATCAATCAGGCAAATATCGGCTACAATACTCCATTAATCTCCAATGCCAATGCAGATTTAAAGCTCGGTGATGTAGGTCTGCTGATTGGTAATAATGGGGTGGGAAAAACAACATTAATCAAATCTATTCTCCATCAGCTCCCATTACTCAATGGGGAGATTTCTATTGGCGGAAAAAATATAAAGCATCTTTCTGTAAAAGAAGTGGCGGAAAATATTGCCATTGTCTTTTCAAAATCGGTTATTCCACAGCATTATACGGTTGAGGATCTAATTTCTCTGGGAAAATATATCTATTACCCTTTTTATTTTGAATTAAAAAAAGAAGACCGTGAAGAAGTTGCTCACATTATTGAGGAACTGGATTTAAATCAATATAGATACACCCTTCTGAAAAACCTGTCAGACGGAAATCTTCAAAAAGCATTTATCGGGCGTGCGATTACCCAGAATTCTCCTATCATCATTCTGGATGAACCGACTACCCATCTGGATGAAAAAAATAAAATCATTATTCTAAAAACCTTAAGAAAACTTGCTAAAGAACAGAACAAACTTATCCTGTTTTCTTCCCATGACTGGCGGCTGGCCAAAGAGTTTGCCGATAAAATATGGTATGTAAAGGAAAACCATTTGTATTCAGGGATTGTGGAGGATATTTTGCTTCAGCATGATGAACTCACCAACGCCTCGTTATTTCAATTCAACGAGACCTTTATTCCACCTTTTATCTCAGCACCGCAATTTCACAAGGAAATGCTGTATTCTCTGCTTCAAAAAAACTTCCAAAAAGACCTCTCTGACCTTAATTTCGAGTTCCAGAACACTTTTTGGGTAATTACTAAAGATTCCGCTACTTACCAATGTGAATCTTTTGAAGAAATCATCAATTTAATCCAAAACATTCATTAATACTACGTTTTCTTTAACTATTCCACATACTATGCATGCATAGTATTATGCTAATCATACAATTTAATCCGTTTATTTCCAGGTTATTAACAAAATTTAACGTTAATAAATATTATGCATGCATAATATTTATTAAATTTGGGTAAAACCATTGGCGCAAAAATGATGGATAATAATAAGGAAAAAATAGAAAACGTAGATTTAATTTTAAAGCAGACCTGGTTGGCTGTTTCTAAAATGTACACAGAATTAGCCCAGGAACATGATTCCACAGCGGTGCAAGCCCTTACTCTTCTTAAAATTGATCCCAAAGAAGGAACCCGAAGTACCAACTTGGGTCCAAAAATGGCTATTGAGCCTACTTCTTTAACCAGAATTATCAAACTTCTGGAAGATAACGGATATATCTATAAGGAAAAAACAACCACTGATAAAAGAGAGGTTATCATCAAACTTACGGATAAAGGACTCAACTCAAGAAACATGTCTAAGGAAGTTGTTGTGAATTTCAACAAAAAGGTAATGGAAAAAATTGCCCCCGAAAAGCTGGATGCTTTTAAAGATGTGATGACTGAAATCATGAAAATAGCAAACGAATTATTAAATAACAGAAAATAAATTATGATGAAACCCTCGGGTTCATATAATCTTATACAAATAAAAATTTACATATGAAAAGAAGAATCAAACATGTAACGGTTCTTGGTTCAGGGATTATGGGAAGCGGTATCGCTGCTCACTTCGCCAATATCGGCGTTGAAGTATCACTCTTGGATATTGTTCCTTTCGAACTTACTGAAGCTGAACAAAAAAAAGGTTTGACCAAAGATGACAAGGTAGTAAGAAACAGAATTGCTTCCGAAAACTTTGAAAAACTTAAAAAAGCAAGTCCTGCACTTCTTTATTCACAAAAGTTTGCAGACAGAATTACCATCGGAAACTTCGATGATGATTTGCAGAAAATAAAAAACACTGACTGGATCATTGAAGTAGTAGTAGAAAGACTTGATATCAAAAAGTCTGTATATGAAAAAATTGAACAGTTCAGAAAACCGGGAACATTAATTTCTTCTAATACATCCGGTATTCCTATTCATTTCCTTACAGAAGGAAGAAGCGAGGATTTCAAAAAATACTTTGCAGGAACGCACTTCTTTAATCCGGTAAGATATCTTCCTCTTTTGGAGATTATTCCAACCAATGATACAGATCCGGAAATCATCGATTTCTATATGAACTATGGAGCAAAATTCTTAGGTAAAACAACAGTTTTAGCTAAAGATACTCCAGCTTTCATCGCCAATAGAATCGGTGTATTCTCTATGATGGATCTTCTTCATAATGTACAGAAACTAGGACTTACCGTTTCTGATGTTGATAAATTAACAGGTCCGGTGATCGGCCGTCCAAAATCAGCAACATTCAGAACAGCTGATGTTGTAGGTCTTGATACCTTAGTAATGGTAGCCAACGGCGTTCGTCAAAGTGGTGCTGAAGCGAATGATTTCAATGACGTATTTGCTCTTCCAGGCTATATCCAGAAAATGATGGATAATAAATGGCTGGGTTCAAAAACAGAACAGGGATTCTATAAAAAAGTGAAAAATGCAGAAGGAAAATCTGAAATTCACGGATTAAACCTTGATACTTTGGAATATGAACTTCAAGGAAAATCATCATTCCCTACTCTGGAATTAACAAAAGCTATCGATAAACCAATTGACAGATTCAAAGTTCTGATCGGAGGTAAAGATAAAGCCGGCGAATTATACAGAAAATCTTTAGGGGCATTATTCGCTTATGTATCTCATAAAGTTCCTGAAATTTCTGATGAAGTTTATAAAATTGACGATGCTATGAGAGCAGGTTTCGGATGGGAAAACGGACCATTTGAGATCTGGGATGCTGTAGGCGTTCAAAAAGGTATAGAACTGGCAAAAGATGCTGGATATGAAGTTTCAGACTGGGTGAAAAATGTAGAGACTTTCTATAAAGTTAATGACGAAGGACAAAGTATTTACGTGGATAAAAATTCAGGAGAATACAACAAAATCCCAGGTCAGGATGCATTCATCATCTTAGATAACATCAGAAAAAACAAAACCCTTTGGAGTAATTCAGGGGCTGCTATTGAAGATTTAGGAGATGGTATCATCAACTTCGAGATCCGTTCAAAAATGAACTCTCTTGGAGGCGAAGTTCTTGACGGATTAAACAGAGCAATTGATTTAGCAGAAAAAGAATACGATGGATTGGTTGTAGGAAACCAGGGAGCTAACTTCTCCGTAGGTGCCAACCTTGCTATGATCCTTATGATGGCTATCGAGCAGGATTGGGATGATTTGAATATGGCAATCGCTTACTTCCAGAAATCAATGATGAGAGTACGTTACTCTTCTATTCCTGTTGTGGTTGCTCCTCACGGAATGACTCTTGGTGGAGGATGTGAAATGACAATGCATGCAGACCGAGTGGTTGCAGCCGCAGAAACCTATATCGGACTTGTTGAAACAGGAGTTGGAGTAATTCCTGGCGGTGGTGGTACTAAAGAATTGACTTTAAGAACTTCCAGAGAATTCCACAACGATGATGTTAAAAATAACAGACTTCGTGATGCTTTCATGAATATCGCAATGGGTAAAGTAGCAACTTCAGCTTATGAAGCCTACGATATGGGAATCCTTGAAAAAGGGAAAGACATTGTTTCCGTAAGCAAAAACAGACAGATAGCGGAAGCTAAAAAAGTAGCAAAATTATTAGCAGAACAAGGATATACCCAACCTATCGAACAGAAAGTAAAAGTTCTTGGTAAAGATGCATTAGGAATGTTCTATGTAGGAACAGACCAGATGTTAACCGGAAATTTCATTTCTGCACACGATAAGAAAATTGCTGATAAACTAGCCAACGTAATGGTAGGTGGAAATCTATCTGAACCCACAGTGGTAACAGAACAGTACCTATTGAACCTTGAAAGAGAAACCTTCCTTCAGCTTTGTGGGGAGAGAAAAACTCTTGAGAGAATCCAGTACATGCTACAGAACGGAAAACCATTAAGAAATTAATTTGTACAATGTCGGATGTAAAATGTAAAAAGTATTGGCATGCATAACTTTAGGGATTTAGAAGTCTGGAAGAAATCAATTCTGCTTTGTAAGCATTATTATGTAATATCCAAAGATTTTCCTAAAGATGAGTTATTTGGGTTGACCTCACAATCAAGGAGGAGTTTATATTCTATCCCATCTAATATTGCTGAAGGAGCAGGAAGAGACACCAATCCTCAATTTTGTCAATTCTTGAACATTGCATTAGGTTCTTCATTTGAATTTGAAACTCAAATCATAATTGCTAATGATTTGGAATTTATACAGAAAAATGATTTTGATTTACTAATGACAGAAATCAGACATATTCAAAATATGATAATTAAATTAAAACAAAATTATTCAAAATAGAATCGTACAAGGTATTATGCAGTACTACTGAATAAGGTACAACTGACATTTTACATTATACATTTTACAAAAAATTACAAAAAATGAAAACAGCATACATAGTAAAAGGTTTCAGAACTGCCGTTGGAAAAGCTCCAAAAGGAAGTTTAAGATTTACAAGACCTGATGTCATGGCGGCTACCGTAATTGAAAAATTAATGGCTGAGCTACCACAATTAGATAAAAACAGAATTGATGACCTTATCGTAGGAAATGCAATGCCGGAAGCTGAACAAGGGCTGAATGTTGCACGTCTGATCTCTTTGATGGGATTAAATACAGATAAAGTTCCTGGAGTAACCGTAAACAGATACTGTGCTTCAGGAAGTGAGGCGATTGCGATTGCTTCTGCAAAAATTCAGGCTGGAATGGCAGATTGTATCATTGCGGGTGGTACAGAATCCATGTCATACATCCCAATGGGAGGTTACAAACCGGTTCCTGAAACAGATATCGCAAAAACCAACCCTGATTACTATTGGGGAATGGGTTACACCGCTGAAGAAGTTGCAAAACAGTATAACATTACAAGAGAAGAGCAGGATCAGTTTGCTTTTGAATCTCACATGAAGGCTTTAAAAGCTAATCAGGAAGGAAAATTTGCCAACCAGATTGTTCCGATTCCTGTAGAATATAACTTTCTGGATGAAAATCAGAAAATACAGACTAAAAAGTTTGATTTTTCTATAGATGAAGGGCCTAGAGCCGATACTTCTTTAGCTGGTTTAGCAAAATTAAGACCCGTATTCGCCAACGGAGGAAGCGTAACTGCCGGAAACTCTTCTCAAATGAGTGACGGAGCCGCTTTTGTAATGGTAATGAGTGAGGAAATGGTAAAAGAATTAGGATTGGAGCCTGAAGCAAGATTAGTTGCTTATGCTGCAGCCGGATTAGAGCCAAGAATCATGGGAATGGGACCTATCTACGCTATTCCAAAAGCATTGAAACAGGCAGGTTTAGAATTAAAAGATATTGAATTAATCGAATTAAACGAAGCATTCGCCTCTCAATCTGTTGCCATTAAGAAAGAATTAGGCTTAAATCCTGATATCTTAAACGTAAACGGAGGAGCCATCGCTTTGGGTCACCCTCTTGGATGTACAGGAACGAAATTAACAGTTCAACTTCTTGATGAAATGAGAAAGCGTGGAAACAAATACGGAATGGTTTCTATGTGCGTTGGAACGGGGCAAGGCGCGGCTTCAATCTTTGAACTTCTTTAATTATAGATTTTAAATTATAAATTTTAGATGCAATGGGTTTCAAAGAAGACAATTTGATCCAAATAAAAACTTTTGATTTTGCCTTAAGAATAATTAAATTTTATACTGAGTGCAAATCTCAAAACGAGTTTATTTTATCAAAACAAATTCTTCGTTCTGGGACTTCCATTGGAGCAAATGTAGAAGAAGCTATAGCGGCTCAATCTAAAAAAGATTTTATATCAAAGCTCTCTATTGCAAATAAAGAAGCGAGAGAAACAAGATACTGGCTGAAACTTTATGATTCTTCAAATCTCGTTCAAATTGAGATCAATTCATATTTAAAAGACATTGAAATGATCATTAATATTTTAACTAAAATCATTAAAACATCATCTGAAAATTTATAACAACAAAATCTAATTTAAAATTTATAATCTAAAATTTAAAATAATAACAAATGAGCAATATACTTAAAGGTGGGGAATTCCTAATTAAACAAATTCCAGCTAATGAAATTTTCTCTTTGGAAGAACTTTCTGAAGAACAAAAAATGCTTCGTGATTCTGCGAAAGAATTTATTGACAGAGAAGTTATTCCACAACACGATCGTTTTGAGAAAAAAGATTATGCATTGACTGAAGAAACAATGCGTAAATTAGGAGAAATGGGACTGTTAGGAATCACTGTTCCTGAAGAATATGGAGGTTTGGGAATGGGATTTGTAAGCACAATGCTGGCTTGCGATTATGTTTCAGGTGGAAATGGATCATTAGCAACAGCTTATGGAGCACACACGGGAATTGGAACTCTTCCTACTTTGCTTTACGGAAGTGAAGAATTGAAAAAGAAATACCTTCCGGATTTAGCTACAGGAACAAAATTCGGAGCCTATTGTTTGACTGAGCCGGATGCAGGATCTGATGCCAATTCAGGGAAAACAAGAGCAAAATTGTCTGAAGATGGAAAACATTACATTATCAATGGACAAAAAATGTGGATTTCCAATGCAGGTTTTGCAGATACTTTCACATTATTTGCAAAAATTGATGATGATAAAAATATTACAGGTTTTGTAATCAACCGTTCGGAATTAGAAAATCCGGAAAGTTTAACATTTGGTGAAGAAGAACATAAATTAGGTATTCGTTCCTCTTCTACCCGTCAGGTTTTCTTCAATGATATGAAAGTTCCTGTTGAAAATATGTTGGGTGAAAGAAACAACGGTTTTAAAATCGCTTTGAATGCATTAAATGTTGGTAGAATTAAATTAGCTGCTGCAAACCTTGACGGACAAAGAAGAATTTTAAACCATGCTATTCAATATTCCAATGAAAGAAAGCAATTTGGTGTTTCTATTTCTACTTTCGGAGCTATCAGAAAGAAAATTGCAGAAATGTCAACCGGAGTTTTTGTGAGTGAAGCAGGTTCTTACCGTTTAGCAAAAAATGTTGAAGATAAAATTGCAGAATTAGTTGCTGGCGGAATGGATCATCAACAAGCGGAATTAAAAGGGGTTGAAGAATTTGCAGTAGAAGCTTCTATCCTTAAAGTTTTCGTTTCTGACCTTACTCAAAATACTGCGGATGAAGGAATCCAGATTTATGGAGGAATGGGATTCTCAGAAGATACCCCAATGGAATCTGCATGGAGAGATGCCAGAATTGGTAGAATCTATGAAGGTACCAACGAAATCAACAGATTATTAGCGGTAGGAATGCTTATTAAGAGAGCAATGAAAGGTGAATTAGATCTTTTATCTCCTGCAATGGCAATCAGCAAAGAATTGATGGGTATCCCTTCATTTGAAGTTCCTGACTATTCAGAATTCATGAGTGAAGAAAAAGCTATTATTGCTAATCTTAAGAAAGTGTTCTTAATGGTTTCCGGAGCAGCACTACAGAAATTCATGATGGATATTGAGAAACAACAACATTTATTATTGAATGCTTCTGAAATCCTTAACCAGATCTATATGGCAGAATCTGCAATATTAAGAGCAGAGAAACATTTCTCTCCTGAATCTGTGGAAGCAGCTATGGCTCAACTGAACCTTTACAAAGCTGTTGAGAAAATCATTACTTCTGCTAAAGAAGGAATCGTTTCTTTTGCTGAAGGAGATGAGCAGAGAATGATGCTTTCAGGATTAAGAAGATTCACAAAGTATACCAATCATCCGAATGTGGTAGCTCTTACTGAAAAAGTAGCAGCTCACTATATCGAGAAAGGAGCTTATTAGTCTTTAATAACATAAATTTGATTCAGCGTCTCATTTTTTGAGGCGCTTTTTTTTCACCCGTATTCCCAATATCCATCGTTGAATTTCAGGGTATTATATAAAGTTATTCAAAAAAAATTATTATTTTTATTATAAATTAATAAACACATGAGAATTTTATTATTTCCCCTTCTTCTTATTTCAGCAGCTTTTTCAGCCCAAAAAAAAGACAATGGAGTTCCTGTTTCTAAGATTGATACCACAAAAATTGTTTCTAAAGGGAAGTTTCCAGGATCTTTTGCCCTTAAATCAGATCATTCTCAAAAAGAACTTTACAAGATATTGACCATTAAACCCAATGATACAATTCTTTACATGGCTTTAAAAGAGCCTTCAAAAGATTATTCACAATATAAAATTTTAAACGCGATTACACCCGATAAACTTCAGGTGGATCGGAAAAAGATAACGCCATCCAAATAAACACAACACAAACTAAAAAACTATTACCATGGGAAAATTTATTATCTCTAAAAGAATAAACGGAGACTTTCAGTTTAACCTCAAAGCGGGAAACGGACAGGTAATTTTAACCAGTCAGGGATACAGCACCAAGCCATCCTGCGAAAACGGAATCGGAACTGTAAAAACCAACTCACAGGAAGATGCCAAATTTGAAAGAAATACAGCCAATGATGGCAGATGTTATTTCAACCTTAAAGCCGGAAACGGACAGATCATAGGAACCAGCCAAATGTATGAATCTGACAATGGCATGGAAAACGGAATCGAATCTGTAAAAAACAATGCGCCACATGCTCATATAGAGGATGAAACCAATGTCTAAAAATCATCTGAAATATTCTTGATAAAAATGCTTTATTTTTTAAGGCATTTTTTATTTTTGTAGTCTATTTTTCATTAGAAATGACAAAAGAAGAATTACTGAATAAAGCAATCAAAATTGCCGATAAGGCTCATAAAGGACAAACTGATAAATACCATGCTCCATACATCGCTCACGTGATGCGTGTGATGAACTATGGTAAAACATTGGATGAAAAAATTGTTGGAGTACTGCATGATGTAGTAGAAGATCATCCTCTGGAGTTCAGCCTGGATTATTTAAGATCGGAAGGATTTCCCGAATATATTATTTTTGCCATCAGCTGTCTTACGAAGCTTGATCCGGAAGAAGATTACGATGAATTTATCAAAAGAACAGAAAGATCTCTCCTTTCTGTTGCGGTAAAACTGAATGACCTTCGTGATAATATGGATCTTAGAAGAGTAAACAGAGAGCTTACTCCCAAAGACATCAAAAGGTTCAATAAATATCTGAAAGCTTACCGTTATCTGATAGAGAAATATTAATCCGCACCCGGGAAATCGTAAGTTTTCGTGTGATGGTCTGTTCCGTCGATATTAATGTTTAAC
>Ga0105244_10000800_pt1 | contig 26799 bp, 25 predicted proteins | sample KBSM44metaG_FD_80423 | JGI IMG/M metagenome (GOLD analysis project Ga0105244, IMG submission 80423) | Miscanthus rhizosphere microbial communities from Kellogg Biological Station, Michigan, USA - KBS M4-4 metaG | ecosystem: Host-associated > Plants > Roots > Rhizosphere > Soil | place... | reverse complement strand
GGGCGAGCCGCAGGGATGCGGCGAGAGGCGGCGCTGAGCAGGAGCGAATCGCCGCCGGTCCGTCAGGAATCGTGAGCGAGTGAAGGTACCGCGTAGCGGCGGGCTGGGCTGGCGCAGGGCCGCGGAGTGCAGAGGGCGCGGCCTGACGCCCTCTGCTCGGTCGCCGCACGGCATAGCTGAAACTGCCCCAGCCGATAGCGAACGAAAATCCCTCGGCGCTTACGCGATTATCGCGTCGTTTTTTTTAGGCTTTATTGGCAATTAATGTGCCTTTCAACCCATGGGGTTCCGAGCGCAGATACTGCGATGGCGCTTTGGCTTGCGCGCCCAATTCGGCGGCCGCATGCCACGGCCAGCGTGGGTTGTAAAGCACAGCGCGCGCCAGTGCAATCAAATCCGCATCGCCAACCTGTAGCGCTTGCTCAGCTTGCTGCGGTTCAGTGATCAATCCAACGCCAATCACCGGAATCTTTACCTGCGCGCGAATATCACGCGCAAACGGCAGTTGATAGCCGGGGCCGACAGAAATTGTCTGCTGCGGTGAGAGCCCCCCGCTGGAAACGTGAACGTAATCGCTGCCCGCCGCTTCGAGTTGCTGGCTAAAGATAATTGACTGCTCAACATCCCAGCCACCCTCTGCCCAATCTGTTGCCGAGAGACGCACGCCAACGACCACCGACTCCGGCAAGGCACTACGCACTGCCTGGAACACTTCCAGAGGAAAACGCAGGCGATTTTCCAGCGAACCGCCATATTCATCCTCACGCTGGTTACTCAATGGAGACAGGAACTGATGCAGCAAATAGCCGTGAGCAGCATGCAGTTCGATCAATTGAATACCGAGTTTTGCGGCACGCTTTGCGCTATCAACGAAGGCATTTTTCAGGCGCTCAAGGTCCTGTTTAGTGAGTGCCACGGGCGCACGATCTTCAGGATTAAAGGCTTGCGCGGAAGGGGCGACGGTTTGCCAGCCGCCTTGCTCCAATGACAGTTGCTTGCCGCCTAACCAGGGTGCCGCGCAGGACGCTTTACGCCCGGCGTGGCCGAGTTGAATGCCAAACGGCATGTCAGAGTAAGGGCGGATATCTTCCAGCACGCTGGCCAGCGCCGCTTCTGTTGCATCGTCCCATAAGCCTAAATCGCCGGGAGAAATACGCCCGGCGGCTTCGACTGCCGTTGCCTCAATGATCAGTAAACCCGCACCGGAGAGCGCGAGTTGGCCGAGATGAATGCGGTGCCAGGCGCTGGCTTTACCCTCATGCGCGGAATATTGGCACATCGGCGCAATCACGATGCGATTGTCGAGGGTTAACTTACCCAGTTGCGTAGCATTAAACAGTAAACTCATTGAAACCTCATCAACAGTGGCTGGATGCCTTAAAGCTTAGGGCTAAAAGCGCATTTTGCAGTGGTCTATGAGTTTGAATGTTGTAGCAAAAAGTAAGTTAAGCGGAATGTGCCGCCGATCGCCAGCCGCGCGCGTTATCATTACCGGTGCGCACCGCCAGCGAGTATGCTGCACGCTGCGAACGTGCCATCACCTCTTTTTGATTGAGCTGGGTAAACTCGCCGTCACGCAACAGATAGGCACCATCGACAAACACATCACTCACTTCATGGCCGAGCGCAGAGTAGACCAGCGATGAAACCGGATGATGGATCGGCGTCATCGCCGGATGCGAAGTATCAACGATTACCACATCGGCGCGTTTACCTACCTCCAATGAACCCACCAGATGATCGAGACCAATTGCGCGGGCGCCATCAATAGTCGCCATCTCCAGCACTTTTTCCGCCGTCATAATGGTGGGATCGCGATGCACGCCTTTTTGCAGTAGCGCCGCAACTTTCATGGCCTGAAAAAGATTGTGATTGTTACTGCTGGCGGGGCCGTCTGAACCTAAACCGACGGTTAAACCGGCTGCCAGCATCTCGGGAATCGGCGGTACGCCGGAAGCGAGATAGAGATTACTGCAGGGGTTATGCGACACGCGCGTATCGTGATGCTTCAGCGCACGGATATCGCGCGAGTTGCACTGTACGCAATGTACCGCCAGCACATCTGGGCCGAGGAAGCCGATATCGCTGAGGAATTCGGTATCACTTGCCTGGAAACGCAGCCTGGCCTGCTCGATCTCAAAATCGGTTTCTGCCACGTGCGTGGTGATCAGCACGCCGGTTTCATTCGCCAACTGGCGCGTGCCGCGCAGGACTTTCTCATCCAGCGCCCAAATCATGCTAGGTGCCAGGCCGACTCTCACTCGACCCTCTAACTTGTGATAACGATTGATCACCTCGCGCGCATCGGCCAGCGCCTGTTCAGGCGTTTCAATGAGTTCAGTGGGAATGCCATGCTCTGCGCCGCTGGTAAGGAAACCACGACACACATGACCGCGAATGCCACTGATTTCAAAGGCCTCGATCACTTTGGCAGTCAATCCCGGACGCGGATGCGCGTACATGAAATCGACTAGTGAGGTGACGCCAGAACGCAGCGACTCCATGCAACCGTGCAATGCGGCGGCATAAACATCCTCTTCGGTTAGTGCCACCGCGCTGGGTCCGGTCATGCAGGTAAACCATTTTTTCAGCACCATGTCATCGCCAAGACCTTTCAGCAGCGTCTGGAACAGATGCGTGTGCGTATTCACCATGCCCGGCATAATAATGCGTTCGCGACAGTCGATGATTTCCGCTTCCGGATAACGTTGCTGCAAGGCATCGCGCGTGCCGATGGCACCAATGTGATTGCCGTCAATCAGCAAACTGGCCTGTTCCAGAATCTCGCGCTGTGGATTCATGGTGATAACCCAGCCGTCGGCCAGCAGATAACTCATGATTCGCGCTCCAGTTGCTGTTGTAACTCGGCGGCATTGACCACAAAACCAAAACATTGCTGCACGTTATACAGCGTGGCATCGCGGCAATAATCAGGCGAGGTGGTTGCGCTGCAATCTTCCAGCAGCAAACAGTCGTAACCGCGGAAGTTGGCGTCTTGTAAGGTGCAAAGCACGCATTGATCGACATTGACGCCAGCAAACAGCAGGGTGGTGACATTGAGATTACGCAGAATGCTGTCGAGCTCGCTGTCCTGAAAACCGGACATGCGGTATTTGTTGACGCGAATATCCTCGGCCGCAGGCGTCAGTTCGTCCACCACCTCCGCCGCCCAGCTGCCCGCCTGTAAAACAGGCGCACCGGAACCCGGCAGCGGATCGCCTAATCCCACGCCATCGCCGTTCGGGTTATAGACATGAAGCAACGCAGGACTGAGATTGAGTTTGTCGGCGCGATTGCCCCAGTTGAGCCAAATCACCGGCACCTCAGCGGCGCGCAACGTCGGCAACAGTGCTTGCAGCGGCGCAATCGGCGCGCGCGCTGGCGTGACATCGACGCCGATATGCCCCAGCCAACCTTCGGGATGGCAGAAGTCGTTCTGCATATCCACCACGATAATTGCGCTACGCTGCAGATCAAAAATCACGGCGCGGTCGCGAGTTGTGAGCTGCACGGTGCGCGCCGCCTGCGTCGGGCGCCGCGTATCGACGACATGCGGTGAGACGCGCCACTGATTGTGTCGGCTGCTGCCTAAGACGTTTTCCGGCATATCAGGCTCCCGTTAATACGCGCAAATCTTCCGCATCTAACGTGACAGGGTCACCGCTGCGAATCAGTTCAGAAAACCCCTCATTTGGCGTCATCACCGTCAACGTATACAGCTTGCTGCTGCCGGTATTACGAATGGCGTGGTCGTTGCCCGGATGCAGTAGCAGGGAGTCGCCTTTCCTGATGTCGAGCTCATCATCGTTACAGCGCGCCACGCCTTCGCCGTGCAGCACATAGAAGAATTCGTGTGCGGTAGCGTGTTCATTGGGTGGCGTAGCGCCGCCGACGTTAAAGATCTCCACCACAAAGATGTTTTCAATGCCGTCTAACGGCTTGTCGAACAGAATGGCGAAGTAGTTGCTGCTATCCGGGCTGATACGGAACGCCTTAACATCCGCCAGATTGTTGAAACGAAACGATTTCACAAGTTATTCCTTTCGATAAGGCTGCGTTAACGCGCCGGGTTGCAAGGTGCGACCCACCACGCCGGACATCGCCAGAATGGTGAGCAGATAAGGCAGCGCCAGCAGCACCTGCGGCGGCAGCGTGTTTTCAAACAGCTGCAGCGAGAGTTGCAGGGCATCTGCGGCGCCAAAGATAAACGCGGCGACCAGCGCTTTTAGCGGGCTCCAGCGACCAAAGATGACAATCGCCAGCGCGATAAAACCCTGTCCGCTGACGATGTTGTCGCGAAACAGGCCGATCTGCGCAGTGACCAGATAGCTACCGGCCAAGCCGGCGCCCACGCAGGAGAACAGTACGCCCCACGTACGGATCTTTAACACGTTGAGTCCGGCGGCATGTGCGGCGCGGGGATTTTCGCCCACCGCACGCAACGACAAGCCAAAGCGAGTGTGAAACAGGCCGAAATGTGCCAGCACGGCCAGTAGCAAGGTGAGATAAAGCGGCAGCGGCTGCTGGAACAGGATCGGGCCAATAAACGGTAGCGAAGAGAGCAGCGGCACATGCCAGGGTTCCAGCATCGGAATGGTGGGAGAAGATTCATTGCCCATCACTAGCGCGTAAATCCAGGTGGCTAATCCTGCCGCCAGAATATTGAAAACGATGCCCACCACAATCTGGCTGGCATGGGCGCGCAGATAGAGCGCGGCCAGCACGCAGCCAACCAGCAATCCGCCGACGCCACCGGCGATAAAGCCCAGCGCAGTTGATCCGCTCTCGACCGCCATCATGTAGCTGGAAAGCGCACCGAGCAGAATGGTGCCTTCAATGCCGATATTCAGTACGCCAGAGCGTTCGGCATAGATTTCGCCCAGCGCCGCCAGCAATACCGGACCGGCAAGTCGTACCGCCGCGGCCAGCCAGCTGACGAAAAAGGCGGTATCGAGATTCATCAACAGATTCATGATTGTTCCTCCGCCAACGGGCTGCGCGATTGACGACCGCCGGGCAGATTAATGCGGTAATAGCGCAACAGATCGCCCGCCAGAATCAGTAACACCACCAGACTTTGTAGAATCAGCACCACCGACGTGGGCAAACCGGTTTGGCGCTGCATGGCGCTGCCGCCCACTTCCAGTCCGCCGTAGAGAATGGCCGTAGGGATCACCAACAGCGGATTGAGGCGCGCCAGTAAGGCCACCACGACGCCGATAAAGCCGACGCCACCGGAGATGCCTTCCATTAGGCGATGTTGCACGCCTAATACGGCGCACAATCCTGCCAGCGCGGCTAATCCGCCGCCGAGCAGCACCGCGCCCATTTGACGGCGATTGACGTCAACGCCGCTGTAGCGCGCCGCGCGCGGATTAAGCCCCGCGATTTTGATTTCGAAACCGGCGGGCGTAGCACGCATCAGCCAGAAGACGAACACGGTGGCAACCAGCGCGATGGCGATGCCCCAATGTGCGCGCATACCGTTCATCACAAACGGCAGCCAACTCTCCACCGGCAAACGTGGCGTCTGCGGCAAATCGCCCGGCGCGCGCATCGGGCCGGAAACCAAATATTGCACGATGAACAGCGCAACATAGTTGGCCATCAGCGAAATTAGCACATCGTTGCCACCAAACTTCACCCGTAAGGCGCCAACCCAACCGGCCCAAATTGCACCCGCGAGGAAGGCGGCGATCAGCACCAACGGCCAGTAGAGCAGCGCAGGAATCGCCCACGGAAATCCCTGCGGCGTACCGGAAAGGGCGATCCAGCTGGCCGCCGCGGCACCCAGCAGAAAACAGCCTTCAAAGCCGATATAACCGAGCCCGGCGCGCCACACCACGATGGTCGCCAGCGCAATCAGCATCAGCGGCGTGGACTGCACCAGGCTGAGACCGAAGCTGCGCAGCGAGCCAAAAGCGGCGTCAAACAGGAAACCATAAGCCGAGAGCGGATTGCCGCCAAAGGGGATAAACAGCAAACCGGCAATGATGAACGCCGCAAGGATGCCGCAAAAACTGGTTAGCACCAGCGCGCCTGTTGATTCCGCCGGCGCCAGACGACGCTCAAGCAGCTTCTTCATGGTTGCCTCCGGATTTTTTCAGGTGCGCGCCGGCCATCAGCTCGCCGAGGCGTTCCGGTGTGGCATCGACGGCGGCCATTTCACCGGCGATTTGGCCGCTGTACATCACCGCGATGCGATCGGAGAGATTGATGATTTCCTCCAGCTCGGCGGAGATCATGAGAATCGCGCAGCCGCGATCGCGCGCCGCCATCAAGCCTTGCCACACGCTCTCAATCGCGCCAACATCCAGCCCGCGCGTCGGCTGTTCAACGATCAGCACGCTGGGATTGCTGGCCACTTCGCGTCCAAGAATCAGCTTTTGCAGGTTGCCGCCAGAGAGTTTGCCGGCTTCAAAATCGGCATCCGGCGTGCGGACCGCAAAGCGGGCGATGATGTCGCGCGCATGTTGGTTGATGCGCTGACGATCCAGTAACCAGCCGCCTGCGCGGGTAAAGGTGTGTTGGCGACCGAGCATGGCGTTATCGGTGATGGATAAATCGGTTACCGAACCAACGCCGCGACGATCCGCCGGGATAAAGCTGATGCCTTTACTGCGACGCGTAGCGGGGGAATCGTCGCTGATGTCTTCACCATTGAGCAGAATGCGACCCGCTTCCAGTTCGCGCAGGTTGAGTAACGCTTCCGCCAGCTCCGACTGCCCGTTGCCTTCAACACCGGCGATGCCGAGGATTTCGCCCGCGGCGACGTTGAGCGAAACGCGCCAGATCTTCTGCTGTCCACTGGCATCACGCACCGCGATACTCTCCACCTGCAACACGGTTTTACCGGGTTGGCACGGCGTTTTCTCCACGCGCAGTACCACATCGCGACCCACCATACGGCGCGCCAGATCGCGCTCCGACGTGTCTTTAATATCCACCGAATCAACCATTTTTCCGCCACGCATCACCGAAACATGATGGGCAATAGCCATGATTTCATACAGTTTGTGAGTGACGATCACTACCGAGCGGCCTTCAGCACACAGCGATTTGAGCGTAGCGAACAGCCCGGCTTTCTCTTGCGGCGTCAGCACCGCCGTCGGTTCATCGAGAATCAGTACCTGCGCATCTCGGTATAAAAGCTTGAGGATCTCCACGCGCTGCTGCACCCCAATCGGCAGATGCTGTACTTTCGCCCAGGGATCGATCGCCAGCCCGTGTTTGTCAGACAGCGCCTGCAAACGCGCCGCCGCTGCTTGCAGATTGAGTACGCCGCTGGCGCGCTCTTTCAGGCCCAACACCACGTTTTCCACCACGCTCATCGGCTGCACCAGCATAAATTCCTGATGCACCATGCCAATGCCGCAGGCAATGGCATCGCTGGGATCGCGAAAACGTTGCGCTTTGCCATCCACCACAATGCTGCCTTCATCGGCCTGATACAGACCATAGAGGATTTGCATCAACGTACTTTTGCCCGCGCCGTTTTCCCCCAGCAGCGCGTGGATTTCACCCGCTTTGATACTGAGCGAGACGTCATCATTTGCCACCACGCGCGCAAAGCGTTTGGTGATGTTGTTAAGCGCGACGCGGATGTTTGCCGTTGCTGTCATGATGGTTAAACCGTTGGCTTCAGCGCGCCGCTGTCGAGCTGCTGCCAAATCTGCTGAAAGGATGCCCAGGCGCTGGCGCTCACCAGTTTAGCGTTGTAATGCTCGCTTCCATTGACCACCGACCAGGCTTTGCCAACGGTTGGGTGCCATTCGTCGCCGCCTTTGAACGTTTTGTTCGCCACCGATTCGCCCACCTGTTCCACCATCCAGTCAAGATTCTGACGGAAGCTGCAGGCGACGTAAGCTGGCGCGACATCGCGCTGATCGACATAGCAGCCGATAGCTTTGACTTTCGCCGCTGCCGCGCCTTGCATTGCGCCGAGGCCAGTAACGTCCGCCGCATGCCAAATCACATCTGCGCCGTTACCAATCATGGTAGTGGCGGCTTCACGACCTTTGGCGGCATTGTCGTAATCGCCGGTCACCACGCCCATGCCTTTAATGCCCGGACGGGTTTTCTCGGCAGCCTGAATAAAGGCGCGCATCATGGCCTGCTGTGTGGGGTTATCGCCGCCGCCAACAAATCCTACCGCTTGACCTTTATCAGAGATCAGCGCAGCCAGCGCACCGGCCGCGTAAGCCCCTTGCAGATAGGCGAGGTTGACGTATTCCACGTTGCCCGGTGATTTTTCGCCGGGCTTGAAGGTTGAGGCGAAGAAGTAGGTATCAGGATATTCCGGCGCGATTTCGGCGAATGCCGAGCCGTATTCAAAGCTATGGCCGATGATCAGCTGGTAACCATCATCGGCATAGCCGCGGATGGTTTGATCCATCTGCGCCTGCGAGACGCTTTCGCTGTGCGCCACGGTAAACCCGGCTTTTTGCAGGCTTTGCAATCCGGCATACGCCAGTGAACTCCAGCCGCCATCGGCAACCGAGCCGGGCAGCAGCAGGGCGATTTTTATGCTGTTATTCGCCGCCAATGCGTTGCGCGACAGCATCGGTGCCAGCGCGGGTAACAACAGCGCGCCAGCCACTAACTTCGCAAACTTTCTGCGGGATACGTCTGCCATCATGTGTTCTCCTGGTGTGGTTTTGATGTATTAATCACCCGAAGAGCATTATCTTAAAAGCATCATTTTTAGCACTTACCGATGCCTAAAAGGCAACGCAGGGGAAATATGCTGCAACATCGTTTGTTTGTGTATATCGATCAGGTGGCGCGCAGCGGTTCGATTCGCAAAGCGGCCGAGCGTCTGCACATCTCCGCTTCAGCAATTAACCGCCAGTTGATTGCGCTGGAAGAGGAGCTGGGCACGCCGCTTTTTCAACGTTTGCCGCGCAAAATGATCCTTACCGCCGCCGGTGAAGCGTTGATTCATCATGTGCGACAGAGTTTTAAAGAGATTGAAATCGCGCAGATGAAAATCGAAGAGTTGAAAGGGCTGCGACGTGGTGAAGTCACGGTGGCGATGATGAGCGGATTAGCGGCAAACCTGATTCCTCGCGTGGCATTGGAGTTTCGCCGCGCCAATCCGCGGGTGAAATTGCTGCTGCAACAGCTCACTACCGGCGAAAATATCACTAATGCTGTTGCCAGCGGTGAGGCAGATTTGGGCATTGGTTTTGATTTTGATTTGCAGCCGGTGCATCGCAACATCGCCAGCGTGCCGGTGCGGTTGGGCGCGGTGGTGGGCGCGGGGCATCCGCTGGCCGAGAAATCGAGCTTGCGTTTGAGTGATTGTTTGCCGTACCCAGTGGTGATCGCTGACAAATCAATGGTGATTCGACCGTACCTGAATGAAGTGTTTGCGCGCGCCTCGATCAATTTGCAGCCGGTGATTGAAACCAATTCGATCGAGGTGATGCGCCAGTCGGCGATGATGGATCAAACGCTGACGTTTCTCACACCGATCGATATTGAATCCGACCAGCGCAGCGGCAGGTTGATCTATATTCCAGTGCGCGAGCTGGCGCAGCACACGCAAACGCTGATGCTGATCGGCCACGATCGTGGTACCAGCGCGATTGGGAGTGTGTTCGCAGAAACCATCAAAGGGATGATGTCGGAATTACGCTGACAGTTTGCGCCATTAGCTGATAGTGCGCGCAATAAGCTGATAGTGCGCGCAATAAGCTGAAAGTTCGCGCAATAAGCTGACAGTTCGCGCAATAAATTGCGCCGCTACGGTTTGTGCGGCAATGAATATACCCACGGGTTTCGTCGCGGTGCGATTTATCGCGCGTCTTGGTAAGCTGTACGATCGGTCAGGAAATGAATATCGAAGTTCTGCACTTCGCGCGCCAGTTTCAGAAGCGCATGTGCGGCACGATCGGTCGCAATGGCTCCACGCTCCGCATCGGCGGCGGCGGCATTGCCGGTGGTGCCGGAAAGATGCAGATCTTGCGCCATCCAGCCAAAACCAATGCCACCTTCAGGGGTTAAAATGCCGCCGGTTGCTTCCAGTGCGACCGAAGCTGATACGAAATCGTCCGCATGTTGCATCTGCACCAATTCAGGATGCAAGTGCAACATCATGCTGGTCTCCGATTCCCCACCGTGAATGCCATGATTAAGCTCATGTGCGCTATACAGGTCAGAAGCATCAATGGTACGGAACCAGCTGGCGCTAACGGCAAACATCCCCAATTCAATGCGCAGCTGGCGACACACCATCTCCATTAGCTGCGGTTGGCCGCCGTGCGAGTTCCAGAAAATCAGTTTACGAATTCCCGCGCGCCAGGCGCTTTTGGCGACCTCAAACCACACTTTGCCAAGTACCTCATAAGGCAGCGAAAGGGTGCCGGGATAGGCAAGATGTTCGTCCGATTTGCCAATTGGCAGCGCGGGCATCACCAGCAGCGGAAGATCGTCGGGCTTGAGTTCAACAGCACGTTGGATAATGCCCGCGTTGATAGCCGCATCCACACGCACGGGCAGATGCGGGCCATGTTGTTCCACCGCACCAATCGGCAGTATGGCGACGATACTCGCCATATCCAGTTCACTGAATTCTCGCGTTGAAAGATCCCACCACCAGGGCGAAGACGGCATGAGCATGTTTACCTCCATTTTTTTTCCACCTTAACGGGTTGGACGTGCAATGGAAGCAACAAAATTCGTACTGAGCGTTGCTTTTTAGGCAGCGCAACGTCCTTAGCGACACGATTCATTGCGCAATAAATTGCGCCGCTAAGATACGTGAAAGTTGTCCAGACTAAAGGTTCTCCTGCTCGATGCTGGTCAGCAGCGCATTCTGAATAATTCGCTGGGCTTTAAGCGGGTTTTGCTCACGCTGAGCGTCCTGCAACGCGGCGATATCCAGCTTATCCAGCGCGCGATAGATGTGTTTGAGGAAGCGAATCGATAGATTGGCCGCTTCGACATGATCTTCACGGAACGGGAATTGATCGAGCTGCCACACGCCGTCCCAGTTGTTGATCTTCAACACATAGAAGAACTCAAAAATCTCGGTCATGTGTACGGTGCCGACGACCAGATCGTCATCCCAGCCGCGCAGGTTGTCGTTGACGTCCATGCCAAACAGACGTCCGCGATCGATGATCAGCTGAGCGGAATCCGCCGGGGATTCGCCCGCAAACAGCGCATGGCCGAAATCGAGTAGCACACCAACATTATCCAAACCAATGTCCTCAATGCCGAGCAAGGTGCGCGCAGCTGAATCCCAGGTCATTTTTACGCGCGGTTCACGCGGTTTATATTCGATAGCAAATTTGACGTCAGGATTAGCACTCGCCAATTCGCGCATGCCGTCAACCGCCATCTTCCACAGGTTTTTGTGATCGACCTGGAACGGATAATCCCAGCCGTCCTGACCTGGCCAGACTTTAACGTAATTAGCCCCCAACTCCCGCACCACGGTGGCGGCTTCGTGCATCAATTCAAACGCCTGTTTACGGATAGCGGCGTCGGGATTGGTAAAGGCACCGCGTGAGAAACGGCGCAGATAAATTTCGGGTGTCACGCCGATGGCTTTCAATCCGTTATCGGCCAGCGCTTGTTTTACCTGCGCGACAGTTACCCCTTCGGTAAACGGATAGGGCACATCAACGTAAGAGAGGTCTTCAACGCTGCCCGCGAGTTTGATTTGATCCAGGGTGCTGAGCGCCGGGCCATACCCGTCCACGGCGTAGCGATCGATATAGTTGGCAAAGTGCCACAAGCCGGCACCGAATTTCGGATACGTGTAGGAACTCATTCGACTTTCTCCTCAGAGGTTTGATGTTTGAATATATATTCATTGATGGTTATATATTCCATTCTGCGCCTCCCCCTGCGCTGTTAACCAGCAATGAATGGTGAAAATGCAACCGTAATCACACAATTACTTAGCCCCACTAAGACGGAGCAATTGCGCACTTTTAGGGCAGAGCGTGCACCATCAGCTGACTTTTTGAGCCGTTTTTACTCTCTTTCATCTCACCGCCACATTGGCAATGCAAGGGCGATAGCGGGAAAAAAGGCCGTAATGCTCTGGTAATAAGAAATATTGCTAGCAATAAAGCTAGTGTGGCATGCCGTTTGCTTTGCCCCTTATATCGCAAGACGTGTGTTCATCAGGAGGCCGTTATGTCATCGCCGCAGGTCATCTGGGATATCGCTAGCCATCAGCGCTATACCTACAGCTCAATTGAACATCAAATATCGCCAGCGTGGCCAAAGGGCAAAGGCCTGGCGCTCTATATCGCAATGAATCTGGAGCATTTTGCTTTTGGTTTACCGGAAGGGGCGAAATTGTCTCAGGGCGCGAATCGTCTCGACGTATTGAACTACGCGTGGCGCGACTATGGTAATCGGGTGGGCGGTTGGTATTTGGCCGATTTGTTTGCCGAACTTGGCATTCCGCCGGCGGTAATCGCCAACACCGCAATCATCGATTATTGTCCGCAATTGCTGGACCGCTGGTTGAGCCTGCCCGGTAGCGAACTGATTGGCCACGGTCATACCAACTCGCAACGTCAGGGTGAGCTAAGCCGTGAAGATGAATGCGCATTGATTGCTCGCTGCCAGCAGCGACTCACTGCCTATCAGCAGCGCCCGGTTGCGGGTTGGCTGTCGCCGTGGATTTCCGAAAGCCACGACACGCCGGATTTACTGCGTCAAAACGGCTTCAGCTACACCCTAAACTGGGCACATGACGACCGTCCGGTTGCGCTGCAAACCTCTCATGGCGATCTGCTGTCGGTGCCTTATCCGCAGGAGATCAACGATATTCCTACCATCATCCCCAATGGCACCTCGATTGAGACCTTCTGCAGCATGATGGAAAGCCAGTTCATGGAAATGAAACAGCGCGCCGAGCAGCGCCCACAGGTCATGGGCATTGCGTTGCATCCCTACATTGTGGGGCAGCCTTTCCGGTTGCATCACTTGCGGCAGACGCTGAAGACGATCATAGCGCAGTGTGAGGACGTATGGATTACCACGCCGGGTGAGATTGCCGCCCATTCACTGAGCCTATCTGCACCCACAAATATTGTATCGACGGGAGAGCAAGTATGTCCGTAGTACCAGAAGAAGTAGAGATTGTGAAAGCGTTTCTGGCCGCCTCAATGGCGCCGGATCCTGACAGAGCCGCGGCGCTAATGTCGCAGGATGTGGTCATCACCTTTACCGGTAAGCGCGTGATGCCAAGCGTTCACGGCGTAACCGCCTTCAACGCCGCCCGCTATCAGTGGGTAAAAAAACAGCTGGGTGAGTTTGACTGGATGGAGAAACGCCCTGGCCACGTGGTGGTGTACTGCACCGGTTTCCTCTACGGCGTATGGCCGGATGGACGTGCGTTCGCCGGCAATCGCTACCTCGACCGCTATGAAGTAATAGAAGGGCGTATCACCAAAATGGACGTGTGGAACGACAGCGCAGAGTGGATTCTGACGCCAGAACTGAATCAACTGTCACATTAATAGCAAATACATGAACTGGCATTGGCTTTGCATGCATTGCTAGCAATAACCCTAGCATGCTAATGAGAGATAAATGATGAAGCAACTTTTACTGTCGTTATTAGTAGCAGGTTCGCTGGGCCTTGCCAGTCAATCGGCGCTGGCGGAGAACGTAGTGCGTTGGGCAACCGATGCTGATATTCCAACGCTGGATCCGGATGCTTACGCCTCGACCAAAGCGCTGACTTTTCAGAATCACATTTATGAATCGCTGGTGCAGCGCGATAACGATCTGAAAATCCAGCCGTGGCTGGCATTGAGCTGGCAGCAGCTTGATGACACAACGCTGCGGTTCAAACTGCGGGAAGGCGTCAAGTTTCATAATGGCGACGAGCTGACATCAGAAGATGTGGTGGCGTCGGTCGCGAGGGTTACGGATCCTGCGTCAGGTATTCGCGCTAATGCCTCAACCATTAAAGATGCGGTGGCGGTAGACAACTATACCGTGGATATTCATTTGGTGAAAAAGACCGGGATCGCCATCAACGAACTGACCGGCGTGATGATCATGGATAAGAAGTGGCTCAGTGAGCATAACGCACTGAAGCCCACCGATATCAGTCAAGGCACCGAAGGGTACGCCACCAATAATACCAACGGCACCGGGCCGTTTATTTTGCAAAGCCGCCAGCGTGATACACAGATGGTGCTCGTGCGCAATCCCAACTGGTGGAATGCCGCTGCCGGTACCACCAATATCGACAAAATCATTTTCAAACCGATCTCGTCCGATGCCACGCGCCTCTCAGGTTTATTAGCCGGCGAGTACGATTTAGTCACCTCGGTTCCGCTGCAGGATATTCAGCGCCTGCAAAACAATCCTGCCGTGCAGTTGCAGGTGAGTCCGTCGTTACGCGTTGATTATCTGGCACTCAACATGCGTGACACGCTGAATGCCAAAAACAGTAAAGCGGAGAACCCGCTGAAAGATATCCGCGTGCGTCAGGCGTTGTATATGGCGATCAATCGCGAGGCGATCACGCAAAAGGTGATGCGCGGTCTGACCAAACCCACCAGCAACTATCTGGCACCGGATATTCCAGGCTATGACGCCAAAGCCGGTGTGGATTATCCCTACGATCCGGCAAAAGCCAAAGCGTTGCTGGCAGAGGCCGGTTATGCGCAAGGCTTTAATCTCAACTTTGATTGCCCGGAAGGCACTTATATTAACGCCGCACAATGGTGCCAGGCGGTGCAGAGTTACTGGTCGAAAATTGGGGTGAAAGCCGCGCTGAATGTGCATCCGGCCAGCGTTTATGACCCGATATTGGTCAACGGACGTACCGATGTTGGCGTGCTGGGCTGGGCCAATCTGCCCATCATGGATCCCTACAGCGTAGCGGTGCAGCTGTTGCATACCAGCAACGGAAAAAGCCTCGGCACCTTTAACATCCCACGCTACAGCAATCCGGCGGCGGATAAGTTGATCGACGATTCCGTGGGCGAGTTGGATAACGCTAAACGCCTTGCCATGCTAAGCGAGGCCGTCGCGCTGGCGAACAAAGATCTGCCTTATCTGCCGATGCACTTCGAACCCACCGTTTGGGCAATGAGCAAAAAACTGACGCTGAAACAGACGCCGGATAATGTTCAACGCCTGTGGTACGGCAAAGTGAGTCAGTAAGTCTGCCTGGTCGCCATTAATGGCGACCCTACACAATCTTTGTAGGGTGCGCATTCATGCGCACCAGATCAGCATTAGCCGCTTTGCTTCTGGAGGCCGTTATGGTTTTTTTTGTGCGCAAGTTACTGCAGGCATGTATGTTGCTGGCGGGTGTCGCGTTGCTGTCCTTTATTCTGTTCCAGTATCTTGGCGATCCGGTTGCCAGCATGCTGCCCGAGAGCGCCACTGAAGTTGAACGCGCTGCATTACGCACCAGCCTTGGCCTCAACGACCCGGTGATAGTGCAATTTGGGCACTACATCACGCGCTTGCTGCACGGCAACTTTGGCATTTCCTATTACAACCAGGTATCGGTTTTCCAGCTGATCATGGAGCGCCTGCCGGCCACGCTAGAGCTGGTATTTGTTTCGGTGGTACTGGCGATGGCAATCGGTTTCCCATTAGGCGTCTGGTCAGCTATCAGCCGTAACAAACTGCTGAAAGAGGGCGTGCAAATCCTCTCATTGATCGGCGTTTCTCTGCCGTGGTTTCTCACCGGCATCATCCTGATTATCGTGTTTTCCATCTGGCTTGGCTGGTTTCCCTCCAGCGGTCGCGGTGAAACGGTGAAAATTGGCTTCTGGAGTACCGGCCTGCTCACCGCGTCTGGCTGGCACTCGATTGTGCTGCCGGCGCTCTCTTTGGGTCTGTCAATGGTCACCATCATCATGCGTTTGATTCGCACCGAGATGCTGGAAGTGATGAAGTCCGATTACGTTAAATTCGCCCGCGCGCGCGGCATCGAAAACTATCGCATCTGGTTTCGCCATGCGCTGAAGAATGCACTATTGCCGGTGGTCACGGTGATCGGTTTGCAGATTGGCGGTTTGATCGCCTTCGCCATAGTCATCGAAACCGTATTCCAGTGGCCTGGCATGGGTTTACTGCTGATTCAGTCGATTAACTTCGTCGATGTGCCGGTCCTCTCCGGCTATCTCCTGTTTACCGCCCTGATTTTTATCGTGATCAACACACTGGTTGATCTGTTGTATTACCTGATCGACCCGCGTATGCGGGCTCAGTAAGGAGTGGTCATGATTAACGATAATTTGCCCGTACGCCGCCGTACCCGCATGGCTCAGCAATGGCGTGCCTTCACCGACAGCGATCTGCTTTGGTTATTCTGGCGCAGTAAAAGCACGGTCGTTGCCTTCACCTGCTGCCTGGTAATCTTGCTCTGCTCGGTGACCAGCCACTGGATTGCGCCCCATAACGTGTTCGATACCACCACGTTTGATTTGATGGATTCCGAATTACCCCCTTCGTGGATGAGCGGGGGTGACGCACGATTCTGGCTGGGAACCGATGTACAAGGGCGCGATATTTTTTCACTGATGCTTTACGGACTCAATATCTCATTGATTATCGGCGGTATCAGCGTGTTGTTATCGGTGATGCTGGGCGTAGCGCTGGGGGTATTGAGCGGCTATTTCGGTGGTTTAGTCGACACGCTAATCATGCGCTTTGCCGATGCCATGCTGAGTATTCCGACCATCATGTTCACGCTGCTGGTCAGCGGCGTCGCGCGGGTGGTGATCCCGAAAGAGCTAATGGGGCATTTTGCGCCCGCCATTCTCACCGGCGCGATTGCGCTGACCGGCTGGATGCAATACGCCCGCACGGTACGCGGTCTGACCATGCTGGAGAAGGGCCGCGAGTACGTCATGGCTTCTCGTATCAGTGGTGCAACACATCTTCATATCATGCTGCGCCACATCGTGCCGAATGTGCTGCGCCCGGTACTGGTGATGGCGACGCTGCATCTTAGCGTGGCCATCCTGACCGAAGCGACGCTCTCGTTTCTTGGCGTGGGCATGCCGCCAGACCAGCCCTCGCTGGGCACCTTAATTAATGAAGGCAATCAGTATCTCTTCTCCGGACAGTGGTGGATTGTGGCGTTCCCCGCCGCGCTGTTGGTGATCCTTTCTCTCTCTTTCAACATGCTGGGCGATTGGTTGCTGGACGCCCTCAACCCGAAACTACGTTAGGAGCTAAACGATGCAGACAGCCAGCGAGACGTTACTGGACGTCAGAGATTTGAGCATTGAGTTTCTCCATCGCAAAGGCAATTTACAGGCGATTCACCATTTGTCGCTCACCATGCAGCCGGGAGAAGTGCTAGGCATGGTCGGCGAATCAGGCGCCGGGAAATCGTTGACTGGCGCGGCGATCAGTGGACTGTTGCAGGAACCGGGCCGCATCAAGCAGGGCGAGATTTGGTTTCAGGGGCAGCGTATTGATAACCTGAATGACAATGCGCGCCGCCAGCTACGCGGCAAAGCCATCAGCTGTATTTTTCAGGATCCGCTCACCAGCCTTAACCCGGTTCTCACCATTGGGCAGCAACTGACAGAAACCATTCGCACCCATTTGCCGCTCACAGCGGCTGAGGCCAGTGAACGCGCCATCAACTTGCTGACAGAAGTGGGCATGAGCAGCCCGGCGCAGCGTATGCATCAATACCCGCATCAGCTTTCAGGTGGGATGCGCCAACGTGTGGTGATTGCGCTGGCGCTCTGCGTTGATCCTCAGTTAGTGATCGCCGATGAGCCAACCACCGCACTGGACGTGTCGGTTCAGGCGCAGGTTCTTCGCGTGCTCAAGCGTCTCTGTCAGCAGCATGGCACAGCGGTAATGCTGATCACCCATGACATGGGCGTGGTTGCGGAAGTGTGTTCGCGGGTGGCGGTGCTCTACGCTGGCCGTATTGTTGAGATGGGACCGGTTGCTGAGGTTATCCGCTCACCAAAACATCCCTACACGCGCGGCCTGATTAACTCGATTCCTTCAATGCGTGAACGTCATGCCTTCCTGGCGCAGATCGACGGGACTATGCCGCGGCTTAATACGCTGCCGGACGGCTGCGCGTTTCATCCTCGCTGTCCGAACGTCACCGAGCATTGCCAACGTCAGCAACCGGACATGCAGTTCAAACATCTGTCACAGATCGCCTGCTTTAATCCTTATGGAGAGACGCCATGAAGAGTGAAAAAGTGCTGCCACCTGAAGTGTTAAGCGTGCGCGATCTGCACATCCGTTTTCAGCTCGGACGAGAGAAGCGTAGCGCGTTGTTTCGTCGGGGGGCAAAACGTGAACTGCATGCGGTACGCGGCATCAATATCTCCATACGTCAGGGCGAAACCTTTAGCATCGTCGGCGAGTCCGGCTGTGGCAAATCCACCATTGCGCGGGCGCTGGCGGGGCTGTATGTGCCCTCAGCAGGCAGTATAAAGTTTGCCTGGCAAGCTGAGGATGGCAACGTAGGGCGAGTGCAAAATGGCACCCAGATGATCTTTCAGGATCCCTATGCCAGCCTCAATCCGCGTTGGCGTATTGGCCGTTCATTGGCCGAACCGCTGGTCCTGAGTAAAAAAGTCGGCAGCACGCGCCAGGCAAGAAACTACTGCGGGCAGCTGCTGGAGCAGGTTGGGCTTGCTGCTCACGATCTGGATAAGTTTCCGCATGAATTTTCGGGTGGTCAGCGCCAGCGCATCTCGATTGCGCGTGCGCTGGCAACGCAGCCAGGCTTTCTGATTTGTGATGAGCCGACCTCGGCACTGGACGTCTCGGTACAGGCGCAGGTGTTAAATCTGATGCGTCGTTTACAGCAAGAGCATGGTCTGACCTACTTTTTCATCAGCCATAACATGGCGGTGATTTCCCACATTTCTGATCGGGTTGGCGTGATGTACCTCGGTCGTATTGTTGAGCAAGGTACGGTGGAAGAGATTTTTTCTCGTCCTGCGCATCCTTATACGCGTTTGCTGATCGCGGCGATTCCACAGTTTGATAATCCATCAACTGAACGTGAGCCGATCGTGGGTGAAGCGCCCAATCCCATGTCTCCACCGCCAGGCTGTGCCTTTGCCGCCCGCTGCCGCTTCGCACAGCCGCTGTGCCAGCAAACCATGCCGCCGGTTCATGCCTTGTCAGAAGAACATCAGCTTGAATGCCATTTCCCGGCGGCCGTTGCTGCGGCCTGAAACTCTTAAGGAGAACCTAGATGGAAAGCGTATTAATTCAGAATGTCATGCCGTTTGATGAAAGTCAGCCTGTCGACCTGTTGCTTAACGATGGCGTAATCGCCGCGCGTGGTCAGAATTTGCCTCAAGCGGCAGGCGCAAAAATTATCGATGCCAGCGGCTTGCAGGCCTTTCCGGGTCTTGTCGATGGCCACGCCCATCTTGATAAAACCTTGCTGGGGCGCGACTGGTATCGCAATGACGTCCCACGAAATCTGGCGGCAATTATTGCCAATGAGCGCGATTACCGTCGTGAGCAGCAGCCCGATCCGCAACGCCAGTCAGAGCGCATTACGCGTCGTGCCATCGCAGCAGGAACCTCATTTATTCGCACTCATGTCGATATTGATAACGAGATCGGTCTGGCAAATCTGGAAGGGGTGCTGGAAACCCGGCGTCGTCTGGCTCATCAGGTTGATATTGAGATTGTCGCGTTTCCGCAAAGCGGCATTTTACAAAATCCCGGCACCGAAGCGCTGTTGGATCGTGCGCTGGAGATGGGCGCGGAGCTGGTGGGCGGCTTAGATCCCTGTTCGTACGATAAAGATCCGGTACGCCATCTACAGATCATCTTTGACCTGGCGGTTCGTCATGGCAAAAAGGTGGATATTCATCTGCATGAACGCGGTGAACTGGGCGCATTTAGTCTTGAACTGTTGCTGAGTTTTACCCGGCGCTATCAGATGCATAACCGCGTCACGCTCAGCCACGGCTTCTGTCTCGGCATGATCGAACCTGCTCGACAACAGCAATTTGCCGAAGAGATGGCAGAGCTGGGCATGTCGGTCGCGACGACCGCGCCGGCAGATATCGCGGTTCCCCCTTATGAATTGCTCACCGAGGCGGGTGTAGCGTTTTGCGCCGGTAACGACGGCGTGCGCGATACCTGGAGCCCTTACGGCAGCGGCGATATGCTGCAACGCGCGGTCACCATGGGACTGCGTTATCGCTGGCGTCAGGATCAGGAAATTATGCGTGCGGCTCAGACGATTACCTTTGGTGGTGCCCGCGTCATGGCGCTTGAAAACTATGGGTTACAACCGGGCAATCGCGCCGATCTGGTGTTGATTCCAGGCCGCAGCATGGTGGAAGCGCTGGTGGAGTTACCGCGTGAACGTAAGGTGATCAAGGGTGGCAAACTGATTGCTGCAGACGGGGAGTGCCTGTTCTGATGAGTGAAAAAGTAACCCGACTGCGTGCCGCTTGGGTTGTGGGCTATCGCGATGGCGATCACTGCCTGCTGCCAGAAGGCGAAGTGGTGTGGCAGGGCGAGCGTATCCTGTTTGTTGGTTTTGATTATTCCGGCCCGGTGGATGAGGAAATGAATGTCGGAAATTGTCTGGTGGGGCCGGGATTCATTGACCTCGATGCCCTAGGCGATCTCGATACCACCGTGCTGGCCTTCGATAACCAGCCAGGCTGGAAAAAAGGGCGCATTGTTGCCGCTGACTGGCAACGCCGCGATCTCTACAGCCGCGAACAGCTTAACTTTGCCAAGCATTATGCTTACAGCCATCTGCTGCTTAACGGCATCACCAGTTTTGCACCCATCACCTCGATTCTGTACCGCGAATGGGCCGAGGATTTCGACGAATATCTGTACGCAGCGGATGTGGCTGAATCTTTAGGCGCGCGCGCGTGGCTGGGACCGGCTTTCATGGCTGGCTACTACGCCAGCGATGTGCAGGGACAGTTTGCGTGGATTGGCAACCGCGCTCGCGCGAAAAAGGGGCTGGAAGATGCGGTCAGTTTCTATCAGCGCATGCAGCAACGTGGCGTTTCAACGCTGAGCGGTATGCTGGCGCCCGATCGTATTGAAGGCGGTGATGCCGTATGGCTTAAAGAACTAGGTGACATTGTCACGTCATTGGCGTGTCCCACACGTTTGCATTGTTGCCAAAGCGAGCTGGAAGTACGTGAGATAGCCATGCGCTATCAGGGACGCACTTCGCTGCAACTGCTGGCCGACAATGGCTTGCTCAACCGCCACATGCTGTTGCCACACGGGCAGTTTCTGGGTGGATTGCACGCCGACGCAACACGTGTGGCCGAGGATATTACGCGGTTGGCACAATCTGGCGCTTCGCTGGTGGCCTGTCCGCTGGTCTCTGGCCGTCATGGCAAATATCTCGAACATTACCCGTTAATTAAAGCCGCTGGCATCAACGTAGCGCTTGGAACGGATACCTTTCCCGCCGATATGTTTACCAATATGCAAATGGGTGTGGTGCTAACGCGCGTTGTCACCGGCGATATCTCTGCGGCCAGCGCTGCCGATTATTATCGCATGGCGACGTTGGGCGGTGCGCAAGCATTGGGACGTGATGATCTTGGCCGTTTGGCGGCGGGTTGCCAGGCCGATATGATGATGGTCAATCTTGATCAACCTGCGCTGGGACAGGTATTTGATCCCATTACTACGTTGGTTCTGAACGGTAATGGCCGCGATGTCACTGGCGTGATTGTAGCAGGGCGCAAAGTGGTGTGGGATCGCGAACTGGTCAACAGCGGACAGAGTGCAGCAGCGCTACACGCCGCGTCACAACAAGTGTTTTCGCATATTATCTCAACCTATCCGCAACGGACCGTTGGGCATCCGCCGGTTGAGCAGATCGTCACTTCCTCCTTTCCCCGGGTCAACAGAGGGGCAAACCATGATTGATCACTTCATTCTCACCAACGTCAGGCTCGAAACCGGGTTTATCGAACATAACGGTCATATTCAGGGCACCCAATCAGCTCTGTTTAATATAGAAATCAAAGACGGCAGGATTATGGCGGTAATCGGGCAGAGCGAGGTACAAAGCTCACTGCCGCAAACCGATGCCTCCGCCATGCTGATGCTGCCAACCCTGCGTGATATGCATATCCATCTTGATAAAACCTTCTACGGTCGACCATGGCGGGCGGCTAAACCGAATAACGAGCAAGACATCTTCCAAATGATTGCGCTGGAGCAGCAGCTTTTACCCACGCTGCTTCCTGACTCGGTTGAGCAGGCACAAAAGTTGATCGATCTTCTGCTCAGTAACGGCACGACGCGGATTCGCAGCCATTGCAATATCGATCCTGTGAGTGGCCTGCGCAGCCTGGAACATTTGATGCAGGCTTTAGAAACGTTTGCAGGAAAGATGGACTGTGAAATTGTGGCGTTTCCCCAGCACGGCTTGCTGCGGTCTGGCGTCGCGTCACTCATGCGTGAGGCGTTGGCTGTTGGCTGTCAGTGGACCGGCGGACTCGATCCTTCCAGGGTTGATGGTGATATGCACCGTTCACTGGATGCGATGCTGGCCTTAGCGCATGACAGTAACACCGGCGTGGATATCCATCTGCATGAAGCCGCCAGCACCGGCATTCCCTGTATTCACTTTCTGCTAGATGCGCTGGAACAGGCACCGGAACTGCAAGGGCGAGTGACGCTCAGCCATGCATACTGTCTGGCGCAAATCAGTGATTCTGCAGTACAAGCGCTGGGTGAACGTATGGCCGCGTTGGGCATTAGCCTGGCGTCCGGTCTGCCGCTGGGCAAAGATGTCATGCCGCTTCCGCTGCTGCAAAAATGCGGTGTCAAATTGATGACCGGCACTGACAGCGTCATTGATCACTGGTCACCCTTTGGCACCGGCAGCATGCTGGAAAAGGCCAACTTATGGGCGCAGTTGTATGGCCGAGGCACAGAGTTTGCGCTGAATCGGGCGCTGGCGATCGCAACCGGTGACATTTTACCGCTGGATGAAAAGGGCACACGCATCTGGCCACTGGCTGGCGATACGGCTGATTTTGTCCTGCTTAACGCCAGCTGTTCCGCCGAGGCGGTGGCGCGCCAGCCAGCAATTTCAGCCAGTTACTTCCATGGCCAGCAAGTTTACCGCGCTTAAATGATGTATATTTCGGGGGACTATTATGACCGATACAGGATTGAGTATGGGCGCGAAGCAAACCCCCAGACAAAAAGAGATCGCTCGCATTTATGATTCGCTCACCATGGCAATTGCCCAGCATAAACTGCGGCCCGGCACGCGCTTGATTGAGGCACAGATCGTGGATGCGCTGAAGGCAAATCGCAACCATGTGCAGGCGGCGCTTCAGCGCATGGCGCTGCAGCATATCGTCACTATTGAACCGAATGTCGGCGCTATTGTTGCTCAGCCTTCAGCCACTACGGCGCGTGAAATCTTCACGGCTCGCCATGCGATCGAGTCAGCGATCATTGCCTGTATCACGCCGGAAAAAATAGCGGCGTTCGCCCTGCCATTACAGCTGCAGCAAAAAGAGGAACATGACGCCATTCACAGTCAGGAACGGCAACGCGTGGTGTATCAGCTTGGCGCGTTTCATCTGCTGCTGGGCAAAATCGCCGGTAATAAAGTGCTGGAAGACATTCTCAATAATTTGATGGTGCTGAGTTCGTTGATTGTGATGTTGTATCAGCGCAATGAGATGCCGGTTTGCCAGTGCGACGAGCATCAGCACATTATTGATGCATTGAGCGCCGGAAACCCCGCGAAAGCCCAGCAACTGATGCGCGATCATCTTATTGAGCTAGAGCAGCAGCTGGACATTTCTGAAGCATCACCGTATGCCATGACGCTGGTACAGGCGCTGCACAAAACGCATTAATACTCTGGAGGAACGATGAAATTAGAAACATCTCGCTTGCAGCTAGAACCCTTCGAACTCGCCCATTTCGATGGCCTGCGGGCGATGGAAAACGATCCAGAGATTATGCGTTACATCAGTAATGGCGTGGTTAAAACCCCGGAAGAAACCCTGGCGACTATTGAACGCGTGACATTGCGCTGGCAGCAGTATGGATTTTCCTGGTGGGCGATGCGGGAAAAAGCGTCTGGCGACATCGTGGGGGCGGGTTGTCTTCAGCACCTGGCCAACCAGGATGGCGCACCTTTGGAAATTGGCTGGCGTTTGAATGCTAATCATCACGGCAAAGGCTACGCGACTGAAGCAGCACAGGCCATTATTCAGTTTGCGGTCGAACATATCGGCGCAAAATATCTGGTTGCGGTTGCCGATCCTGAAAATGCCGCATCGCAGAGGGTGATGCAGCGACTGGGAATGACTTACAAAGCGATTGAACAGCATTACGACGTGCCATGCGTGGTGTATGAGTTGTATATTGCGGAGTCAGAACGTTAAAGCACCCGGGAACAAGTCCCATTAAGAATCTATGACATATTTCTATTCTGGTTATTTCACAGGAATGAAATATGAAAGAACACGATAGAGGTTTTAGTCACCTGGCGTTGCAGGTCAGAGATATAGAACGAAGCATCGATTTCTATCAGCGTTACGCTGGAATGCAGGTAATCCACGAGCGCGAGCCCGGCATAGCAGAAGCACAGAAAGTGGCCTGGCTTTCAGATTTGACGCGTCCATTTGCCTTGGTGCTTGTGCAATCTGAAACGACAATTGATACACCTTTAGGTCCGTTTGGCCACATTGGCGTTGCTTGTCACAGCAAAGAAGAGATTGATGCCACAGTTGCTTTAGCAGAACGTGAAGGCGTATTGCGCCGACCAGCGCAACAATCATCAGCGCCAGTGGGATATTGGGCTTTTTTTGCCGATCCTGATGGCAACACACTTGAGCTGTCCTACGGTCAACAAATTGGTCTGGAGAACATTACTCGAGGTCTTTCAATCAGTGAGTGAGCAGCACGTCACTCGAAAGGGTGACGTAAGATGGAAGGATTGATGAGCGGGGAATGCGCATTTAGATACTTCATTTAACATAATCATGATTATGCGCACTAAGATTGTTATTCCAAAACGCTAATGTCGTACGCAACAACTCACAGATGTCGTCTCTGAACTAGCCTTAAATCTCCACAGGCTCAGCTCAGGATGCAGACTTTATGTTGGTGACTATGACAGATAAAGATCTTTACCGGCTCGGCATCATTCAGCGCGTTCACGACCACACTCTGTTGCAGCGTGAAGCTGCTCGCCTTCTTGAACTTACCGTTCGTCAGGTGCAACGTGTTTTACAGCGTTATCGTGAACACGGCGCGACGTCGGTTGTTTCTGCCCGCCGCGGTCGTCCCGGCAATAACCGCATTCCCGAAGATTTACGCTGCGCTGCTTTGCAGCTGATCCGGCAACACTATGCGGATTTTGGTCCGACGCTGGCCACAGAGAAGCTTCTTGAACGACACGGCATCCCGGTTTCCGTTGAGACAGTTCGTAACTGGATGATCTCTGACGGACTCTGGCGGCCACATTCACGGCGTCAGGTTCACATCTATCAGCCGCGACACCGTCGCGACTGCCTCGGCGAACTTATTCAGCTGGACGGCTCACATCATGCCTGGTTTGAGGATCGCGCGCCGAAGTGCTGCCTGCTCGTGTACATTGACGATGCCACTGGCCGCCTGATGCACCTTCGCTTCTGTGACTCTGAGTCTGCGTTTGATTATATGACGGCCACGCGTGAATACATTGATTTGCATGGAAAACCTGTCGCATTCTACAGCGATAAGCACGCAGTATTTCGGGTTAACGGCACGGATGCGCGCCGCAGCGGAACCACGCAGTTTGGACGTGCGCTGCGCGATCTGAGCATTGAACTTATCTGTGCCAACAGCAGCCAGGCCAAGGGACGTGTTGAGCGCGCCAACCAGACGTTGCAGGATCGGCTGGTCAAGGAGATGCGGCTGCATAACATCAGCTCCATTAGCGAGGCGAACCGCTGGGTTGCAGGTTTTATCGATGACTTTAACCGGCGTTTTTCGCGACCACCAAAATATCCGAAGGATTTGCACCGTCCGGCGGATTTAGCGCCGGAAGAACTCGATGATGTCTTTGCCTGGCATGACCTGCGCAAGCTCTCAAAAGCGCTGACATTTCAATATGATAAAATGATATATCTCATTGATCCGACAGATGAGAACACTCGCATCGCCGGTGAAAGAGTTACAGTTTACGAGTACCCGGACGGCAGGATCGCCTTCCGGTATGCGCACAGGCTGCTGCGCTATCAGGTCTTTGATCGTCTTGCCTGTGTGGATCAGGGTGCGATCGTTGATAACAAGCGACTGGGTGCGGTTCTGAGGCTGGCACTGGAAAAGCAGGACGAACAGGAAGCCGAAGGTCAGCGTTCACGAAGTAAAAAAATGCCGCGCAGGCGGGCTCAGGAGCGTGCGCTTGAGGAGTTGCGGGCAATTAACCCTGTGTTGATCAGCCCCGAAGACTTTGTTCCCAGCCTGAAGCGCTGACGTCTTTCCCCTGCCCGCCTCACCGCCGGCAGCGATAAGAGGTGAATGCATGAATGAATTTAAACCACCTGTCCTGCTGCGTGACCAGATGCGCGCCGACCTCATCGAAGCGTATCTGGCAAGGGATATCTCGCTGGCCGACGCCGCCGAATCTATGGAACTGAGCCGCCGGCAATGCCGTCGCCTGGTTAAGCGGTATCGCGAAGCTGGTCCGGAAGGACTGATTAACAGGCTTCGTGGTAAACCCAGTAACTATCAGCTGAAAGACGACATGAAGGCTCAGGTGATAAAGATTATCCGCACCCGCTGCCGCGGCATGAGCCCGACTGGAGCATGGCGATTACTCAATGCCGG
>Ga0105244_10000795_pt1 | contig 26868 bp, 27 predicted proteins | sample KBSM44metaG_FD_80423 | JGI IMG/M metagenome (GOLD analysis project Ga0105244, IMG submission 80423) | Miscanthus rhizosphere microbial communities from Kellogg Biological Station, Michigan, USA - KBS M4-4 metaG | ecosystem: Host-associated > Plants > Roots > Rhizosphere > Soil | place... | reverse complement strand
TGATGTCCCACTCCTCGCTGCTGGCGTAATCGAGTCCGTCCGGGCCGGTGGCGGCGGCGGTCACGATGTAGCCGGCCTCGCGCAAGCCCTTGCAGATGTAGTTGGAGGTTTCGGCTTCGTCTTCAATCACCAGGCAGCGCACGCGAGTCTCCGGTATTCAGTGGGTGTGGATATTTTACCGTGGCTTGGCGATCAGCTCGCGATACAGCGCATGGTAGTTCTCGGCCATCCTCTCGGCAGTGAACAGCTCCCAGTAGCGCGCCTCGGCGCGGCGGCCCATCTCGGCCGCCTGCTCCGGATTCTCCCACAGCGTGCGCATGGCCGCGCCCAGCGCTGCCGGATCGTCCGGCGGCACCACCAGGCCAGTGTCGTTGTCGATGTTGATGTAGGTGGTGCCGGTGCCGATTTCGCTCGAGATCATCGGCTTGCCGTACATCGCTCCTTCCAGCAGCGAGATGCCGAAAGCTTCCGAGCGCAGGTGCGACGGGAACACCATGGCGTAGCTCAGCTCCAGCAGCGCGGCCTTGTCTTCCTCGTTCACCGCGCCGATGAAGTGCACGTGGGTGAGGCCGAGGCGCTCGGCATGCTGCTTCAGCGCCTGCTCTTCGGGGCCGGCACCGACGATCACCACCGGGTAATCGAGATTGGCCATCGCATCGAGCAGGATGTGCAGGCCCTTGTAGTAGCGCAGCACGCCGACGAACAGGAAGAAGCGCTCTTCAAACTGCGCGCGCCACTTGGACTTCAGTTGTTCCGACGCCTTCGGGTAGGTGGTTTTATCCAGGCCGTAGGTGATGGTGCGGGTCTTGTGCTCGAAACGCTTGAGCACCGGCGACGAGGCCAGGTAGTTGGGCGACGTGGCCACCACCGTGTCCACGCTGCGCAGGAAGCGGCGCTTGAGCGGGCTATACACGCGCAGCAGGTTTTTCTGGCGCACGATATCCGAGTGGTAGGTCACCACACTCGGCTTGTTGATGCGCGCCATGAAGTGGGCCAGGTCCATGAACGGCCACGGGAAGTGATAGTGGATCACGTCCGCCTTGCGCGCCAGGCGCGCCAGCTTGCGGATGGCCGAGAACGAAAAACCGGTCGAGGCGATTTCAAAATCCAGCGGCACGCGATGCACGGTGTGGCCTTCGAATTCGATTTCGGACGGGCCGCCGCGGCTCAGGGTCAGTACTTCATTGGTCACGCCCAGGCGTCCGGTGCCTACGCACAGCTGGCGGATCACTTGCTCGATACCGCCCCAGGTGTCGGGATAGTAGGTCTTGTAAAAATGGAGGACGCGCATGATGCTTATTTTTTTAGTACTTCGTGATAAACGGCGACGGTGCGGCGTGCCGCTTCATCCCAGGTCAGTTCCAGCGCGCGGCGCTGGCCGGCGGCGATGCAGCGGTTGCGCACGGCGTCGTCGCGCGCCAGCGTGGTCATGGCGGCGGTGATATCGCCCGCCGACAGCGGATCGAATTCGAGCGCCGCGCCATTCGCCACTTCCGGCAGCGAGGTAGTGTTGGAGCAGGCCACCGGCACGCCGGCGGCAAACGCCTCCACCAGCGGCAGGCCGAAGCCCTCGTGCAGCGACGGGAACATAAACGCGCCGGCGCCGGCATACACGTGGCGCAGATGGCGGGCATCGGTCAGCTGGTCGAGCCAGACCACGTTCTCGCCGCGCTGCTGTGCATCCTTGATGCGCTTGACCAGCTCCTCGCTGCGCCAGCCCGGCTGGCCGACAACGACCAGTTGGCGCGCAGAGCGCAGCACCGGCGGCAGGGCCAGATACGCTTCCAGCAGGCGCTCGACGTTCTTGCGCGGCTGCAGCGTGCCGACGAACAGGAAGTAGCCTTCGCGCAGGCCATGCAGCTCCAGCGTGATGTCGCGTTCCTCGGCGGACGGTGCGTCGAACCAGTGCGCGGCCACGCCGTGGTGCACCACGCTGATCCTGTTTTCATCGACGCCGAAATGCTCGACCAGTTCGCGGATCGAATAATGCGAACCGGTGATCACATGCTGCGCCTTGCGCGCGGCCTTGGCCTGCAGCCAGTTCTTCAGCTTGCGCATTTTCGGGCTGGCCCATTCCGGATGCGAAATCGGCAGCGCGTCGTGCAGCGTGGCCACCACTGGGCAGTCCATGCGCACGATGCGGTAGTCGGTGGCGTGGAACAGATCGAGCGGCGCGGCGCCCTTCTCCAATGCCACGCGGGTGCTCAGGTGCACCGACGCTGGCAGGATCAAGTCACCCAGCGTCGCCAGCGGAAAGGACAGCGGCAGCGCGCGGCCCAGTTTCACCTTGCGCGCGTCGCCATGCGGCGCGAACGACAGCGGCACCACTTCCACGCCGGCTTGCGGCAAGTGGTCGAGCAGCGCGCGGCTGTAGACGCCCAGGCCGTCGAGGCGGCCATTGGTCAGCACCGGTTCGGCCGTCGTCACCGACAGGCCGGTGCGCAGGGTGGTTGAGGTGTTCACGCCGAATACATCCAGCGCAGCGTGTCGGCCAGCGGCACGGTATCGAGCGGGCCGGTAGCGGCGATCAGGCGGCGGTTGTCGCCCACCAGCCGCACTACTTCATTGGCGCGCACGAAGGCGGGATTCACATGCACGTTGATCTTGTAGCCGGCGATATCGGCCATCATGTCCAGCGCCTCGCCCAGCGAATACGCGTGGCCGGAGCAGATATTGAAGGTGCCGCCAATCGCAGCGGGAGCAGCCAGCAGCTTGCGGTAGCTTTGCGCCACCATGCGCACATCGGAAAAATCGCGCCACACGTGCAGGTTGCCCAGCTCAATGTCGGCGGCCTTGCGGCGGAAGTGCGAGACGATTTTCGGCAGCAGGAAGTTTTCGTGCTGGCCGACGCCGGTGTAGTTGAATGGACGGACCACGATCAGCGGCAGCTTGTCCTGCCAAAGGCGCGCCATGTATTCCATCGACAGTTTGCTGACCGCGTAGTCGTTGGCCGGCGCGGCCGGCACCTCTTCGCCAATAACCCCGACGTCGGTATTGCCGTAGATATTGGCGCTGGACGCCAGCAGCACGGCCGCCGGCTTCCTGGGCGATGCGGCCAGCGCTTCCAGCAGGTTGCGCGTGCCGACCACGTTGACGCGATAGATTTGATCGACGTCGCCATGGGCGACGAAAGCGATGGCGGCCAGGTGGGCCACCACGTCCGGTTGGACTTCCTGCACCATGGCGGCCAGGCCGGCGCGGTCGTTCAAATCGACCGCATATTGATTCACGCCCGGCGCGTGGCCGGGCGTGATGGTGCCGAAGACTTCGTAGCCGGCGTCGCGCAGCTGCTGCGCGACGTACTGGCCGGTGAAGCCGGACAAACCGGTTACCAGGGCGCGTTTGCCCATGCCTTCAGCGGCCATACGGACTCCTTAGAAAGAGAAGCCGGCTTTATTGCGGCGCAGGTCTGCCTCCACCATCATCTGGCACAGTTGTTCCAGCGTGGTCTCAGGCTTCCAGCCCAGCTCCTTGGTGGCCTTGGCCGGATCGCCGATCAGCAGTTCGACTTCCGCAGGACGGTAGAACTTCGGATTCACGCGCACCAGCACCTTGCCGGTTTTTTTGCAGGTGCCGATTTCGTTGTCGGCCGAACCGCTCCACTCGAGCGCCACGTCAACTGCCTTGAACGCCATCGAGACGAAGTCGCGCACGGTTTCGGTACGGTTGGTAGCCAGCACGTAGGTGTCCGGTTCATCGGCTTGCAGGATGCGCCACATGCCTTCCACGTATTCCTTGGCGTAGCCCCAGTCGCGCTTGGCGTCCAGGTTGCCCAGTTCCAGCACGTCCAGTTTGCCCAGGTGGATCTTGGCCACCGAGTCGGTGATCTTGCGGGTGACGAACTCGCGGCCGCGCAGCGGCGACTCGTGGTTGAACAGAATGCCCGACGCGCCGAAGATGCCGTAGGACTCGCGATAGTTCACGGTCATCCAGTGGGCATACAGCTTGGCCACGCCGTACGGGCTGCGCGGGTAGAACGGGGTGTCTTCTTTTTGCGGCACGGCTTGCACCTTGCCGAACATTTCCGAGGTCGACGCCTGGTAGAAGCGGATCTTCGGATTGACGATGCGGATCGCTTCCAGCAGGTTGACCGGGCCGACACCGGTGATTTCGGCGGTCGTGACCGGCTGTTCGAAGGACACGCCGACAAAGCTCTGGGCAGCCAGGTTGTACACCTCGTCCGGCTGTGCGGTCTGCATCAGGCGGATGCTGGAGCTCAGGTCGGTCAGGTCGTATTCGACCAGGTGCAGGTTCGGGTGCGACTGGATACCCAGTTCCTCGATGCGCCAGAAATTGACCGAGCTGGTACGACGGTAGGTACCGGTGACTTCATAGCCCTTTTCCAGCAGCAGTTGCGCCAGGTATGCGCCGTCCTGACCGGTAATGCCCGTAACCAGAGCTTTTTTTGCTTTGTTCATGATGAGTAACAGATCCAAGTCGTTCTTAGTAGCCCGACATTGTAACAGAGCGCCAGATGCGCATTTCTAACGAAAATTCTCGTTTTACATCACTTACACATTGTTACAGCAGAAATAAATTCGGGGTCAGAGCCGACAATCGGACATTTTTGTCCGATTGTCGGCTCTGACCCCGAACTGAAACCAGTTGAATTAACGCTGCGCCACTGCGTCCACCACGCACAGCGCGGTCATGTTGACGATGCGGCGCACGGTGGCCGACGGCGTCAGGATGTGCACCGGCTTGGCGCAGCCGAGCAGGATAGGACCGACCGCGATGCCGTTGCCGGCAGCCGTTTTCACCAGGTTGTAGGCGATGTTGGCCGATTCGATGTTCGGCATCACCAACAGGTTGGCGTCGCCGGTCAGGGTCGAACCTGGCATGATCTGGTTGCGCAGTTTCGAGTCCAGCGCCGTGTCGCCGTGCATTTCGCCGTCCACTTCCAGCGACGGATCGCGCTGCTTGACCAGTTCCAGCGCCGCGCGCATTTTCTGCGCCGAGGCGTTGTTGGACGAGCCGAAGTTGGAATGCGACAGCAGCGCGGCGCGCGGCGATAGGCCAAAGCGGCGCATCTCGTCGGCGGCCATGCAGGTGATTGCGGCCAGTTCGTTGGCGTCCGGGTTCTCGTTGACGTGGGTGTCGACCATCACCAGCTGGCGCTGCGGCAGCACCAGCACGTTCATGGCGGCGTACACGCAGGCGCCTTCGCGGCGGCCCAGCACCTGGTCGATGTAGTGCAGGTGCAGCTGGGTGGTGCCGAAGGTGCCGCAGATCATGCCGTCGGCATCACCCTTCTTGATCATCATGGCGCCGATCAGGGTATGGCGGCGGCGCATTTCCAGCTTGGCGTACTCTTGCGTGACGCCCTTGCGCGCGGTCAGCTCGTAGTAATCGCGCCAGTAGTCGCGGTAACGGTCGTCGTGGTCCGGGTTGATGACGTCGAAGTCGACGCCCTGCTTCAGGCGCAGGCCGAATTTGTTGATGCGCGCTTCCAGCACGGCCGGACGGCCCACCAGGATAGGACGCGCCAGCTTTTCATCGCACACCACCTGCACCGCACGCAGCACGCGCTCTTCTTCGCCTTCGGCGTAGACAATGCGTTTGAATTCCAGCGGCGCTTTCTTGGCCACCGCGAACAGCGGCTTCATGAAGGTGCCCGAGCGGTAGACGAATTGCTGCAGGCTTTCTTCGTAGGCTTGCAGGTCCTTGATCGGACGGGTGGCGACGCCGGAATCCTCGGCCGCCTTGGCCACGGCCGGGGCGATCTTGGTCAGCAGGCGCGGATCGAACGGCATCGGGATCAGGTAGTCCGGGCCGAACGACAGGTTGGTGAAGCCGTAGGTGGTGGCCACGATGTCCGACTGCTCGGCGTGCGCCAGCTCGGCAATCGCGTGCACCACGGCGATTTCCATTTCGCGGGTGATGGTGGTCGCGCCGCAATCGAGCGCGCCGCGGAAGATGTACGGGAAGCACAGCACGTTGTTGACCTGGTTCGGGTAGTCCGAACGGCCGGTGCACATGATGGCGTCGCCGCGCACGGCTTTCACGTCTTCCGGCAGGATTTCCGGATTCGGGTTGGCCAGCGCCAGGATGATCGGGTTCGGCGCCATGGCCTTGACCATGTCCTGCTTGAGCACGCCGCCGGCGGAGACGCCGAGGAAGATGTCGGCGTCAGGAATGACTTCGGCCAGGGTGCGGGCGTCGGTTTCGCGGGCGAAGCGTTCCTTGTCCGGGTCCATCAGCTCGGTGCGGCCCTTGTAGACCACGCCGGCCAGGTCGGTCACGTAGATGTTTTCCAGCGGGAAGCCGAGATCGACGATCAGGTCCAGGCAGGCCAGCGCGGCAGCGCCGGCGCCCGACACCACCAGTTTGCATTTCTTGATGTCTTTGCCGACCAGCGAGATGCCGTTCAGGATGGCCGCGCCCACGATGATGGCCGTGCCGTGCTGGTCGTCGTGGAAGACGGGAATCTTCATGCGCTCGCGCAGCTTGCGCTCGATGGTGAAGCATTCCGGCGCCTTGATGTCTTCCAGGTTGATGCCGCCGAAGGTCGGTTCCAGCGCGGCGATCACTTCCACCAGCTTGTCCGGGTCTTGCTCATTGATTTCGATGTCGAACACATCGATGCCGGCGAACTTCTTGAACAGCACGCCCTTGCCTTCCATCACAGGCTTGGCGGCCAGCGGGCCGATATTGCCCAGGCCCAGTACAGCGGTGCCGTTGGTGATCACCGCCACCAAGTTGCCGCGCGCCGTGTATTTATAGGCGTTGGCCGGGTCGATGACGATTTCTTCGCAAGGCGCTGCCACGCCCGGGGAGTAAGCCAGCGCCAGATCGCGCTGGTTGGTCAGTTGCTTGGTGGGGGTAACGCTGATTTTGCCTGGAGTCGGAAACTCGTGGTATTCCAGCGCCGAAGCGCGCAGTTGTTGACGAATTGCTTCTTTATTCTCAGGTGACGAATCCATGCTTTACAGCCTTCCCATAGTTTTGCGATCGAAGGCCTGTGATTTTATCAGACCAATTCTTTCAATTAAGTAGGTATTTTCACCAACTGTATTTACCGGAATCGGCATTTTTCGTGAACATGCCGGGGGTTAGCCGAATTTTTGCCACAATGAATGAGGGATAGACGCAACATAATCAATTTTCCGAACTAATTACGTTTTACTATCAATTGATGAAAATCGATTGAAATTATCGATATTTCACCATACGGAGCGTGCCGGCGCGGAATTCGACTAAGCTGATGCTATTCGCCGCTCTATGAGGAGGAAGCATGTCTTCACTGATCGTATCCAAGCGTTTGCCGGAACCGGCCGGTGCCTCGCCGCAAGGCGCGGCCTGGCAACAGCTGTTGCGCTGGCAGGAAAACCAGCAGCAACTGGCCTTCGTCTACAGCCGTTCGCTGGGCGGGCTGGTGCACACCGGCCAGGGCAAGCTCGACCAGCTAACGCTGGACGCCGTCACCGTCGAAGCCGGTGCCAGCAAGCTGTACATCGTGCTGGCCGGCGCCACTTATGAAGCCGGGCCGCAGCTGTTCTTCACGCCCAACCTGCTGAGCCGCTTCCACGTCAACGGCGTGGCGGTGCGGCTGGCCAACCACGACTGGCTGTTCCTGTCCGACGAAAGCCTGCCGGCGCTGGGCGTAGAGGAGCTGGTCAAGCGGCTACAATAGCGCATGCTCTCTGAATTCGACCTCATCAAGGAATACTTCCAGCGCCCTCACCACGCCGTCCGCGCCACGCTCGGCATCGGCGACGACTGCGCGCTGATCACGCCCACTCCCGGCCTGCAAACCGCCATTTCGTCCGACATGCTGGTGGAAGGCCGCCACTTCTTTGCCGGTGAAGATCCCGTGCGGCTGGGCCACAAGGCGCTGGCCGTCAACCTGTCCGACCTGGCGGCGATGGGCGCGCGCCCGGTCGGCTTCACGCTGGCGCTGGCGCTGCCGGAAGCCAACCGCGACTGGCTGCACGGTTTTTCGCAAGGCCTGTTCGCGCTGGCCGACGCCTTCAACATCGAGCTGATCGGCGGCGACACCACCAAAGGCCCGCTCAACATCTGCATCACCGTGTTTGGCGAGCTGCGCCCGGGCCAGGCCCTGCGCCGCAGCGCCGCCAAGCCGGGCGACGACATCTGGATTTCGGGCACGCTGGGCGATGCCCGCCTGGCGCTGGCCGGCTACCGCAAGGAACATCCGCTGGACGACGCCGCGCTGCGCGCCGCTGCCGTGCGCATGCACACGCCGGTGCCGCGCGTGGAACTGGGCGTGCTGCTGGCCGGGCAAGGCATCGCCCATGCGGCAGTCGATATTTCGGATGGGCTGATTGGCGACCTCGGCCACATTCTGCAACTGTCGCACGTGGGCGCTACGCTGGACGTGGACGCGCTGCCGGCCGGCGACGTGCTGGCCACCCAGCCGACCGGCCTGCGCCGCGCCTACACGGCAGCCGGCGGCGACGATTATGAGCTGTGCTTCACCGCGCCGGCTTCCTCGCGTGAGGCGATCCTGGCGGCGGCAGGCAGCGTGGCCACGCCGGTCACGCGCGTCGGCCGCATCGAGGCGCAAGGCGGATTACGGCTGGTGGACGCCGGCGGCGCCGCGCTCGACCTCAACCTGGCCAGTTTCGACCACTTCACTTCCTGATGCTTCGGCCGGAGCCAGCACCGGCGCCGACTGCACCAGCTTGCCCAGCTCGTTCGGCGGCAGCGCGCGGCTGAAGAAAAATCCCTGGATTTCATCGCAGCCGCCGCGCCGCAGGCATTCCAGCTGCGCCAGGGTTTCCACGCCCTCGGCAATCACCTGCAGCTTGAGGATGTGGGCCATGCTGATGATGGCCAGCGCGATGGCCGCATCGTTGGGATTGGTGGTGATGTCGCGGATGAAGGCGATGTCGATTTTCAGCTTGTCGATCGGGAAGCGCTGCAAGTACGCCAGCGAGGAATAGCCGGTGCCGAAGTCGTCGATGGCGACCTTGACGCCCAGCTGCCGCAAGCCGGTCAGCACGCTGATGGTGCGCTCGGCGTTGGACATCAGCGCGGTTTCGGTCAGTTCCAGTTCCAGCAATTCCGGCGGCACTTTGTGGCGCGCCAGCGCATCGCGCACCAGCTGTTCCAGGTCGCCTTCCACGAATTGGCGGCTGGCGACGTTGACCGCCACCCGCACCGGCCCGGTGCCGTCGGCCAGCCAGGCGGCGATCTGCTGGCAGGCGGCGTCGACGATCCAGTTCCCCACCCGTACCACCAGCCCGGTGTCTTCCAGCACCGGGACGAACTCGGCCGGATACACCAGCCCGAAGCCGGGCCGCTGCCAGCGCAGCAGCGATTCGACGCCGGCAATGGTGCCGGTGCGCAGGTTGACCTTGGGCTGGTAGTGCAGGCGCAGCTCGCCGTTGTCGAAGGCGCGGCGCAGCGCCAGCTCCATGTCCAGCCGCGCCAGCACTTGCACATTCATGCCGGCGGTGAAGAAGCGGTAGCCGTCGCGCCCGGCCTGCTTGGCGCGCGACATGGCGGTGTCGGCATACTTGACCAGCGTTTCCGGATCGGTGGCGTCGTCCGGGTACATGGCAATGCCGATGCTGGCGCTGAGCACGGCCAGCTGGCCATCGAGCTCGAACGGCTGGCGCAGCGCGTCGCGCACTTCGTTGGCGGCGTGCACCGCTTCCTGCTGGTCGCGGCCCATGGTCAGGATTAAGGCGAACTCGTCGCCGCCGAGGCGGCCGGCGGTGTCGCGGATGCGCACGCACTGCACCAGCCGGTTGCTGAACTGGCGCAGCAGCTCGTCGCCGCACGCCGTGCCGAGCGAGTCGTTGATGCCCTTGAAGCGGTCCAGCCCGATGAACAGCACGGCAATGCGACGGCTCTTGTCCTGCGCCAGCGCGATGGTGTCGGCCAGCGCCTTGAAGAACAGCGTGCGGTTGGGCAGGCCGGTCAGGCTGTCGTAGTGGGCCATGCGCTGCAGCATTTCCTCGGCATGGCGGCGCTCGCTGATGTCGCGCGCCACGCCCAGCAGCACCGAGGGCTGGCCGGGGCGCTGCAGCAGCTGCCAGTACAGCTCGACCGGCACGGCGACCAGGTCGCTGCGCATCAGCTCCAGCTCGGCCAGTTCCGGCGCGCGCGCCTGGCCGAACGCCAGCGCATACGCGGCCAGGCGTTCGGCCTGCAGGCGCAAGGCTTCCGGCGTGCCGAGGCCGATGCGGCTGGCGTTCGGGCCCAGCATCTCGCCGCGCGGATAGCCGAGCATGCGGCAGGCGCCGTCGTTGACGTCGACCAGTTCGGCGCTGGCGGTGTCGAGCAGGAAGATGGCGTCGGCGGTGGCGTCCATCGCGCTGCGGAAACGCTGCAGCTCGGCGGTCCGCTCGCGCACGGTTTGTTCGAGGCGGACGTTGTAGCCGCGCTCGCGGTTGTGCAGCAGGCGCATCTCCAGCATGTTGCGGATGCGCGTCAGCGTCTCGACCGGATCGAAGGGCTTGCTGATGAAATCGCGCGCGCCGCACTCGAAGGCGCGCAGCTTATGATCGGGCTGGGCGGTGACCACCAGCACCGGCAGCCAGCTGTCCGGCTCCAGCGGCTTGAGTGCATCCATCACCTCGAAGCCGTTCATGCCGGGCATCTGCAGGTCGAGGATGATGAGGTCGTAGGGTTGCTGGGCGTGGCGGCTGGCGACCACGCGCGGGTCGGTGGTGGAGTCGACCGTCTTGTAGCCGGTGGACGTGAGCAGGTATTCCAGCAACTCGACATTGACCGGCTGATCGTCAACGATCAGGATGCGGGCATGATGAATGTCGGCCTGACTGATCATTGCACCTCCGAGGGAATCAAGCTCTTCAGTTACTGTAGCAGGCTGCACCAATAGTGGCGCACGGTTGCCACTATAACAAATTTCCGTGCGCCACTGGCATCGATTACAGAGGGCATGGTACAGTTGGCACCAGCCCTGAAGAACTAGCGAAGGAGAAGCCATGAGCAACAGCGACACCATTCTCGACCTCGCCGCGCAAGTCGGCAAAGCATTGCAGGACAAGGGCTTGATACTGGCCACCGCCGAATCGTGCACGGGCGGCGGCGTGGCCCAGGCCATCACCGAAATCGCCGGCTCGACCGGGTGGTTTGATTGCGGCTTCATCACCTACTCCAACGCCTCCAAGACCGAAATGCTGGACGTGTCGGCCGCGCTGATCGCGCAGATGGGCAGCGTGTCGGAAGAAGTGGCGGCCGCCATGGCGACCGGCGCGCTTGGTTCCAGCAACGCCCACATCGCGGTGTCCACCACCGGCATCGCCGGCCCCACCGGCGCAGTGCCGGGCAAGCCGGTCGGCACGGTGTGCTTCGGCTGGGCCAACAGCGACACGGTCCACACCGAACGGCTGGTGTTCAGCGGCGACCGCCGCGCGGTGCGCGAGCAAACCGTGATCCATGCCTTGCAGGGACTGCTACGCTTCATCAACTAGAAAGTTGCCTTCGTGCCGCAAAACAATTACTCTCGTCGCATTACGAAACAGCGTGGCGGGAGTGATTGATGCAAAACACGGTACATTTTATTCTCCAGGGTAAAGGCGGCATCGGCAAGACGCTGGTCTCGACCATCCTTGCACAGTGGATCGCCAGCAAGGACTTGGCTGAAGGCCAGCAGCCGCTGCGCTGCTATGACACCGACCAGGAGAATGCGACCTTCTCGCGCTACAAGGCGATGAACGTCAAGCACGTGCCGGTGATGACCGACAGCCGCACCATCGACAACAAGCGCTTCGACGCGCTGATGATCGACCTGCTGGAAGAAGAAGGCAACTGCGTGATCGACAACGGCGCCAACACCTTCTCGCCGCTGATGGGCTACCTGATCGAGAACGACTGCTTCGCGCTGCTGCAGGAATCGGGGCGCAAGGTCTATATCCACACCATCGTCGGCGGCGGCGACACGCTGCACGATACTGCCATGGGTTTCGTCTCCACCGCCAAGGCCACCAACGTGCCGCTGGTGCTGTGGGAGAACGAGCACTTCGGCCTGCTGCAATCGGCCAGCGGCAAGCAATTCATCGAATCGCAGACCTATGCCGACCATGCGTCGCGCGTGATCGGCCGGGTGGTGCTGTCGGCACGCAATGCCGACACCTTCGGCGCCGACATCAAGAAAATGAACACCGCGCGCCTGACCGCGGCCGAGGTGCGCGAGAGCGACAAATTCAACGTGATGGAAAAGCAGCGCATCAAGGTCGTGTTCCGCGACCTGTTCGAGCAACTCGACAAAGTACAGTGGTAAGCGGCCATGGATCAGCAAAAGCTGCGCTCCCTGGTATTTGAAAAAACCGGCGTCAAGATCGACGTCGACGACCCGGTGTTCGCGCTGGTGGCGCTGAACGAGGCGGTGCTGGAAGAAGCGGTGGAGCGCCATGTGGCGCGCATCGACGCCGCGTCGGAAAACCTGCTGCACCTGGCGCAGCAGCACGGCGGTCACGGCCTTCATGCTGGCCCCGCCGAGCATCCGCCGGGCTACGTGCCGACGCCGGCGGCCGGCGGCATGGTGCGGCCGATCGCCACGCAGTCGGCCGCCATCACGCCGCGCGAACTGCGCCTGCTGGGCGCGGCAGCGGCGATTGCCATCGCCAGCGCCCTGATCGTGCTGGGCGGCCAGGCCGCCTTCCACAAATCCGGCCTGACGCCGGAACAAAGCCAAGCCCTGAAAAAAGCCGAGAAGCTGGAACAGGCGATCCAGAAACTCGATCCGAAAACCCGCGCAGAACTGGACGCGGCACTGCAAAAATAAGGACACCCATGCACGTAGAAGTTCCCAAGTCCCACAGTTTCAAACAATTCGGCGGCGAGTACGTGATGATCGTCATCAGTATCATCACCGCGCTGGCGCTGGAACACACGGTGCAGAGCTTGCACCACCGCCACCTGGCCCATGAGGCGGCCAGCCGCATCGATGCGGAAATTCAGGCCAACGTCCGCGAACTGGACAATGTGCTCAAGCATAACCAGACCGAAGTGGCGCGCCTGGAGGCGCTGGCAGAAAAATTGCGGGCCCGGCTCCAGGAGCGTAAAGACCATCCCAATGGCCCTGCGCAGACATTCGATACCAAGGTCGGCCTCAGCGTGCGGGTGCCAACGCTGCGGCGCGAGGCGTGGGAAGTGGCGGTGGCCAGCCAGGCCGCCAGCTGGATGTCGCAGCCGCAGCTGGAGCGCTATTCCGGGTTGTACGCCAACATGCGCGACGTGCAGGCGCTGATGGCCAGTGGCAGCAGCAATTTCCTCAACGGCCCTGCCATGATGGACGTGTTCAGCAATTACCAGATCGGCGATGGCGACCCCAAAGCCTTGTACCGCACCCTCAGGCAAATGATCAGCGCCTACACGGGTCTGGACGGTAATCTGGAGGACTTGCGCAAAGAGATGGCCAAGGCAGCTGCGGAGCAGCACTAGTCAGCCGAAACAAATGGCGGGCGCCAGTCTGAGCGTTTTATGCTAACATATGAACACCTATTCATATGTTAGCAATCATGAGCTGCCAACACGACTATTCCCATTGCGATCCGCAGATTGCCCAGCTGGCTGATCTGTTCCACCTGCTGGGCGACCCGACGCGCCTGCGCATTGTGCTGGCCTGCATGCCGGCGCCGATTGCCGTCTCCGAGATCGCCGCTACACTGGAATTGAGCGGCTCGCTGGTGAGCCACCACCTGCGCCTGCTGCGCGCGGCCCGCATCGTCAAGTCCGAGCGCCAGGGCAAGCAAGTTTTCTATTCCGCCGCCGATGCCCATATCAGCGGCGTACTCAACGATATGCTCGAACATATCGCCGAACCTTCCACCGGGACCGAAGCATGAGCACGCACCACGACCACCATCACCATGACCACGATCATGACCATCATCACGGACACGATCATGGCCACAGCCATGCCCACGGCCACCATCACCACCACGGCGACCCGAACACCATGGGCCGCGCGTTTGCCATCGCCATCGTGCTCAACACGGCGTTTGTCGGCATCGAATTCTTCTACGGCTTCCTGGCCAACTCCACCGCGCTGATGGCCGATGCCGGCCACAATCTGTCCGACGTGCTGGGACTGATGCTGGCCTGGGGCGCCGCCATCCTCGCCAAGCGCGCGCCCAACCACAAGTACACCTATGGCCTGCGCAGCACCTCGATGCTGGCCGCGCTGTTCAACGCCATGCTGCTGATGGCGGCCTGCGGCGGCATCGCCTTTGAAGCGGTGCAGCAGCTGCTGCACCCGGAGCCGGTGGGCGGCCTGACGGTGTCGGTGGTGGCCGGTGTCGGCATCCTGATCAATGGTTTTTCGGCCTGGCTGTTCATGTCCGGCAGCAAGGACGATATCAACATCCGCGGCGCCTATCTGCACATGGCGGCCGACGCCGCCATCTCGCTGGGCGTGCTGATCGCCGGCGTGATCGTGCGCTACAGCGGCTGGAACTGGCTGGACCCGCTGGTCAGCATGGTGATCGTGGCCTTCATCGCGGTCAGCACCTGGTCGCTGCTGACGCAGTCGCTGCGCATGATGCTGGCCGCCGTGCCGGACAATGTGGACCGCGCCGGCATCGAGCAGTTCCTGCGCCGGCAGCCGGGGGTGAGCGAGGTGTGCGACCTGCACATCTGGGCCATGAGCACCACCGAGAATGCGCTGACGGCGCAGCTGGTCACGCCGTCCGGCTACCCAGGCGACGCTGCCATCGACGCCATCACCAAGGAGCTGCGCGAGGAATTCTCGATCCAGCACAGCACCCTGCAAATCCGCCTTGGCGCCAGCGAGCAGGAATGCTGCCTGCAGCCGGATGCGGCGCACGCCCACTAATCAGCCAGATTGGCATACAGGGCGGTACTCAGGTAGCGCTCGCCAAACGACGGGATCACCGTGACGATGATCTTGTCGGCATTCTCCGGCCGCTGCGCCACCTGCAGCGCGGCCCACAGCGCGGCGCCGGAGGAAATCCCCACCAGCAAGCCCTCTTCGCGTGCCGCCCGGCGCGCAGTCTCAAACGCATCGTCATTCGACACGCACACGATCTCGTCGTAGATCTGCGTGTTCAGCACGCCCGGCACGAAGCCGGCGCCGATGCCCTGGATCGGATGCGGCCCCTTGGTCCCCTTGGACAGGATCGGCGACGCTTCCGGCTCCACCGCCACGCAGCGGAAGTCCGGCTTGCGCGCCTTGATCACTTCGCCCACGCCGGTGATGGTGCCGCCGGTGCCGATGCCGGCCACCAGAATGTCGACGCGGCCGTCGGTATCGTTCCAGATTTCCTCGGCCGTGGTACGGCGGTGCACCTCGGGGTTAGCCGGATTGTTGAACTGCTGCGGCATCAGATAGCGCGGATCGGACGCGGCCAGTTCGTCGGCGCGGCGGATCGCGCCCATCATGCCTTCGCTGCCAGGCGTGAGAATCAGCTCGGCGCCGTAGGCGCGCAGCAGCATGCGCCGCTCGCGGCTCATGGTGTCGGGCATGACCAGCGTGCAGCGGTAGCCGCGCGCCGCGCACACCATCGCCAGTGCGATGCCGGTGTTGCCGCTGGTCGGTTCAAGAATGATGGTGTCGGGACGGATCTGGCCGGCCGCTTCGGCCGCTTCGATCATGGACAGGCCGATGCGGTCTTTGACGCTGTGGGCCGGATTGCAGTATTCGAGCTTGGCGAGGATTTGGGCGGTGCTGCCCTGGTTGAGCCGGTTCAGCCGCACCAGCGGGGTGTGGCCGATCAGTTGCGTCACATCGTTGGCAATCTTCATGAAGAACCTCCGGGGTCGGGACGGAGGTTCCAGTCTACGCCTTTATTTGACGTCCACCAGCTCGACGTCGAAGATCAGGGCGGAATTTGGCGGGATGTTGCTGCCTGGACTCGGACGCGAACCGTAGGCCAGTTCCGACGGGATGATCAGGGTGCGTTTGCCGCCCACTTTCATGCCCTTGATGCCCTGGTCCCAGCCCTTGATCACACGGCCGGCGCCCAGTACGAAGTCGAGCGGTTCGCCGCGCGGGATGGAGGAATCGAACAGCTTGCCGTGCATATTCTTGGCCAGCGGACGATACAGCCAGCCCGAGTAGTGCATGTAGACCGTGGCGCCGACGGTGGCTTCCTTGCCGGTGCCGACCACGGTGTCGGTGATGATCAGCTGTTCGGCGGCCGGGCCGGGAGTAGCCGAGCCGACCACCACTGGTGCGGCTGGTGCGGCTTCAGGCTGGGCCTGCTGCGCCTGCTGGGCTTGGGCGAACGCAGCCGCCATCAACATTGCAACGAAAACGGAACGACGCTTCATGTGGTCTCTTTCGATGAGTTCTTTGGACAGCTCGGAATGATAGCAAACTAGACGGCCGCTGGCGACGCTGCCGGCCGTGCGGCATCGGCCAGCTTGCGCAGCGCGTGGCCGGCGCACACCATGCCGAAGGTGGCGGTGACCACCATGGCCGAACCGAAGCCGGCGCAATTCAGGCCGGTGACGCCGCCGTTGCGGTCGTCGCCGTCGACTGCGCACACCTCGCCGCTTTCCGGGAAAGTCAGCGGTTCGGTGGAGAACACGGCGTCGATGTGGAACTTGGTCTTCTCACCGCGCGGGAAGCCGTACTGGGCGCGCATGATCTTGCGCACTTTTTTCAGCAGCGGTTCCTGCTCGGTCCTGGCCAGGTCGCGCACCGAGATTTGCGCGGCGTCGGTCTTGCCGCCGGCGCTGCCGATGGTGATCACCGGCAGATCGTGCTGGCGCGCCCAGGCCAGCATGGCGGCCTTGGCCTTGACCGAATCGGTGGCGTCGATCAGGTAATCGTACTTGCCGATGCCGATCATCTGTGCGATGTTGTCCGGGTCGACAAACTCCTCGATCTGGTGGACTTTGCAGAATGGGTTGATCTGGGCGATGCGCTCGGCCAGCGCGGTGATCTTGGCCATGCCGACGGTGCTACTCAGGGCCTGGATCTGGCGGTTGATATTCGACTCGGCCACGTTGTCGAGGTCGATCAGCGTGAGTTGGCCGATGGCGCTGCGCGCCAGCGCCTCGACAATCCACGAACCAACGCCGCCGACGCCGACCACGCAAATGTGGGCGGTGCGAAAACGTTCCAGCGCATGCGCGCCGTACAGGCGGGCAATGCCGCCAAACCGCCGCTCAAAGTCGACGTCGTCAAACTGGGAAGAAGAATTGCTGTTCATCCCGCCATTTTAACGGACGGCGGCGAAATCAATGCTAGTATCAATTTTGGCAACATAGTGGGAGTGTGCTCGTTTAGATTTTTGCGACCGAGTTCGGCCAAGAACTGTGAACCCATTGATCTGGCTCAACACGCGAGACAGCCAATTTGCTACTGGAGACACGCTTAGAAGTCATGCGCGCATGTCCAAATGACAGATCTGACCCCGGACCTGCGGACCTGTGGGGTATGAATTATTTAGACTTAAAAGAGCAAATGTTTAAACGTTATTTCATCCTTGTTTCAGTCTTCTTAGTAGCCATTGGCGCTGCTGCCCAGGATCGCCCAAGCGATCCACTAAATTCATTGACGATGTGTGTCAACGACATGGGATTTCATTTTGACAGGAAAGATCGATTACCAATTGGAACCACCTTCCGGATGGTGAATTCATCAGCCGGGCAATCGCGGGTTTCCACTGCTGATGGTTACCGGTTGATGATGTACCGTAAGAGCAGCTCACCTCTGGTCAATCTAAAGCTTGAGCGCTCAGCTGATGGGCAGTTCAACGCTGACCGCGATGTGATCATTGCACAGATGAAGGCCATCGCATCCCAAACCAAGCCGCCAAATCAAGTCAATCTGGAGATCAGTATGCGTGACGGAATAGAAATTCTCGCGTTGAACAATCCTTCCATTGATCATTCCCCAGGTGTAATCAGCTTCTATACCTTATTCGATGCCCGCAGTAACACCGTGGCTACCGCGTATCTGCTCAACCAGCGGCCAGAGATTCGAGAGTATTCCAACGACGTCGAATATGCTGTTTTGCGTAACCAATTTATTGATTTGCTTATCAACTGCTTGTCGCATCCACCGCAGTAACCGATAAAAGAATTCTGTTTGCGAATGTCCGCAGCGGGGGCGCAAGCGGGCAGCTGTATCACAACTGGTCGGTTGAAGATATTAACAAGCGCCTTAGCTCGTCAAGTAACACTGGAAGGTCTGTTTTGATGGTGCGCCAAACTATTGTATGGTCAACGCTAAAGTAGCCGTGTGCGATAGCGTTGCGCATCTGGTAGGCGACCGTTAGCGGTAGTTCGGGATGAGCGTCGGCAAACGCTGCGTGGTCTTTTAGGATACGACTACTCGCCTCGCCGATAACCTCAAAGTTACGCAACACTGCGTCTTGCGTCAGTTCGCTACTCAGGAACTCTTGCTCGTCCATCGTTTCGGTGTAACGATCAATACGCTCAATCGCATCGCGGATATGTCCGAGGTAGTCCCTCAGTCTCGGGACAGACGTTTTCATACAGATACCGCCTCAGCTATCACCTGCGCGCGGCATTTTTCCGGTAGCGCGTTCGGCGTGAGCACGTCCACTGGTACTCCCAGCAGTTCAAGCAGTTCATGGCGAATGGCGCCAATATCGAACAGTGTAGTTTCCGGCGTAGGCTCGATCAGGAGATCCAGATCGCTGCCCTCCTCGTCTTCGCCGCGCGCTGTCGAGCCGAAGACGCGCGCGTTCCTGGCGCGGTGCGACTCCACGATCTTTCGGACGGCATCGCGATGCAGACGCAAGGCTTCTGAGGGCTTCACTACAGTCTCCCAAGTGCGATTTACTCTAGAATACTCCTGTTACCAGCCCAAGCCCTCTCGCCATGAGCAATTCTTTGTACGACACCGCCCCCGATTTCGGCCAGCCGATCGCTGTGCTGAAACATTGCCACGACCGCATCCGCAAGCAGCTGCAAACCCTGCAGAATCTGCTCGGCCACTTGCCCAAGCATGGCGCCGACAGCGAGGCGCAGAAAGCCGCCCAGGCGGTGCTCAAGTATTTCAACCACGCCGCCCACCTGCACCACGAGGACGAGGAGCAAAACCTGATTCCCATGCTGCAGGCCACCGCCCGTGACGCCGATGCCGCCCTTCTGGCCGAGCTGGTTCCCGGCATTCTGGCCGGCCACCAGCAGATGGATAAAGACTGGTCTATAATCAATTCGCAACTTGAGCAGATTGCCAACGGCGCCAGTTCCGCCCTCTCGGCCAGCGATGTCGCACGGTTCTGCGACGCCTACGCAGCCCACATGGTGGTGGAGGAAAACAATATCGCGCCGATGGCCAAGCGCCTGTTCAGCGCCGAGCAAATGGCGCAACTGGGCAGCGCGATGCAGGTGCGGCGCGGGATTACCCCCGACCTGCCAGTCAGCCAGGTGCCCGAACAACAAGCCGTCCCGGTCAACAACACGGTGGCTGACGGCGTGGTATTGGCGGACTTGCGCCTCGATTACGGCCGCGCCAGCCTGACGGAACACGATGTGCTGGACGATCCGATCGCCCAGTTCGGCAAATGGTTTGAGGAAGCGCTGCACGCCAAGGTCAATGAGCCGAACGCGATGAGCGTGGCGACGGTGGACGCGGACGGCAAGCCGAGCTCGCGCATTGTCCTGATCAAGCAATACGACCACCGGGGCTTCACCTGGTACACCAATTATGAGAGCCAGAAAGGCCGGCAACTGCGCGACAATCCGCACGCCGCGTTGCTATTCTTTTGGAGTGAACTCGAACGACAGGTGCGGATCGAAGGTAAGGTGGTGCAAACCGCCGCCGAGGAAAGCGACAAGTATTTTTACAGCCGGCCGGTGAAGAGCCAGATCGCTGCGATCGCTTCGCAGCAGAGCGCGCCCATCGCCAACCGGGAACAGATGGAAGCGAATTACGATGCGGCCGCCGCCGTGAGCGGCGAACATCCGGTGCGGCCGGCGCACTGGGGCGGTTACCGTCTCGAGCCGCAGCGCATCGAGTTCTGGCAGGGCCGCCGCTCGCGCTTCCATGATCGGATTGTGTATGTCAAGCAAGCAGATGGCAGCTGGTTAAAGGAGCGTTTGCAGCCGTAAGCAAGACGCCTCCTTTCTTTAAGGAGGTGTGTCTTGTTCTTGCAGAACCAACTCAGCAACTGGATCGCCGGCATGCGCGAGCAGCTCACGCTGCCGCTGCGCATTGAATTATGGAACGGCCAGCAGGTCGATCTGTCCAGCGAGGCGCCGCGCGTGACCATCAGGCTGCCCAATGTGGCGGCGGCGCGCTATCTGTTGACGCCGTCGTTGTCGAATCTGGGCGCGGCCTATGTGGAGGGCGCGATCGAGGTCCGGGGCAAGGCGCGCGACATGATTGCCGTGGTCAACGCGCTGGCGCGCACCTCGCTCAAGGCCGAGGGCAAGTTCGCCCGCCTGGCGCGCAGCTTCAAGCACAGCAAGCAGCAGGATGCCGAAGCCATCCGCTATCACTACGACGTGTCCAATGAGTTTTACCAGCAATTTCTCGATCCGCGCATGGTCTATTCCTGCGCCTATTTCGAGAATGGCGACGAAGACCTGGCCACCGCCCAGCTCAAGAAGATCGACCACATCCTGCGCAAGATCGAGCTGCAGCCCAACCAGACGCTGCTCGATATCGGCTGCGGCTGGGGCGCGCTGGTGATCCGCGCCGCCCAGCAGTACAAGGCGCGCTGCGTTGGCGTCACGCTGTCGGAAAACCAGTTCGCCTTGGCCAGGCAGCGCGTGCGCGAAGCCGGCCTTGAGCATTTGATTGAAATCCGGCTGCAGGATTACCGCGATGTGCGCGGCCAGTTCGACCGCATTACCAGCGTCGGCATGTTCGAGCATGTCGGCATCCGCCACCTGAGCGAATACTTCAGCGCCGTCCACAACTTGCTGGCGCCCGATGGCGTGGTGATGAACCACGGTATCACCAGCACCGATCCCGACAACGGCGAAACGCCGTACGGCGGCGGCGAGTTCATCGAAAAGTATGTGTTCCCGCACGGCGAGCTGGCCCACATCGGCCATGTGCTCAAGACCATGCAACAGGGATCGCTGGAAGTGTGCGACGTGGAAAACCTGCGCCGCCACTATGCCCGCACCTGCGCTATCTGGACCGATAATTTCGAAGCCCACGGCGAACAGGTGCGCGAACTGGGCGGCGACAAGCGCTACCGCATCTGGCATGTGTATCTGGCCGGCTGCGCCTACGCCTTCGAGCAGGACTGGATCAGCCTGTACCAGATCGTCGGCCGCAAGGCGGGCCAGCGCTCGTCCGCGCTGCCGTGGTCGCGCAAGCACATGTACCCGGCCGCTACTTGATGCGGTTGGCGTAGGTCTTCCTGAACTTGTCCACCTTGGGCGCCACCACGAAGGCGCAGTAGCCCTGCATCGGATGCTGGCGGAAGTAGTCCTGGTGGTAGTCCTCGGCCGGGTAGAACACCTGGGCCGGAGCCAGTTCGGTAACGATGGGCGCATCCCACACGTGGGCCATTTCGGCGATGACCTGGCGCGCCATCGCCTCCTGCTGCGGCGACTGGGCGTAGATCACGGAACGGTACTGGGTGCCGACGTCGTTGCCCTGGCGGTTGCGGGTGGTCGGGTCATGGATGGTGAAGAAAATTTCCAGCAGATCGCGGTAGCTGATCACCGCCGGGTCGAATTCCAGCTTGACCACTTCCGCGTGGCCGGTGTCGCCGGTGCAGACTTGCTCGTAGGTCGGGTGCTCGACGTGGCCGCCGGTATAGCCGGAGACGACCGAGGTCACGCCTTTCACTTCCAGGTACACCGCCTCGGTGCACCAGAAGCAGCCGCCGCCCAGTATCGCCGTTTCCGTCATGACTCCTCCTTTAGCCAGAGAACCCGCCTCATGCTGTCACTGTAACGCAAACCCCGGCAATTCGCTACGGCAGCACAAACTTTGGCATAATGACAGACCATGAACACCACTTCCCCACGCGCCGCAGAGCGCAGCTTCGATACCGCCCATTTCCGCCAGGCGCTGGGCCAGTTCGCCACGGGCGTGACCATCATCACCACCCGCCTCGCGGACGGGACGTTTCGCGGCCTGACCGCCAGCTCGTTCAACTCGGTATCGCTGGAACCGCCGCTGGTGCTGTGGAGCCTGTCCAACGGCGCCAACAGCATGCCCATCTTTACCGGCAATTCGCACTACGTGATCAATGTGCTCAATGCCGAGCAGGCCCATCTGGCCAAGCAGTTCGCCACCCGCGGCATCGATCCCTGGCAGGGGCTGGAATACGAGCTGTCGCGCACCGGCCAGCCCATCATCAAGGGGGTGTCGGCGTGGTTCGAGTGCCATAACCGCAGCCGCTATCCCGAGGGCGACCACGTGATTTTCGTCGGCGAAGTGGAATTCTGCGAGTTTTCCCCCTCCCCGCCGCTGATTTTCCACAGCGGCCAGTTCGCCGGCCTGGGCTAAAAACGGAAATTGGTGTCGCACTTAGAAAAGCCGGCACCGGGACGGCGGCATAGAATGCTGGCAGCATTCATCATAATGAGAGACTATCTATGAGCCAAGCCCGCGCCCACTTCCACTGGGATGACCCTCTGCTGCTGGACCAGCAACTGACCGACGATGAGCGCATGGTGCGCGACGCCGCTGCCGCCTACTGCCAGGACAAGCTGCAGCCGCGCATTCTTGAAGCCTTCCGCCACGAACAGATGGACACCTCCATCTTCCGCGAGATGGGCGAACTGGGCCTGCTGGGCCCGACCATTCCCGAACAATACGGCGGCCCCGGCCTGAACTACGTGGCCTACGGCCTGATCGCGCGCGAAGTCGAGCGCGTCGATTCCGGCTACCGCTCGATGATGAGCGTGCAGTCGTCGCTGGTGATGGTGCCGATCTACGAGTTCGGCACCGAGGCGCAAAAACAGAAATACCTGCCGAAACTGGCCACCGGCGAGTGGATCGGCTGCTTCGGCCTGACCGAGCCTAACCACGGCTCCGATCCAGGTTCGATGATCACCCGCGCCAAGAAGGTGGCGGGCGGCTACGCGCTGACCGGCTCCAAGATGTGGATCACCAATTCGCCTGTGGCCGATGTGTTCGTGGTGTGGGCCAAGGACGATGAAGGCGCGATCCGCGGCTTCGTGCTGGAAAAAGGCATGGCCGGTTTGTCGGCGCCTGCGATCCACGGCAAGTTCGGCCTGCGTGCTTCGATTACCGGCGAAATCGTCATGGATAATGTGTTCGTGCCGGAAGAGAACGCCTTCCCGGACGTGCGCGGCCTGAAGGGTCCGTTCACCTGCCTGAACTCGGCCCGCTACGGCATCGCCTGGGGTGCGCTGGGCGCGGCGGAATCGTGCTGGCACACCGCGCGCCAGTATGTGATGGACCGCGAGCAGTTCGGCCGTCCGCTGGCCGCCAATCAGCTGATCCAGAAGAAGCTGGCCGACATGCAGACCGAAATCACCATGGGCCTGCAAGGCTGCCTGCGTTTGGGCCGCATGAAGGATGAAGGCACCGCTGCGGTGGAAATCACGTCGATGATGAAGCGTAACTCGTGTGGCAAGTCGCTGGACGTGGCGCGCATGGCGCGTGACATGCTGGGCGGGAATGGCATCTCGGATGAATTCGGTATCATCCGCCACATGGTGAATCTGGAAGTCGTGAATACCTACGAAGGTACGCATGACATTCACGCGCTGATCCTCGGACGAGCGCAGACCGGGATTCAAGCCTTCCAATAAACAAAAAGCCCGCCAGCCTGAACGCGCTCAAGATCGCGCTCAGTGCCGGCGGGCTTTTTTATTTCCAGTTACCAGCCTTTGAACACGTAGCCGACGCTGACGTTCACCGCCAGCGGATCCAGGCGTACATCCTGGACCTGGCCGGTCGAGTAATGGGCCTTGGTTTTCAGCTTGGTCTTGATGACCGACGCATCCATGAACCACTTGTCGTTGATCTTCACCGTGCCGCCGATCTGGAAGCTGGCGGCAACCTTGTCATCCAGCTTGAAGGTCGCGCCCGGACCGCCGGTGTTCAGCACGGCCGTCAGCTGGCCCGAACCACGCTCCTTCTGGAACATGGCGTAGGTAATGCCCAGGCCAACGTACGGACGCACCATCGCGTCTGCCTTCAGGAAGCGGTACTGGATGAAGGCGGTTGGCGGCAGCACTTCCGCCGTTGCCAGCTTGCCGGTGCCGTTGATCGAACCGGCGCCGTACAGGTCGTGCTTGTACGGCAGGCCCAGGTCGAGCTCGGCCGAGACGTTGTCGGTCACCATGTAGGCGATCGCAAAGCGCGGCTTGGTGTCCGAGCCGACGTCGGTCTTGGTGTTCGGCAGCGCCGGCGCCGACACATTGCCCGACTCCACTTTCGGGGTGATCTTGTTGACGCCCAGGGTGCCGAGCCAGCTACCGGCCGATTGTTGAGCCGAGGCAGCCGAAGCTACCGTCATGGCGGCGGCCAGCGCCAGCAGTTTTACCGTGTTTTTCATAGTGTCTCCGTATGATGATGTGTGATTACAGCCAGCCCTTCGTCACCAGCGCCATCGACACGTAACGTGCCAGCAGCAGGTGGTTGTACGGAGTTGGGTGCACATCGTCGGCGAAGGACCAGTGGCTGACGTCGCCCGATTTCAGGTTGCTGCCGTTGCAGGCCAGCGAGCTCTGCAGCGGGTTCTTGGCAACGCTCAGATCGCAAGCGGTCTCTGCAACATTGGTCAGGCCATACGGAGCCGGATTGGTCGCCTGGTCGTGGCTGACGGCAAACACGTCCACCAGCACCACTTTCGACTCGCCGCTCAGGCCGCTGGTCAGGGCGGTGTTGAAGGCGCTCACGGCGGCATTGATCAGGGCCTGGGTCGACGCATCCTTGGTACGGCCCGATGGCGTGGTCGCCACGTCCGGCAGGTTGTTGACCACCACGTAGTTGGCGCCGTTGGCGATGATCTGGTTTTTCACCAGCGCCACCAGTTCACCGGCAGCCTTGCCCATGTTGGCAACCAGCTCAGGACCGTGGGCGGCAGCGTAGTCCGCACCGGCCTTGGCGCCAGCGGTGGTGGCCGTGGTCTTGGCAGTGGCAACGATAGGACCGTAGACGGCTGCATCGGCAACGCTCGATGCGCCCGGCTGGACGGCGGCGGCGCCGATGGCGACCATGGTGATGCTTTCCTGGGTGCTGCCGGGGCGGGCCGCTTCGGCGCCGACCGCGGCCGTGATCGCAGCGCCTGCGGCCAGCGGATTGGTGGCCTTGGCGGCCAGCTGGCTGATCAGGCTTTGCACGTAGGCCTGGCCACCGGCGGTGGTGCCGGCAGCGGTCGCTGCGGCGCTCAACTCGCCCAGTTGGGCCAGGATTTCGCCGCCGCCGCCAAACACCAGCACCAGCTCGTCACCCTTGAATTTGCCGCCCACGGCTTTCAGGTGGTTGGCGACCTGGGTCACCAGCGGATAGGTCAGCGCGCCGACCGGGCTGCCGGTCAGCTTGTGGCCGGAACCGACCGGATTGGTGATGCGCGCACCGCCCATCGCGTAGTTGTAGCAGCCGGCATTGGCTTTGGCCGGCACCGAGAAGCCCTTGCTGGCGTCGCCATCCAGGCCGGTCACGGCGGCGCAAGGGGCGGACAGGCCGATCTGGGCGGCCAGCAATTCGGTCCAGGTTTTGCCGGTGAAGGTGGCATTGATCGACGTATTGTCGCCGTTGATGGTGAACTTGCCGCCCTTCAGTGCGGCAACAGTACCCACGGCGTAGGAGCCGACGTCGGACAGGCTGTCGCCGAACGTCACCTCGGCGCTGTATTTGACTTTGACGGATTGATTACCAGGCGCCGGATCGGTGCCGCCGCAACCCGCAAGGACGGCCAGGGCCATTGCAGCAAGTGCAAGTTTGGTTTGACGCATGTTGTCTCCTAAAGATATTTTTTTGTCTATTGATACGAACGGCCGTGCTATTCGCAGCCCAACTAATATGCCAGTCCTGCTAGCGCTTGTATAGAGCGGCACCACTAAAAAGCGGGGTTTGTGAGCAAAAAAGAACGCTTGCTCGGCAGTTATTAATCCATATCAAATCTTTGTTCACCGCGATGGTGCAGAATCAAGGAAGGCGCGCGCCTCGCGCAGGCAGAACGGCGCCACCAGGCCGGCGTGATAGGCGTCCTTGACCGCCTGGTCGGCGGCTTTGGCGCTGCCGGTGCGCTCCAGCGTCACGCGCCGTACCAGCGCCTTGGCGGCGGCAAATTCCGCCCGCGTGGTACGGAACGCACCGATGAGCGCATCGTCGTCCACGTCCAGCACGGTCAGCTGCAGACTGGTGCTGCCCTGCGCCCGGAAATAAGCTGCGGTGGCGGTGGTGTTGGTGTAGGGCACCAGCGGATCGGCATCGCCGCCGCACAGGAACAGCGGCGCGTTGGGCGTGTAGGTGCGCAGATCATTTTTCACCAGCCACTTGCGCAGCGCCTGTCCCGGCGCGCAGTTGAGCGGCTTGTCGCTGCTGGCGTTGCACGGGTTGGCCTTGAGGTCGGCCAGGTAGGCGTCACGGTAGCTGGTCTTGAACAAATGGTCGGGACCGAAGAAGCTGCCGTAGCCGGCCGCCTGCGGCAGCGAATCGGCAGCAAACAGCACATCGTCCGGCAGCTTGCCTGCTGTCACCAGTTCACCCAGGCTTTGCGTGCCCGGCAGCAGGTTCTCGATGCCGCCGGCATATTTGCTGTCGTAGACGTCCGCGGTGCTGGCGTACAGCGCTGCGCCGGCGCGCTGGCCGGCGTTGATCAGCATCGGGATGAAGCCGGCTGAGCCGGTGGTCGGCGCGCCGCCGAAAATGCCGTCGCCGAACTGGCTCAACGCATACGGGCCGGACAGCGGCGCCGCCGCCGTGACGCTGAATTCCGCCGCGTGTTTGGTCTGCATGGCGCGCTGGGTCGCCAGCGCCACGAAGCCGCCCTGCGAGTAACCGCTCACCATCAGCCGCGCCGAGGCGTTGGCGCCGAT